>Ga0187859_10001378_pt1 | contig 15525 bp, 6 predicted proteins | sample June2016WEW_10_1_2_FD_133019 | JGI IMG/M metagenome (GOLD analysis project Ga0187859, IMG submission 133019) | Peatland microbial communities from SPRUCE experiment site at the Marcell Experimental Forest, Minnesota, USA - June2016WEW_10_10 | ecosystem: Environmental > Terrestrial > Soil >...
GCCAGCGTGTTTGTCTATTCGGCCGGGAGCAGCGGCGACACCCCGCCAATCGCCACGATCAGCGGCGGCAGCACCGGCTTAAGGTGCCCAGTCGGCATAACGCTGGATTCCAGCAGCAACATCTATGTGACGGACGATTGCGCCGCCAGCGTGTTCGTCTATCCGCCGCCGGGCAGCCCCGGGAATACGTATCCCGACCAGCCCCCCAGCGCCACCATCAGCGGGGGCACCACCGGCCTGGAGGGCCCATACGGCATCGCACTGGATTCCGGAGGAAATATCTATGTGGCGGACAACGACGCGATCAGCGTGTTCGTCTATCCGCCGCTGGCCAGCCTCGGCAGCTCTTATTCAGGCTCCCCCACTGACACGGTCAGCGGTCCGCTGACGGAACTGTATGATCCTTTGTTCGTCGCCATCCCGCCAGGTATCAGTCCGCTGCAGGTCCTGCCGTACGGGATAGTGTTCGGTTACTCCATCGTCCTGAATTCCGGCACGACTCCTACGCCGCCCAGACTCGTCAAGGTGACAAATCAATCGGGCGGTTCGATCACCATCGGCCAGGTCACGGTCAGCCCCTCTCAATTCTGGATACCGGCCAGCGGCGAGTATTCCGATAAGTGCTCCAGCAAAACGCTGCAGCCCGGAGCGTCGTGCACGGTCGGCGTCAATTTTGCCGCTACAGCCGTTGGAACGTTTACGGGGACGCTGACCGTTCCTTCGGATGCGCCCAACAGCCCGAACGTGACGTCGCTTAGGGGCGTTGGCGTGCCCGGATTGATCAACCTCTCGCCCGCATTATCGTTTCCCAACACGCTAGTGGGCCATCAAAGCACTACGGTTAAAACCGCGACGCTGACAAATCCCAACACGGTCGCGATGACCGTCGATAGCATCACGCCGTCAAGCGGCTTCGGCATAGTAAGAAGTACCGGCGCGAATCCTTGCAACCTCAGCGGCTCAACCATCCTGCACCCCAAGGGAACAACAGATTCGAGTTGCACCGTTGGAGTGACCTTTACCCCGACTGCGCAAGGCACTCGCACGGGAAGCCTGACCATCACGAGCAACGCCAAGAACAGCCCCGCGACGATCGTGCTGAAAGGTACGGGGACGCTCCTGGCGCCGACGTTCTCGCCCAAGTCGTTTGCATTCGGCACGGTGACGGTCGGTAATCATCCAAGCATTTCCGTCACGGTAACCAACCCGAACACTGTAGGCCCAATCGCATTCGCCTCTGCGACCATTGACGGCAACACCGCCTTCACAACGAGTACGGACACCTGCAGCGGCCACAGCATTGCTGCCGGCGACACCTGCACGATCGGTGTCACCTTCACCCCGACTGCAACAACCGGCAGTGCCTCCGCAACGGTGATCATTACTGACAACGCGGCGACCTTCACTCAGAAGCTGGCCATGTCCGGCAAAGGTAAAAACTAACGGATTGAGCGGTCGCGCTTCCCAAGGGAGCGCGACCGCTCATCGCTTCGCCAGAGAAGTGATGCGCCCGGCGGGCAGGGCTGAGCCCTGCACCCACCGTTAAGGCCGCGCTCCGTTGTCGCGCGCGGCCGCTGCCGCAGGCGCGCGGGGGCGCGCCGATGTTTCTCCGTGACCAAGGATCTATCCCGTGATAGCCTTGGTGCAGCCGACCGGGAGGAAAGCCCACTATGCCCGACAAGAAAGCGTGGACCGCCGATGACATGCCGGATCTTTCCGGGAAGACGATCGTCGTAACTGGCGGCAACAGTGGCATCGGCTACGAAGCCGCGCTGGAGTTCGCGCGCAAGCATGCCGATGTCATTCTCGCCTGCCGCGACTTGGGCAAGGCTCGAACGGCCGCCGCTCAGATTTCCGCGTCATCGCCCGGCGCCAAAGTCGAGGTGATGGAACTCGACCTCTCGAACCTCGCGTCAGTGCGCGGCTTCGCCGACGCGTTTCATCTGGGACATCCCGCGCTGCACGTGCTCTGCAACAACGCCGGCGTCATGGCGATCCCGTACCGTCAAACGGTGGACGGATTCGAGATGCAAATCGGCACCAATCACCTGGGGCATTTCGCGTTGACCGGCCTGCTGCTCGATCGGTTGCTCGCCACTGAAGGCGCGCGAGTGGTCAACGTAAGCAGCGGCGCGCATCGCATGGGCAAAATTCGCTTCGACGATCTGCAATGGCACAACGGCTACCGCAAGTGGATGGCTTACGGGCAGAGCAAGCTCGCCAACTTGTTGTTCACCTTCGAGTTGCAGCGGCGAGCCGACGCATCCGGCGCAAAACTGCTCAGCGTCGCGTGCCATCCCGGCTATGCGGCGACCAATCTGCAAGCCGCGGGACCGCGGATGCAGGGATCGTCGATGATGGAATCTCTTTTCTCCGTCGGCAACAGCCTGTTCGCGCAAAGCGCCGCGATGGGCGCGCTGCCTACCGAGTATGCTGCCGTCGCATCCGACGTCCACGGCGGCGATTACATCGGCCCTGACGGTATCGGCGAGATGTGGGGGCATCCGGTCAAAGTCGGTTGTAGTGCAGCTGCTCGCGACACCGCGGCCGCCGCCCGGCTTTGGGAACTGTCCGAGCAACTCACCAACGTGCACTACACGCTATGAGCAGGGGTGACCCCTGGCAGGGGCTGCCCCCTGCACCCAAGGTTAAGGCCGCGCTCCGTCGTCGCGCGCGGCAGGGGTGACCCCTGCACTCAATGTTAAAACAAAGATGCGGCCTGACGGCCCGCTAGAAGGGGCGAGGGGGGAGAGCCGCGGGGACTGCCGCGGGCGCGGTCTTTTAACACTGCGCTGCCGTCGCCACGGCCAGATGCTAGTCCCCGCTCGCGTTCGCTGCATCCGGCGCGCCGTTCGAATTCGGCTTCGCGGCCGCGTCATCGTGCCCGGAGTTTTCGACCACGTCCGCAATCGCCTGGAGTAGAGTCGATTTCTTGACCGGCTTGCTGACATGCAGGTCGCATCCAACTTCATGCGCGCGGCGCACGTCCTGTTCGAGCGCGGAGGCGGTCAGCGCGATTATCGGCGTGCGACGACGTTGGCTAGCCGTCTCCCATTGACGAATCATGCGCACGGCGCTGTAACCGTCGAGCACAGGCATCTGGATGTCCATCAGGACCACGTCGTAGGCGCGCGTCATGAAGCGGTCCACGGCCGCCTGGCCGTCCTCCACTTCGTCGAGCACGTAGCGGCTCTTCTTCAGATACGCCGCGATCAACAGGCGATTATCCGCCGAGTCATCTGCCAGCAGGATGCTGAGCGGGCGGTCGAGCATATGCGCCGCGGAACCGTTCGGCGCCACTTCACGCCGAGGCTCGACGACTGCATCCGCGGGCGCGGCAACCTCGGCCATTGCGTGGCAAATAGCGGCGTACAATTCACGGCGCTTGATCGGCTTGACCACGTAATGATGCACGCCCAGGTCCTTCATCGCATTCAACCGGGTGGTCAGGCCGCCGGAAGTCACGAGGATGACGATCGGCAAATTTCCGTTCGGGCCCAGCCGGATTCGCCGGATCATTTCGAAACCGTCCATCGCGGGCATCTGCAAATCAACCAGCATCAGGCCGAACGACGCGAGATTGCGATTAGCATCGTCGATCGCGAGGAGTCCTTCGACCCCTGACCCAGCCTCGCTGACTAGCGCTCCCCTGGAGAGCAGCATCGCGCTTGCGATCGATCGAGCGGTCGCGTTGTCATCCACCACCAGCGCGCGCACCCCGGACAGCTCGGGGCCGTGATGCTCCGGCGATTCGCTTTGGTTGGTGACCGCGGTTGGCAAGCCGAGTTCCGCGGTAAAATAGAAAGTGCTGCCCGTGCCCAGTTCGCTTTCGACCCAGACTCTGCCGCCCATCAGCGCGACCAGGCGCTCGACGATTGTCAGACCAAGTCCGCTGCCACCGTATTTTCGCGTGGTCGATGAGTCTGCCTGGGTGAAGGCGGAGAAAACCTTGGGCAGCACGTCTGGCGGTATCCCGATGCCGGTATCGCGCACCGAAAACAGCAGGCTGCCCGGATTGGACTGACCGGGATTGAGCGCGACGTCGATCACGACTTCGCCGCGCCCGGTAAATTTGATCGCGTTGCCGATCAGGTTGGTGAGCACCTGGCGCAGCCGCAGCGAATCGCCCACCAGCATGGGCGGCAGACCGCTGCCGATTCGCACCGCGAGTTCGATTCCCTTTTCGTGGGCGCGCACCGCCAGCGTATCTGCCACCTTCTCCGTCAGCTCTACAACGTCGAACTCAACCGCCTCCAGGCTCAGGCGCCCGCTCTCGACCCGGGCGATATCCAGGATGCTGTTGATCAGTTCGAGCAGCGCGTTGCCGTTGCTGATGATGGTGGTGAGATAACGCCGCTGTTCCGAATCGAGATCGCTTTCGCCCATCAGGTCGGCCATCCCGAGGATCGCATTCATCGGCGTGCGAATCTCGTGGGACATGCTCGACAGAAATTCGGTCTTGGCCTTCGAGGCCGCCAGCGCCTTCTGCCGTGCCGCCTCCAGGTCGGTGATATCGCGCGTGATCGACAGCACGCACTCGCGCCCGCCGAGTTCGAGCACCACCGCTGAGATCAGCGCCGGGAAAGTGCCGACGCCGATGGTGCGGAAGGTGGTTTCGAAGTTGCGGACCTCGCGCTGTTTGCGCAGGGTTTCCAGGAAGAGATCGAGCCGCTCGGTGCTGACCCAGACGTTGAGATCAGCGAAGCGCTTGCCAATGATTTCGGCTTTTGCGAGCCCGACCGATCGCACCATCTCATTGTTCACATCGATGATGATGCCGTCGCTTACGCCGGTGAGCGCGATGTTGTCGACATTCGAGTCGAATATCTCGCGCAACATCGCTTCGCTGCTCTGCAGTTTTCGCTCCTGTTCCTTGAGCTTGGTAATATCGTGGGAAATCGTCACCACCCGCCACGCGCCGCCCAGGTTCACCACCGCCGATGAGAGCAGCACGGGAATCTCGACGCCGCTCTTGCTCCGAATTATCACTTCGAAATTGCGCACCTGGCCTGTTGTCCGCAGCGACTCGACGTATTCGCCTCCAGGCCTTGCATAACCGCTGCCGGCAACCCCCGGCGAGACCGCTCCGATTATCTCTTCGCGCGAATATTCAGTGAGTCGCGCAAATTCAGGGTTGACATCCACAAAGCGGCCGTCAACGTCGGTGATCGACAATGGGTCCAGGATGGAGTCGAAGACTTTGCGCAGACTGGCCTCGCTGTCTATGAGCTTTTGTTCCGCCGCCACCAGATCGCCGATGCTGCGTGTGATTGTCAGGCAGCTCAGCTTGCCGTCCAGCTCCAGCAGCACCCCGGACATCAGGCACGGGATTAGGCGTCCATCTTTGGCGTAAAAATCGGCCCGCATGTTCCGGACTTCGCCGGTTCGGCCCAGGGCCGCCGCGAAATTATCCGATTCCTCCCGGCTCGGCCACACGCCGATCTCCCAATAAGTCTTGCCCAGCACCTCTTCTCGGCTAAAGCCCGTCGAGCGGCAGAACTCGGCATTGACGTCGGTGTAACGCCGCGTCATCGGATCGTTGATCGATACCGAATCGAGGTTCGCGTCGAAGATCTTGCGCAGCATCGCTTCGCTGTTGCGCGCCTTCCGCTCCGCTTCCTTGATGTCCGAGATTTCATGGACCACGTTGATCACGCAGTTCTGATTGTTGAGCCGGACCACGACCGCGGAAATCAGTGCGGTCGTCGGTTTAGTATGGTCAACGCCGGTGAGCTCGGCCTCGATGTTTTGCACCGAGCCGGTCTCTCGCAGTGCCTTCGCGCATTGCTCGCGGATCGCCGGCTCCATCCAGAAATTCAAGTCGGTAGCGCGCCGGCCTATCACCAGCTCTCGCGGCAAGCGGCTGCGCTTGACGAATTGGTTGTTGACCTCGAGGATCCTGCCGGTATCCAGGCTGCTGACCATGACTATGTCGTTGCTTTGCTCGAAAATCTGCCGGAATTTCTCTTCGCTCTCCTTGAGTTTCCGATCGCTGCTCCGCTCGTCTTCGAGGTGTTGCGCGAGTTCGCGCCGATTCTTCGTCTGAAGATAGACGTTTGACTGCGCGAGCCCGACCGCGTTCGTCAGCCCCAGCCAATGCATAGAGGGATCGGAATCAACAACCCCATGCACGTGCCCGAGGACGTAAAAGCAAGTCATCCCGATTACGCTAATCGCCGCCTGCCAACGCCAGTCCCACGGCGCCAGCGTCCCCGTAGCGACCACGATGACAAGCACTGACACGAACAGCGGCTCGACACGCATCGATTCGGCACCGATCACAATGTTCGTTACCATTAACCAGGTGCAGACGAAGATGACGATCTCGCGCCAATAGCGCGGTATCGCGGCGGTGAAGGTCAGGATAAAAAACACGACCCCGATGGCGACCATGGCCAAAATAAGGCTCTGCGTCGCGTCGAAAGTCGATCCAGACGTGTAACGGTGCTCCGCTGCATAAACCAGGTTGAAGAAGACAATCAGCAGCGCACCCGCCCGCGTCAAACCGGTTACGCTTGCGTCCACGGCGCGCAAATCGAACAAAGTGGTGCGCGCCCGCGCACGCGCCAGCTCGTCCGAAGTCAAAGCTTCGGCGTTCAACTGGTCATGCCGGGGTCTCCTCTCACGCGAGCTCAGGTCGTTCTGCTTGGGCGCAGCGCCCATCCAATCTCCTTCCCGTCCCTGGCAATCGCCGGGATCTACCTAACTGAAGCAAGTCCAATGCCCGAAAATTCGTCGCATAACCGGGGGAAAAACCCCGATCGCTCATCAATCGGCGCAGCCCACGGCGCGATTAGACGCGATGTGTGCCGTTTTGGGATTTGGCCGGGCGCAAGCCCTTTGCGTTTGTGAGCTGCACCTGAATTCTGCGAGAATCTCCGCAATTCTCGTATCGAGGTCCATCCACATGAGCGCGACTGTTTCCATTCATCAAGGCAAGCTCGAAGGTGACGATCAGGGCGGACTATTCGTCTTCAAAGGAGTGCCGTTTGCGGCTCCCCCCGCAGGTGCACGCCGATGGCTCGCGCCCGAGAAGCCCGCGTCGTGGACCGGGCTGCGCGACGCGCGGCGCTTTGGCGCGGTAGCTCATCAGAACCAGGTGATGCTTACCGCGCTCTCCGCGATGGTGGTTGATGGGGAACAATCCGAGGATTGCCTGTTGCTCAACGTCTGGACTCCCGCGCTCGACGGCAAGCGCCGCCCGGTGATGGTCTGGATTCACGGCGGCGCCTTCACCATCGGCTCCGGCTCGCAGCCTCTTTACGACGGTTCCGTTCTCGCACGGCGTGGTGACGTGGTCGTCGTCACCGTCAACTATCGCCTCGGCCCACTGGGCTTCATCCGCCTGGCCGACGTGACCAACGGCAAGATTCCGGCGACCGGCAACGAAGGAATTCTCGATCAAGTCGCGGCGCTCCAGTGGGTCCGCGACAATATCGCCGAGTTCGGCGGCGACCCCGGCAACGTCACCATCTTCGGTGAATCGGCCGGCGGCATGAGCGTCGGAACTATCCTGGCGATGCCGTCTGCGCGCGGGTTGTTCCACAAGGCGATATTGCAAAGCGGAGCGAGCCACACCGGCGCCTCCGTCGCACGCGCCAATCGCACCGCCGAGCGAGTCTTGTCGAGGCTTGGGGTGCGCCCCGGCGACGACCACGCGATCCGCGCGTTGACACCCGCGCAATTGCTCACCGGCACTCTCCTCGACGATGGCAAGACGCCCGATCCCGAGCTCGGGATGGCGTATCAGCCGGTAGCAGACGGTAGCCTGGTGCCGCGTGCCGCGATCGAGATGGTCGCAGACGGCTCGGCGTCGGGCGTGGCCGTGATGGTGGGTTCTACGCTCGAGGAATGGAAATTGTTCGCCTTGATGGATGCTTCATTGCGCAAGCTCGACCGCGGCCGCCTGGGTGCGCGTATCGGCGGGCGTTTGACCGCTCCCGCCGCCGATGCCCTCATCGATACTTACCAAAAGGCTCGCGCCGCGCGTGGCGAGCCGGTCACGCCCGCTGAACTGTTCACCGCAATCGAGACTGACCGGGTTTTCCGCATCCCCGGCGTGCGCCTCGCGCAAGTTCAGGGACGCCACGATCCGCGCGTTTTCAGTTATCTCTTCACGTGGCCGTCGCCCGCGATGGGCGGCGCGCTCGGATGCTGCCACGCACTCGAGCTTGGCTTCGTCTTCGGCACCAATCGCTTGCCCGGGATGACCATGTTCGCAGGCACCGGCCCGGCCCCGGAAAAACTGGCGGTTCAGATGCAGGACGCGTGGCTGGCATTCGCACGATCAGGCGATCCAGGCTGCGCAAGTGTCGGTACCTGGGCGAGTTACACCGAGGCACGCCGGCCAACGATGGTCTTCGGCGCCAATACCAGCCTCGAGGATGCACCTCGCGACCAGGAGCGCCGCGCCTGGGACGCGATCCCCGATCGCAATCTCGGCGCGCTCTAGCTATCGCCCGACGCGATCACTCGAGCGATAGATCGACGCGCGTCGTCTTGCCCTGATCTTTGATTCCGGCGGCGTCCAGCTTCGGCGCGATTATGAACATCCGCGCCGCATCCACTTGTTTCGTGCTCAGATACGCGCGCACCGCATTTGCGCGCGCCTCCGCCAGATGCTGCAGGTCCTGATCGCTCACCGCAGTGTTGGCGAGGATTAGCTTCTTCATCTGGTCCGGCGGCAGCGTCTTCGCAAACCCGATGACGTCGCGCGGCTTCTGAAATTTTCCTGCGCTATAAACTCGCGCCAGATACTTGTTGTAGTCCGCTGTGGACAGCGCCGCGCTCTTCGCATTCGCATCCGCGCTGTCTCCCTCGTCCTGGTGTCTGAGCGCCTGGATGCTGTGCTCCAGTGACGCTTCGCGGTAGCCATCCTTGTCGAATGCCGGATCGACGCGCCCCTCGATGTTGAGTTTCAGGGCGGTTCGATCCGCCAACGCCGTCGCGACCGTATCCAGCTTCTTCTGACTGTCCGGCGTCAGCGTCGCGTAGCCCGGCGCGAACTCTATATAGCCGAGATCCTGCTGTGCGCCGCTGCCGCCGAACGCCGCCGCTATCAGCGAGAACGGCGACGTCACGGCCTTGACGAGAAGGTTCTTGAACGCGCTCCAGATGACGCTGCCGATGCTGAATTGCGGATCGGAGAGCGACCCCGACACGGGCACGCGCAGGTCGATTTGCCCCTTCGAATTCTTGAGCAGTGAGACCGCGAATCGAATCGGCAGATTCGTCGCATCCGGGCTCTCCACGTGATCGCCGAACGTCAGCTGATCGATGAAAATATGGTTGTCGGCCGTCAGCTTTCCCTGATCCAGCAGATAATGAACATCGACCGTCAGCGTGCCTTTGACGATCGGATAGCCGGTGTATTTGGTCGAGTACGGGGTGAGGCCCGTCAGCTCGATACCGTTCGCCTTCGCCTTGATATCGACGAACGCAGTCGGCGCGAGCGGGTTGATGGACCCATCGATGTTGATCGGCGCGCTCCCGTTAATTTTCCCGTCGAGTAACACTGCCGCCGGCGATGTGGATTTTGTTCCGAACGCGCCGACTTTGCCCTCCATATCGGTCAGGTTCGCCGTGTAGTTCGGCTTGATAAAGTTGTCCGTGTAATCGACTTTGCCGCCTTTGAGCGTGATCTTGTTCAACTCGATGTCGGCGTTCATCGGCTGCCCTGTGTAAGCCTGCGCCGGACTCGACGCTGCCGCGGGACTCGCTCCAGGAGCCGTCGCAGCTGCTGGGCTTGGCGCGGCAGCCGGAGTCGGCGTCGAGGCCGGCGCCACTGGAACCGCCCCCTTCGAGCCCGGCGCTCCCGTGGCTCGCGTCAGCGACGTAGGCGCTTCTTGCGGGCTCGCGGTGATGTCTTTCAGATTCAACTTGCCGGTGCTGTTCAGGATGACGCGCGAATAAAAATTGGACAGCGTAAGCGCTCCCACGTGCACCTTCGGCGGACCTTTTCCGAGAGCGAAATCGATTTTGTTCGCGTTGAGCGCGTTCATTCTGAAAAACAGATCGTTGGTCAGCTTGTCGAGCATCCGCACGCTGCCGAGCGATGCGTCGCCACGATAACTGACGAGAAAATCGTTGCGCGCCTGCTCCAAGCTAACCGCGCCGTCCATCGTCAGGTTCGCGCTGGTGATCGTCGCGTTCAGGCTGCTGCTGACGTATGGATCCGCAAATGCCAGGTCCAGGCGCTTTGTTGCGACTCGCAGGTCGGCCTTCAGCGGCGCGATCGCCGCCGTGCCGGTAACTTTGAAAGTGCCCTTGCCATTCAGCGTGCCGTCAACATCGACTGCAATCGGCTTGCTGAAGTCGCTCGACACATTCTTCAGATGCAGATTCAGCGGCGCTACGGCCGCCTTGACCGGTTGCGGCGCATTGTCGTCCTCAAAGGTGGCGTCGGTCTGTTCCATCGCGACCGATGCGATCTGATATTGCCAACTCTGCGACGGCGGCGCTGGCGGTGCCGCGGGCTGGACCGTTTTGCGCGCCGCCCGCCGCGTCTCGCGCGGCATTCGCCTCGTTTCGCGCGTGCTCGTGCGCTTGTTGGGTGGCGGCGGCGCCGGGGCGCCGCGCATCAGCGCGGCGAGACTCAATTTCCCGCCGCGCTCACGGCGAACGAACAGATGCATCCCGTCGCTGCGCACTTCGCTGACCGTCGCCTGACGCGCCGCCAGGTCGAACTGTCTAATCGCGACGCTCAGGCTTTTCCACTGCACCGGTTTTTCACGTTCGTGGGGCGCATCCATCTCGAAATTTTCGATTGCGACGGTCGCCGGCTCCGCATGCACGTTGAAATGATCGGTGGCAAAATGCGTCTGTACGTTGGCCTTCGCGCTCAGCTTGCCCGACGCGATCGTGGCCGCCAGCACCGACTGAGCGAACGGCTGCAGCGCCGGCAAGTCGACCTGATCGATCGACACCTCCGTCGTAACCTGCGAATCCGCCAGATCGAGCGCGCCTTTGACCGCGATCGTGCCGCCGCTGCGAATCTTGCCGTTAACCGTGACCGACGCGGGCGCTTTCCCGACCGTCCGAAAATTCTTAAGCCCGACCCCGAGCGCATCCACCGCCACCACCGCCGGCGCCGCGCCGCTGTTATCCTGAACCTCCACCGCGCTGTTGGTGAGATCGAACGAGTCCAACTGAAAATCCATTGGCGATTTCGCCGCGGATTTTCCCGCCACTGGCACGGCCGCCTGGGTCATGTTGCCCGCCGGCGCCGCTTGCGCTGGAGGGCTCGCCGGCGCCGCATTGCCGCTCGCAAGCGACGTGAGATTGTTGGTCCCGTCGGGATTGAGCCTGACATGCGCGAGCAGTCCATCGATCCAGATAGATCGCAGATAGAACACCGCGCCCAGCGGCTCGACGTCGATCAGCTTCACCTCGGCGTGTTTGAGTGCGGCGATCGGCGCATCCGCCGTGTCGCGAACGTCGAGCTGATCCAGCGCTACCGTTCCGTTCAGGCGAATCAGCGGTTGCGACTGCGCCTGCACGAAATGCACATACACGTCCGCCGACAGCGTCCCGTCCGGAATTTTAACCGGCAACTTCATCGGCGCGTAGCTGACGTAAAGCGGCAAGTTGAGCCGATGGAGTTTCAAGTCAACGACTGAATCGTGCGTCGCCTCGAACGGCTTGGCCACGCCCGCAATCCGAATCGGGCTGCCATCGATCACCATTTGCAGCAGCGGTTCGACGAACACGTCCACGTCGGAGGGCAGGTTCGCGATAAACGGCACGTTGATCTGAATCTGCTCGATCTTGTGTTGCTTGCCGAGCAGCTGATCGTCGAATGTCACTTCGCCATCGCGCAGTTGAATATTCGAAACCGCGAATCGCATCGGCGCGCTCGGCACAGCCGGTTTCGATTTTTCCGGCGTCGGCGCGCTCTCGAGCAGGTCGGAAAAGTTAAAGCGCTGCTGCGACTCCCGAACCAGATGGATCGCCGGCCGCTCGACTACGACTTCGCCGACTACCGGCGCAAATCTGAAAATCGACGTCCACGAAACCTTCACTCTCAGATGCCCGATATCGACGAACGGTTGCGGACTGTCGCGCTCGCCAACGTGCAACTGGTCCACGTCGAGCTTCAGCGCATAAAGATTGAATCGGATTTTGCCCACGCTCACCTGGCGATGGATGCTGTCGGCGACGGGGCCGATCAGGACATGCCGCAGCACCGGCGGAACCGCCAGGTAAGCCGCAGGGCCCAGGAACAGCAGAACCGCGACGACGATCACCCCGATTTTGCGCGCCCGCCGCGAACGGCCCAACTCGCGCGCGCGCGCAATCCATGGCCGCGAGCGATGAAACGCCGACCTTACGTGTCTGAGCACGGCTTCCAGGTACCCGACCGCGCTGTTGAGAAAATTGGCCATAAGCCTTACGTCAACGCTACGCCGCCAGCGTGAGCCGTCGTCGTCGAATAGTCAATTCATCGCGAACACCTTGGAGTGGCTATCGGCTGTGGATACCCAGCCAGCGCCGGCGGTCTTCGATAATCGGCCGCTGGCTCTTCAACAGCGCGTACGCTTCGTCAAGCGTCTTGCCACGCTTCGTTTTCAGGAACCATGCCACCACCAGCGGCGCGCGCTCGCATCCCTCCTCGCAATGGACCAGCACGCGATGCCCCAGCGCGAGCTCTTCCTCTATCAGCGCCGCCGTCCTGTCCAGCGACGCGACCCCATCTGCAAGGAACGGCATGTGAATCGCCTGCGGCGGTTCGATTTCCGGCACATCGGGGAGCACGCTGATAATCGTCCCCTCGAATTCGCCCGCGTCCTGAAGATCGCCGACGAACAGGCTCGGAATTATCTCGCTCTCTCGCCAACTCGCGGCCATATACTTGTGCAGCTTGACGGGCGAACGGACATTGCGTCAACCTCGCCACGGGGTGAATCGAATGCCAAAGACCAGTCTGCCGCGGCTGCACATCGAAGGACGATGGTTCCTCGACGAACACGGCCGCCGCGTTATTTTGCGCGGCGTCAATCTGGGCGGCGATTGCAAGGTCCCCTACCCCGATGGCGGCACCAACTTTCCCTCCGATTTTTCCAACCATCGCGAGGTCTCCTTCATCGGCCGTCCGTTTCCGATTGCCGAAGCCGGTGAACACTTCTCGCGCCTGCGTGCGTGGGGCTTCAATTGCTTGCGCTTGCTGACCACCTGGGAAGCCGTCGAGCATCGCGGCCCGCGCGACTACGACGTCGCGTACCTCGACTACTTCGCCGAGTTGTGCCGGCTCGCCGGTGACTACGGCTTCTACCTATTCGTGGATTTTCACCAGGATGTCTGGAGCCGAATGACCGGTGGCGACGGCGCGCCCGGCTGGCTATTCGGTAAAGTTGGAATTGACTATCACCGGATCGCCGAGTCGGGATGCGCTCATGTAATGCAACATCTATATGACTATGCGCGCGGCGGCCGCCAGGAGGACCGCTACCCGACCATGAGCTGGGTGCAGAATGAGCGCCGCCCCGCCAACGGCATCATGTGGACCTTGTTTTTCGCCGGCCGCGACTTCGCCCCCGGACTGACTATCGACGGCGTCAACGTGCAGGACTACATGCTCGAGCATTACCTCGGAGCGCAGCGCGAGATCGCACGCCGCATCCGCGATTTACCCAACGTGATGGGCTTCGACTCGCTCAACGAACCGGCCCCGGGATGGATCGGACAGCCGCTCAGCTATCGTCATCTCGGGCCAAGCGATACCAACCCCGAGCGTGCGATGCCGGGCCTGGCGTGGTCGCCGCTCGACGGCTTGCTGGTGTCGCATGGAGTTACGCGCTCGATACCGGAGCTCGAATTCGACCCGACAGCGAAACCTAGCTTGGTGGCCCACAAACAAAATCGGACAATCAATCCCGAGCGCATCTCAATCTGGACCAGCGGCCAAAGCGATCCGTTCCAGGATGCAGGCGCATGGCGGCTCAATAACGACGGCACTTTCGACATTTTGCGCGAAGATTTCTTCCAACGTGTCGGCGATCGCAAGGTCAACCTTATCGAAGACTACATGGGACCATTTTTCGCGCGCGTCGCCGAAAATATTCGCCGGATTAATCCCGATTGGATCCTGTTCGCCGAGCTCGATCCGCTCTCGGGATTTCTCGGACCGGGATTCCCCGCAGAGACTCCCCCAAACAGCGTCAACGCCGGTCACTGGTACGACGTGGTCCTGGCCGCGACCAAGATGTTCAGTCCGAATTTCAGCCTCGACGTGTTGACCGGCGAGATTGCGACCGCCGCCGGACAGATCCAGGCGCGCTACGAGCGCGAGCTCGGCAGGATGACCCGAATGTCAGAAACGGTGAATGGCGGCGCGCCCACCCTCATCGGCGAATTCGGGATTCATTTCGATTTGAATGGCGCCGGCGCGTACCGCGCTTTTCACGCCGGCGATCGCAGCGACGCGCCGTGGACTGCCCAGATCATCGCGCTCGATCTAATGTATAATGCACTCGATACTCTGCTCATCGGTAGTACGCAATGGAACTATACTGCATCCAATAGCAACGATCTGGCTATTGGCGACGGTTGGAATCAGGAGGATCTGAGTATTTTCTCGCGCGACCAGCAGATCGACCCGGCGGACATCAATAGCGGCGGCCGCGCGCTCGCCGGCTTCGTCAGGCCGTACGCGCGAGCGACACAGGGTATTCCGCGCACGATGAAATTCGATCGTATCAGCGGCACCTTCGAGTTCGTGTTCGAATATGATCCTTCCGCTGCCGGCCCGACCGAGATCTTCGTGCCGCGCATTCAGTACCCGCGCGGATGCGTGCTTGAAGTGTCCGGCGGCAACGCCGAGCTGGACCCCGACGGCCAGCGCGCCGTCGTCAAGGTGGAGCACCGCGGCGAAGTCCGTGTCGTCATCCGCCGCAAACCTGGGGCGCCTTAGCTGTACTTGCGCTCCTGCCACCACGGAAAGTAGGCGGGCATATCCTTCGAAATCTTGTCCGGAAATTTTGCCGCACGTTTCTCCAGAAATGACGCGACGCCTTCCTTCGCATCCGCCGAAGGGCCGCGCGCAAAGATTCCGCGGCTGTCCAGCTTGTGCGCTTCCATCGGATGGTCCGCGCCAGCCATCCGCCACAACATCTGCCGAATCAATGCGACCGACACTTGCGAGGTGTTGTCCGCGATCTCGCCAGCGAGCGCGCGCGCCGCTGGAATAAGTTGATCGGGTTTGTAGATCCTTTTGATGAGCCCGCCGTCGAGCGCCTCTTCGGCCGCGAAAACTCGACCCGTGAATGTCCATTCCAGCGCCTGCGAGATGCCGACGATCTTCGGCAGGAACCAGCTCGAGCACGCCTCCGGCACGATCCCGCGGCGCGCGAACACGAACCCGAAACGCGCGTTCTCCGACGCCAGCCGCACATCCATCGCAAGTTGCATCGTCACGCCGACGCCCACCGCCGCTCCGTTCACCGCCGCGATCACCGGTTTCAGACACTCGAAGATGCGCAGCGTCAGCCGTCCGCCGCCGTCGCGAATCGCCTCGTTGCTCCAATCCAC
>Ga0187859_10001380_pt1 | contig 15522 bp, 14 predicted proteins | sample June2016WEW_10_1_2_FD_133019 | JGI IMG/M metagenome (GOLD analysis project Ga0187859, IMG submission 133019) | Peatland microbial communities from SPRUCE experiment site at the Marcell Experimental Forest, Minnesota, USA - June2016WEW_10_10 | ecosystem: Environmental > Terrestrial > Soil >...
CGTCGTGCACCAGCAGGCTGGGCTGTCCCTGAATATATTTTCGGAAGCGGCGATTGGCACCCGAGAGCTCGGCTACCAAGTAATTGAGGATGAGGAGCGTGGTAGCGGCGACAGCGCCGCCGGCGAGCGACGTGTCGGGCCCGGTCATGGCGTTCTGTACGGAGTTCGAAAGCAGCAGGAGGAGTGTAAGGTCGAAGGGAGTCATCTGCCCGACTTCGCGCTTGCCGCTGATGCGGATTCCGATGAGCACGAGAAGATAGATCACTCCGGTGCGGAGCGCTATTTCGAGCAGCGTGTGCGCGTTTGCGGGCAGCATAGGAAGGTCAGAGGTTAGAGGTCAGATTGCAGAGGTGAACACCCATCGTCAACGACCTAATCAGTCGATTCTGGTTTTAACCTCTGCAATCTGACCTCTAACCTCATTCCCTACTGCGGCGTGGCGGTGATTGGGATCGGCGCGTTCTTGGGCGTGCTCAAATAGCCGGTGATCTTCTTCTTATCCACCGTCCACACGACGAGTTCGTAGAGCATATGATCGCGCCCGGTGTAAAACTGCACTGGCTCGCTTTGGTTCTTGTCCTTCTTTTCGACGGTTTTGTCATCCGCGGTGACGTCGAGCGTGTATTTGCCATGCTTCGGATCAGTCTTTTTCAGTTGCAATGCTACGGTTGAGAAGGCTTGCGGCTTGGCACCTTTTAATAAAGAGAATTCGTAATACTGGCGATCGCCCTTGTGTTTCAGGGCTTCCAGATCGCTTCGCGTGCTGGCAATCAGACCACTCTGCACGCCTAGATCGCCGACGGTGCTCTGAAGTTTTGCGATGGTTGCGTCGAGCGAGGCTTTGGTGGCGGCGACGTCGGTCCTAACGCCACCGACATCGGTTTTCACGGAACCTACCTCTCCGGAAACAGCGCTGACATCTTTTTTCTCTTGTTCCGCCTGGGCAGCAAGGCTTGCCAGGGCGGCTTGCTGCTCACGCTGCAGAGTGGCGGCACGCGTCGCAAGTTCTTTCTTGGTCATGCCAAGCTGGTGAGCCAGCGTCTCTGAGTCCGCTTCGGCGGCCAGCATACGCTTGGTGAGATCGCCAATTTGTTTTTGGCTAGATGTTTGATCTTGCGTAATCTTTTCGAGCTCAAGGCGCTGAGCGTAGATGAAATATGCCGATGCCGCGACATAGGCAACGGCTACTGCTATAAGGATCCATCGGCCCACATGGCTCTGGGGCTCGGGATGGTAAACGACAGGTTGCGCAGCTTCAGACATTCAGTTTGGTCTCCAGTTGAACAGGGTGGTAAAGCCTATTGTTTGTGAGATGCGGGTTGCTGTCAATTGCGTTTCAGATACTTGGCTGGCGTGCTTACGAGCAAACCGTCTCCAATGTACACGGGGTGTTTCTGGATATTTGAAGGATAGGTAAGGATGGGTGTTTGGGATTTCTTTTTCTGCTATCCTCCGATCATGCAGATTACCGTCCAACTTCCTGACGATTTGGCCCAGCGCCCCAATCCTGCGCGCGAGGCGCTGGAGGCTTTCGCCATCCCAGGTTATCGGTCCGGTGCCCTTTCTGCCTATCAGACACGTCTTCTCCTGGGACTCGAAACACGCTCTGAATTGGATGGCTTTCTAAAAGAGCACGGCGTGTGGGACCATGCGTATAGCGTGGACGACCTGGAGAAGGATGCTACCGGGTTCGAACGGCATGCATGATTGTCGTTGCCGATACTTCTCCGCTGAATTACTTGCTCCTGATCGATGAGATTGATCTGCTGCCCGCTATTTTCGGGCACGTACTTCTCCCCGGGGCGGTCTTTCGAGAGTTGCAACATCCCAATACTTCGGCAAAAGTGCGGCAATGGGTAGCCCACGTTCGGGCATGGCTAGAGGTGCGGACCATCGCTTCAGTCACCAATCCTGATCTGATGAGATTGGACCTGGGAGAGCGTGAGGCCATTCAGTTGGCGTTGGAGTTGGGTGTTAGCACAGTGCTTATCGATGAAGCAGACGGACGGCAGCAAGCGGAAAAGCTCAAGCTGGAAGTGCGTGGAACCCTCGGCATCCTGGAGCACGGAGTGAGGCTGGGCAGGAGCAACCTTCGCGAAGCGTTGGTCAAGTAGACGAGACGAACTTTCGTATGTCGCCAGCGGTGCGGGCGGCTCTCCTGAAACGAAATCCATGACGGGGCGGCGACCTCGACCAAACCGAATAAAATAAAAACTGTGAAGAACTGGGACGCGATCGTCATCGGGGCCGGAATCATCGGACTTTCGCTGGCGATTGAACTGAATAAGCAGGGATTGCGCGTGCTGGTGGTGGAAAAAGGTGAGCCGGGACGCGAGTCCTCGTGGGCCGCCGGAGGAATGCTGGTGGATTCTCCCGCCGAAACGCAACCCGCGTTGCGGGAGTTGGCCATGGCGAGCGCGCGAATGTATCCCGAGTTCGTGCATGAACTGGAAGATGAATCAGGGGCAAAGATTGATCTGCGCGCGGTGGGGACGATTGTCTTGAGTCGTCCGGAAGCGGTTGGCCAAGATCCTGGCGAGCAGAGCGCCGAGTCAACGCAAGCGCATGCTCTGCCACAACCACTCGCGCAATTAGAGGCGGCGCTTCAGAACTCACATGGTCAACAATTCGCCGCGCTGTTTCGAAAGGAGCGCTGCGTAGACCCTCGCCATGTAACCGCCGCGGCCCTGGTTGCGGCGCGCCATCGGGGCATCGATTTTTCATCCGGCGACGAAGTGTTGTGCGTGGAAGTTGCTGATGGCACAGTTTGCGGCGTCCGGACTAATAAGACTCGATTTGCCGCGGGCACCGTGGTGAATTGCGCTGGCGCTTGGGCTGGCCAGGTCTTGCCTCACCCATTCCCAACCCGGCCGGTTAAGGGGCAGATGTTGTGCGTCGTCATGCCGGAGAAAGAAATGGTCCGCCATGTGGTACGAGCACCGGAGGTTTATCTGATTCCGCGCAGCGACGGCCGCATGCTGATCGGCGCGACGGCTGAGGAGGCGGGATTCGATAAGCGGACCGTACCCGAGACAATCCAGAAATTGCGGCACGCGGCAATCGATCTGGTTCCGAGGTTGGCGGAGGCGCGAATTCTGGAAGCTTGGGCGGGGCTGCGTCCGGGAACGCCCGACGGGCTGCCGATTCTGGGCGCAACGCCAACGCCGGGATACTTTGTCGCCACCGGCCATTTTCGCGATGGAATTTTGCTGGCGCCGGTGACGGCGAGGTTGATGGGGCAGGTGGTCACCGGGAAGAAGCCCGAGTTTGATTTGAGCGCCTTCGCGGCCATGCGCTTCCCAAGCTAGAGCACCGCAATCGCCCCGATTGCGAGCCAAGCGAAGCGCATCGGCGGGGCCGTTCACCTCCGCAATCAAGGCTCTTGCCAGTATATACCGATAGACGTATATATGTATAGTGGCAGAATCGGAGCGCCGGATTGTCTGGGTCGGTTCGAGCCTTAGAGACTTGCGCGGGGTTCCCGCGCCAAGTCCGGCGCGACATCGGCCTGGCTCTCTACGCGGCGCAGCAAGGCGAAACCGATCCCTCGCCCAAGCCACTGAAAGGCTTTGGCGGAGGGTCTGTGCTTGAAATAGTCGCAGACTACAGCGGCAACACGTGGCGTGGAGTTTATACCGTCCGCTGCTCCGAAGCGATCTATGTCCTGCACACCTTCCAAAAGAAATCGAAGCGCGGCATTGCGACTCCGCAACGCGATCTCGACCTTATCCATCAGAGTCTGGCCGAGGCCGAACGACTCCACCGACGAAGGGAAAATTGATATGGCTACGAAAAGGAGAAGCGCGATGCGGGCGGAAAAAAGCAGCGGCAACGTTTTTGCGGACCTCGGCCTTCCCCACTCCGAACAGGAACTCCTGAAGGCAAAGCTCACGCTCCAGATTTACCGCCTCATCAAGGGACGCAACCTGACGCAAGCCGCCGCCGGCAAAATCCTCGGCATCAAGCAGCCGCATGTCTCTCTGCTGATGCGCAATCGCTCGGGGAACTTCTCCGTCGAACGATTAATGGATTTTCTAACCGCTCTCGGACAAGACGTGGAAATTTCGGTGAGGCCGGCCCGCAAGGATAAAGACCACGGCGAAGTGTCCGTCATCGCGTAGTCGAATCGCGCGAGAATTTATCGTCCCGTCGTCGGCATCGCAACTTCGCCCTTCGCATCCTGCCACAGAATGGCATTCAGCTTTTTCGCATCGACTGCGTCGGGACGCGAGAAATTCATCCGCGATGATTGTTTCGCTCCGGGCGCGTTTTTTTCGTTCACACGATAGATCAGGCCGCTGCGCAGATTGCTGTCGTCAACGTCAAACGGCGGTTGCGTTCCAGTCCCCGTGAAAAGCGGCGTCATCAGCGGCGCGTGAGCGTCGAAGAGATTCATCGGCGGAAGGCCAAGCAACGTCTCCATGGTATGAATGGCGCCCGCCGTCGTATAGAAATGGTGATCGATGAAGGGTTGTGAATCGCGCGGCGCATACTTGCTGACCTCGAATGCAATTGATCGATGGGCGTCAACGTGGTCGGCGCCATCCTGCGCATCGTCTTCCAGAATGAAGATGGCTGTGTCGTCCCAATATGCGCTATGAGAAACGGCATCGACGACGCGGCCAACCGCGAGATCGTTGTCCGCTACCGACGCTTGCGGCGTGGGCTTAGCGGGTCGCGTTCCGCCGGTGTGATCGTCGGGAAGATAGAGCAGCGTGAATTGCGGAAGCTCTTGCGCAGTTCCCTTGGCCTTCACGAACTCGGCAAACTCGCGGAGGAATTCGTCGGCGCGCAGCTGGTCGGGATAGTCGGTATTGAAGTCGGGAAATTGCGGATCGTAGTGGTCACGCAGCGCGGCTTTTGTTGGACGCATGCGCTTGAACTGCGGAATCGCCCACGGCCAAGGGCTCGGACCGCCCGGCGGATTGCCGACATTCGGCGGCAACGGCTCGCCTCTATTGATCACCGCAACTGGGCAGGGAGCCGATGAGGCGGAGGGCGTGCCTTCAACCGGCGAGTTTGCTTTCTCGTTTCTGCACCAGACGGCGGCGATAAATTCTCCGTAGACGCGATAGGTCAGGCCGCTGCGGGCGAGGTTGTCCCAGAGAAAACCAGTGCCTGGGTCGTCGACGTCGGGGATTCCCTGCTCGAGCGCGATTTCATCGGCCACGCTGCCGCCGAAATCGTAGGTGTGCTCTTTACCGCGATAGGCGATAGGCCATCCCTTTTCGTTGTAGTCGGAACTAGTTGAGGCGGTCGACCAGAGATGGCCATCACCCGAAACTTCTCCGCTGTCGTAGAAGTTGTCGAGCACGCCGAACTGCAGGGCTAGCTTGTGCAGGTTGGGGGTAATGTCCTTGCCATACATTGTCAGCGACGGATCGCCATCGCCAGCGGGTAGATCGCCAAGAATCTGATCGTAGGTGCGATTCTCTTTCAGAATGTAGATCACGTGGCGGAAGGGATTCGTTCCACCGGCAAAGGTAAACTTGCCGGGATCGGCCCGAAGCAGATTGTCGTCTTCGACCTGATGGGTGTAGGCGGCGAGGTTTTTGTCGATATCGGAAAGGCTGAGGCGCGCGATCGAGCCACCGATCAGAGTTGCAATGTAGGGATGCTCTTTTCTTTTGCGCTCGCCCTTCAATTTATTTTGCATGTTATTGGGACCGCTGCCTTCACCTTTGGCGGTGGCGATGAGCAGGTCGTTGCCCGCGACCGCGAGGGCACTGGGATACCACTCGGTGGGAATGAAGTTGGGCGGAGTCGCACCGTCTATCTGTAGAACCATATCGTGACCAGTACGTTTTGGAGAATCCTTGACGTCAAACACGGCAACCGCATCGAGCGAGCCACTGGCCGCGTAGAGATGTTTGCCATCGGGCGAGAGCGCGACGGCCTGGATGACGGTACCTCGACCGTCGCCGCTGGTGAGATAACGCTGCAATACCATGCCGGAATTCAAATCGATGCCCACCACCACGTCAGCGTTGGCGAGTGCGACGTACAGCGTTCGCTCATCGGGACTCAACACCATCGCCGTTGCGTGCGAACTCGGGTCACTCGTGTCATCACGTTTGAGCCGATCATCTTTCTGCAGAGATTCGATCCATCGTGAAACTTTTCCGGTCTCTAAATTCAATTCCGCGACTGCTGCGCTGTTCCACAGGCTGACCCACGCTTTGGTTCCGGCTTTGTTGGCAACGACCGCGTAGGGATACGCGCTCGGAATGTAGCGGCTGCGGCTCAGGTCGAACGACTGTTCAATCTTCCCCGAAGTGACATCGAGAAGCACCGCATTGTCCGCAAGGTTATTGGCGATGAGCAGGCAGTCGCCCTTGGAGCCTGGAAGCACGGCAAAGCCCGCGGGATATGGAAGCGCGGTCCCCGCCGGAGTCTTGCGCAGGCCAAACGCCACCTCCTTCCCTTGGGCGATGGGCTGCGGAGGAATCTTGAGGAAGCGCTCGGGCGTCACTGCGCCGTTTGCGAATTTGTAGACGGCGATACCATTCCCTGTGTTCTTCGGATTCTCGCCAGTCGGGTCAGTGATCGATCCCATCGAGGCATAGAGATGCTTGCCGTCTCGCGAAAACGCGAGGCCGATGAAATAGGTCTGATGCGTGGAGAACTCATCGCTGAGCCGATCGTCGGGGAAATCGCGCAACCGATTATTGCTGAGATCGAGAATGCCAATCGATTGCCGGGCACCGCTCTCCTCGGTTCCGTAGCCCTGATTGAGCAGCGCGGCATAGCGCTCGTCGGGGCTGAGAGCGATGGTCGCGGGAAAGCTGTTGGTGCGGGCGATGTAGCCAGGGACCGGCAGCGTTAGAGCTTTGCTGGTCGGAAGATTGATGCGCCGCGAATAATCGGCACCGTGGACGACGGCGAATATGACAAAAAGAATGCAGAGAGCAAGCGGGGAGAAAACTGCGATCTTTTTCACGAGCGGAGATCCTCAGAGGTTTGTACCATTCCGACGGACAGACCGGCAAACTGAGTACAATCGCTCACCGAAGCCCGAGCAGCACGGCAACATGCTGGCGCACTTTGCTCACCAATGCGGATTCAGCCTTGGCGCGAAATTTGGCTTTGTATATCACCAAGTATAGACATTGTAGATACACACACGGCAGCGCTTAAGAACGGCGATAAAGGTTTTTCTCAGAGATTACCGCGCCGATTTGAAGATTGAAAACGCGGCTCCTTGGGGGTCGGCAATCACCGACATTCGGCCGACGCCTTCCATGCTCATCGGCGGCAGGTGTAACTTTGCGCCCATCTCTTTCGCTTTATTCGCCGTGGCATCGACGTCATCGACCTGGAAGTAGGCCATCCAGTGCGCGGGCATTCCGGGCTGCCGATAGGATGCCGGAGGGATGCCTCCGATGTGGTGCTCGCCATTCTTGATATGAACGTAACCGGATGGATCTTTGGGATCGGTGATCAGTTGCCATCCAAAAAGAGCGGAGTAGAAGTCGGAGGCACGTTTCGTATCCGGTGTGCTCAGGTCGGCCCAGCAGAGCGTGCCGTTTACCTGGGCGATTCCGATTCCGGCGTTCTTTTTAGCCTGCCATACACAGAAGACCGCGCCGGTCGGATCTTGCACGACAGCCATACGGCCGGCATCCATCACGTCGAAGGCCGGGCCGAAAGCTTTTCCGCCCAGTTGCTGTGCCTTGGCGGATGCCGCGTCGGCATTGTCGACGCTGATGTAAATCATCCAGTAGGGAGGAATGCCCTGCGACTTCTCGTCGGGACGCAACGTGCACGCCGCGGCGGCTTCGCGCCCTTGGAGTTTGAATTCGGTGTAGTAGTCGTTAGGGCCCATTGGACCGTCATGCGGCGCCCATCCGAAAAGAGAGCCGTAGAAGGTCTTGGCCGCGGCCTGGTCGGTGGTGTGGAGTTCGATCCAGCAAAAGGAACCGGCGGAGTGCTTATCGATGTTTGTCATGGCGGCAGAAGTTTACACCAATTCTGGCTGGCGGGTTGTCAACGGAAGATGAAAGGAAAACGAACGAGCGTACGTGAATCTAGAGCGGCTTAATGTGTTGCTGAATCCATCACTAGATGAAGGCGAAAAAAGGGGCACGATTGGAACTTCGTGCCTCTCCCGATAGTGCTCGATTGGTAGCGATTGCCCGGCAACTAGCGCAGGTTTTTTGCGGCCCACTCATCAATTCGCTTCAACGCCTTGTTCAAATTCTCCAGCGAGTTGGCGACGCTGAAGCGGAGATAGCCTTCTCCGTATTCGCCGAAGGCGGTGCCGGAGAGGCAGGCTACGCCGGCTTGTTCGAGAAGCGCGTCGGCCAGTTTCTTGGATGTCCAGCCGGTTTTGGTGATGTTGGGGAAGGCATAGAATGCGCCTTTCGGCAGGCGGCAGGAGAAGCCCTTGATTCTATTCAGTCCGGCGACGAAAACGTCGCGGCGACGCTTGAACTCGGCATTCATTTTGTCGACTGAAGATTGGTCGCCGCGGAGCGCTTCGATTCCGGCTATCTGGGTAAAACTGGCAGTGCAGGAGATCGAGTTGGTATTGAGACGGGCGATGTGCGTAGCCAGATCGGGACGCATAACGCCGTAACCCATGCGCCATCCGGTCATGGCGTAGGTTTTGGAGAAGCCGTCGAGCAGAATGGTGCGCTCTTTGAAGCCGGGCACGCTCATGATGGAAAAATCTTCGCCGTCGAATATGAGGCGGCTGTAGATCTCGTCCGAGAGAACCATGATGTTGCGATCGCCAATGGCCTCGGCGATTTCGAGAATGTCTTTTTTTGTTAGTACGCCGCCGGTAGGGTTGTGGGGTGAGTTGAGGATGATCAGCTTGGTCCGGTCCGTGATCAGAGAAGCCAGTTCTTGGACGTCGACGGAAAAGTCGCGCTCTTCTCGCAAGTGAATGGGGACCGCTTTGCCCAGCGAATAGTTAATCATCGACTCGTAGATGGGAAAGCCGGGATTGGGATAGATGACTTCATCCCCCTGTTCAATTAACGCGAGGATCGTAAAGAAAATAATCGGCTTGCCGCCGGGGACTACCACCACCTCGTCGCTCGAAACCGGCACGTTGCGGGTACGGCTAACATAGTCGGCGATGGTCTGGCGTAGCTCTGGGAGGCCGGCGGCGGGGCCGTAGTGGGTCCAGCCTTTGTGAAGGGCGTTAACTCCGGCTTCGATGACGTTGGCGGGGGTGTCAAAATCGGGCTCGCCGATTTCGAGGTGGATAATCTCTTTACCCTGCTTTTCGAGAGAGCGAGCGCGGTTGAGGACTTCGAAGGCAGTTTCGGTGCCCAGCCGCGACATCCGGCCGGCCAGGCGCAAATCGTATTGGGTTGATGTGGGCATGGTTACGCTTGAAATTATAACGCTTTGGCAACTTGCTTTGCGGATACGAGCACGTTCACGGAACTATCCCGTCGCAAAGTGCGTAGTTCACAACATGGAGGTGTGTTCATGAACGTGATTTCCGCTCGCCATATCGTGGTGGCCCTGATTGCGACTCCCTTTCTGGCCTTCGGAGCTTATGTGGCTTGGCTTGTGGTTCCGATTGTTATTCGGGAAGTCGTACCTACGGTGGTACGCGCAGTTATCAATAGCTGAGTCAACGGGAATATCAAACCTAGACCGAGAGCGCTACTCTGAGATGGTGCTCTCTTCGCTTTGCGCGCGCAGGACTCGATCGATCGAATAGGGGGCGCGCTGGGCGGGTTCGTGATAGTGGCGTACCTGCATCTCTCCCAGCAGACCTACCGCCAGCAAGTTCAAGCCAGCCAAGAGGAGCACGGCAGAGAACATCATCAGCGGGCCATGCTGGTACATGACATCGGAATGGTGCAGGAGCTTCTCAAAAATCAGCCAACCCGAAATTGCGCTGCCCGCGAATATGCTGAACATCCCGAGCGTACCGAAAAAGTGCAGCGGGCGCGAAAGATACTTGAGCAGGAAGCGGATGGTGATGAGATCGAAGAAAACGCGGAAGGTGCGCGAGATTCCGTAGTGCGAAGCGCCACGCTCGCGGTTAACGTTCTTGATCGGCACTTCGATAATTGACGCGCCATGCCACGAGGCGAGGGCAGGGATGAAGCGGTGCAGCTCGCCGTAAAGTGGCACCTGACCCAGAATCTCACGCCGGTAAGCTTTAAATGTCGTGCCAAAGTCGTGAATGTCTACGCCGCTCAGCTTCGCCATCAGCCAGTTGGCACAGCGCGACGGGATGCGGCGCATCCAGAAATTGTCCACGCGATTCTTGCGCCAGCCGCTGACGATGTCATAGCCCTCTGCAATCTTTTCGAGAAAGAGAGGAATGTCCGCGGGATCGTGCTGCAGATCGCCATCCATGGCGATGATGTATTCGCCGCGAGCATGATCGAAACCGGCGGCGAGGCCTGCCGTCTGGCCAAAGTTGCGGCGCAGTTTGACGACCGTCACGCGGCTATCGACCGCGGCAATCTCTTTCAGTAATGAGAATGTGCCGTCGACGGAGCCGTCATCGACCAGCACCATCTCGAACGTCTCCCCGCTCGCCTCCATCACGGACTTTAATCGCGCGTAGAGGTCGGTGACGTTCTCCTGCTCATTGTGCAGGGGAACTACGATGGAATACTTGAGCACTGTTCACTCATTATACGGCAACCAAGCGACACTTTCGAGGTAACTTCGGTGAGCCATTGTTCTTTGGCTCCGATAGAAAGATCATGACCACCAAGGGCACCAAGGATCGCCAAGACCTATCTTCGGTAGTTTCTTGCCGTGGCTTCACGCCTTGGCTTGGGTCAGCAAAATGCGCAACAGCAACAGCCAGCGGCGCACGTTCGTGGTCATCAGGAAATTTTCTTTCACATGTTCATGGCCATTCTTTCCCATTTGCGTGGCGAATTCTGGATGCGTCAGCAAATATCGTATCTGATAGGCGCAGCCTTCGACCGAATGGACCAACATTCCTGTGAGCTTGTGAATGATCTGGTTTGGAATGCCGCCCACGGCACCGGCGATGGTGGGCTTCCCTTTCCAGAGCGCCTCGGTGACCGTGAGACCGAACCCCTCCTTGAGTGATTTCTGAACGACGATAGTCGAGGCCCGTTGCAGCGCGTTGATCTCAAGCGCGCACCACGGAGGCAGGTCGAGAATGATAATGTCAGGATCGTTGCCGGCTACTTCTTTCACTTCTTTGAGCACGATCGCGCCTTCGGGATCGTCGCTGGCGCCGCCGCCGGCCAGCACAAGCTGGCAATCCACATATTTCTTAGCCTGTTTGAAAGCTTGTACCACGCCCACCGGGTCCTTTAAGCGATCAAAACGGGAGACCTGGGTGACGATCGGCCGCGAGCGATCTACACCGAATTCGTCGCATACTTTCTGCACGAAGTTTTCGTCGAGCTCCTTATTTTTCTCCGAGAGCGGGTCGATGCATGGATAAAACAAATATTGCGGGATGGGCAACTGACGGGCAAAAGATTGCGAAGAGAAAATTGCCGCGTCGAATTGTTGGATGTAGGGGCGAAGAAATCCCCAGACTTGCGGATTCGGATTGGATAAGTCGATGTGGCAGCGCCAGACCCAACGGGCATGAGAGTCCTTGCGTGCACCGATGAGAGCCGCAGGCTGGGGATCGTGAATGACGATAAGATCCTCGTTGAATTCCATGCGCTGCCGGTTCTGCTCGTTGTAGGAGAGGAAAATTTCGCGTGCCGCCTGAGTCAGTTCGTAAGGAGTGCCGTGCAAGGCATTATGGAAGGCTTTCGTGATCTCGAAGAAATCGTTTCCGCCGGTGATCACGTCCCAGTGGGTCTTCACTTCGAGCTCGCCCAGCAGCGGGACTAACCGGTTCAGCATTTCGGCGACGCCGCCGCCGACGGCGGTGGAGTTAACCATTTTCACCGTCTTGCCTTTGAGGTCGCGCGCCAGGAAACGCACTTCGTCGAGTTCGGCCGCGCCCACGATGCTCTCGTAAGCGTCGAACGGCGGCGGGGAAACAGGCGCGGGCGGCGTCTCCCACGAGCGCGGAGCCTTGCGGCGCTCCGGAATCGCGGGCGCGGGGTGAGCCGCGAATTGCACTGGTTTTTTTTGTACGTCGCTGCGCACACCCGTCTGGTTGGCGCGCGAGTCTGTTGCCGCGGTGGAAGGGCTGGGCGACGATGGGCGATTGGTTGCAGTTTGCGATTTCACTTCTTGCTGCCTCCTTCAGGCCTTCCTGCTTCCTTGATTCCAGGTTCACGCCAGAGCGCGTTCGACCACACGAACAATTTGTCGCCGCACGTCTTCGAGGGTTCCGGTGTAGATATCGATGCGATTCAGAGCGCGAGCAGTTTCTGTGAGTCCGACGTCCTCGTGCAGCCACTGTGAGAAATCGTTGGACATGAGCTTGATGCGCAGCCGCGCCTCGATGAAATGATGATGTATGGAGTGCACGCTGACTTCGCGCAATCCGTTGGCGAACTCTGGCATGTTGTGGGCCACGAATTTGGTGGGCACCATGACAATGTCAGAAGCGCAAAAATAAAACGTCTCGTCGGCAACGCGCGAAGCGTCGGCGGGATTGCTGTTGAGATGTTCCTCGACGATTTGAATAAAGCGGTCGCGCAATTCACTCAGGGAGGTATATTCGCGCACATCGACGGTAGCCAATTGTTCGGCCAGCCCGGGCTGGTTGAGTGCGGCCAGCACCCAATGCGCGAAATCGTTGGAGAATCCCTCGCGGATAAAGTGATGCTCCTGCAAAGTACGAAAGGCATGTTGAAAAATGGAATCTTCCGGGCAGGCTCGCAGCGCTTCGAGAAATTCCGCAAGCGTGGTCGCTTTGAGCGCGGTGATGCGCAACAGGTGTGCTGAGGTATTGAAGTAAAAAGGCTTCACCGGCTGGTGAGGGGAATTTGTTGGCGCTGGGCGTGTCATTGTTGCACTGGTCACTGATTCACCACCTTTATCTCACGATTGTTAACCGCATCATGTTGAACACAGCTCTTTAGCCACAGGCGGAGGAAATCGAGAAGTTCGTCCGGCGGCTTGAGCCAGAATTGAGCCGCCGTTTGCCTCCAGTTGGGACGCACCAGCGCGCTGATACCTCGGCCCCGCAAAGCTTGAAAGGCGGATTCATCCGTGTTGTCGTCGCCGAGATAGGCAACCGGTGCATCGGGACTGATTCCCTCCAGAAAAGCGCGAACCGCATCACCCTTATTCGCCTCGGAGGGGCGAATTTCTACGCCGCCGTCAAATTCGAGGAGGTCGAGGCTGCGATGTTTGGCAATAGGCCGCCATCCGAGCAAGACGCGGGAGCGCAGAGCTTCGGCATTGTTGTCGCTGAGGCCCCGCCAATGGACGGCGATGCTGCCGGCTTTGAATTCCGCGGTATGAAGCAATTCCTGATAGCCGAGCCAGCGACCGGCATCTGACAAGCCATCAAGGGTGCGCTCGTCGAGCTGGGGCATCTCCGTGCTGCCGTCGGGTTTCAGGCGCTGCAGCCCATGAATTCCCCAGACTTCCGGGGACCGATGAAGTTTGAGAAGAGGAAGCACATCGCTGGCGTCGCGGCCGGAGATGACCACCACGCGCGTCCGGCCCTCACCGATGATCGCCTGCAGCAGCGGAGCAACGCCGGGATAGGGATAGGCCTGGTCGCGCTGGGCTTGAAAAGGCGCCAGAGTTCCATCGTAATCAAGCAGCAAGGCCGGTTCGGAAGCTTCGGCAACTAGACGCAAAAACGGTTCGAGCTGGGATTGCACTCCTGATCTCAACCGCTGCTCCTTTCGCTTTGATCTGCTTGCCCGTTAGTTGCGAAAACTGTCTTGTATGACAACGCGATCACGCTGCGGATACGTAGACTCTAAACTTGCCTTCCGTATCCTCCGGAGCATCCAGGCGAATTTCACAAAGTTCGGTGATCAGGTTGCCTGCCCATCGGTAAATGTTGTGTTCGCGAACGAGCTCGCGCATTCGATGCATGCGCATCTGGCGATCCGCCGGCTCCATTTCCAACGCGGTGCGAATGGCATCCGCGGTCTGATCGATGTCGTAGGGATTGACGAGCAGCGCGTCTCGCAATTCGCGAGCCGCACCGGTGAACTGGCTGAGGATGAGTGCGCCCCGCTCATCACGCCGGGCCGCGATAAATTCTTTGGCGACCAGGTTCATGCCATCGTGCAGCGAAGTAACCAGGCAGAGATCAGCGGCGCGATAGAAAGGCTCGATTTCTTTGTGGCTATGCTGGCGCTTAAGGAAAACTATCGGCTTCCATTTGCCGCTCTGGAAACGCCAGTTGATACGGTCAGCCTCGGCTTCGACTTCCGCCAGCAGGTCGTGATAGCGCTTGATGTGCGTGCGGCTGGGTGCACCGATTTGTACGAAAGTGAATTTTCCCTGATAGCTGGGATATTTCTCGAGGAAGCGCTCAATGGCCAGGAAGCGCTCGAGAATTCCCTTGGTGTAATCGACGCGATCGACGCCAATTCCCATGAAGGTTGCCTCGACACCAGAACTGCGCAAAAGAGCCGAACGCTCAAGGTAGTTGAAGCCATCATTGTGGGCCTCTTCGACCGCATCGTCGGAGGCGAAGGCGACACTGATGGGAAACGGCCGGACGAGGGTTCGGTGGTCCTGACGCAGCACCGAGAAACGCTCCCAATCGACGCGCGATTCGACAACCCGATCAACAGTCTCGAGAAAATTGTTGCAGTGCGATTGCACGTGAAAGCCAATTAAGTCGGCACCGAGCAAACCATCGACGAGTTCGCGCTGCCAGGGGCAAATGCCAAAAGCCTCTGGATTTGGCCAGGGGATATGCCAGAAGATGGCGACACGGGCGTCGGGCCGCTTTTCTTTAATCAGCCGCGGCAGCAGGGCGAAGTGATAGTCCTGTACGAGTACCACTGGCTTTTCAACGTTCTTAATCTCTTCGAGGACGACGTTCGTAAACTTGCGATTGACATCCTGATAGGCCTGCCAGTCGGCGGCGCGAAAAAGAGGCCGCGTGTGGGCAATGTGGCAGAGGGGCCAGAGTCCTTCGTTGGAGAAGCCGTAGTAATAACCTTGTTCTTCCTCTTTGCTCAGCCAGACCCGGCGCAGCGTGTAGCGTGGATCGTCGGGAGGAACGCGGAGACGATCGTTAGAGTCGACGACGTCCGCATCGGCGTTGCCGCTGCCGTGCGCAATCCATGTGCCATCGCACGCATTGAGCACCGGCTCGAGCGCGGTTACGATCCCGCTGGGCGGAACCACCACGTCGATGGTCTTGCCGTTGCGCTCATGCATGTAAGGCTCGCGATTTGAGACGACCACCACTTTACCGCCATCGAGGCGGGTGCGCAGTTGGACGCAGAGCCGATCGGCGGTCCACACGGATGCTCCGGCGTCGCGCAAGCGCGCCTCATTTTCGGCGGCGTGACGGGCATGGGTAAGACTTTCGGCCATGGTGGCAACTTCGCGCGCCAGGGGCCGAAACATGCCGAGATCAGGTAGTCCCTGGCGGAACGAAATTTTTCCGGTGCGCAGGCCGCGCATCCAGAGCGCTGCTCTTGCAATCGGGCCCACCATGCTCCA
>Ga0187859_10001382_pt1 | contig 15515 bp, 10 predicted proteins | sample June2016WEW_10_1_2_FD_133019 | JGI IMG/M metagenome (GOLD analysis project Ga0187859, IMG submission 133019) | Peatland microbial communities from SPRUCE experiment site at the Marcell Experimental Forest, Minnesota, USA - June2016WEW_10_10 | ecosystem: Environmental > Terrestrial > Soil >...
CCGATTCACATCGCTCCACGTCCATCGCGCTTGTTTCCATCATCCCGCGTCGAACGACTGGCGAACAGAATGGATTCCCAGCCCCACACGTTTTTGTCGAAATTTCTGAGGGGATCCCTCAGCGAAAAGAGTGCTTGGTGGGCTCGTCACGGGCACGACCGAGTTACCGCAGTTCCAAAGACCTATTCGGAGGCACACCGTGCACGACTTCAGACGCGGATTGATCTGATCGAGTCGGATTCGCGCATCGCCATGCTGGAAACGCCCCCGTACAAGCGGCGCTGGCAGCCCGTCGACTGGACGAGCGAGACCCGAAAAGCTGCCGAGTCGTGGCTGCTCGACCGGCTCGAGAGTCTGTTTGCGCCTGCCACTGAAACACAAACGCGCGGGCCGCTCGCTGAGCCAAGACCGTACCGCCTTGAGGATATTGCTGTCGCGTGGTCGCGTGACCCATGCGTTGCGGCAGTTGCAGGGGTGTGGGCTGGCACTGGTCTTTCCGTAGATCTGTGGTTGATAGCCGAAAAGCTGTTACGTGCACACTCCCTGCCCGATAACCCTCACCGCGTGTACACCGAAGACGGCCTCCGCAAGGTCGACGAGTGGAAGCGCGTGTGGATCCTGCAGGACCAAGAGGATGCGTGGCGGCAGGCGTGCGTTGGGGCAGAAGCGCGAGGCGAGACGCCGCCGAAGCTGCGCCTGGCGGACCCCGAAGCTCCAGAGAGGGAACTCGACTCCATTCCGGTTCCGCCGCCTTTTGAAAAGCACGACTTCGTGAAGTCGGAGTTCTTCTCCGCGCGTGGCAAACTGAACGTCGGTCGTGAGCGTTTCGTCCTCTTCGCTGATCTAACCCCACATCGTTACGGTTGGAGCGGCTGGCGTGGTCGCGAGCGTGCGTTGGCACAAGTGGAGGCTTTTTCCATCGCGGAGAACGACCCGCAAGCCCCGCTCCCTGCGCCGACACCTGACGAACCGCGTCGTTGTGGCGTCACTCTCGGTCTTTGGGAGTCGCTGCCAGATGTACGTCGCTGGGGCTCCACGGAAGAGCACGGAGAGCTCCTTGCGCTCGCTCGGGAGGCTTGTCGCCAACCCCGTTGTCCATGTCCGGTTGTCCAGCACTGGAGGGCGCAGGAGCTCAACGGCCAGCCTGACAACAGCGAGCAGCGGCGGGCCAAGAAGAGGCCGCCCGTGGTTGGAGCGGTATCGCTCGCCCAACGGGCGTGGGTCGCATCGCTATTCCAGGTTGGCAAAGAGCTCGACCTCGCCGGCGTGTGGGCATGTCACCGGGTCCGGATGTCAGAATCAGGTCAGCTCGCCATTTCAGGTGTCGACGAGAGCCCCGTGCAATTGACGATGCCTATCGCTACCAGTGGAGGTGCCAACGAGCAAACGTCAATGGACCTAGCTCAACTTGCCCTCGTTCTCGACGATCTCGTGGCGAGCGGTGATCTTCAGTTGACGGGACGCGGAAAGAAGAAGCGATTCCAGCTCGTGGCTCGCGGGGTCGCTTCATGAACCAACCACTCGACAGCGGACACTTGGAATCTGCACGCAGCAAAGGTGTCTTCCGGGGGCGTCAATGAAGATTCGCGAGCACCTGCAGTGGCAGGACGATACTGACCTTGACGCATTCATCACGCGGCTATCCGACAGCGAGGATCGGGTCCGCCAAAACGTGCGGCAGTACGTCGTCGGCGCGAAGGTGCGCGAGCGCCTCGACTCAATGCTGAAGGCGGTCGGCGAGCGTCTGGACGACAACCGCGATGTTGGCCGCTACATCCATGGCGCCTTCGGGTCAGGTAAGTCGAATCTCCTCACCGTGCTCAGCAAGATGCTCGAGCGCGACGAGATGGTCTACGACCTGGGGCATCCGGCGCTGCGCGAACTGCGTGCGAAGCACTCCTGGCTTGATCGCCACCGTACCCTCGTCGTTCGCATCAACATGATGGGCAAGCACTCGCTGACGCGAGCGCTCTTCGAGGGATACAACGCGGCGCTTCCCGCAGCCGCGCCGCAACTCGGTTTCACCGATGACGAGCGGGTCTTCGAGCTGATCGATAAGGACGCGCAGCGGCTCGGCGGGCTGACTGCATTGTTGGAGCAGGCAGCAAGCGAGGCCGCGTTCGACGCGATCCCGGAGATGCCGCGTGGAATGCCCGGCCCTCTCTTCGTGGAGTACTACCAGCGGCTACGTCGCGGAGATCGTGACAAGCGTCTCGCGTTGGCTGCAGCCCTCCAGAACTGGCGCAACCACGGTGCGAATGCAATTCGGCCTGATGACCTCTGGGTGGACGCTCGCCAGGGCCTCGACCGCATTGCTCGACATGCCAAGGAGCAGGGGTTCACGTCGGTCGCGTGGCTCGTCGACGAGCTCGTGATCTGGATCCGAGGACGCTCTCGTGCGGAGTACGTCAACGAGATCAACAATCTCTCGGCCCTGGTTGATCATGACGCAGCTCGCGTGCTCCCGTTCTTCGTCGCGGTAGCTGTCCAGATGGACATCTCTCGCACTTGCCCCGAGGACTTGTCGCAGCGGGACTTCCAAGAGCAACTCGGTTTCATTCGCGACCGGTTCCAGCCGCAACTCGAGCTTGAAGATCAGGATCTCTACGAAGTGGCAGCCGAGCGCGTGCTCGCGCGGCGCGGTGACCTCACGGTGGCGGAAAAGAAGGCTTTCGAAGCGGCGATCGACGCTGCCTTCCAGAAACACGGCGACGCCATCGTAGGTCTCTCCGGTGGACTTCCGGCCGACTTCGTTCGGCGCCTGTATCCGTTCAATCCTGCGCTGCTCAGAATCCTCGTTGACGTAACGCAGGCGCTCTCGCGCAACCGCACGGCGATCGCCGCGCTCTATCGGCTCCTCAATAAGCATGCTGACCTCGAAGTCGGTCAGTTCATTCCCGTCGGCGCGTTGTGGGAGTTTGTCTTCGAACCCGAGAACGTGTCGTACGTTAAGCAGAACGCCTCCAGCAAGCTGTGCCAGCGTCTCGCGGATACGCATGAGACGTGGGTACGCCTTGAACCGAAGCTCGAGACGGTGGCGCAGGAAGCTGGGGCGACTCTTCATCAACTGCAGCAGGTCGTACGTACCGTGCTTCTTTGCCAGCTTTCGGACAGGCCGTACTTCCCGGACGGCCGGGCATTGGGAGAGCGGCTCACAGCATCGATGCTTCTGCATCTAAATGAGACCGACATCCGAGCAATGGTGCCGCGGACGGGCATCAGCAAAGTTGCAGCCTGGTTTCGCGCGCTAAACGGCGTTGCGCCGCACGTGCAGGTCTCTGGCGAGGCCGACCCGACCGTCAGCATCAAGATCGAGCAGCTCGACATCGAACGCGTGCTCAACACCGCACGCACTCAGGTCGGTCACTCTCACCGGTTTGCGTTTATGCGCAAGCTCATGATCGATGAGCTCGGTCTCGACCTCGGGACGTCGAACGAGGGCACCTTCGATGTCCTGTGGAAAGGTACGAAGCGACGTGGGCATGTGAAGCTCGCCAATGTCCGGACCCTCTCCTATGCGGGCCAGACGAACGAGTTTGACCCGGGCAAGGACGAGTTCCTCATCGTCGTCGACTATCCCTTCGATGAGGAGGCAGGCCGCTCAAGGCAGGACGACTTCGACAACTGCCAACGCGCGAAGGCTCGCGGCTCGAACTGGACGCTTGCGTGGTTGCCCGATCATCTGGCGCCCAACGAGTTCGAGGCGCTCACCAACGCGGCAGCGGTCGACATCATCCGCCAGGATCCTCGTGGGGCATATCAAGACCTCAGCCCGCGCGAGGCCGACGCCGCTGCGCGCATGTTGGAAGGCTATCAGCAGGATCGGCGACGGCAGCTTGCCGAGGCGGTCCGGCGTCTCTTTTTCGAGCAGGGGCAGATCTTCGGGATGAAGGCTGCTCTGGACCGTATCGATTCGACCGGTCTCGAGGTGACCACGGCGCTCGAGCGGCTGGCGAAGACCATCCTCGACAAGCGATATCCAAACCATCCGCCGTTTACTCGACGTGTCACGCAGGCCGAGCTGGTGCTGGTGGCAGACTGGGTCGTTCGCGCGGCAAAGACCGGTGCCACGGTCGACCTGCGCGGCTCGGACATGCCGTACGTCGACGCGATCCTCCTGCCTCTCGAGGTCGCCCACAAAGCGCCGTCGGGAATCACGCGGAGAACCGATGGTCGCTACCTCGCGGCAATCGAGGCGTGGGTCGGTACGAAGCGGGAGATCGACGCTCAGGATCTCCGCGCGGCGATGACGGCAGACGCAGAGGGCCGCGAGAAGTGGGGCTTCGGACTCACAAAGGAAGTCGCCAACTTCTTCCTCTACTACCTCCTGCAGGTCGCAGGGTTCGAGGCGCAGAGCGGAGAACGTAGCGAGACGGTCCACGGCCTCGCTGACATCAAGGACAAGTTCCGGCTCGTCAAAGAGGACGTCGTCGACGCCCCCACGTGGGACAAGGCACTGCGGGTTGCAGATCGGCTCCTCGATCACCGTGGTCAAGCCGACCTTCCGACTCCTCCCGAGCAAGCGAAGCTCTGTCGTGAGCTCGCGAAGAAGGGGCGCGAGCTGCGTGAGGCTGTCCGTGACTTCGAGACGAGGTTGCGCGACGTATGCACATGGGCCGGCGTGGTGCCAGACGAGTCGGCTCGGGTGCAAACCGTGTCCGCACTCTCCGCTTGGCTGGACGAGCTTCTGGCGGACACGGGAAACGCTTCGCGCACCCGACGGCTTGCAACTCTGCATGGCGACCCGAGGTTCGAGGCGTTCCTGCGCCTCCGGACGACGCTCCCGGGGGAGGCTTCGGCGCTCACCGGCATCGCCGGCCAACGCAACGCGTTTGATCACCTCGCGTCGCATGGCAGTGAGGACGATCGCACCGCTGTTGTCGTGAGACTCAAGAATCTACTGAGCGATCCCGTCACGGGCACTCTTCTCGCGGACCGGGCGACGGCATGGACCGAAGATGCCAAGCGCCGTTTCTCCGCTGTCGCGACCGACGCAGCTCTTCGCGCGCGAGACCAGGGGGCCGCCGAGGCGAAGGCACGAGCTGAGGCTGAGCGCGCGAACGCCGAACGCCGGGCGCGCGAGGAAGCCGAGCGCAACACGGCGATCGCGCAGCAGGCACGAGCAGAGGCTGAGCGCCAACTTGAGGCCCAGCGACAGCGAGAACAGGCCGAGCAGGCGCACTCGCGGACTGTAAGTGGGTCGAGGGACAGCATCGGTGGGGCCGTGAAGACCCAGCTGGAAGAAATGGTGCAGGCCCACCCCAACGTGAAGGAATTCCGGGTGCGCATCGTCTTCGAGGGCCTCGAGCCGAGGAAGTCGTGACAGCACCGCTGGGCGAACGCGTACTCGATTGGATGCTGCGACGCCTTCATCAGGCGGTCCGGCTCGAGCACGACCTAGTGCTCGTCCACGACTGCCCTGCGCTGGTCGACGTCGGTCCCAGCATCGACGTGAGAGGTGAGCCCTGGCGCGTCGCACGGGTCACTGGAGAGCTCACGCTTCGGGACGCGCTTCCGGAGGCCGATCGCCTTCTCGCCATTGTACCAGCGAGCTTCCCGCCGCTCCCGATGGACATCGCCGGCCGCACCTACCTGCGGCGGATCCTCGACGTGCGCGCAGAGGATGTCGTTGCAGGTGCCTCCGGCCGATTCTGTGAGGCTCTCGTGGATGAAGGCCTCACCCAAGCTGTCTTCGACTCCCTCGAGCACCTCCGCGATACCGCCGGGGCTTGGAGCCTCGGTGACCTCGTCACCGCGCGCGAAGTGCGATCGGTGCTCGTGGGCGCCGAACTCGGCGCCGCGCGTTTGGACCGCGAGCGCGACTGGGAGCTCCTTGCCCGATGGGTCCGCGAGGGTGCGCCGACCTTCCGCGCCCCCACGCTTGTGCGTTCCGCCTTGGAGGAAGCCCAGCCTCGCAGCGGCGCATGGCTTGGATGGGCGCTCACAGACGGGAGCCTCGAGCTTCTCTGCACAGTCGGCGCGTTGCTCGCCTCAGCAGAGGGGGAGTCTCGAGCGCCCACAATACCTGGCCTCGCCGCGTCCGATCGAGGCCAGCTCGTGGAGCTCGTCGATGCTGCGCTCCGTGAGGTGTGGCGCACTGCGCCTGGACGCGCCCGCGAGGTACTGAGCGAGGCCGAACGCATCGCGCGGCAGGCAGAGCTCGATGCAAGCCGTCACCGCCTCCTCCGCGTTCCGTTGGAAGGCGCGCTCAGCCGTGCAGCGAACCTCGCTGCGCAGGGTCATCCCCCGGACGACGTCGAGATCGAAGGCCTCAAGCGCAACCTGCATGCGGGTGAACTTGCGGACACCATCCGGGTGGTGGGGGACCTGGCACGCCTCGCGCGCTTCCAAGGGTTGCCCATACCGGCGGATACGAAGCCCGCCGTTGAATGGTTTGGCCACGCCCTTCGCGATGTCGCTTGGGCCGACATGGCATTTCGTCGCGTGCGCCGCGCTGTCGAGACCATTCCGCCTTGGTTGGCGGATACCGCGCAGCGGGTCATCAGTACGTGGCTCACGCGGCGCGATCTTCTGAACCAGCGCTTCGCCGAGTCGCTCGCCGGCGCTTGGCCCGTGCTGGCGAGGAACAGTGACATGCGCCATCCACTGGCGCTCCATCAACTGACGCGCTGCGTAGTCCGGCGCCTCGTCGATGACGGTCAGCGAGTGTTTCTTGTCGTGCTTGACGGCTGCGATGTCGCGTCCTTTCTCGAGATCCTCGAGTCGCTGCCGCCGGAAGAACGCGTCGGTCTTGTCCTTCCTGATGTTCACGACGCCGTCCTGCGGGACGACCTGACCGCAACGGGAGCGCTTGCAGTCGCGATCTCGCCGCTCCCAACCGTGACGAGTCACTCAAGACGGGCGCTCTTCGCCGGAGAGATTCCGGGCAACACCGCGCTGGATGACACCGAGTCGGCGGCGGCCAACGCAACCGCGGACCATAGAGCCTGGAGTCGCAACACCGCACTCGGAGACCTTCCCCGTCGGCTGTTTCTGAAGGGCGACCTTGGACCCGCTGGTCAGCCTTTGCTCGACGCGCTTCGTACGAACGACTCTCGCGTCGTCGCGGCGGTGTTCAACGGTGTCGACGATGCCTTGTCCAGCAAGCAGACAACGGCCCTGCCGCGTTGGTCACTTGGCAACCTCGGAGCGGGCGCCGCGGAGGCCATTCGCGCGGCCGTCGACGCTGGATGGTGCATCATCGTAACCGCCGACCACGGACACACGCCGTTCGTGACGCAGGAGCGAAAAGCCGGGTCCGGGGGACTTGGGCATCGTTTCAGTGCCGAAGCCTGCTCCGGCTCCGTGGAGTTTCGAAGCGGCCCCCTGCCTCGACAGCCGCTCCACTTGCTTGTGGGGTTTGGAGCGTGGCTCGGCACCCAGCATCGTGGCTTCCACGGCGGTGCCGGTCTGGAGGAAGTCGCTGTGCCGCTGGCGTTTCTCGGAAGAGTCCGCGGTGAGCAAGAGGGGCGTCCACGGGCTCCCTCGTGGTGGTGGTCGGTGGACGGCGACGTACCTCCCGAGCAGCGTCCGCAAGCCGCACTCCGGCCGCAGCCGCAGCCTCATCCCGCTCACGCGCCTCAGGGAGTTGCGGCGCGCGAAGTCAAGCTGGATCCAAGGCTCGACACGCTCGCGCCCGAGGAAAGACTCGTCGTTGCTCTTCTTCAGAAGAACGAGTCAGTACGTCTCAGTCTGATCGCAAGGCATCTCAACAAGAGTCCAATGCGGGCGTCTGGATTCATGCAACAGCTCGTGCGCAAGCTATTCGAGATTCGATACCCATGCATTACCGCTGAGGTACTCCCGGACAATGACCGGCTTTATCGATACGAGCCTGTAGATCGAGGAACCGAATGAATCGCCGAGACGCTGAAGACATTGTGCAGGCCCTGCGGAGCGGCCAGGTTCCCCGCCGAGGCTTGCACCATTTGGCGACGGGGATCGACGGGCTGATGCGAGCTGTCGATCAGGAACTCGACTTCGTCGCGGCAGGGAAAGGGACTGCGAAGTGGATTCGCGGCGAATACGGCAGCGGCAAGACGTTCGCCACTCGCTTGCTGTGCGCCCGCGCGCGTGAGCGAGGGTTCGCGACATCCGAGGTGCAGATCTCGATCAACGACACGCCACTCCACCATCTCGAGACCGTGTACCGGCGTTTGATCGAGCGTCTCGAAACGGCTGCGGATGGTGGTGGCGCGTTTCAGGCAATCGTCGACGCGTGGCTCTATCAGGTTGGGGACGAGGTCCAACGCCTGCAAGGGATCGCGGAAGACGATCCACGGTTGGCCGACGCGACGGAGAAGCGGCTCGAAGACAAGCTCGCCGAGCTCTCGCGACAGAACCAGACGTTCCCGGCGGTCCTTCGCGCGTACCACCGCGCGATGCATCAAGGGGACTTTGCGACTGCGCAGGGGCTCATCGCGTGGCTGGCCGGTCAGCCACACGTAAGCTCCACGATCATTTCGAAGGCGGGCATCCGGGGGAAGCTGGACGGGCAGGCCGCGTTGACCTTCCTCGCCGGCCTGCTCTGTCTGCTGCGCCAAACCGACCGACCCGGCCTGGTCGTGGTGCTCGACGAGGTCGAAACCGTCCAGCGGATGAACTCGCAGACGCGAGAGAAGTCACTCAATGCGCTGCGCCAGCTGATGGACCAGCTCGCCGAGGAGCAGCTACCTGGCCTCTATCTCGTCGTGACCGGCACACGCGACTTCTTCGAGGGCTACAAGGGCCTGAAGAGCCTCACGCCGCTTTACCAGCGTGTCAGCGTGTCGTTCGGGGATGACCCGCACTTCGACAATCTTCGGGCGCCGCAGGTTCGACTGCCACCGTTCGACTCGAGCCGCTTGCTCGACGTTGGGCGCCGCGTCCGCGACCTCTACCCGGCACGGCAGCCGGATCGGGTGATGGAACGGGTCTCCGATGCATTTCTAGAGGGCCTCGTCGGTCAGGTCACGGCTGGCTTCGGCGGGAAGGTGACCGTGGCACCGCGCGTGTTCCTCCGGGAGCTCGTCGACATCATGGACCGCGTCGAGCAGCACGACACGTACGACCCGTCGGCTCAATACAAGCTAGCGCTCAACAGCGAGACTCTCACGGTCGAGGAGCTCGCCGCGAAGGAGGGACGCGAGGTCACCTCTACTTCGGAAGATGACGAGGACGAACCGAAGCGCGGACGTCGGCTCGACGGATAACCAGTGTCGCTGTTTCGTCTCCACCCCCACGTGCAGCACGCCATCGTCAACGACCTTGGGTGGCGTTCTCTTCGACCGGTCCAAGAGCTGACGATCGACGCCGTCCTCGACGGCTGCAACTCTGTGGTCCTCGCGCCCACCGCCGGTGGCAAGACTGAGGCGGCGATCTTTCCCCTGCTCTCGCGGGTCCTCTCGGAGAATCTCAAGCCCGTATCGATACTGTACGTGTGTCCGATTCGCGCGCTTCTCAACAACCAAGAAGAGCGCCTCGAGAGCTACGCGCGCATGGTTGGGCTCGACGTCTTCAAGTGGCATGGAGACGTGAGCGACTCGCGCAAACAGCGCTTTCGTCAGTCCCCCGCACACATCTTGATGACGACTCCGGAGTCTCTCGAGGTGATGTTCATCAGCGCACGCACGGACGCGCGAGCGTTGTTCCCCGAACTGTCAGCCGTCGTTATCGACGAGGTGCACGCCTTTGCTGGCGACGACCGCGGGGCCCACCTTGCCTCGCTCCTTGAGCGCCTCGTGACGCTGTGCGGTCGAGACATTCAGCGCATCGGGCTGTCGGCGACTGTCGGCAACCCGCAGGTCATTGGCCAGTGGCTCCAGGGGTCGAGTGAGCGACCATTCCGGCTCGTTGACCCGCCGCGACCGCCGGCGCAACGCGACCTGCGGGTGGAGTACGCGAGCGATGTGGCGGAGGCCGCGTCCGGCATTACGCAGATGGCGCGCGGCAAGAAGAGCCTCGTGTTCGTGGAGAGCCGCGCGAAAGCGGAGAGCGTTGCCCAGGCATTGGGTGGCTCGGGCGTAGAGGTCTTCATCCACCACAGCTCTGTCAGCCGAGCAGACCGCACGCTCGCCGAGGAGCAGTTTGCGCGCGGACAAAACACCGCCATCGTCTGCACGTCGACGATGGAGCTCGGGATCGACGTCGGCGATCTCGATCAAGTGATCCAGGTGGACGCTCCGAGCACCGTCGCGTCCTTCCTCCAAAGGATGGGGCGCACCGGACGCCGCTCGACGACGCGAGCGAACTGCACGTTCTTTTGCCTCACGCCGGAGTCGCTGCTGCAGTCGGTGGCGCTTCTTCGACTCGCTGAAGCCGGATGGGTTGAGGACGTGCGCCCCGCATCGCAGGCGATGCACGTGCTGGCGCATCAGGTGATGGCCCTGATCCTCCAGGAGGACGGGATCTCACGTCACCGCCTGCTTCCCTGGGTCGAAGCTGCGTACCCGTTCTCGAGTGTTCGGCCGGAGCGCTTCCACGAACTCGTCGACACCATGATCGAGCGAGGGATCCTCTACGAGGCAGATGGTCTCCTCTCCCTCGGGCAGCGCGGCGAGAAGCTCTATGGACGGAAGAACTTCTTCGAGCTCTACGCCGTGTTCACGGCGCCTCCCATCATGCGCGTGCAGCACGGGAAGGAGGACGTAGGCCACATTCAGGCGCTCTTCGTCTCGATGCACGACAAGAACGCGGGCCCCCTATGTTTTCGCCTCGCGGGGCGCGCATGGGAGGTCGGCCAGGTGGATTGGTCGAAGGGCGTCTTGCACGTGAAGCCCGCAGAGCATGGGCGCGTTCCAAGTTGGCTCGGCCTGCCGGGCACGCTCTCCACACAGCTCTGCCAGTCGATGCGCGATGTGCTGATTCGAGAGGGCTCCGAGGACGGCTGGCTCGCGCACGGCGCGGCCCTCGAGCTCAAAGAGCTCCGAGGCTCCTACTCTGAAGTCCTCGAGGACGGCACTGCACCGCTGGAAGATCAGACCGACGGCGTGACGTGGCACACCTTCGCGGGTGGAGCAGTGAACAGACTCCTCGCCGCCGGTCTGGAGGCGAATTGCGGCAAGCGTTGGGTCGCCGGCAACCTTTCGCTGCGCTGCAAGGATCTCCCTATGACGGCGGCGCGGGACGCGGTTCGCGAGCTTCCAGCACTCGACTGGGAGCGAGTCGCTGCCAGCGCCGCACGATCGATGGCCCGGGGCATGGTCAGCAAGTTCCAGCCCTGCCTCCCAGAGGAAGCCGAAGACCGGCTTCTCGCTGAGCGTCTGCTCGATCTCGCGGGCACACTGCGCTTTCTCGGAGCGGCGACCATCGGCGGCATTCGCGCGACGGCGCGACCGCCAGGAACGCGACTCCGAGACACGGAGACGAACAGTCCTTTGGCGCTCGATCTTCCGGCTGTTCAGCGCCCGACCGGCACCGCGTCGCCGAAGAACGAGATCCAGTGGATCGACACTCCGGCGGCCCTCCGAAGCGTGTTGACCGAGCTCACTGCCGAAGAGGTCGTCGGGCTGGACGTCGAGACCGCCCTCGACTTCGGCACGCTCTGTCTCGTGCAGATCGCGACTCGGACGCGCACTTACCTCATCGACCCGTTTGCGGTGGGTGATCTCGCGCCACTACACCAGGTGATGAACACGCCACGACCGCAGAAGGTAATCCACAACGCACGGTTTGAACGCCGCGTGCTCGCCGCGGTCGGCATCGCGCTCGACGGCGTCTTCGACACGCTCGAGGCCTCACGTCGAGTCCGAGGGAAGGACGCGATGGGCGGCCATGGGCTCGCGATGGTCTGCGAGCGCGAACTCGGCGTCTCGCTCGACAAAGGCGAGCAGACCTCGAACTGGAGCCGCCGCCCCCTCGACGCCGACCAGCTGCGCTACGCAGCGCTCGATGCCGAGGTATTGATCGGTCTCTACGAGCGGTTCAGAGCAGCATCGGCCGGAGCCGGCGACCCCACTGGGACGCCTGACTGAAATTAAGAGGAACATGGGATTCAAAGAGGACCACCCCGAGTTCCAGCACCTCGTGCGTGAACTCATGCTGCTTCGCCAACACAACCTGCAGTTCAAGGAGGGTGACCCGCAGGACGGCCTCCTGTTCTTCGCCGAGGCGGCGCTCGTCTGCTTGGCCCTCGAGCGCTTCGTCCGCGCCATCCTGGGGGCCGACGCCGGCGAGAAGGACACCCTCTACAACCTCCTCCAGAAGGGCGTGAGCAAGGGCCTCATCCGGCTTCCGTGGCCCGACCAGGAGGAGGGCATCAAGAAGGTCTCGGCCGTGCGTAACACGCTGCTGCACGGCAACTACGAGCAGGCGGCGAAGGACGCCGGCTGCGCCACCCCTGCCGAGTACTTCCAAAAGCAGTTCGCCGGTGAGGTAGAGAGCATCTTCAAGATCACGGACGACATCGTGAAGCAGATCGACCCGGAGACCGGACGACCGCGATCAAAGGGGGCGTGACCGAACAGGTGGCCCCCACGCATGAACCCAAGCCGTAGTGCTCACGAACCGACGGGATCCCCGGCAGAATGAACATGCTCGTATCACGCCGCACAGTTACCTGGTGTGCAGCCGACGAATCGCGCATTGTCTCGTGTCCTCGACGGGCTGCACACACCAGGGATTGGAGACGATCTCCTTGGTGAGGGCACAAGACAGGGCGCGATTGGCGTCGAGCTTCCCGGAGAGTGGGCATGGGCGACATCCCTCTCGCTGCAGGCAAGCTCGGGCGACGGCCCACCGGCCTCGGTATACACGTTAGCCGCGGATCGTATAGTTACCCTCGTGCGCTTCCGAAGCGAACCCGCGTTCTCGCATGCTCCTCACGGGGGAGCGCACACTCTCGGTCGGAGACGACCTTGGGTGAGGAGCAGCCGAGAGTGCGGGTTTGATCATTTCGATTCGCTGATCGCGGATGCCGGACATAGGACAGAGGAAGGGGCCCAGCTGGGGGCCATGGGTCGGAGACCCACCAGCACGCCAGGAGCACCGATCGAAGCGAGCCACGGGTCCACGGAGCCCATGGCGAGGCCACGTGGCACCCGAGCAGGCGCGGACGACCCCGCCTGGACACCCCCGGCGCTGAACCGGGGAATGCTCTGCGTGGCGATGGGGCGGAGGTCCCGTCACAGAAGTCGGACGACGGCGGATGCGCTACCGCTGCTCAAGGAGCACGGGCCGAACAGGGGCGAAGACATAGCCCTGGCGCGAACCGGTCACGTAAACAGCACTGCCCCAACGACGGAGGAAGGCCAGCAGATGCAGGGGCGATCGTTCGACGATCGTCGCCTGGCTGGTAGGGTGATGGGCGGAGCTGCTAGGACGACCGCTACCACCGGTGGATCGAGCAGCAACGCGTCTGCACAACAGGTCTGACAAACCTGCTGTTCCTCCGGAGGAAGAAAAGCATCAAAGACCGAGATCTGCCCTGCAGACGGGATGCGGGCCGAAACACCTTCTCGACCGGTAGTTACCGTCGGCAGATGAAGGGCAACGACTGGATGGCAGGAGACGGACGAACATGGCAACGAAGAGACGAGGGAACACGGCCGTGACGGAGTTCATGGCGCAGGTCGGGCGCCTGGCGGCGGACCACAAGGAGCTGGAGCAGCTAGCCGATGGGCGCGACAACGAGGTCCAGAGAGCGATAGGCAAGCGCTTCAACCGTGACGACCACGGTGATTGCACCGGCTACGCCATGTGGCACAAGGACGGTGTCACCTGCGACCTGCTGGAGATGCTCAAGAACGTCCCGCTAACGCAGGTGCGACCATGCATCGGTCGGTGGGCGAAGGCCATCCTTGACCTGCGAGGTGCGAGATGAGCCCGCAGGATTGGGAGGCGACGCGCCAGCACAAAGCCGAGGCTGTGCGTGCGATGTACGTGCCGCTCGAACCGGGAGAGACGCTGACGTTTCGTCAAAGCTTCGACGACTACGACAGCTTCAGGAGCTACTACCCGCCGGACTCAACCGGCTACCAGGACGAGAAGCTGCGGGTGGCGTCTGGCGTCCCGTGCTGGGGTCACAACGTCAACGGCAAGCAGGCCACCGTCATCCGCCACCTGCCCTGGGATGGGGTCCATCCCTTCAACCGGTCGATGGACAGGGCCAACTTCGACGACCCGTACGATTCGGAGCCCAACTTCGAGTGGTACGAGGTCGACTGCGAGGGCGAGCGCCTCTACGCCGGCCGGTGGCACACGTATAGGACCGAGGAGGAGCTCCAGCGGGACGAGGAGGCGAACGCCACGCTCGACGCGCTGGTGGCCGAAATCCAGCGGGAGACCGAGCTGGACAACAACCGGAGCTGAGACCTTCTACAGCGCGTGCGAAGCGCCCTCAGCGGCGCTTCGCCCAGCGCTGCCAAGGGACCTGCTCCCAATCGATGACGCGTCGTCGCCCTGTCGCGGGCGGCACATGGGGTGCGTCGTTGGGCCCGCGCTCCCGCTTTCTCCGAAGCTCATTGCACCGCCACAGGGCTAGGCCCGTGCACATCACCACGGTCGCCACGCGCAGCACGTCATTCGTCTTCATGGATAGATCGTCAGCCACGGGCTCGCTGTGTTTCACGGGCTTCCTGCCTTTGAACATCCGCGATCGCGATTCGTAGCGTTTCCCCGTGACGCGCAAGAGCGCGCGTCTGACCACGGAGAACCGACATGCCAACGAACCACGACAAGAGAACCTACTCGTTCACCCCCACCGCGATGAAACTGCTGTGGGACGAGGTCGGCGACGACATTCGGCAGCAGTACCTCGACGAGGCACGGCGACTGGTGCGCGAACACATTGCGGATGGCGTACGCCTCAGCAAACGCACCCAGAAGCGCGCGGCCGCCTACGTGCCCAGCATGGGTGATGAGGACGAGCTGCCCTTCTGACCGCAAGACTCGCGGAGCCCCCAAATTCCCAATTCGAGCCGCGGCAGCTCCCCGCGGCTCGAACTCATTTTGTGGGCCAAGAGCGCGTCGGCGCTGCGGTTCCAGGAATTCGACAGGAATTGCTGCGCGGCTTTCAAACATCTCGCGCGCTTCGTCCACACTGAGCGTCGGGCGAAGCGAAGCGTGCGCCGACGAAGGGCTCCCAATCACGGGGGCCGGGGAGAGGTGTTGCCTGCGCTCCGCCGTCATCAACGCGAGGCGAGTTTATGGACAGGAAAACGTTCGAGACGAAGAAAGAGCGGTTCGAGTTTGAGAAGACGAGGATGGAGGCACGCCGTGACAACACGCGGCCGGGCTTCCGTCGGACGCAGGTCGTCACGACCCGGCCACGCCGTGCGGAGCAACTATCTCCGGCACAACTCGCCTACGACGCGCAGATGCGTGACCCGGGGAAGCGCGCAATGGCGGTGGCCGAGCGCTGGGAGGAGATCGCCGGCGCCATCCTCGTCGGGATGTCGACCGGGCAGCCCTGGGTCCGCACTCTCGGTGCTGGCGGCAACTTAGTCACCATCCACCGCGCCGACTTCGAGCGAATCCTCGCGGCCTGCGAGACGGAGCACTGGAAGTACGTCGAGCTGCTCGGCGCGCAGCGTTCGACC
>Ga0187859_10001391_pt1 | contig 15460 bp, 12 predicted proteins | sample June2016WEW_10_1_2_FD_133019 | JGI IMG/M metagenome (GOLD analysis project Ga0187859, IMG submission 133019) | Peatland microbial communities from SPRUCE experiment site at the Marcell Experimental Forest, Minnesota, USA - June2016WEW_10_10 | ecosystem: Environmental > Terrestrial > Soil >...
CCAGCTAGTTTGTACGTGACGGTACAGTCTCTCGCTTCCAGGCTTCCATCGATTTCGACGGCGTCCCATTTTTCTGCGTGACCAACGTACCTGATGGAGATGCCGTACTGCTGGGTCCAAAAGTATGGCGCCGCCTGGAATCGTTCACGACGTCCGAGGATGTTTCTTGCCGCGACTTGGCCTTGACGCTCGGCGACCACCCAGTGCGTGGCATGGCCTCTCAAGGTCAGCAGCGTGCGGTCGTTCTCGCTCTTCAGCTGGGTGAGATCTCCGTGATCTCGGCGGTCTCGGGGACGCGGCCCATCTTGCTCATGGACGACGTCTCGAGCGAACTCGATCGCAGGACCACCGTTCGGTTGTTCGACATCCTTCGCGAAGAACCAGGCCAGATTCTTCTCACGACCACGCGTCCTGAGGTCATCGATGCCGCGGGACTCTTGGCCGGAGAAGCCCGCGTCGATTTTGTCGTGTTGGCAGGACAAATCACCCGACGGTAGCGGAACGTGTGCGACGCTGGCATGGACGACGACCGATCCGGCAACGGGGCTTCGGTTCCGACGCGAGGGCGCAGGGCCGGCTGCGCTCGGCTGCCGGGAACGCAGGGGGTCGGGCTGGCCGCGAGATTGTTGCAAGTCCACGAAATGCATAAGAAAATGGCTTCTGTTTTGGTTGCGTCAAGGGAGTTCGCGACGTATACTGCCTGACGTCCGGGCCGCGCCGGGCGGTGGTGTCCAACACGTGGCCGAATCGAGCCGATGTCGGTCACGGCGCGGCATAGCTGCCTGGATTATGCCTGGGCATCTCGCGCGACCGGTGCGCGGTGCTCCGAAGGACGCGACGTACCTATGTCGAATGTGAGCGTTCCGCAGACCGTCCCCCCGCCGTCGTCGAACTACGACAGCACCAGCATCACCGTCCTCGAGGGACTGGAGGCCGTGCGGAAGCGTCCCGGAATGTACATCGGCGACCCTCACGACGGGTCGGGCTTGCACCACCTGGTTTGGGAAGTGGTCGACAACGCCGTCGACGAGCACCTGGGTGGTTTTTGCACGCGCATGGACGTCACGATTCATTTCGACGGATCTCTGACGGTCGATGACGACGGGCGAGGCATTCCGGTGGGAATCATGAAGGATCGCGGCGTGAGCGCCGCCGAGGTCGTCCTGACCGTGCTGCATGCGGGGGGAAAATTCGATCACGCGAGTTACAAAGTGAGTGCTGGGCTGCATGGGGTCGGCGTGAGCGCCGTCAACGCGGTGAGCGAATGGCTGAAAATGGAGATCAAACGGGAGGGACACGTTCACTTCCAGGAGTACCGTCGCGGCGTTCCGGTTGCACCGCTGAGGGTCATCGGCGATACCGACAAGACCGGCACAAAGATGAGTTTCAAGCCGGACCCGACGATCTTCACGACCACCGACTTCCAGTTCGACATCCTTGCGAGTCGGCTGAGGGAATTGTCATTCCTGAACGCGGGATTTCTGATCAGCCTGACGGACGAGCGAGACGGCGGGCGCCAAGAGGCCTTCCTTTACAAGGGCGGGATTCGTGAATTCGTCGAGCACCTTAACAAAACGAAAGAGCCCGTTCACGACAAGGTCATCTCGATCGTCGCGGAGCACCCCGTCGAGGGCGGCACGATCCCGATCGGGATTGAGCTCGCGATGCAATGGAACGCGAGCTATCAGGAGCAAATCTTCTGTTACACGAATAACGTTCACAACCGCGATGGCGGTACCCATCTGACGGGGTTACGCGCCGCACTCACGAAGGTCTTCAATAGTTACGGGAGCGCGCAAAATCTGTTCAAGGAAGTGAAGAACGGACTGCAGGGCGAAGATATCCGAGAGGGATTGACGGCGGTCATCAGCATCAAACACCCAGACCCGAGCTTCGACTCCCAGACCAAGAGCAAGCTTGTCTCGAGTGAAGTGAAGACGATCGTCGAAACGACCGTCTACGAACGGCTCGGTCGGTTCTTCGAGGAGAACCCCCAAACCGCTCGCAAGATCATCGAAAAGACGATCATTGCGGCGAAGGCGCGCGAAGCCGCGCGAAAGGCGCGCGAGGTGGTTCGCAAGGGGCAGCTCGACTACTCCAGTCTGTCGGGCAAATTAGCCGACTGCCAGACGCGCGACCCCGCGGAGGCGGAGATCTACATCGTCGAGGGCGACAGCGCCGGGGGCTCCGCCAAGCAGGGGCGAGACCGACGATTTCAAGCGATATTGCCTCTTCGCGGGAAGATCTTGAACGTCGAGCGCGCCCGACTCGACAAAATGCTTTCGAGCGTCGAGATCGGAACGCTGATTGCCGCACTGGGATGCGGAATCGGCGAAGGAAGTTTCGATATCGACAAACTCCGGTATCACCAGATCATTCTGATGACGGACGCGGACGTCGACGGTAGCCATATCCGGACGCTCCTTCTGACGTTCTTTTATCGGCAAATGCCCCAACTCGTGGAACGGGGATACCTGTACATCGCGCAGCCTCCTCTGTATCGCGCGCGTCGGGGGAAAAAGGACGTCTACCTCAAGGACCAATCCGGGCTCGACCGGTTCTTTCTCGAGCACGGAGTCGAAGGGTTGGCCGTGCGTGCCAGCAAAGGGCCGACCTTGGCCGGGGATCCACTCTTCCGGTTGGCCGAAAGGCTTCGGTTGTTCCGGAGAGCGCTGGCCAAGCTCGACCGGCGTTGCGATGCCTCGATCATCGCTCAGGCGCTGCATGCCGCCCCGCTCGGTAAGATCGAGCTGCGCGAGCGAAGCAAAGTGGATGCGGCGGTGCCGCTCATCCGAGCTCGGCTCGAGCGAAAAAAGCCCGATATCTTGCCGCTGCAGATCGACGTCGGCTGGGAAGTCGAGCACGGGGCGGCGCGCATCGCCATCTCGCCTCGGCCCGGCGCGGCCGCTCGTCCTGTCGTGATCGACTGGAATCTGGTGGACTCCGCAGAATACGAAGAGCTCTATAGCATCGAGCAAGACGTTCGATCGATTGGGCCGACGCCGTACTTTGTTCGAGAGGCGGACAAGAGCGACAAGACCAAGAGCGAGACCGAGGTCGAGGATGCCGATGCCCTATGGGACTTCATTGACCAACGGGGACGGAAGGGAACCCAGCTGCAGAGGTACAAGGGGCTCGGCGAAATGAATCCCGGGCAACTATGGGAGACGACGCTCGACCCCAACACGCGGGTCATGCTGCAAGTTCGCTTGGACGACGTGGTGCAGACCGATCAGATCTTTACGATTCTTATGGGCGATCAGGTCGAGCCGCGGCGCCAATTCATCGAGCAGAACGCTCTCAGCGTCAAAAACCTCGACATCTGACGGCCTGTTGCGGCCGTGGCCGCCGCAGGGCGCGCTGGACCGGGGACGCGATCGGCCTGGCGCGAAGGAGCGACGACCGGGTCCGCTGCCGTTTCTCGGGTGCGCTTTGCGCGGCGCATCTCTTGCAAAGCACAAACGGCGATTTAGCTTCGTGGTGGTACGGGCGGTCCGAGAAGCCCGCGTGCGGCGCGCGAGCCGCGAGAGCTTGCGGCAACGAGTGCGCGGGAAGACAGTGGGCGGCGCCCCGGGAGGAATCGCGATGCGTCCTGAACGGATGACGACGAAGAGCCGAGAGGCGTTTCAAGATGGGATCGATCGGGCTTCGCGTTTTGGCAATCCGGAGTTGCAGCCGGAGCATTGGCTAGCCGCGATGCTGGACCAGGACGGAGGGGTGGCGGCGCCTCTGCTTCAAAAGGCTGGCGTCGACGTCCCGGCTCTGCGCGAGTCGCTTGCCAAGCGAATCGAGGGCTTCCCGCGCGTAAGCGGGGGCGCGCAGCCTGCGCTTTCGCGTCGATCGCTTGAACTCGTTCGGCGCGCGGACGACGAGGCGAAAAAGCTGAAGGACGATTACGTGTCGGTGGAGCACTACGTGCTCGCCGCGGCGCAACACGATCGCGACACGATGAGCCTTTTCGAGCAGCACGGGGGCGTCAACTACGAGAAGCTACTCGCCGCGCTGGCCACCGTGCGCGGCGCCCAGCGCATCACCGACCCCGATCCCGAACAGAAATTCCAGGCGCTCGAGAAGTACTGCCGTGACCTGACCGAGGCTGCGAGGGCCGGCAAGACCGATCCCGTCATCGGGCGCGACGAGGAAATCCGGCGCGTCATGCAGGTTCTCTCCCGACGAACCAAGAACAATCCGGTGCTGATCGGTGAGCCGGGCGTGGGCAAGACGGCCATTGTCGAAGGGATTGCCCAACGAATCGTGCGGGGTGACGTCCCCGAGTCGATCAAAAACAAGCGACTGTGCGCGCTCGACATGGGGGCGCTCGTCGCCGGATCGAAGTATCGTGGCGAGTTCGAGGACCGGCTCAAGGCCGTACTCAAAGAGGTCGAGGCGTCGCACGGAAAAATCATCCTCTTCATCGATGAGCTTCATACGATCGTCGGTGCCGGCGCAGCCGAAGGAGCGATGGACGCCGCGAACCTGCTGAAACCAGCACTCGCCCGGGGCGAGCTACGCTGCATCGGCGCGACGACTCTCGACGAGTATCGCAAGCGCATCGAGAAGGATGCCGCCTTGGAGCGGCGGTTTCAGCCGGTCTTCGTCTCGCAGCCGACCGTCGCAGACACGATTGCGATCCTGCGCGGGCTCAAGGAGCGCTACGAAGTGCACCACGGCATTCGAATTCAGGACGCTGCTCTGGTTGCCGCAGCCACCCTGAGCGACCGCTACGTGCCGGACCGCTTCCTGCCGGACAAGGCCATCGACTTGATCGACGAGGCTGCTGCGAAAATCAAAATGGAAGTCGACAGCATGCCGGCCGAGATCGACGCCTTGCAGCGTCGGCTGATGCAGCTTCAGATCGAGCAGCAGGCGCTCAAGAAGGAACGCGATCCTGCGAGCAAAGTTCGGGTCGAGGAAGTGGCCCGGCAAATCGCGGAAATCGAGGAGAGTGCGCGCGGGATGCGAGCCCAGTGGCTCCGCGAGAAGGAGATCATCGATCAAATTCGTAGGGCGCAGCCGGAAATCGAGCGTTTGCGCCACGAAGCCGAGCAGGCGCAACGGCGGGGCGATCTCGGCCGCGCCGCCGAGATCAGTTACGGCAAGATCCCGGAACTCGAGAAGAAGATCGACGAGTCCCGAAAGTCCCTCGCGAAGGTCCAGGACAAGACGAGCTACCTGCGCGAAGAAGTGACCGAGCAAGACGTCGCCGGCATCGTGTCGAAGTGGACCGGTATTCCGATCACGAAAATGATGCAAGGCGAGATGCACAAGCTTCTCCACATGGAAGAGGACTTGAAGCGACGCGTCGTAGGGCAAGACGCGGCGGTCGAGATCGTGGCGAACGCCGTGAGACGATCGAGGGCGGGTCTCGGAGACCCGAACCGGCCCATCGGCAGCTTTTTGTTTCTGGGCCCGACCGGCGTCGGCAAAACCGAGCTGGCGCGCGCTCTCGCCGAATTTCTGTTCGACGACGAGCGAGCGATGATTCGCTTGGACATGAGCGAATACATGGAGAAGCACGCGGTCGCCCGGCTCATCGGCGCGCCCCCGGGCTACGTCGGCTACGAGGAGGGTGGCCAGTTGACGGAGCCAGTGCGCCGCCGCCCCTACTCGGTCGTGCTGTTCGACGAAGTGGAAAAGGCCCACGGTGACGTCTGGAACGCGTTACTTCAGGTGCTCGACGACGGGCGGCTGACCGACGGTCAGGGTAGAACCGTGGACTTCAAGAACACGGTCATCATTTTGACGAGCAACATTGGGTCGGCCCAGATCCGAGCCATTGACGAACGGCCGGGCCTGACGCCCGCGAATCGGCGCGATCTCGTCGTGCAAGCCGTTCTCGACGAAGTTCGGAAGGTTTTTCGTCCCGAGTTTCTGAATCGCCTGGACGAGGCCGTCGTCTTCAATCAGCTCGATCCATCCCAGATCCGCCACATCGTGGACATCCAGCTTGGCCGGTTCGAAGCGCGGCTCGCGCGGCGCGACTTGTCCCTGGAGGTCACGGACCGAGCAAAAGACCACCTCGCTCGCGAGGGATGGGATCCGCAATATGGCGCGCGACCGCTGAAGCGAGCGATTCAGCACGGACTGGAAGACCCGATGGCGCGCAAGGTTCTGGGCGGCGAGTTCCCGGCGGGGACACGCGTCATCGTGGATGTCGGCGCCACCGGCGATCTGACGTTTACGGCGCGAATGCAAAACTGATCCGGCTTCGACCGAGGACGAAGCGCAAGGATGCAGGGGCTTGGGCCGTGGCCGACGGCGCCACGGTATCCACGCAGTGGCCGGCGACGCGACTCGGCCAGCATGGTCGTGGGTTGGCCAACCTGTGCCACGGTCCTGCCGACCGCGGGCGGTGGCGTCTCTTTGCGTCCGGCGAGCGACACTCTGGCGGGGTTTGGACAGGGCGTTGAATGCCCCCGAAACCGCGGTAGGTCTTGGCCGTTTTGCGATGTCTGCGGGGAGGCGGCGCCAGTTGACAGCCGTCCGGGAACAATTGGCCGGCCGTACCCGTCGATCGATGGCCCGGCTGTTTTGGCTTCGTGCGGCGGCCTCACGGATGGCATGATTCTAGCATACAGTAGCCGCGTTCTCATGATCAGGGCCAAGCGACTGTCCACCCGAAGCGTGCGCTCCGCTGCCGCCGGATCGTGGATCGCACTGGTTGCGGCGACGACGCTCGGCGACGCCGCCGACGCGGTCCGCGCGAAGGTGCGGGCGGACGGCCTGTCGGCGGGTCGCGTCTATCGTCTGGTCGTGCAGTCGTACGACCGGCAGCCGGGAGAGAATCCGGGAAAATACGCCCGCCCGATCGGTAGCGTGCAGCGCTCCGTCACGGCCGATGAGCTGCGCGATGGCGTGCATGTAAGCTTGGTCGAATTTCGACAAAAGATTGCGGACGGCGTGGCGGGTGATCCGCTGATCATGGCCTGGATCGATGTCGGCGAGCCGGATCTCGAGTTCGATGGGCGCATGGCACGTCCACGGGCGGGAAGCGTTTACGGCGTCGTGAAGCGGTCGGCGGGACAGGATGTCGTCCAGATTAGCCTCAATCGGAAAGTGGCTACATAGTCCCCAATGATCATCGAATGCTCGTCGTGCGGGAGGCCGAACCGACTCCCTGCCGCTCGCCTGTTCAATAAGGCGGTCTGCGCCGCGTGCAAGGTTTCGCTCCTTCCCCGTACGCACCCGACTTCGCTCGCCAGCGCGCAGGATTTCGACGAACTCATCCGCGATGCGCCGGCGCCCGTCCTTGTCGACTTCTGGGCGGCCTGGTGCGGGCCGTGCCGTACCGTGGCGCCCGAGATCGAAAAGGTGGCGCTGCAGCGCGCAGGCGAGCTCATCGTGGCCAAGGTCGATACCGAGGCTTTGCCCGAGGTGGCGTCGCGCTTTGGTATCCGAAGCATTCCGACGATGATCGTATTTCGTGGGGGGAAAGAGACGCAACGCCTGAGCGGCGCCATGCCCGCGAGCGCGATCCTGGCGGAATTGTCGCTCTGAGAGACGTCGTGCGGCGTGGGGGGCCAGACCCAAAACCCCGGGCCCGGGCGGCCGGGTGGGCGCAGGTCAGGATCGCCTACGCGGCGTGAGCGCCGATGCGCCGAAGGCTTCGAATGTCACGGATGCGTCGTTCGAAGGCGCGGCGGTCGTGCTCGGTCAACACGACCCCACCGAATCGGGCTTCCAGATAGACGCGTGTGAGCGACGCGATTTCATCGCCGAGCGGATGCTGCCGCAAGCGAAGCTCTTCGGCATGGCGGAGCGGGGGCACCGAAGGAGATCGAGTGATCCCGTGGAGATTCAGTGCAGACTCGAGGGCGCGAAACAAAGCCACCACGGATTGGGCGCGCGCATCGGTCGGCCCGAGGGGCGGTGCCCTTTCGTCCGACCGCTCGGACCGCTGTCGAGTCCTCTTCCAGATCGCGTACGCGGCCACAAGGAGGGCCAGTACGAGCGCGGCCATCATGGGCCCACGCGTCAGGCTGTCGAGAAGGCCCTTGTCCATGCCGGCCCGGGAGCGCAGCCGCTCGTAGCGGCGGCTGAATTCCTCGATGAGCCGCACTTGCTTGTGCAAGTCGTAGCCCACGACGTACGTGTTCCACCGCTGCGACATCGCTTCGACGAAATCGCGTACGTAATAGTACGCGCCGTCGGGGGGCTCGAGTGGCTGGGCGCCCGCTGCGGGCGTGGGGTCGAACGTTCGCCAGGTCGGACGGATCGGATCGTCCGAATAAGCCTCGACCCAGGAATGGGCATCGCCCTCGCGCACCGCATAATATCGGCCGAAGCGGTTCCACGTCCCGCCGACGAATCCGGTGACGTTCCGAGAGGGAATGCCGATGGATCGAAGCATGACGGCCATCGCCGTCGAAAAGAACTCGCAGTGTCCGCGTCGTGACTCGAAGAGAAAGTGATCGACCGGCTGCGGCTTTCCCGAAGACGGGGAATGCAGGTCGTAAGCGAATTCGCGCCGCAGGTGCTGTTCGATGACCAGGGCCTTTGCATCGTTGGTCGCGAGACCGTCGGTCCACCGACGCGCGAGCTCGGCAACTCGGGCGGGCAGATCGGATGGCAGTTGCAGGTATCGCGGCACCTCCGATGGCGACAGGCGCTCGACGATCGTCTCGTCGTCGGATGCGAGATAGACGTCGTAGCGCAGGCCGCGCTGGTCGGCGCCGGCGTAACGGAGTTCGCCGTCGGATCCTCGCTGGATCGTGAGGGAGTCTCCGAGCGCGAACGCCGTGGGGGCGCGGATGCGCAGCGCCACCGCGCGCGGGGGCAGAAAGATGACGGGAGGATCGATGGGCTCCAAGTCGAAGGAAACGACGCGATCGCGCGCAACGGCCGGCGCACGGGAAATGGGCACCAAGTCGCCAGATTCGATCGCACGGTCGCCGGTGCGGGTCGCCTCGCGTTGCGTGCGAGCCCAGGCATGCCCGTCGTAACCGTCGAACGCCGTGCCGCGCAGCCGGAGGGTCAATCGGGTCGGGGGCGGCTCGGGCAGGTCCGCGACTTCGAAGCGGAGCGCGATGGTGGGGTCGTCTCGCAGGACGCCGACGTCTCCGAGGTCGACGTGCTCGGAAAATCCAATCATTCGTCCCGAATGCGGGTGGCTCAAAAGAAGCAAAGACAGTCCGATGCGCGGGAACAAGAGAAATAGAGTCGTCGTAAAGAGAAGAATGGGAACAGAAAGCAAGCACGTGGCGGCCAAGAATCCACGCCCGACGACGCGCCGGCTTCGCAGAATGCGCGGCACGTCGACCGGTAGCCCGGTCCGGTCGCGCGCGCCCTGACGGTAGTTGCCCTCGACTTCCCGGCGGAGATGGCTCAGCACGAGGGCGCCGGGAGCGACTACGAGAAATCCGAGGAAACAGAGTCCGTAGGTCAGACCTCCGCCCAGAACGGTCCCGGCGACGAAGTGAAGCATCGCAAGCACGATGATCTGCTGGTCGTGGGCGGCACCACGGCGGGTCGCGACCCGCACGATCTGCAGCAGCGCCGCAAATTCGACAGCCACGTCGAGCGGGGAGCGCCCGACAGCCAGTCGCGCTCCCTCCACCAAAAGCAGGGCCACCGGAGCGAGGGTCGCGAAGTGGCGAAGAGCCGGGCGTCCTTGCCAGCGCTCTGGGATCGCGATGGCGATTGCGAGGCCAGCGACAAGGGTGAGATTCGTCCAGCCGCTGAGCGACGCCGTGCTCACTACGGCCAATACGCCGAGGGCCGCGAGTGCGTCGGTGAGGATGCGGTGAACGAGTCCAAACCTCATTGGGCGGCCTCCGGCGCCTGGGATCGCGGGCGCTCGCGCGCCGCGACAGGTTCGATGAGGGCCAGGCACCGGAGCAGGGGATCGGCTCCGACCATGCGATCCGCGCGCGTGACCCCTCCGCCCGTCATGAACACGGCGACGCGGTCGCCCCGCTTGATGTGGGCGACGGCTCGCGATGCGATGTCGCGGATGCGCCGTTCGAATGTGGCCGCCCATTCGTCACCCGTACCGGCAGGCTGTACGGTGTCGAGGGTCAGGGTCACGTCGGGGCGGGTCTCGCGTGCGCGTTCGCGCATGACCATTTGCCCGACCGCGGCGGTCTTTCTCCAATGGACATCGCGCGGGTCTTCGCCGGGGCGCATCAGCTTCAAACCGAGGAAGTCGTGTCCGTGACCTCGGCCTACCACATGGTCTGCCCCCGCCGTACGTCCGCCGGTAGGTTGCGCGATCTGGACCGAGTCGACTGCGGGATAGATGACGAGTTCGCCTGCGGCGGGGACTTCGCGGGATTTCTCGAACAGCCCGAACGGGAACCGGGTCGCGATACGGAAGCCCGCGTGCACGTCGCGTCCCCGCCGGATGGGCGTCCTGCGGTAGGCGGCCACTTGCGCGGATTTAGGGCTGATCTTCAGAAAGAAGCAGCGCTTGTCGGCGGGCTGGCCGGCACGAAGGTCCTCGACCTCGATCGCATAGGACGGAATCCGTGCCTTGTGGTTGAACACCTCGATCTCCACGAGGTGTGCGCGTCCGACTTGCGCTCGAAGGGGCAGGCGCCGCACCACCGTCAGGTCGCGAAGCGACAGCTCGCTCATGATGCCGCTCACCACGATGAGCGCGAGCAACATCCCGAGCAGAAGATAAAGAAGATTGTTCGCCGTGTTGATCGCCGCGAATCCGACCCCCAGCGTAATACCAACGAAGAACTTCCCTTCCCGGGTGAATCTCAGCCGACGCGGTGGGCGCATGCGTACGCGCCACATCGCGAGCCATTCCGCCATTGCGCTCGAGGACGAGCCCTTCTGCCGAGGTCGGTTCGACACGGGATCAGAGTGGGACGGGGATGCGCCCGATGACTTCGCGCAGCGCGCCCTCGGCTTCGTCGCGCGTGGGCACGAACCCGTCGGCTTGCGTCGCCAAGCGCACCCGATGCGACAAGACGGGGATGGCCAAGTCGTGGATATCGTCGGCGATGCAATAGTGCCGGCCGCGCAACAGGGCGCGGCCCCGCGCCGCGTGGCCGAGCGCCATGGCGGCGCGCGTGGAGGCTCCCAACGACAGAAGGGGCGACGTCCGTGTCGCCGTGATGAGCGCGTGCAGATAGTTGGCGAGCGACGTGTCGATGGTGACGCGCTCGACTTCGCGCTGCAGGGCGACCAGTCGCGCCGGATCGAGCACGCACGCCACGTCGCGCGCCGTGTCGGTGTGTCCGTCCAGCACCAATCGCATTTCGACTTGCGGGGGCGGATAGCCGATGCGGACTCTCAGCAAGAATCGGTCGAGCTGCGATTCCGGCAGGGGGAACGTCCCGGCGAAATCTTGTGGGTTTTGAGTGGCGATGACGAAGAAGGGGTCGGGAAGCGGAATGGTCTGCCCGTCGAGAGAAACCTGCCCTTCGTTCATGGCCTCGAGGAGCGCCGACTGCGTGCGGGGGCTGGCGCGGTTGATCTCGTCGGCCAGAAGGATGTTGGCGAAGATCGGTCCGTGACGCAGGACGAACTCCCCGCTTCGCTGGTCGTACACGCTCACCCCGAGAACGTCGCTCGGAAGGAGATCGCTTGTAAACTGCACGCGCCGCAGATCGCCTCCAACGGCCTTGGCCAGCGCACGCGCGAGCGTCGTTTTGCCGACCCCCGGTACGTCTTCGATGAGCAGGTGACCGCGAGCCAGGAGAGCGACGAGGGCGAGCTCGACGGCGTCGTGCTTTCCTTCGAGCGCCGTCTCGACCGCTTGGCGCAGTGTTTGGAGCGCAGGCAGCTCCTCTGCGATGCGGGCGGCAACGGCCGTCATGGTTCGGAGAGTAGCACGCCAGGGCCATGGGGGTGCGCAGCACAGCTTGGGCGCAACAGCCCGTGCCGCTCCGTGTGCCCGTGCCGTACGCAGTGCTACGGGTACGTGTGATCGACGTTCGAAATGTCACCAAGACGTATGGTCCTGTGCGCGCACTCGTTGGTGTGAACTGGCAGGTCGAGGAGCGGAGCATCGGCATCGTTCGAGGACCGAATGGGTCCGGCAAATCCACGCTGCTCTCCATTTTAGGGACTTTGGCGCGTCCGACTTCGGGCCGCGTCGATCACGGTGCGCTCGGGCGCACACGGAGCGATGTGCGGCGCAGTCTTGGTTGGCTGGGCCACGACTCGCTCTGCTATCCGGACCTCACCGGGCGAGAGAACATCGAACTCGCGGCCCGCCTGTACGGCTGCGACGCGAAGACGGCGTTCAGCCGCGCCGCGCTCCGCTTCGATCTCGAAGGATTTGCAAACCGGCCCTTTCGCACGTACTCGCGCGGTCAGCGGCAGCGCGTCTCGCTGGCGCGCGCCTTGGTGCATGCCCCTCGTCTGCTCTTGTTGGACGAGCCCACGTCGGGATTGGACGCGTCGTCGGCCGATCGCTTGGCGGCGATTCTGGGCGAGGAAGTGGCGGCGGGTGCCACGATTGTGGTCGTCACCCATGATCTTCGCTTTGGGGAGGATCTTCTGGCGCTTGGAGCCGAGACGCTCACCCTCCACCGTGGTCGCGTTGTGGCCGGGTGATCGAATTGGATCCCGACCGCGACCCCGACCCCGTCCGCACCCCGACAACCCCGACCCCGACCCCAACCCGATCCCGACCCGACCGCGACCCCGACCCCGACAACCGCGACCCCCGACCCGACGCATCGGCTCTATTCTCCGAAATAATCGGAAATTTGGATCATCGCTGGGTGTCTCGAGAGCTCGACCACATCGGCACGGGGCAGGGTCAGCAGGATGGGCGGTTGCAGCAGGTGCGTGAGCTCCGCAGCGTTGTGCCCGGTTGAGGCATCGGCTATTTCGGGCGCGACGAGGACGATCCCGACGACGTCCACGGCAATGCTCTGGGCGGCCCGGGTGGTCGAGAGGACGTCGTGCAGCACGCCGAGCCGGTCGGGCGCGACGAGGACGATCGCGTCGGCATCGAGCTCGCGCACGAGGTCGGCGTTCACGGTCGTGTCGGAGATGGGGGTGAACAGGCCGCCGGGCAATTCGACGACGACGACGTCCGATTGGTCGCGGACTTCGGAGATCATCGCAACCAGAGGTTCGATGCGTATGGGCGCTTGGCCGGATCGGCGGGCGGCGAGATGCGGCGACAATGGCTCGGCAAACGCGTGTCCAAAATGTTGCACGTGAAACGTGGATGCCCGCTCCAGCCGGGCGGCATCCGAAACCGACGCCTCGCACAGCCCGGTTTCAATCGGCTTCAGGCCGATGACTCGGGGGAATCGCGCCGCGTAAAATCGCAAGAGCGCCTCGGCGAAGTGGGTCTTGCCAACTGCCGTGCCGGTACCGGACACAGCAATAAGCCTGGACTTCACAGGGCGCCCGCGGCCAGCACATCGCCGACGATGGCGATGGCGCGGTCGATGTCCGCCGGCCCGTGGGCAGCGGTGACGGTGAAGCGAAGACGCGCCGTGCCGGCCGGAACGGAGGGAGGGCGGATCGGGCGAACGTCGAGGCCGTGAGCGCGAAGCGCGTTGGACATCCGCAAGGCCGCAGAGCTTGGGCCGAGCACCCAAGGGATGATGTGACCAAATCCGGCCGGCCGAATGCCCACGCGATGCAGGCCCTCGCGAAGGCGGTGGGCTGCGCCAAGAGTCATTTCCCTTAGCGCCGGGTTCGCCTCGGCGGCCGTGATCCCGGCGCTGGCCGCGGCAGCCAGAGCCGGGCTCAGGCCTGTCGAAAAGACGAATGTCCGAGCCCGGTTCCAGAGCCAGGCCATGAGCGCGTCGCAGCCTGCGACGAACGCTCCCGCGGCCCCGAAGGCTTTGCCGAACGTGCCAACGAGGGCATCCGCTCGCACGCCCGCAGCCACACAGAGGCCCCTGCCTTCAGGGCCCAACACTCCCAGCGCGTGCGCTTCGTCGACCACCAGCGCCGCTCCCCGCGCGTCGCAGATGGCGCGCAACCGTGCGAGGTCGGGCTGATCGGCGTCCATGCTGAAATAAGACTCGGTGACCACGAACGAGCGACCCGAGTGGGGCTCGGACAGCGCCCGTTCGACCGCGGGCAGATCGAGATGGGGCACGACGACCGTCCGGGCCTTCGAGAGGCGCGCCCCGTCGATGATGGAGGCGTGATTGAATGCGTCGCTCACGATGCGATCGGCGGGCCCAGCCAGTGCGGAAAGCAACCCGACGTTGGCGGCATACCCACTCGTGAACACGAGCGAGGCCGGCTGCGCGACCAGCCGCGCGGCCAATCGCTCGAGGGTGATGTGTTCTGCGTGCTCGCCCACGACCAGGCGCGACGCGGAGGCGCCTGCCGCGGCCGGTGGACCGAACCGACCGCCGAGCCCGAGGTAGTCGTTGGAACAGAACGTGGTGCACGGCGAGACGTGGGGCGCCGGGCGTTCGCGAAATACGTCGCGCCGCTTCAAATCGGAGAGTGCCTCTTCCAGATAGAGGAGCGCGGGCGGGCAGGACTGTTTCACGTGAAACTCAGGGCGCATCAGACGCTTCCGGGGCCGGGTCGGAAGGCTCGAGGGCTGCGTCGATGCGCCCGAGCAGCCGTTCGAGCAGTGCGCGCATCCGCGCCTTCATCGACTCGCCTCGCTCGCGCTCTGCCTCTGCCTCGTGCGCCAAAGCGATGGCGACGAGCAACAGGCCCTGCGACCCGGCCCCCCGCGCACTCGTCGGGATCTCGCCGAGCTTTTGATTGACGACCGAGGCCAGCCGTTGGAGCTCCGCCGGGGGCGCCGAGCTCACGACCCGATAGATCTGGCCTGCGATGCGCAGCTCGACCGTGTCACTCATGCCTCTCCACACGGTACCACGCAGGGATTGCGGGCCGTTTTCAAACCGAACCGATGGCTCTTGGGTTGCCCTCCAGCCGCCCACGGCAGACCATGGGCGCCGGCGGAGCAGCAGACGCCCCCCCGGGAGGTCTGGACCCAACGAACGCTCAGTCCGTGCCCGCGTCGGTCGAGGTGGACGTCGAGGTCGACGTGGAGGTCGTTGCCGTGGTCGTGCCCGCGTCAGCAATGGGGATGGCCGGCGGCGAGCAGTCGGACGAGATGCTCTGACAGAGGCTGCAGTCGACGGAAAGATCCTGTCCAATGGCGCACGGCCCAGAGGTTGCGGCCATTTGCCCGCTGCCCACGCAGTTGGGAGACTGGTAGAGCGGACTGATGTCGGCCGCCGCAATCGTGACCAGGCATCCGCGGCAGAGAATGACCGGGAACTGGTACACGTCCGATTGGACCGAGTCGCCGCCGAGCGTTTGGCCGAAAAACTGGACGTACGTCAGCAGTCGGACTTGATCGGTGTGGTCCCCGGGGGGAGGCCCCTGATCGATGGCCGTGGCATTGTCGATCGTTGTGACCGTGATCGGTCCGTAGCTCGGCGTTCCGCCCGAAGCGGGAGCGATCGTCGTCGAGACGAGGTCCTCGAACTGGTCTACCGTGACTTGCTGGTCGTTTTTCACGATCACCGTTGCCTTTTGCAACGTCACGAACGACGTC
>Ga0187859_10001401_pt1 | contig 15397 bp, 17 predicted proteins | sample June2016WEW_10_1_2_FD_133019 | JGI IMG/M metagenome (GOLD analysis project Ga0187859, IMG submission 133019) | Peatland microbial communities from SPRUCE experiment site at the Marcell Experimental Forest, Minnesota, USA - June2016WEW_10_10 | ecosystem: Environmental > Terrestrial > Soil >...
ACTGCGAGTGGTAACGAAGAAAAGACTACCGATATTTTATTATCAGTATGATACAGAAGAACGAGACGCAGGCTCCACCTTAGCCGCCACCATCCGTGGTCCGAACCATGGGGTCCACCTCAGACGTCTCCCGTCGCATTCATTACGAGAAGTGGCCGCGCCCTCATCACCGACGCGGGGGTTCACCTGGCGATCCAGGGTTCGCTGCTCTCCCTTGCACGTGGCGTCATCGGCCGTCTCCCCTTCTTTGCTGCAGCTTGGCATCGGCCGGCAAAGATCCTGGTGTGTGGATTGGAGGACGGACGGGTCGTGCGGATCGCACGCGGCGCGGTGTACGTACTCGGGGTACACGCCGACACAGTGCTGACCGCTCGCATCGACGGGGAACGCGAGACGGTGATCTGCACCAGCGACGATGGTGCCGTGATCGAGTGGTCGCTGTTCGGTGGCAAAGTGCAGCAGTGGCTCGGGGCCGACGTGCCGCTCGTCAGCGCCGTCCGCGACGGCCGTGGTGGGCTGGTCGCCTGCTCGGCAACAGGAACGGTCCTCCATTGGTCCGAGCAGGGCCGGGGCCCGCGCACGGAGTTCAACGGCTCGCACGCGATCGCGGCGAGCGTGACCGACCGCGCTGTTGCCACCCTCACGCTGCATGAGGAACGTGCGATCGAGCTGTGGAACACGAGGGACGTCGCACGAGTCGCCGTGCTTGACCCGTCGGCATCCGGCGCGGAGGATGTGGCGTTCGTCGACGACGGCAGCCGAGTTGTCGCCCATGTCCACGACGAATTCCGAGAATGGGACGTGGTCGTGCCGACGCCACGGTGAACGTCACGCGCGGACCCGAATAGTTACGGCTAATGGGGCGAGAGCATTCGTCGGTGTCGATCGCGCCGTCTCCAACAGTCTGGGAGATCCGCACGGTCACCGCCGATCACATCCGGGCGTTCCACGTTTCAGAGCCCGGCCTTTTCATCGAATGGCTCGTCCGCGGGGACCCGGTGCTGGTGGGGCCACCCTGCACCAAGACCGACCAAGACAATGGGCTGACCACGGCGTTCACGGAGCTTGCTGCAGTGCTCCCCGAGCCCTTCGAGGGAGCGTGGATTCGCACTGACGACGTCGTCCAGAACACAGAGCTCGTCGGAATGCACCACGAGGAGCTGCGCTACGGGTCCTCAGGCGCGCTCGATTTCCCCGCCGACGGAACCGGCTGGTGCTCGGAGGTCTTTGCCAGCGACGAGGGATTTCTGAGAGCTTGGGTCTGCGGACGTGTCGATGCGCAGGTGCTGGCCGGTGTCTTGAGGCTCGACACGTTGTGGTGCGAGGACCCAATGCGGCTACGGCGGTTTCTCCAGATCGTCGATGACCTGCACCTCCACGACGACCTTCGGCAGGCGCTCGAGTCGGGCGAGGACGTCTGGCAGCTCGCCGAGCCCATCCTCTCCGACACGAAGCTTCCGGTCCAAGTCTCCGATGATTCGAGGCACGCCAATGGGGGAAGGTTCTGTTTCGAGCGTTGGCCTGATCATGGCCCACGGGTTGTCCCACCTCGCTCTGGGGTTTGAGCGGAGGGTGGAACCATGGCCGGGGACCGAAGACGTCTCCTGCGGTCCCGAGCGGGCCCCGGGGCCGGGGGGCCGGCCAGGGCTGGCAACCTTTGTGGGGCCCCGGGACCAGGGGTGGCGGCTTGGTGGCCGTTCGCACATCACGAGCAGTTTTCGTTTCGAATTCGGTCCCCCTGGTGCATGAGGAGACCCCGGGAGGGCGTGACGGCGTGGGACCGTCCCCGAGCGTCGGTAATGGGGCGTGGACAGCCGCCGGCCACGATTCGGCAAACACGTGACGGCCTGCGGGCGGTGAAACCTCGCTGTGCTCAGTGGTACCAGCGGATCCTGGGGGATTGCACCCACCACCAAGGAGCCCAACATGAACAAGCCGCCCTTCCAGAAGCCGTCCTCAAGCACGAAGGCTGACAAGCCCGAGGCGAAGGCCGGAACCGACGTCCAAACGTCGCCCGCTGCTTCCACTCCCGCGGCCGACGCGCCGAAGATCGCCGTCGCCGATGTCGCCGCGCTCACCGACGCCGACCTCATCGCCACGCTGAAGACCCTGCGCACCGAGCTTCGTCGCCGAGAAAGTGCGCGCGAGGCGCTACGACCGAGGGCCGGCTCGCAGGTCCGCATCGTCCGCGGTCCGGCCAAGTACGTCGGCAAGACCGGCACGGCCGTCATCGTTCGCAAGTCGCGCTGCTTCGTCTCGGTCCCCGAGATCGCGCAGCCAGCATACGTGCTGATCACGGATGTCGAGCTGGTCCAGCAATGAAGAGGACCCACGCTCGCCGAAAGCGATCGGAACCACCGGCTCCGAGAGCCGACCCGATCGACACCGGTCCGCGCATCTACTGGGACGAGAAGCACCGGGCCTTCTTCGGCAAGTACAAGCGCGGAGGCGCGTGGAAGAACAAGTTCGTCCCCGTGTCCATCGACAGCGAGGAGGAGGCCACCCAGTGGTTCTCGAGCTGGTTGCGCGGTTTCGAGGAGACGGGCGTAGAACCACTCAACAAAGACGTCATCGCCCGCGTGCCGAAGACGGTGCGAAGCCTCGCCGAGCGCTGGCTCGCCTGGAAGCGGGAGCAACTCACAACCGACTCGCGCGCCTTCAAAGACTGCAAGCGCCTGCTCGACCTCTGGGTCTTCCCGCACGCCATCGCTGACATCGACCTCGAGCGGGAGCTCGACCTCGGGCACTGCACCGCGTGGGTGGAACGCGTGAGAGGATCGGGCCGCGCGCCCAACACGGTTCGCAACGTCGTCCAGGGGCTGCGTGGCTTCCTGGTCGACGCTCGCGGCAAGGGCTGGATCCGGTTGCGAGAGAACCCGCTCCTCGATCCGTTCATCCGCAAGATGCTCGCCGGATCCGAGCCGCTCGCCGGCAAGAACACGATCATCCACCTCAAGAAGGCGGACGTCCGGACGCTGCTCGCGTGCGAGGCGCCCGACATCCCGGCCCTCCGAAAGATACGCAACGTCCTCGCCATCGCGACCGGGTGCCGCCTCGGTGAGCTCGCCGCGCTGCGGTGGGAAGACATGGACCTCGATGCGTCCGTGCCGACGGTCACAGTGTTTCGGCAGCTCCAGCGCATCACGCGCGAGGGCACGCCCGTGTTCAAGGAGCCCAAGCTAAAGAGCCACCGCATCCTGCCGCTCCATCCCAGTGCGCTCGCCGCGCTGCGCTGGTGGAAGGCGCGGGGTTGGAGCGCGCACGTCGGCCGAGCACCGGAGCCGGCCGATCCGGCGTTCCCGAACGTTGCGGGCGACTACAGCATCACGAGGTGGGCCGCCCTGTTGCGCGAGGACCTCGTCGCCGCCGGGCTGCCTTCGCTGTTTGAGGGGAAGCACCCGATCACGTTCCACGCTCTACGCCGGACCTTCATGTCGCTGCTCGAGGGCGAGGGGGTCGGGCGCGATCTGATCGGTGCGCTTGCCGGCCACGCGGGCAAGACGGTGACCGACCGCCACTACATCGCGAAGAACATCGACCGGTTCAACGAGGCGGTGAGAAAACTGCCGTTGCCGGAGACCCCTCCGTGGCTGCCAAGTGAAAACGTCACCGAGTCCAAGTAAGATGGCATCACGGGCGCCAGGTGGCGAAGGCGTTGAGTTGAGGGGGAGCGGCGATGGCTGACTATTGCGGTCTCTACGGAGGAATCGCGGCAAATCGGGGGACGCCCCGCGGAGACGTCCTCGGCGATTTTCTGCCCGAATTCGAACGGGTTGAGCCCCACCTGATGCCGTTCCTCACGTGCAAATTGGGGATCTGTGAGGGTCACGGGACCGGCGTGAAGGTCAACATGGACGCGGACGGCAAGTTCTGGTTTGCACATGTGCTGCTCGATCACTTCAAGTTGACCAAGAAGCAATTGGCGCTGGTACCCGCCACTATCGAGATCCCGGCGGGGAAGCTCACTCGCCGGCAGGTAGAGTTCATCGAGGAGCTCCGCGCGCCAGCCAAGGCGCGACGCCCAAAGAAGAAGACGCCCAAACGGGCAAGCCGCGTGGTTCGGCGAACGACGCCGAAGGCGCGGCAACGTTCGGCGAAGGGCGCCTGATAAAGCACGAGTACGAGCGGTCCGCGCTGCAAGCACTCGGTTCATCGCGACGATCTTTCGGCAGTTCAGCGTGGAATAGCGAGCCGTTTGAACAAACGGTCCATCGCCGATGAACCTGTGTGTCCATGGATCTCAACGAGCAGACGATGGAAGCAGACGCAGTACCCTTGCCAGAGACGCGGCTCTACACCGTGGCGGACGGCACCATCGGACGCTGGAAGAATCCCGCCACGGGACGTTGGGAGAACAAGCGGGTCCCGAAGGACGAAGACGATCCCGAGGCATGGTTTCTGGGCTGGATCCACGAGCGCCTCGCGGAGGGCGTTGCGACAGGACAAGCCGCCAAGAAGCGGAGCACCACGATCCGACTGCTGGTGCCCAGATGGCAGAAGCACAAGCTGTCGCTCGCGGGGGCCGATGCACGAAAGATTAAGCCGACGTGCTCCTGCATCCTCCGCTACGCGGGTCCGCTGCTCGACGTGCCGCTCGACGAGATGACGGTGCCCAAGGTGGCTGCGTGGGTCGACGGCCTGCAGCGGTCGGGCCGAGCCCCGTACACCGTTCGCAACATCATCCAGGCTCACCGCTCGCTGGTCATCGACGCTCGTGGCATGGGCTGGGTCGATCTCAAAGAGAACCCGTTCGCGGATCCGTACGTCCGCGGGAAGCTGAAGGGCATCGCGCCGAAGGCCGGCAAGGACGTTATCGTCGCCCTGCCCCTCGACGAAGCGCTGAAGCTCATTGCCTACGACAAAGCCCTGATCCCCGACTGCCGCAAGGTCCTCAACCTGCTGGCGATGGTGACCGGCATGCGCTTGGCCGAGGTCGCCGCCGTATCGTGGGGCGACATCAAGGACGACAACACGCTCACCGTCTTCAGGCAGCTCGATCGGGGCGGTTTCAAGCCGGCGTTCAAGTCCCCGAAGCTCGGCAGCCGCCGGGTGATCCCGTTGCACCCGTTGGCGGTACGGGTACTCGTGTGGTGGAAGAAGCAGTGCCGGAACACGGCGCCCAACGACCCCGTCTTCCCGGGGAAGTTCGGGTTCTACGGCTTCGCGACGTCGGCCAAGACCTTCCGCGAGGATCTTGTCGCCGCGGGTGTCGGCGCCGGCTTCGACCCGGGTGACGGGCAACGAGTCCGGTACACGTTCCATGCGCTGCGACGAACCTTTGCCTCACTGCTGGAAGAGAGCGGCGTTCCCCGTGAGCAGATCTGCGGACTGATGGGGCACGGTGCCAAGGGGGTGACCGATCGAAACTACATCCGCAAGAGCCTCAAGCGGTACCAGGAAGCCATCGGCGCACTGCCGGTCCCGAACTTGGTACCGTGGATCGAGACGTGAGCGAAGTTGCTGGAAGAGGGAGCGTTGCACCAATGGCGTGCAGCAATCCCGAGCCCGGTCCCGGATGCGCCGTCCTCCCCGCCGCCGTCGACGACCGGCATTGCTTCGAGCGCGGAGCCGTCAGGGTTCCTTCGTCGCTTCCTCATATGCCGTCGCTGCGGCGAGGGCGCGTTCCCGCGCTATGGCAAACGCCCGCACGAACGGAGCACTGTCGGGATTCCCCGGATCGGCGAACGGTTTGAGGGACTCCATGTCGGCCAGAAACTCTCGAAGCGTCTTTCGTGCGTCGTCAAAAGCTGCCATTGCTGATTGATCCTTCCATGTGGCCGGGCCCGGATGAAACCGTGCGCCGTTTCCAGAACAACTCTCCGCGCCAACGCCCCTGGGCTCCGTAGACATCGCGCCTGTTGCGCGCGTATTCGGCGACGTGGCCGCGCATCTCGCTCGCGTATGACGCGAGTGCCCGAGCGTCGCCATCCAGATGCGAGCGTACGGCGAACGCGGCGCGCGTAGCTGAGCGGAGCGCGAAGAGGATCCCCTGGCCCGCCAATGGCTCGTGGGCGAGCGCCGCGTCGCCGACAGCGATCCATCCGTTGGCCGCGGCCGGCTGGAGCGACGTCGTGCACGCCGATGTAGTAACGACGTCGCCCGCGAGGGCGCGAATGCGTCGAGCCGTGAGCGGTGCTGCCTCGAGCGCGCGAGAGAAGGCGGCTCGTCCGCCGCCCGCTCCCACGAGGATGTCCGCATCAGTGACGAAGCCGACCAATGCTTCGCAATCCCCGGCAGCGACCGAATAGCACCAGCCGTCGGGTACAGCCTCGATCAAGAGTTCTGAAGCGCTTTCGATCCGGTCACCAACGGCAACGACGGTGCAAAGCGCGTCGTGTCGAGTCCGGGTCGCTGCCGGCCAGCGCCAGCGTCCTGATCGTCCGCAAGCATCGACGACCACGGTGGCGAACACCCGCCGCTCTCCACCTGCGTCGAGGTCGATCTGCCAGCCGGCGCCGTTATGAACGATCTTTGAGACCGATGCCGGGCGGGCGATGCGCGCGCCTTCGCGGGCCGCTTCCGCGACGAGCCAGTCGTCGAAGAGCTTACGCTTGATGTGCCAGCCGCAGCCGTACGGATTCGTGATCGCAGATCGCTCAGCCGGCATGCTGGCGCGCCACGCGATGCGCATCGAGTTGCAGGGCGCCATCGCGTCGCTCGGTCGCCGCTCCCACAAGCCGATTTGAGACAGAGCCGAGCGGCCCTCCGGAGCAAGCACCTCGCCCCGCTCAAAGCGTGGGCCCGACGAGCGCTCGAACAGGGCAACATCCACCCCGCCACGCGCAAGAAGAAGTGCGGCGGTCGCTCCAGCCGGACCTCCCCCGATGATCGCCACGGACACGACGGAGGGCATCATGCACGTTCGATCTCCACCCACGTGCTCCGCACCAACTTCGCAACGAACCCCTGCTTGAACCAGTTCGACTTCATCTCGGCGTAACGCGTGTCGTCGTCGTCCCCCGCGTTTAAATGCGGCGGTCGAGCCCAAGGGACCTGACCACTGGGATCCGCCTCCGGGTACACGTCGTCGGGGCGCTGTGCGGCCCACCACATCGCGGAGGTTGTCTTTCCGGTCGTTGGATCCGTCAGCTCTTCGCGTTTGCAGTCTCGAAAGTCGGCCTGCCACGGCAGAGCCATCTGCTGGGTGAAGAACCCGGGCCCACCTCTACGGGCCCCACGACGGAGCCAAGCGCGAGGCGAAACGGCTCACGGTAGATCTCTTTCTTCCGAACGAGCCAGCTCACCTCGATGCCCGGATAGAACGGGCCGCCGACGCAGTTTTCGAGTGCGGCCAGGTCAAGCCCTTCAGGTGTGATGACCTCTACATTCGCGCGACGAGGCCCATCGCCGTCGCGCCGGAACTTCCCGAGCATCCATTGCCGCATCAGCGCGTACTGGTATCGAGTGAGGCTGAAGTAGCGGCGGACATTCGACCGCAAGGGATCACCATCCGGCACGGCGTCTTCGTCGACGTACTCGTCGCCGAGCCCCTTCGGCATCTGGTCTGCGCGGGCGTCATTGCCGTCGGGATCGCGTAGACGCGCGAAGACGACTTGCCTCATCTTGTCGTCATCGCGAAGGTTTACCCACATCGATGGATCGATCGTCGTGTGGAATGCCGTCGCGGGCGCCGGAGAATGCACGAACGTCGCCATGAAGGCGCGCTCCAGCAGGGGCGCGATCTCATCGGCGAAAGACGGTTCATAGTCCGTGAACGACGCCCCGGTCTTCGCCCAATCCTCGCGCTGCCGGCGAAGATTCTCCAACACGCCGCCATCTGCGAACGCCGCCAGAGGAGGAAGGGACGACAATTGGCGGACGGCGACATCCCAAATCGTGTCGTAGAGCCGCACGACGTTGCTGACGGCCGGCGCGAAATCGGGAGGGCCGACAATGACCCAAGCGCCCTCTGCTTGGATGACCTCATCGCCGCTCGGCCCCTGGACCGTCACCATCGCGGCGATGGGGCCGTCGCTGACGTCGTCGAACCAACCATCGTTGTTGACGTAGTTGTGGATGTCCCCCGCCGTCTGTACAGTGTTCCCGCGACCGCCGATCACTCGCAACCGTCCTGCGTCGTCGGTGCGAAGCTCACCGAGGTCTGGTATGCCGGCCCGGTTCGTGGGGTTGCTGTTGCTGAGTGGGACGGGCGTCGCGTTCCGGCCCGAGATGACGTGCTGCCCCGGGTCGATCACGAGACGCACCTCCCGGTCCGAGCCGGTAACACCAGCGTTCCGGAGAGGGTTCGCCTTGAAGTCGTCGGTCGCCCCCTGCTGGCCGTGAAACTCGAAGAATGCTGCCTTGCGATTCGCGACGTGCACGGTCCACTCGACTCGTGTGACGCCGTCCTCGCCAGCGATGGCCTCGCGTTTCGGCCGGAGAGTCCCATCGGGAAGCCGCTCGTACTCCCAGACGCGGAACTGAGCTGCTTGCGGCTTGATCAGGCCGTTGTCCTTGAACGATCGAAACTCGCGGCGAGCCACGTCGAAGTTCGCCGGGATGCCCGGCGTCTCGGCGCCGACGAAGAACAGGTCGCGGCTCGCGTTGCCGACACGCGCCGTCCCGATCGCTGGATGAATGCGGAAGATCCTCGCCATGTCCTCAACCTCAGTGGGCAGTGATGAACGCGCGGAGCGCCGCACGATCGGGGTCCGTCATGTCGCGATCAGGCGGCATCGTCGCACGGGGATCGGCGAGTGCGCCCCGCGGTTGAAGCCGCGCGAGCAGAAGGCTGCGTAGCGAGAGCACCATCGACTTGTCGAACACATCGAATTCGACGGAGCCGTGGCATCGAAAGCAGTAGTGGTTGAAGCGCTTCAGCGCACTCATCTCCGCCGGGTCTGCGCCGTTCCAGATGACTGCGGGATTCGAGGTACTGGGCAACGCGCGCAGTGCAAGGCTATCGACGTACGCGGCGCTCGCCACGTGGAGGTCCAGCCAGTGCGAGGCCGCTCGGTGCTGAACGCTCCCGGGCTGCACGCGCTGGTTTTGGTCGCGCATCTCACCATTGAGCTTGCGAATCACATCGAAGCCGCCCGGGTCGAAGATCACGGGCGCGGCGAGATCGGCGAAGTCCTCTCCCTTCTGAATGCGATCGGTCCAGTGATCGGTGTCGAGGTAGTTGAGGATGGCCCTCTCGGGATCCCACATCGGCGCGGGCGGCGTGACGCCAAGATTGAGCTGCAACCCACCGTGGCAGGCGGTGCAGCCACATGGCACGAAGTACGCTCGCTTCCCCGCGGTGTCGGGCGTGTGCGCAGCGTCGAAGAACGCGTCGAGTTCCTTCGACAGTGGAGATCCATCGGAGGTTTTTCCGTAGTCGAGCCAGTAGATAGGCGACAGATCGGGCTTCGACGTGGTGAGCATCACTTGCGTATTGACCGAGTCGGCGCCGTCGAACGGGTTGGCCGACTTGATAGGCGCGAAGAAGTTGAAGAGCACGACCGCGGCATCTACGCCGTTCTTGCGAGCGGCGGAGTCCGCCGTCGGAATAAGGCGCACGAGCTTCCGCCAGCCCACGTTCTTCGGAGGCGAATTCGCCTGGCTGACGTCGGTGATCTTCGGGGCGAAAAATCGAGCGGCGAGTATGGATCCGGGAGGTGGCGGAATGGCCAGCCCCAACTTCGTGAGGTCCATCAGCTCCGCGGGCGGGGCGTCCTGCAAGCGCTTCGCCGTCAGGGGATAGCCGACGTACGACAGGATTGCGTCCAGACTGGCAAATTGCTGCAGTCCGATCTCCTGGGACATCGCCGCGTAGTAGTCATCGGCCTCCGCCGCGCTGCCCGTCGGAACAGTCCCTCCGGAGCCGGTCCGGCAGACCCTCGAGAAGTCGACCCGCCGTGCGCCGCTCGGCGCCGCAGAGGATTCGGCGGTGTTGGTCGGCGCGGCATCCACGGCGGCATCAAGAACCGGGGGGCTGGATGGCGTCTGGTTGCCGCTATTGGCGGCGATGATCGCGGCCGTTGCAGCGACAGCCGCGACGCCGAGGCCGGCGAGAAGCTTCTTAACACCGCCTTGCGGCGGATTCGACTGCGGTTCCTGCTCAGCCATCGGTCTTACCCGTTCTTCTGCGTGCACAGCCCGGTGCCCGCGGACGACGCGCCGACTTTCGACGTCATGCTCGACTCCACGCCGAATTCCTGCCTGAGGGCGCTGACCTTCGTGTCACCAGCGGGGACGCTCTCGGGAACCGGCGGCTGCTCGTCGATCCCAAGCGTCACGTGGGCGTCCTTCGTCGCGTTCTGAACCTGAGATTCCATTTTTGATCTCGTTCCGGTTTCGCCTAGCCGACCAACCCGCAGCCGTGACCGCAAACGAGTCGCTCCGCACGCGGTTCGAGGGCTCGGACCCCGAGGCCCACGAGGGTGCCGACGATGGCGCCGACCACTCCGCCAGTAGCCGCGCCTCCTCGAGCACGACTCCCATGCCCGACCCCCGCACCGCTCGCTCCGCCTATCGCGGTCGTGATTACAGGAACCATTGCGGCCGCGCTTTCCTCCACGACCACATCGACCGTCCTCTTGCAGATGTTGCACCGGAGCTGCTTGCTCATCCCAGTGTTCCTTTCGATGCAGTCCCCTTGGTCTCGAGCTCTGCTTCACAAGATACTTGACGCCTGCAAAAAATCAATAACCCTTGGGGTTATGTTTTTCTTGAGCGCCAACTGCATGCCCACTCCCCGCCACGTCGTGCATTCGACCGGCGGGAGCGCCGGCGACGACGCGCGGAGACGAACCGGTTGCGTGACGCCGGCACGCGCGCGATCGGCGGACCGATGACCGACGATTCCGGGGAAGGAGGCGTATGCTCGTTTGGCCAAGTCCTCACCTGCACCTGCGCCCAGACGCCGTGGAAATCTTCTTCAGCAACGCGAAGCTCGCTCAGATGTTGAATGAGGAGGCGCGGCTCACGAGAGCGTTCGACGCCACGACCGCGCGGCAGCTTCGACTCCGGCTCGCGGTTCTTGCCGCGGCAGCCACGCTTGCAGATGTTCCGGTGAGGAGCCCCGATGGGCGCCACCAGCTCAAGACGAACCCTGAGCCACGGTTCGCGGTGTACGCTGGCTCTAACCGACGGATCGTCTTCGAGCCGACGACTCCGGCCCCGAGAAAGGTGGATGGGCGGCTCGATCTCCGGAAAGTCACCGCGATCACCATCCTCGATATCGTTCACGAAGACTGATGCCCCCTACGAAACGCATCCGCTACGAGCCCGACTACGGGACCAAGCCCGGCGAGGTTCTAGAGGAGTACCTGGCTGCCGCAGGGATGACCAAGGCCGAGCTCGCCGCTCGATGCGGTCGTCCGATGAAGACGATCAGCGAGATCATCCACGGCAAGGCTGCGATCACGCCGGAGACGGCGCTTCAGCTTGAGCGCGTTCTCGGTCGCCCGGCGTCGCTCTGGCAGAACTTGGAGGCGAACTACCGGCTGCATCTCGCCGAAGTCGGCGAACGCGAGGATCTCGCGAACCACGGCGCCTGGGCCAACAGGTTTCCCGTTCGAGAACTTGTCTCTCGCGGAGACATCGAGCAAGCGCACGGGACCACGGACTTGGTGCGGAAGCTACTCAAATTCTTCGGAGTCGGCACGGTTGCAGGATGGGACGCGAGCTTCGGAAGTTTGCGCGTCGCCTACCGGCGATCACCGGCCTTCAAGCAGGCGCCCGAGTCGGTAATGGCTTGGTTGCGCCTCGGTGAGATCGAAGCGGATGGGACCAACTGCGCTCCGTTTGACAGGGCGAAGTTCAAGAGTGCACTCGGGGAGGTCCGACTCTTGGCGTCGAAGTCCTTCCCCGACGTCCACAAGCGCGTCGTCGAGCTCTGCGCCGCCGCTGGTGTTGTTGTCGTGTTCGTCCCCGAGTTGCCCAAAACGCACCTCAGTGGCGTTGCCCGGTGGCTTTCGAAGGACAAGGCCCTCATCCAACTGAGCCTCCGCCACAAGACCAGCGACCACGCCTGGTTCAGCTTCTTCCATGAGGCCGGTCACATCCTCCTCCACGGGAAGAAGACGATCTTCATCGACGAGCAAGGCGGCGACCGCAACGAGATCGAGAGCGAGGCTGATCGCTTCGCGCGGGACTGGCTCCTCGAACCGAGCGCGTTCCGCCGGTTCGCCGAGACCGGGGATTTCTGCGAGGCGGCGATTAAGAGGTTCGCTACGCAACAGGGCGTCGCCCCGGGCATCGTTGTCGGACGGTTACAGCACGACAAGTTGATCAAGTTCAGCGAGCACAACGGCCTGAAGGAGCGACTTGCGTGGGCCTGACGTGACGAGGACGCCCTGGGTTCGGCCGAGCGCTTCACATCTCCTCTAGGGCACCGGCCAAGGCGTGACGCCGAAGAGGGCCGTCATGTGGTTCGACACTTTCGCGGCACGCTGCTCGCGGTGCCCGACCGCACGCGTGGGCTCGAGCTGCTCCGATGGGTGGAACCATGGCCCAGCGGAGATCGAATTCTCGAATGGGCTCGAGGGGGTCGGGAGACCCCAAGGCCGAGGGACCTGGCAATTTGAAGGACCGAGGAGGGTGTACGAACCCCTCTTCTTCTGGACTAAGTTGCGGCGGCGATACGAGCTGGACCACGTCTCGCTCACGCCCCTGGGTCGCCCACGCCACCCCCCGCGTCGCGGAAGAGGCTCATCGGGCTCAGCAGGTAACCCGGCTCGACAGTGTCTCGCGACTTTAGATACTCAATGAACGCGTCGTAGCATCCGACACGTCTGGCAAGCGTGTCGACGGGTCGCTCACTCCTGTCCCCATGCGTCACGATGCCAATGAGCTGGCTCAAGTAGAAATCGGCATGACGGACCAGGTCCGCAATCCACTGCGGTCCTTTGCCTGCGTGCGCCACGCGATTCCGGGCGCGATAGAGGCGCATCACCTGTCGGTCGGTTCTCAACCTCGATCGCTCCAAGTAGTCGGCAACCTTCTTGCCGAACGCGGCTTTGCCCTGAGCGCCGAGTGCCCTTCGCAACTCGTCCATCCACATGACGAGGCAGGGATCATCGTCGTACACGCAACTCGTCAATTCGCGGAACGCGGCATCGTCGCCCGTGATCAGTGAAAGGAGCTTCTCCCTCGACACCTTTCCGTCTTGCACAAGCCCCGGAATGGCTTCAATCGCTCGCAGGCTCTGCTCACCAAACTGGGCGACAGCGTGGCCGAGGGTCGCCGACATGCCTCCGACATCGCGGCGTAGCTTCGCGATGGCAATACATTTTGGAAGGGTCTGCCGGGCACCCGACAGCATCGAATCATACCCATCCATGCCCTGCAGAAGGCGCTCAATTCCAAGCCACAGGACTAGGAATCTCACTTCGTCGTCGGCAATCGCAGAAGCTCGTTGGGAGTGTCGTATCGCCTCAAACACGGCGTCATCGGTACTCGTTCGAGCAACGCTAATCGCGTTATCCAACGCCTCCTCGATTCGCTTTTGACCATAGCCTCCACGGTATCTGACGGCGGGAGGCCTCACGTCAATTGCGCTCGGGTCCGCGGCTCCTTTCGAGACGATCACCGTTGTGCCACTCGGCGCTGCCTCCTTGGTCGAGAACATGTCTACCGCAGCGACGATGGACGTCGCCATCGCGTGGGCCACACGTGCCGCCCCGACCGCATCGAACGCGGTTACCACACATCGAGCGATCGGTGGGGCAATCTGTATTCCTTCGGGCGCCGACATGAGCAATTCGACAACCCCGCGTTTGTAATCAGCCCCGAGCCGTAGATCGCCCAGTGTGACGGGAACCAAGCAGACATACCGCTCCGCCGGAGCCGACAATGCGGCGTGCATGGCATCAAGGGCTTCCTTAGGTGAGGCCGCCGTCTCGCAGGTCCTGATCGCAGTCCGCAGCGCGCGATCCGACCATCCGATAGCTCTTAGCTCCGGGACCAAGTGCTCGCATACATCCAAAACATCCGATTGCTTCTTTGGTTCTGAGTAAACAAGCAGCGTCAGTCTGGAGAGCGCGGCCTCTGCGTACTTGGCCCGGACAAGGGCAAGGAGGGCCCGGCACCGTTCAACGAGCGGCTGGGAGAGAGCCCGATGGTTCTTGACCAGGAACTCCAACCACTCGTCGATCCGCGTGGTCACGTCCTCCGAAATGTCTCTCAAGACGCGATCTGCACGCAGAAGTTCCAGCGCCTCCTCCGCAACCTGCGGAAGAGTCTCGATCCCGTGTCCCGCCTTTCGCGGCTCCTCATTCGGTTGCGTACGGCCCTGTGCCCGCACCCATGCGTCGGCGAGTTCCACGGTCTCATGCACCGCGGCGCACGACGAGAGTGTCCGCGAACGCCGCGAGATGTCGAAGGCCGGACTGATCAGTTCCTGCCAACGGAGATAGACGAGCGCTAGGGCACGTCCGCTTTCCGTGGCGACGAAAGGCGCTGCCCCCATGGTCGGGTGACGGAATTCAAGGTCTTTCGCCACGGCTCCCCTCCGTTTGCGAGGCTACCAGCCTGCGCGGGGATTTCGCGCTTCATCGATGGTCAGCTCTCGGCGAGCCCCTCTGCGCCGTCGGACGTTCTCCGCCAGATTGCCGATGCCGAGAGCGGTGCCGATGGTCTAGCGTGGCGCGCGTGCCTTCTGAATCGCCTCCCCGCAACGTTCGGGAAGGCCATCCCTCGCCATGCATGCATGCCGGCAACGAAGGCACCGGGCCCGCGTCCATCGTGCGGAGCGAGCGCTCGGATCTTCAACTCGGCCAGGTTCGCGACGAACCCCTGTACCAAGCGCATGTAACAAGGGGCCCGGCTGTACCAAGCCCGGACCCCTTCTTTTTAGTTGCGCGGGTAGGATTTGAACCTACGACCTTCGGGTTATGAGAACTGGACCTATGCGGACGCTCACGGATCCGTGCCCGGCGCAGCCTTGCCGCTCGCGCCCGCGGGCTTGGCGGCATCGCCATCGTCGGCGACGCCTTCGCGCGGAAGCTCGTCGAGGAAGCGGGAGCCGGCGGAAAAGTGTTCGGCGACGAAGTCGACGAATTGGCGGTAGCGGCCCTTAGCGGTATTGCGGGCGCCTTTGCGGGCTTCCGGTGCGAGGGCGGGGGTATGGGCGAACCAGATCTTGACGAAGGTGGCGAAGGCCTCGGAGAGCAGCTCGATGTCGCGCTGGGCGCGCGCGAGGGCGCGGCTCTGGCGGTCGAGACGGCGCACGAGCATCGCGCGATCGCCGGTGCGGGCGAGTAGGCGGCGCAAAGCTTGTCGGCCGACGAAGAGACGCGGAAACCGCCGCGGTCACATAAAAGGCCTTTGGGGCGCTCGTTGTCATTGAGCGAGTAGGCGGCGCAAAGCTTGTCGGCCGACGAAGAGACGCGGAAACCGCCGCGGTCACATAAAAGGCCTTTGGGGCGCTCGTTCTCAGTCGGGTAGGCCGGGGAGGTTGTCTCCCCGGCCC
>Ga0187859_10001405_pt1 | contig 15377 bp, 9 predicted proteins | sample June2016WEW_10_1_2_FD_133019 | JGI IMG/M metagenome (GOLD analysis project Ga0187859, IMG submission 133019) | Peatland microbial communities from SPRUCE experiment site at the Marcell Experimental Forest, Minnesota, USA - June2016WEW_10_10 | ecosystem: Environmental > Terrestrial > Soil >...
CTTTTCGCTACGCGGCCGGCATCGGCGCGCCACTGGACAACCCACCGCCAGCCGCGCAATACCCATCGCTCCATTTCTAATCGCGACAGACCCGGATTCAGAAATTCCGCAATCCCATGGAAACAAACGAGAAACGATTTTCTAACCGCAACAAAATCACCTATGTCGCAAAATTCACCGGAACCAAGAGCTCTAGGCGAGGGGCGGCGGTTCACGCGGCTGAGCCGCCGCAGATGGCGAAGTGCAGATCGCTAATCACTACTTACCAATCACGATTCACTTCGGCACGGATCTCCCCGCACATTAACCTCGTTGACACCGCGCCTTACCACCGTATAATCATGTGCTTAGCTTGGCGACACCCCAGCGATCCCAGGCCGTTCCACCGTTATCGCGTTTTGCTTTGTTGCATCCTGGTTAGCCCCGGAGGAATGTAGGCAGTGATCTGGCTTCACAACGCAGCGTCGCAGGCGGTGTGCTCCGCGCTCAGCTGGACCTCGGCCCCTGGAAACCCTGTTTCCGACTATTGGCGCCGCAATACCGACGCGCAACTAAATCCGTTTCGCGGCCTCTACCAGCTGAATACCTTCGACTTCGCAATTATGCTGCCGTACTTCTTCGTGATGACGATCCTCGCGATGTACGGCATTCACCGCTACGCGCTGGTTTACAACTATTACAAAAATCGCAAACGCGTCGCTGGTCCGCCTCCCGAAATCACCGAATGGCCTCGTGTCACCGTGCAGCTTCCGATTTACAACGAACGCTACGTCATCGAGCGGCTGGTGGAAGCGATCGCTGCGTTCGATTATCCGCACGAGTTGCTCGATATTCAGGTGCTCGATGATTCCACCGACGAAACGCAGGAAGTCGCGCGCAATTGCGTCGAACGCTACCAGGGCCTGGGCTTGCCCATCAGCTACATTCATCGCGACAATCGCGAGGGATTTAAGGCCGGCGCTCTGCAGGAAGGTTTAACCACCGCGCTCGGAGAATTTGTCGCTGTTTTCGACGCGGATTTTATCCCGCCGGCGGATTTTCTGCGGCGCACCGTGCCGTATTTCGCCGATCCGAAGCTGGCCATGGCGCAGACGCGCTGGAGCTACATCAACCGCAACTATTCGGCGCTCACCGAAGTCGAAGCCATCCTGCTCGACGGGCATTTCGTCATCGAACATTCCTCGCGCTTTCGCACCGGCCTGTTTTTCAATTTCAACGGTACTGCCGGAATTTGGCGCCGCGCCGCAATTGAAGACGCCGGCGGCTGGCAGCACGACACGCTCACTGAAGACACCGATCTTTCCTATCGCGCGCAGTTGCGCGGCTGGCATTTCGTTTATCTGCCGGAAATCGAATGCCCTTCTGAGCTGCCCGTGGAAATGAACGCTTTCAAATCGCAGCAAGCCCGTTGGGCCAAGGGCCTGATGCAGACGGCCAGGAAAATTCTGCCGCGCGTAATGCGCTCGAATGTTCCGGGTAGCGTCAAGGCCGAAGCATTCTTCCACCTCACCGCCAACATCAGCTATCCGCTGATGGTTTTCATGTCCATGATTTTGCTGCCGGCGATGATCGTGCGCTTCTACCAAGGCTGGTTTCAGGTGCTGGTGATCGACCTGCCTCTGTTCCTCGCGTCCACCTGCTCGATCTCGTCGTTTTATCTAGCCGCCGAGCGCGCGTTGTACCCGAAGACCTGGAAGCGCACATTCCTGTATTTGCCGTTCGTGATGGCCGTAGGAATCGGCCTTTCCGTGCGCAACGCGCTAGCGGTGATCGAAGCGATCGTCGGCGTAAAATCTGAATTCGTGCGCACTCCGAAATATCGCGTGGAAGCAGGCGCGCAGGGCGATGGCGTCTGGGCCAAAAAGAAATATCACAAGAGCGCCGGGTGGATGCCCTTCGCCGAAGTCCTGCTGGGATTGTATTTCGCAGCAGGGGTGGTCTACGCGCTGCAAAATGAAAACTACGCCACCGTCCCCTTCCTGCTGCTTTTCGTCTGGGGCTACCTCTACACCGGCCTCATGTCGCTTGCGCAAACCTACTTCGAACGCCTCCGCTTCGGCGTAGAATCCGGCGAAGTCCGCCCCGCCTCCACCGGCGCACCCGGCTTCTAGAAGAACGATCGTGATTGCTCCAGGCGACGTTATTTCTTACCTCGAAATGTGTCAGGAAGAATCTGCGAGCCTTCAGCGCGGAATGAATTTCCGTTTGAGGGCAAGCACCAGCGTCATTCCAGTGAGCCTGCGGCGCGGTGCGCCGTATGCCGATAGAATTGAAGATGATGGCAAGACTCTGCTCTATGAAGGACACGACGTCGCGCGAAAAACCGGTGGTCCGAACCCCAAAACAGTCAATCAACCACGAACTTTGCCGTCCGGCAAGCTAACTCAAAACGGCCTCTTTTTCGAAGCCGCAAGGCGGACGAAACAAGGAGAATCTTCTCCGGAATTGGTCAAGGTGTATGAAAAGATTCGCGACGGAGTCTGGGCTTACGCTGGACTCTTTGATCTTCTCGATGCGTGGGAAGAAAAAACTGCTCGCCGGAAGGTTTTCAAATTCAAGCTTGTCCCGAGCGCCAATGCGGTCAGCGCGGAACTTGGTCGGGCTCAAGAGCTGCCCCATAATCGACTGATTCCGACGGCTGTGAAAGTAGAAGTGTGGAAGAGGGACAAGGGCAAGTGCGTGATGTGTGGGAGTAAGGATAATCTTCACTTCGACCACGACGTTCCTTACTCTCGCGGTGGCTCATCTCTGCTCGCAAAGAACATTCAACTTCTGTGCGCGAGACACAATCTGCAAAAGCACGACAAAATAATCTAGCTTTGTGATGCCGTAAAAATAAAAACGGCGGGCCCGTTTTGGCGGGACCGCCGTTTCTTTCTGCTTTCTGTCTGCAACTTTCTAAATCAAAACCTTGCTTTGTCTCCGGACGCAGCCGCGTTTTGCAACGCCGCGCTGCTCACCGATTTGGGGCCGGTATTACACCTGCGCTTGCAGGATTTCTCCTGGAAGCTGGCCGATGCGTGATTTGGTGTTGGACTGAAAACGTTCCAGCGCGCTCTTCACCGCGGGTGGTTGCTTCTCTCCCGGGTCGCCTTCCGCGCGCATGCGCTCCATCTTGATGCCCAGAGTGCGTTCCAGAGCCATCAGCTCGGAGCGCTGCTCTCTGCCAAAAAGCGTGGACGCTACGCCGTGCCCGCCCGCGCGTCCCGTGCGTCCGACGCGGTGGATGAAGTTCTCGGCGATGTCCGGCAAGTCGTAGTTAATCACGTGCGCGATGTCCTGCACGTGAATCCCGCGCGATGCCAGGTCGGTCGCCACCAGGACGCGTATGCGTCCCTGCTGGAATCCCGTCAAGGCCGCGGTGCGTTGCGACTGTGTGCGTCCACCGTGAATCGTGGATGCAGCGAATCCATCGCGGCTCAGCGTAATGGAAAGCCGCTCCGCTCCACGCTTGGTGCGCGTGAAGATGAGGCAACGGCCGGTTTCCTTGGCGAGCAAACGATGCAACAACGGCAGTTTGCGATCGGTCGCAACTTCGAAAGCCTGCACGCGGACATTCTCAGATGGCTTCAGGACGGATCCGAATGCCAGTCGCACCGGGTTCCGCATGTAATCCTTCACGAGATGTACGACGGAAGCTTCCAGCGTCGCGGAAAAGCACAGTGTCTGCCGTTCTTTCGGCAGCACTGAAGCGATTCTGCGGATTGCGGGAAGAAATCCCATGTCCAGCATGCGATCGGCTTCATCGAGAATCAGCACGCGCAGATCGCGGAAATGCACGAGCTTGCGCGAGAGGAAATCCTCCAATCGCCCGGGAGTCGCAACCACCAGCCGCGCGCCTTTGCGCAAGTTGGTAAGTTGCTGCCCTTCGGACAATCCACCGACGACCAGCGCCGCGGGACCGAGCAGCTTGCCGCGCAACGCGTTGTACTGCTCGACGACCTGCATCGCAAGTTCGCGCGTAGGAACGAGCGCGAGCGCCGCGATTCCCGGCGTCTTTTCCTGCAGCATGCGCTCCATCACTGGAATCAAGAACGCAAGCGTCTTGCCAGTGCCGGTCTGCGCGGTTGCCAGCACATCTTTCCCGGCCAATGCTTGCGGAATTGCCGCAGTCTGCACGGGCGTGGGAATCGAGAATTTGGCGAATGCCAGCCGCTCTTTGGTATAAGCGGAGATCGCCATTTGTGAAAATGTTTCGGTAATACTATCCATCTTGGAGTTGCCTTCTATCTGGCGGAAGCCGTCGCGGCGCGCACACACGTATTGCACACATCGGGTGCGGGCACTGCAAACTGGTCTTGCCAGTCTTTGTTTTAAATTACGCTGAAGACTTACGGAGAGAACTGAAGGGCGGGTAATCTCAGATCAACTGCTCACCAGAGGCCGCACAACACAACCGAGGTATTAAGCGCAAAACAACAATAACACAGTTGCCGCGAAAGTGCACGGGAAAAGCGACAATTCGTATGTTTCGCAGGCTAAGCATCTAGTTAGTCAACAGCATAGCGCGGGGCGAAATCACGCTCAGAATGCCCGTTTTCACGTGAGATTTGTCGCTGCGAGTCAATCAGAACTCTGCGAGCGACCTGACGATACGCCGCGATCCGCGCACCGCTGCCACCTCGATCGAGCCTCACGAACCTTGGCATTTTTTGATCTCTCTAATCGAAGAGGTAAAATGATGCGCGTCGGAACGACGGTACGAAGAGCTAGACCTCGGAAATTGACTCTATTAATGCTCGGGAGGGCACCTTGGGCGCTGCAAGTAACGCAAGCTGGGAGAGCTGCAAATCCGCATGCTTCGTATTCCTATTCGCAATTGTATTCGCCGCAATCGGCGCGTGTTTACCAGTCGAAGCTCAGACTGCTACTTTCCACGATGCGCCCGCAACGGCTGAACAAACCAAGAACCCTTATGCCGGAAAGCGCGCGGCGGCGCAGGCTGGAGCAAATTTGTTCGCACGACATTGCGCTTCGTGCCACGGACCGACAGGAGGGGGCACCGGCAACATCCCCGCATTGGCCAAAGGGCCAACGCAGAGCGCACCGGACGGCGCAATTTTCTGGTTCATTACTCAGGGCGATCCAAACGACGGAATGCCGTCATGGTCGAGTTTGAGCGAGCAGCAGCGCTGGCAGCTCGTTACCTATCTGAAAGCGCTAGGCGGTGCGAATCCACCGTTGGCGACAGCGAAAGTCGGAGCTGCGCCTGCCACAAGCAACGCCGAGACTACCGGAACGCCTCCCAATGCTCCATTTACGGATTATCGTTTCGAAAAACCCGGCACCGTTCGCAAAATCACGGTGCAGGATTTGCCGCAACCCTTTGCGACGAAGTCGGCCAACAACGGCCCGAGGGTGGTAGCACGCCCAAGCGACGCATGGCCGAAAACTCTTCCGGGCTTCAGCGTTCAGCAATATGCAAGCGGGCTGAATAATCCGCGGCTGATCGTGACCGCGCCGAACGGTGATTTTTTCGTCGCTGAAAGCGAACCAGGTGACGTGAAGGTTTTTCGCGGCATCACCACCGATGGCAAGCCGCAACAGGTGGAATCGTTCGCGACGGGCCTGAAGCAACCGTACGGAATTGCGTTTTATCCGCCGGGCCCCGATCCGCAGTGGGTTTACATCGGCACGATCGGCGCGGTCGTGCGCTTTCCGTATCAGAATGGCGATCTAAAAGCACGCGGTCCGCAACAGCACATTGTGGACGTGCCGGGTGGCGGAGGACATTGGACGCGCTCGGTGCAATTCACCGCAGACGGAAAGAAAATGCTGGTCGCCGTGGGATCGGGCTCAAACGTGGACGATCCGGACACAACGCCAGAGGAAAAAAATCGCGCCGACATTTTGGAATTCAATCCAGACGGCAGCGATTTGACCGTCTACGCATATGGCATACGCAATGCTGGCGGAGGCATCGCGTTCAGTCCCGATACTGGCGAACTGTGGTGCTCCGTGAACGAGCGCGACGGGCTGGGCGACAATCTAGTGCCGGACTACATCACGCACGTGCAGAAAGGCGGCTTTTACGGCTGGCCCTGGTGGTACATGGGCGGCAATCAAGATCCGCGGCACCAGGGAAAACATCCGGAGCTGAAAGATAAAGTAATTACGCCAGATGTGCTGTTGCAACCGCACAATGCTTCGCTGGAAATCGCATTCTATGAAGGCAAGCAATTCCCGGCGGAATATAAGGGCGATATTTTTGCTTCGGAGCACGGCTCGTGGAACAAATCGTTGCGCGCCGGCTACGAAGTGATTCGCGTGCCGTTGCACCAGACCGGCCACGCCAGCGGAGACTACGAGGACTTCCTCACCGGGTTCGTGCTACCCACAGGAAACGTCTGGGGCCGACCTGTGGGGATTACCGTAGCGCCGGATGGATCGTTGCTGGTCACTGACGACGGGTCGAACAGCATCTGGCGAGTGGTCTACACCGGGAAATAAGTCCTCGCGCGTGACGGCGCTGCGTACCTCCGGCGTAGCGCCGTCGGCGTTTCAGGGTGTACGTGCCCGGCGTCCGCTTTGGTTCCCCTAGTCGTTCGATTGCGGCTTGCCTTGCGAGTCAGGCGTCGCAGCCGGACCTCGTGTGCCACTGCGCCCTCCGCCTTGCCGGCCCGCGCGATCAGAACCACGAGCGCGCTGCCAGCGGTCACGCATCAGGCGCCTCAGCTTTTCTCGTTGCGCTGGAGTGATTGCGTCGCGCATGCTCAAGCGATAATCAATCGATGATTTCTGCAGCGATAATTGCGCGGCGCTGATTTCCCGCAGCTTCGCGTCGATCGCGACACGGTCCGGCTTGTCGGCGGCGAGCAGAGCCTTCAAGTCAAGACGCTTCACCTCGAGATCGGCGCGGCCGCGGATCTCGGTCTTGCGGAAGTCGAGTTCCTGCTTACGAATCGTGGCGGCCTGTTCGTCCGTGATGCCGACTTGCTGACGGATGGAAGCGTCGTTCAGAAGGCGTGCGAAACCGGAACGCCGCCGTCCTCTGCGGCCGTTGCGGCCGAAACCGCCGTGCCGATGGCTCCATCGGCCTTGGTTCTCACCCGAGGACATCGATCCACGGCGCGCGCCGAACCCATCCCGCACTCCTTGATGCTGGGCGGGTGAATCCGGCGAACCATCTTGCGCCAGAAGCGGAGAGCAACTCAGCGCCATCCCCAGTGCCAGCGCCGCGAAAGAAGCCTTTGAATAAAGTGCCATGATCCATTCTCCCTAATGTGTGTTGTGCAGTTGCCATCCAGAGTTCCTCGTAGGTCAAGGAAAAGTTCCCGAAAGGCGAGGCGCAAGCCGACGCACCGAATTCTGTTCCATCGGCACATAGGAGTGCCGACTTGGAACTCGGTTCTGCGCCGGATTCCCCGGGCCAGTTGCAGACTCCGCTCAAACCAATTGAGATTCATGAACTTAGTGAAACCGCCGATTCACCTTTGGGGCGTTCAATTGCTCGCAATAGAGTTGCGCCCAACCGTCGTCGGAACACGTGCTGGATCACTGCGCTCGAATGCCGGAGGTGCGACGGCTGGGGCACGGTCATGCTTCCTGAGAAGAATTACGCCATGTATCTGAGGCTGACAACGCGACGAGTTCTAGAGTCAACGGCATGAAACTCCGCCTCCGAGTCCTGCTCATCCTCGGCATCAGCGCCATCGCGGTGATCTGCACGCTGTACACCGCATCGCAATATTTCACGCTGGGTCGTTTCCTGGTCTTAGAAAATCTGCAAGCCCGGGAAACCACGTTGGACGTACAGGCGGAACTACGGGAGGAGTTCGAAAAACTCGACCAGGCCAACGAGGATATCTCCGTCTATGACGACACTTATGACAGCATGCCGCGACCCACGGCAAAATATCTTTATTCAATACTGGGCGATGGCCCAAACGGATGGCTGGAGCAAAAAGGAGTCAACTACCTGATATTCGCTGACCGCGCAGGAAACACGGTCTCCGCGAATGGATTTGTTAAGGCTACACAAAGCGCGCTGGAGTTGCCGGACGATCTGAGCGCCCACATTTCGTCTACGGATCGCCTCCTGCAATTCAACGGTCCACGAGACAGGGTTGTCGGCCTGATTCTTCTTGCCAGCGGCCCGTTGCTCGTTGTGTCCCGCCCGATCGTGCACACCAACTACGCTGGCCCAGCGCGGGGAACGCTGGTAACCGCACGATATTTGGACTCGCGCGCATTGCAAGGACTGGTGCAGCGACACGGTGTGGGTGCAGTCGCCGCGTTTCGTATGGATCAGCAATATCCCGATGACGTGGCCAAGGCGCGTGCGAACCTGCCGACCTCGGCGCCAATGCTGGCGCCAGCGCCGGCGTATGTCCTGCCGCTCGATGAAAAAACGATCGTGAGTTACGTTTCCCTGAGCGACATTTACGGACAGCCGGCGCTCATACTGCGCATCGAAATGCCACGCGCAATCTACCGCCAAGGACGGGTCAGCCAGGTATACGTAGGCGGGGCTACGCTGTGTATCGTAGTTGCCGGTGCGCTGCTAATTTTGTGGCTTTTGGAAAAATCGGTGCTGACCCGCCTGGAAGAACTAGATTCCAGCGTGGCGGGAATCGGCGCAACCAGCGATCTCGCGGCACGAGTCTCTTCGAGCGGCCACGATGAAATCACCACCCTGGCGGACGGAATAAATCGCATGCTCGAATCGCTCCAGCTCTCGCAGGAGCGCAGGCACAAGGCCGACGAGGAGCATAGCGCCGAGTTGAAGAAGGCCAAGGAGGCCGCCGAAGCGGGCAGCCAGGCAAAAAGTCAATTTCTGGCCAATATGAGCCACGAAATCCGCACGCCGATGAACGGAGTAATCGGCTTGATCGAACTCGCCCAGGACACCGAACTCACCAGCGAGCAGCGCGAGCTCATCAGCACGGCCAAATCCTCGGCAGAATCCTTACTTGCTTTGCTCAATGACATTCTTGATTTCTCCAAAATCGAAGCGGGAAAACTCGATTTGGAAATCTTCGACTTCAGTTTACGCGACAACCTGGAAAGTTCCGTGAAGGGGCTCGGTTTGCAGGCGCGCAGGCGGGGGCTGGAATTGTTGTGCGATATCCCGCCCGAAGTACCGGACAACCTGCGGGGGGATCCCACCCGTCTGCGCCAAATATTGGTAAATCTGATCGGCAATGCGATCAAGTTCACTTCGCAAGGCGAGGTGGTGGTCCGGGTGCAGTGCGAAGAAGAAACGGATGACAGCGCAATCCTGGAATTGACGGTTCATGACACGGGTATCGGCATTTCCCCGGCGGCACAGGATCAGATCTTTGAATCCTTCACGCAGGCGGATGCTTCCATGACGCGCAAATATGGCGGCAACGGACTGGGCTTGGCAATCTGCAAAAATCTTGTGGAGCTGATGAGCGGTAGCATTTGGGTGGAAAGTGTTCTCGGCCAGGGGAGCACGTTCCATTTCCGCTTGCCGTTCGCGCTGCGAAAGCGGCAGCCAAATTCGGCCGAATCCATCGAGCTGGCAGCGATTCGCGACGTTGCCGCATTGATTGTCGACGACAATTCCACCAACCGGAGAATTCTCCAAGACGTCCTGCTCAGTTGGAACCTGAAGCCCACGTCGCGCGAAGACGGCGCCACGGCGCTGCGCTGCCTGGAACAAGCTCAAGCGGAGGGAAAGCCATTCCGGCTGGTGCTGCTGGATGCGCAAATGCCGGAAATGGATGGATTTTCCGTTGCCGAAGCAATCAAGAAGCATCCACAGCTGACGGGCACGATCATCATCATGCTTACTTCGGCGGGCTTGCGGGGAGACGCGGCGCGCTGCCGCGAGCTGGGCATCCAAGCGTATCTCCCCAAACCGGTGCGACGTGCGGATCTTCTTCAGGCTGTAAAAATGTTGTTCGGCGCGCAAACGACCGCCAGCGACGATTTGCCACTGCTAACCACACATGCATTGCGCGAATACCGTTCGCGGCTGCGTATTCTTCTGGCGGAAGACAATCGAGTGAACCAAACGCTGGCCATGCGCCTATTGCAAAAACGCGGCCACACCGTGGTCATCGCGGAGGATGGACGGCAGGCCATCGAGGCTCTGGGCAAACAGCCATTCGACTTGATCCTGATGGACATGCAGATGCCCGAACTGGATGGCGTGGAGGCGGCGATACTGATTCGTGAGCGCGAGAAATCCAGCGGTGAGCATATTCCAATCATTGCGCTGACTGCCAACGCCATGATGGGCGACCGCGAACGCTGCCTGGACTCCGGGATGGATGATTACGTCTCCAAACCCATCCAGGTGAAGGACCTCTTCGCGGCCATCGAGCGAGTGCTTTCTTCTCCCCTTGATCATGCCCTGGTGTACGTTGGCACGCCCGAAGCTACGAAAAAAGACTGACTGCGGAAGCGGGTCGTCGTGGAGTTTCACGCCAAATCTGTCCTGGGTTGATCGCTTCGGTGTAGATTCGCGGCGGAACGGGTCGCGATCACCGGAGACGGTTTGACCGTGTGCAGCGCAGGCCGCTATAATAATCGTTTCGGCGGGGAGCAAAATACGCGCCGAAGGAGTGCTCGGCTTGGATGCTGGGCATGTTCGAGACGCCCGAGCCAATGTGCGGCGGGCGAGCTGCACCCCTACACTAGCCCTGCGCGAGGCAAGCTGACACCAAGCGAGACAAGGGCGGGGAATTCCAGACCAGAATTCAGGAGCAGGAAATGATTAAGGCAACCCAACTACGCCCGGGAATGATCATCAAGCACGAGGGCGACCTGTGCGTCGTGTATAGCGTGGATCACCGCACGCCGGGGAATAAGCGCGGTTCGATGCAGACCAAAATGCGTAATTTGCGCAACGGAAACATGATGGATTTCCGGTTCCGCGCGGAAGAAACGCTGGAAAAAGTGGTGGTGGACGAAATCCAGTTTGAGTATCTCTACAGCGACGGGGACACGCACCACTTCATGAATACCGAGAATTACGAGCAGCTCGCGCTGCAGAACGATATCGTGGGCGATACGCGCGACTATTTGATTCCGAATCTGCCGGTAAAAATCGAATATTACGACGACAAGCCTATTGGCGTGTTGTTGCCGGACACGGTGGATCTCACCGTGGTGGAGACCGAGCAGAGCATCCAGAAAGCTACAGCTAGCGCGGTGATGAAGCCGGCAAAGCTCGAGACTGGACTGATCGTGAACGTTCCGCCGTTTGTGGGTAATGGCGACAAGATCAAGGTGGATACTTCCGAGGCGCGGTACATTCAGAGAGTGCAGTAGTCAGTACAAAGGAAGATGCCCGCTCCGTCCCGGAAAGCACGGGACAGAGCGGCCGCAACAAAATCCCGCCGTAAACACGACGCCGTCGTGATCACCGCTTCCCCTTTTGCTGCAGACAGAACCAATCCTATGTGCGGCCTGCGGCGGATTGCGCGCTACTGCGCGTCCATGACGCAGCGGAAGCCGATTGTGCCGGAGCGGTCGCGGCTGGGAGACATCAGTAGGTATTTTTGGTGCTGGTCGAGGCGGTAGGTTTGCGGGAAATACCAGACGGAGCCGCGCGGTTGATAGGAAGCGGCGCCGCGGATGATGGCTGCGCGAGTGTGCTTGTCGCGAAATTCATCGGTCCATTGTGAGATGTTGCCTTCGAGGTCGAGCACGCCGAACGCGCTCGCGCCTTTCGCGTGTGCGTCCACATCTGCCGGCGCGCGCATCACGCGACCGTGATCGGCAGGCGGAACTTCTTCCGCATTCCAGTCGTTGCCCCAGGGGTATATCCGGCCGTCCGTGGATTGCGCTGCGTATTGCCATTCCCAATCGTGCGGCAAGCGCTTGCCGGCCCATGCGGCGTAGGCGCGCGCGTCTTCGATCGAGACCCACGTTACCGGTTTCCTGCTCCAGCCGTCCGGGTACATTCCGTTTTTCCAATCGCGCAGAAAATTATGGTCATCCGCCGGACGGTATTTCGTCGCGTTCAGAAATTCCTTGAACCGCTGATTGGTGACGGGAGTGCGGTCAATATAAAAGCTGGAGATGTGTATGCGTTTACGGTGAAAACGCCGCGGCGCATCTTCCCAGGGATACTGCACGTCCACTCCGGGATCGTTGCCGCCTTCGATTTCAATTCCTTGCACCGCGAAATCGTAGTCGGCTTCGGGTATGCGCAACATGCCGGGAGGAGGCGTCGTTGGCACCTTCGTTGCAGCCGACCGAACCATGGTCTGCGCCACGAATTTCCACTCGCGTGAATACGCGCGGAGCGGTTGAGCCGAACGCGCGGCCATGTACTTTAGAAGCTCCTGCAAGTCGGCGCTGGGAGCGGACTTTTCCGCGGTGGCGAAGACAGCGCCAAAGCCGAGCGCAGCAATCGTAAATGCGAGTGTGGCTTGGGTGCCGGTGGCGTTTGCGCGCGGAATTAATTCGACTCCGTGCCACAAATCGAAGTAATGAGTGCCGGCTTGAACCGGCACGCGCAGCTCTTCGCCGGCGACGTCATACTCATTGCGATTCACGATCGTCCAGAGCGTGGAATTCGCCGCGGGAAAAGTGCTGGCGAAGACGCCTGCTTGCAGCGTTGGCACATGCGGTTCCCATTCCACGCTGGAAAGATTCTGCGGAAACGCCCGCTCGATTTTCGTGATGCGCAACACAGTTTCGGCATCGCGCGGCGTCATGCCGTACCAGAAACCCCACAAATTTTCGAGCGTGGCGTAGCCTTCGCCGTTGAAGAACGCATGCTGCAGGCTGTCGGTCTTGTCGCGCGTAAAACGGTCGGTGACGTTGACCGCATGCCGCGGCTCGAGCCATTTCACTTTGCTGACCATGGGGACGAAGGGATAGGCCACGTCTTCCCAGGTAACCCAATCGTTCCAGCTGATATTGCTCCATGCGAATGAATCGTCGTGGATGGCGAATTGCGGCTCGAGCGCGAGGGGATGGCCGATCGCGTCCGAGGAGGTGCGGAAATCCTTGGGCGCGCTTTCCAGCGTGTCGAAATTGATTCCATCGGCGCCGATTTCTTCCAGCAGCTGCGGGAAGACGGTGGATGGCGGGGCGCCTTCATCACGCGTGCCGGTATCCCAAGCCAGAATCGGGAACATCACGCGCACGCCGTGCTGGTGAAACTGCTCGACAACCTGACGCAACCCGAAAATGCCGCCGGGCAGATCACGCAGCAGATCGAATTGATTGCGATCGTCCACGCCCAGGTTCGGATACACCGGCCAGATCAGCACGGCATCAATCGGGCCGATGCGGCGTTCGAGATCGGCAAGAAAAGTGTCCACGGTGTATTCGCGTTTTTCGGGGTCGTAGAATGAGCGATCCCAGACGAGCAGCTGGCACTGGGAAAAGACGTGCTGGATCCAGGCGAGTTCGGGGCGATCGTAGAGCGAACCGCTGTAATGATATTCAGCCAGGCGATCTTTCCGCCACTGCTTGATGCCAGCGCGCCATTTTTCAGCTTGCTCGGCGCTTTGCGGGCCTGGAAGAAACACGGCGTCCGGCGCAGCGGGAACGCCCAAATCCGGCGCGCCGGGAGGCAACACTAGCCCGTGGCGCGCCTTCCATTCGTCGGAAAAAGCAGCGCAGGAAAGTAAGATCGTCAGAAAAAAAACGAACAACGATTGTTGTTGGAACTTGCGGGTCCATTTCATCACTGGTTGTCCTGAGAAAAAGCGCAAAACGCGCGCGCCATGTTGCGACGCGAACGCCAAAGCCACGAAACTCTATGCTGGCGCGCAGATGATGTCAATTTTTGGACGTTGAAGATTACCGAAAAGAATCAAACGGCGACGGCGGATTTGGAGCCGAAGACGCGCAGGAAGATGGCGTCCACGGCGCGCAGCTGGCGATGCAGGTTGAAGGTGTGCGCGAGCGCCTGTTGATCGAGGAATTTGCGGATATTGGCATCGGCAGCGACGCGATCTTGAAAGCTGGTTTCGGATTCCCACGCGGCCATGGCGTGCGCCTGGACCCACTTGTACGCGTCTTCGCGCGGGGCGCCGTGTTCGACCAAATCCTGAAGAAGCTGGCCGGAGAAAACCAGACCATGCGTAGAGTTGAGGTTCCGCAGCATGCGTTCCGGAAACACTTTCATATTGGCGACGATTTCGGTGGTGCGATGGAGCATGTAGTCCAGCAGAATTGTGGAATCGGGAAGAATGACTCGCTCGACGGAGCTGTGCGAAATATCGCGCTCGTGCCAGAGCGCCACATTTTCAAGAGCGGCCAGGGAATTCGCGCGCACCACGCGGGCTAGACCGCAGATTTGTTCGCTGGAGACGGGATTGCGTTTGTGCGGCATGGCGGAGCTGCCGCGCTGCTCGCCACCGAACGGTTCCTCGACTTCGCGCACTTCGGTGCGCTGCAGATGGCGAATTTCCTGCGCGATTCGCTCAAGTGACGCAGCCACAACGGCCAGCGTCGTCAAATATTGCGCGTGGCGGTCGCGTTCAATCACCTGTGAAGTGATGGGCGCAGTGGCCAGTCCCAGGCGATGGCAGATTTTCTGTTCGATTTCCGGACCCAGATGCGTGCAGGTGCCGACTGCGCCAGAAACCTTCCCGACGGCGATTTGTTGCGCGGCAACCTGAAAGCGGGCGAGATCGCGGCGATTTTCGGCGTACCAATTGGCAATCTTCAGGCCGAAAGTAATCGGCTCGGCGTGAATTCCGTGCGTGCGGCCGATTTCCGGCGTGTCTTTAAATTCCCAGGCGCGCCGCTCGAGCACTTCGCCAAGCGCTTCGATTTCTTTCTCGATGAGATGCGACGCCTCGCGGATGAGAAGCGCTTGCGCGGTGTCCACCACGTCATTCGAAGTGAGGCCGTAATGCAGCCAGCGCGCGGCTTCGGGATCGGCGACCGATTCCTGCACGGCAATGGTGAAGGCGATTACGTCGTGGCGAACCTTTGCTTCGATTTCATTGATGCGCGCGACATCCACACGCGCGCGCTGGCGCAACGTGGCGGCAGCCTCGCGAGGGACCATGCCGGCATCAGCTAGAGTTTCAGTGGCGGCTAGCTCGACTTCCAGCCATTTCTGAAAGCGATTTCCGTCGCTCCAGACCCGGCCCATTTCCGGGCGGGTGTAACGTGCAATCAAAACTGGCTCCTAAGGCATTTGCCCGCTCGCAAAAATCACCAGCGAGCAAGCAGCCACATGAAATCCAACAAACGGCGGGGGGAAATTCCCTGTTTCATCATACCCGAATTTGGCGAAGCGCGCGAAGCGTGAGGGCGAGTCGCTCTCGCCGCACGCAAATGACTTCGTTTCATGAGTTTGGCGGAAATTCGCGCGCGGAACGACTTAATAAATAGCAGGACAAATTCAATCGGAGGAGCAAAACAATGAAAGTGATGGTCTCCTGGTTCAGCGTAAACGATTTTGAAGGCGCAAAGAAGTTTTACGGCAA
>Ga0187859_10001406_pt1 | contig 15372 bp, 8 predicted proteins | sample June2016WEW_10_1_2_FD_133019 | JGI IMG/M metagenome (GOLD analysis project Ga0187859, IMG submission 133019) | Peatland microbial communities from SPRUCE experiment site at the Marcell Experimental Forest, Minnesota, USA - June2016WEW_10_10 | ecosystem: Environmental > Terrestrial > Soil >...
AGATTCGCTCCAAGGCTTTCAGGGATTGGCGGCGGAGCCGTGCGTCCAGTACGTTGCGTGATCGGCGCGGCATTTGTGCGCGCGTCTTCGAAGCAGCCCGTGGAAGTTAACGTGACAATGCCCTCTCAGGAGGCCGTCGATCCGGCTGAGGGTGACGGCGCCCGTTTGGCGCGAAAATTTTGCTGACATAGTGCTGACACGACTTAACCTCGTTTCGGACCGCGATATCTAAGTCATTGATATTATGGCGCGCTCTGCTGGACTCGAACCAGCGACCCACAGCTTAGAAGAAGTTGGGTTGTTCAATGATATCAATGGGGTTGTTGCAGACAGACCGCATGCTGTTGCACGGAGGCGCACACAATCCCGCCGGCGTGCAACGAAACGAGATCACCTCAGGACACGCAAACCCGGCATGCCAGTTCCCCGGCGACAGCCTGCGCAACCTCACAGCCGACGCGGAATGTTGGCTGTCTCGTAGAATACGCCGACGATCACCGGCGTCGCTGGCTGGTACGCGATCCAATACCGGCCAGCCTTGATCCACAGCCGATCCGGGCGGGCGAGGTGAGGATAGGGGCGCGGTGCCGCGAGACCAGCGGACGGAGTTACCTCAATCTTTCGGCTTGCCTCTTCCAAGGCCGCGATCAACCGGCGCGTGGCCTCGGGGCGTTCACGGTCCTCGTAATGCTCGCGAAGTTCCCGGAACTGCCGCGCCGCCCGCGCCGAAAGTCCGATCAACGCCGGTGCGTATTGTTACTTGCCCTCTTGGCGGCGGCCTTAGCTTCGAGCCGGGCAAGGCTATCCTGGAGGTCGCGCAAGACCACATCGCCCGAAACAATCCGGCCGGCGGCGACGTCGGCGTCGCTCTCGGCCAGGACTTCAAGCCAACCGGCTGGCGCTATGGAAGGGGTCGGAGTGTCGTCCATATGCGCGATAATAGGCGGTACCAGGCCGGCGTTCCAGTCCTGATAAGGGCTGCGGACACCTCCTGAACCAACTGACCCGGCGCTTCAACAGGCGACTTCCCCTATGGCCACCCCGGCACAGGCGAGCGAACATGCTTGACCTCATGCGATCCGGACACCACTTCTCAGACACAGCATGAAGGATGCGTCGTAATGTCCACATCAGAAGCGACTAATTCCTACGACGGGGTTAAGTATTCGATCAAAGAACTGAACCCAGGACATGGCCGATGGGAGTGGAGGCTGCTGGTGCCGCTGCCCGATGGCGCCTCCGCCGAGTAGATCTCCCTGACGAAGGGTGAGGTGCAAGGTACTCGGCCGTGGGCCGAAGCGTTGGCGAAAGAAGCGATCGGAAAATGGTTGGCAAAAACACGCAAAGCCAAGCATGGCACGTTTACCGACACCTGACCGCAACCAGATCTCAGGGCGCCGGACATGGCGCCATGATAGCCCACGCGCCATCCCACCGGCACCCCGAAGCGCGAGTTTGGTGGAGCGTCCGGCGGTCCGTGGTCGTTCGCCGTGCAGCGGGGCGTACGACGCAGCGTATTGGCGGGGCAAGCAGCTTTGTCCAGGATATCGGCGCGGAACGGATTTCGCACCGACGTTCGGCGGGATATTTTGAGATCAAAGATGGCGACACACTTGCTTTGCGATCTGACAGGCGGCCGGCGTACGCCTCTGATTGGACTCTTATGGCAGCAGGGTTCGTCACGAAATCCGCCTTTGGATTCTGAAGCGAAAATAAGCTACAGCCGCTCTGCTAACATGCTGCAACACCGTCTCGACACCCGCCCGCTAACCCATTGATTTTGGCGCGCCCTGCTGGACTCGAACCAGCGACCCACAGCTTAGAAGGCTGTTGCTCTATCCACCTGAGCTAAGGGCGCTCAATGGGCTACTCAACGCCGTTACGATAGCTTCGTGCGGCTAACCGTCTCAATACATAAAGCCGCGCCAGTTTGCATCGCTGCCCTTTCCAGAGTCCCGATCGCCTGTCAACCTCCGAACCTAATCCAGGAGCCGTCGGATAGCTCCAGGCCGAACCGCGAAACGGCCGCCCCGTACAGCGCGACCTTGATCGGGGCGCGACCTTGATCAGGGCAGCGCCGGAACTGCAACCATGGCTCGCGTCCCGGCGTGGTCGAGGAAACCTATGGCGTGGGTGATGCCGATGTCGCCGCCATTTGACGGTCATTCCAACCTGTTGAAATCTCCGATCAATCAGTACGTATCGGCCGGTCCTGTGGCTTGACACCCCAGCGAGAGCACGCGATCTGATCACCCATCATGCCTGCGGCCGTGGCACGCGCAGATACAGGCCCACGAAGCCATTGTGATCGGCGTACAACCGACCAGGCGATCTGGGCTTTGACCAGCAGTTGTCGTCTTCGAGCCAAACAAGGTGACCTCTGGTTCAACCATGCATCGATCTCCGGACTGAAGGACCAAAGCCCAGTACGGCCGACACTGGGCTGCAGGAGGTCGCAATCTTGCTGTCAACCTGGAACGGCGCGCGTTTTCTCCGCGCCCAACTCGATAGCCTGGTTGCGCAAACGCACCCAACCTGGTCGCTCTGGTATCGGGACGACGGGTCGCACGACAGCACTACCGACATCATGCGAGAATTCCGCCTTGGCCCAGGCCTCGGCCGCTGCGTCGACGTCTCCGATGGAAAACGTTTGGGTGCGGCAAAGAGCTTCCTGCATTTGCTCGCGGTGGCCCGGACCAGCGAGGCGCAGTTGTTCGCTTTCGCGGACCAGGACGATGTCTGGCTGCCGGAGAAACTGGCGCGCGGTGTCGACGCTCTGACCCGGGCGCCGCACGGCGTGCCGGCGTTGTATTGCGCTCGTCAGTGGTTGGTCGATGCGACCCTAAACCACCGGCGGCTTTCCGCGCCCGTGCGCCGCCCGCCCGGTTTCCTGCCGGCGCTGACACAAAACATCGCAACCGGCTGCACGATCATGCTCAACCGAGCCGCCGCCGACTGCATATTGGCCAGCAAGCCGCCCGACGAGGCGTGGCACGATTGGTGGTGCTATCTGGTGGTGGCCGGCTGCGGTGGCCTTGTGCTGGCCGACCCAACCCCGGTCATCCTGTATCGTCAGCATGGTGCGAATGCGATCGGCGCACCGGCCAGCCAGACCCGCCGCGGCGTGGCCGCAATCAGGCGCGGACGGGCCAGCTTCATGCGCATCCTACACGCCCATGTTGCCGCACTCAAAGCCGCACCACATTTGCTGTCCGGCCCGTCGCGCTGCCAACTGGATATCGTCGCGCGTGCGCTGGAGAGTGGCGTCCGCGCCAGGATCGCGGCGCTGCGAATGAGCGGCTTCGCGCGCCAGACCTTTGCCGAGTCGCTGATATTCCGGCTGTGGTTCTTACTGGGCTGACCGCGGTCCGCAGCCAGGCTGGCTGATACATTGCCGTTTCCCGGCGGGACTTCGCGGCCGCCCTCCCAGGCAATGACTGCAACAAATTGTTCGGTCGTGCCCTGCGTGACCGCCACTGCCGCCAGGACAGAGCATGTCCGGTTCGATACTCTCTTGAAGACGGTCCCATGACAGGAAATCCTCGTGCAATGGGAGTTCCTGGGCCACGATCGCGAGCGGCAGTTCAATCCGACTGATCCTGACCGGCTACTCGTAACTTGATATTGGTCAAAGAACTGCGAATAATCCCGCCACCCCATGACAGGGACCGCTATGCTTGAAAAAACGCTTGCCATGCTGGCCGAGGTCAGACCCGGCACGTATCTGTCCGACGACGTGGAATGCTACGATCCCGCGGAACTCGACGCGTTCGGCCGGGTGCTGAACCGGCTGCTCTACAGTCCCTCCAGCCTCCGCCGTCTGTTGCAACAAAAGTTCGGCGTGACGATCACGCGGGCGGACGTCTACGGCGAAATCCCGACCATCGCGGAACTGGAGCGCTCGTTCGCGGCACCGTCACTGCTGACCTTGACCGGGATTTTTCCGGACAACACGGCGATGGTGGCGGAGCTGGAGCGGCTGATGAAGGTCTCGCACGAGTTCGATCCGCCACAGACGAGCAGCCGGGCGGGCGAATATGCGTGGCAGAACGGCGCGTTCTCGTTTTCCGACGCGGTGGCGTATTACGCCATGATCCGCACCCGCCGGCCGCGCACCATTCTGGAAATTGGCGGCGGCTGGCATACCAGGATCGCGCAGATGGCCTGCGCTCGGAACGGACTGGGCCGCATCGTGTGCATCGAGCCTGCGCCCGGGGAGTTTCTGACAGCGCTGGAAGGAATCGAAGTGGTCCGCCGCCGGGTGCAGGACGTCGACACGGCGTATTGCAACGGGCTGTTGCGGGATGGCGACATGCTGTTCATCGACTCCTCACATACTGTGCGGCATGACGGGGATTGTTTGCATATTTATTTACGGGTGCTGCCGGGGGTGGAGGCGGCGGTGACGGTGCAGGTGAAGAATATTTATCTGCCGGAGACGTTGGCGTTGGGGCAGATGCGCGATCAGCAGGTGTTCTGGAACGAACAATATTTGCTGTATGCATATATGACGATGAACGCGAGAACGCGGGCAGTTTATGGTAGCCGGTATCATGTGCGGCATAACCCGGACATGCTGGAGCGGTTTATGCATGGACGGTACAGGTCGGGCGGCGGGAGTTTTTGGTTTGAGCAAACGGGTCTGTAGGAAGCGTTCTCTGACCGATATTTGAACGGCAGTTCTGGCGCTGGGGCGTATGTCGCCGATGTCCCAAGGGGGCGTTCCAGATTTCACATGTTCCATTACGAGTTCGGCATTCGTGAGGTCACTACGTCGAAGCATCTCCTTGAATATCTCTCACCACCAGGGAGACAGCTGATTTTGGCGAGTTCGTCCCCAACTGCCGTCACAGCTTTCGATACCATCCATATTGTGGTAATCTCCGTTCGATCAATCGGGCATATAAATTACGACGACGCTGTGTGTTGAGCGCTACGGAGAGAGCACATGAAAAGGCATTCGAAAGTAGCGGGATGGTGCTCCTTCATTCCCCTGATTGCACCGATTTGCTTGAGTACCGCCCAGGCTACTGGCAACCTCGTCGGGTCCCGGGGCGGTTCAGATTTTTTATATTTCGATCTTCAAGGCTGTAACCGAGATAAGTTTGCTGTCCTTCCGGATTATGATGCAAACAGAGAAGCCATTAATGACCGCCTGGCTACAATGTTTAAGAACGGGCAAAGGAGGCTGAGAACTGCAATCCCTCTGCCCGAAAACCTGATCGGCAATACGCCCGGCGCCGCGCTCAATCCAGGCTACAAAAAAAACATTAAAGGTCTCCTGTCTGCCATAAAGCGTAATGGCTTTGAAGAAATTGAAATAGGACTCGGGAGCGTGGGTGATCCTCCATTTAAGTGGAGCGAGTGGCATGAGGACTGGTATGTGCGGCGCTGGAGCATAATCGTGGAGTTACGACCTCTGCTTATAGCGTCGGGATTACATTATTATATAGATCTTTTAAATGAAGGTATCCCAGCCGACAATCAGCCTATGCTGTTGCGCTACACCCAGCGGCTTTGGACTGATTACACAAAGTCATTTGGCAAGAAGGACACGGTCGGATTCTCAATCATTACAACAATCCAGCAGGATCGCTTCACACAGATCCCGTTGGTCTACGGTAATAATCCTCCAGAAGTTTTCGACCTGCATATTTACGATAATCCCTACCAATCATTTGTTAATGCCCATGGACGTCTGAAGGCGTTAGGGTACACTAATATTCCCTGGATTATCGGTGAAGCGTATTATAACGACCAATCGGAAGCCAACGATATCGCGCGAGCGATTCAGGAAACAGGGCAGAGAGTTCTTTTTCTTCTCGAATGGCCCTTACGCAGGGTCAACGCAGCATGTGACGCAGTGGACGTGGTGCCCCTCGATTTCGGAGAATACATGAAGCGAGGTTTCTGAAGCTACCGCGGGTCAATGATCGCCTTCCGGAGACTTGAGGACGTCCAAGGTCGAAATGCCTCAACATGGGAATCCACTTCATGACGAATCCACGTTACTTTTCACCGCCACACAGACGAATATCGGTTGCGGGCGGCACTCAGCCTCGCTCAATTCTGTTAAGTACCTCCCTCAATGAGGCATAATCGAATTGATCAAGCCTTTCAACCTTGTCCATATTGGACTTCACAACGTTATCGGCGAACAGGTAGGCATCCATTGTGGCCTTTCGAAGCGCCGGATTTGAACATATTACCGAAACGCCGATAAATGAATGCATATGATTCCCGACAACATCTCTAAATACCTTAGGAAGTTCATCTGCCACCCAATTGTTCGAGATATGCCTCTCCCAGGGGTTTCCCAATTCGGCATGTTGCGGGTGGTTTCCAAGGGGTATTGATGTGACGATACATCCGCCAACGCCGGCCGCCGCCTGGACCGTGGCCGCGGCATCGGCGCGGGTCATGTGTTCCAGGATGTCGCCAAAAAATGCGACGTCAAAGCGAGGAACTTTGTTCCAGTCAAGGTATCTGACATCCGCTATGATGAGCTCGTCGTACCAGTAGTTTAGGTCGAATTGCTCGATATATGGCGACCACACTTCGATACCTGTGAATCTACAATCGCCTAGTGCACCCTTCAGCATCTTTGGATAGGTCGCGAGGCCGGCACCAACATCGAGTATCCTCAGAGGTAAGGGAGATGCCTGGCGAGCCAGCTCCTTGACAAAGAAGTAGGTGAACGGCTTACCGAATGTCACGCTGCTGGGCATGGTGAGGACCTTCCCGTCATGGTTGGATGGTTCCGCGGTGACCCGCGGATGGTCCGGATGTAGAACGAATAGGCGCTCACGCTTCTGTCGCTCGCTCCAATGCATCCCGGGCTCACGATAGCCATAATATCGATAGAATAGGATCGGGTCATCTGCATCACCCCTCAGCGGCCAAATCTTGACGCGATCGGAAAACTCGTCGAGCAGGTGGAACGGTTTGTATCGCAAGAAAAACAGTCGTGACGTAATGATCCACGCACCAGTCAATACTGCAATATTATAGGGGATATATTCGGTAGAAGCCAGTTCCTTGGCATGTTGGATTCTGATGTTTCCAATTGCGGTACTTAGCAACATCTCGACTACCGGGGATCGCGGCCGGCAATAGATTGCACCATTCGCAATTGAGATATCGCCTGCCCCATTATGCTTGTTGGTCAGATCAAACAGAAGAACTTCACATTCAGTTAGCCTATTGATCAACCTGGAAAGAGCGGCGTTAGCTCCAACCCCAGTGTGTGCGTCAATGTAAAGTCCACCAAACTCCAACAACAGGGCTAATCTCGCAATATCAGACTTACAGCTCGGCATCCTGATTCGTCGAAACAATTCTGGAACATCATCCCCCCAACGGGTGAGCAGAGGCAGAACCGCCGAGTCGTCATAAACCTTGAAGTCGCTAAATTCCGCCTGCCATTCGGCTTTCATCGGCAAAGCCGAGGCCGCATCGCGGTCCATGGAACCCGAATCATGGGTCCAATATGTAAAAACCACGCTGACCTCCATCTGGGCGGCGACCAAACAAAACCTGAAAAGGAAACCCGCATTGGAGCGTCGACCAACACGGGCTGCGATTCACATTTGTTGATATCCTATACATGGTAGCAGAGCGTCGCTCAACTGCTCTGCGGACAAACTCGGAGTAATGAAATGCCTCCGGGTTGTCGTCCGCACTTCACGGCCGGTTATGATCAAGGTGAAAACGGAACGCAGGCGGTCCGTTCTTGCCGCTGTCCGTTTCGCATTTGGGGCGTCGCCACTTAGAGCTTCCTTCGGCACCCGTTGATCGTGTGGACAGAACCGACATGTACCGTTCTCCATCAATTCAGGTGGCCCATGCCTAAAGAAGGTTGCTCGTTCCTGCTAAGGCGCAGTGTGATCCTCAGGCGTCATAAGTGCTTCCGCCGCCCGCCCGCGGGCTTCGGCGCAGTCCGGGAAGCGGTCGCACACCAATCTCCACCGCTCCATGGCTGTCTTGTCCCCGCGTCGATCAGCGCTGCGGGCAAACTCAAGGTGCACGCCAAGATCGTATCTAAGGCGCGTAACGGCAAGACCGAGAATCTTATCGGCCTCCGCCTCTCGCCCGACACGTCGAACCGCCTCTGCCCCGGCAGTGTATGCAACGGCGAAATCGGGAAACCGCTCGCGGGTGGTTTCCCAATGTTGAGCCGCCCCCTCGAGATTCCCAACGGCAGCGGCTATTCTTGCCAGTTCAACATCGGCCCAGGGACTGTCAGGGAACCGCTCACTAGCTTCCGTCGCAATTTCTCTGGCTTCGTCATAGCGACCCATTTCCCGAAGGCTTTGCGCCACCCCGACAGGCCCCAGGAAATCGTCAAATCGATCCGTTAACACACGCCAACGCTCAAGCGCCTTCGGCCAGTCTTTGCGGCGCTCCGCATATCGCGCGTGTGCTACAATAATTTGGTAGTTGCGTGGAAACCTGGATGCGGCTTGCTCGATCATGGCCTCGGCTTCATCCTTGCGGCCCAGGTCCGCAAGACAAGCAGCGGCAATTGTATACCCAGCGGCGACTCCCGGAAATTTGCGATGCAACACCGCGCAGCGTCGGAGTGTCTCATCGGCGTCACCCCGGCCATGGGCGGCACGTGCGGAAATCGTGGCGAACATGGCCCGGTGCCAGGGATAGCGCCGACGCCCCACACGAATCAGCGCCTCGACTTCATCATACTGACCAAGATCGACGACCAGGTTGAGAGCTTCGTCCGATGTCATACAGAGCTTGGGATAGCACTCGTTCATGTCGCGCCATATTCTGAGCGCGCGTTCACGGTCCCCTGCCCTGAAAGCAAGCCTCGCGGCTACAATCTGTTCAGAAAAGTATTTCGCGAAACCCTGGCTGCTCTTTCCCTCAATCGCCCGCAGTTCCCGCAATGCCCGCCGCCGCTCAAACCATGCAGTCAGCGCCTCAAACACCGCCCCCTCACCCCGCTACCGCAGCCCGCAGCGCCGCCGTCACCACCTCCGCGCCGTAGCGCTGCTCAATATACGCCAGTCCCGCCTCCGACAGCGTCCGGTTGAACGCCTCATCCTCATGCACCAGCGCCAACTTCTCCGCAAACTCCGCCGGAGAACGCGCCACCAGCCACGCCAGATCCCCGCTCAGTTCCAATCCTTCCGCCGCCACCTCGCTCATCACGCAGGGCAGCCCGTGTGCAAAACTCTCCAGCACCTTGCCCTTGATCCCGGCGCCATAGCGCAACGGCACCACGGTGCAGCGCAGCTTGTGCAAAATATCCGCCAGCACCGGAACGAAGCCGAGCGGCACCACCCCGGGCCCGCGCATCGCCTGCACTTCATCCGGCATCTTGCTGCCCACCAGATAGGTCGTGCATCCCGGCGCCACCGGCCGCAACAACGGCAGAATCTCCCCCACCAGATAGCGCACCGCATCCAGGTTCGGCGGATGCCCGAACCCGCCGACAAACGCCGCACCCGACCGCGCCGCAAACGGCAGCGTCGAGGGCCGCAGGCGCACCGTCCACGGCACCACCTCCACCTGCAACGCGGCGTCGCTCTCGGCCAACAGCGCAGCCTCGACCGGGGAGTGCACGATGACACTGTCGACATTGCGCATCACGGCAATTTCATCGCGTCGCTGCGCCGCTGCCTGGGCCGCACTGACCAAGGCCGGGTCGATTTCCGCCTGACGTTCCATGCGCAGGAAATGCAGGTCGGCCACGTTGTAAACGATCCGGCACTCCGGGAAATAGCGCCGCACCATGGTGGCGTATTTGGAAGCGTTGCTATAGCGATGCAAATACACCAGGTCCGGCTTGTGCTGCGCCTTGCGAAACACCTCCTCGACCGACCAGAAATACGGATGCACCGGGCACTCAATTCCCAACTTCTGCAACTGGCCGGTATAAGGATCGATCCGCGCCATGTTGTCGGCCGGCAAGAACGTGACTTTATAGCCCAGTACCAGCAGCGTCCGCATGTGCTCGACCGCGGCGTTGGAGCCGGCGTCCTGATCCGGCGTCGGCACCGTATCGTCGATGAAATACGCCCGCTGCCGCACCAACCGCTCGGCTTCCTGGTCCGGCTGCTGGCCATTCAGCCGGTGCGTGATCAGCGTGTCCTTCCAGCGCCGGTAGAATTTGGCGTGATTGACCACCTGGAACCGTTTCATCCCCGGCCCCGAGGTGTCGGTCCCCGCGCTCACCCCCTCCAGATGCACGATTTCCGAGGCCGGCTGCATCACCACGCGCTTGCCCAACGCGCGCACGCGGAACGCCAGATCGGTGTCCTCGTAATACGCCGGCGCATAATATTCATCGAAGCCGGCGAGCTGCTCAAACAGCGTCCGCTCGATCATCAGCGCGGCACCGGACACCCAGTCGGCATCACGCAGGAACGAGAACGCCGGGTCGTTCGGATCGCGACCGCGGCCCCAGTTCCAGCCGTCGCCGAGCCGCCAGATGATGCCGCCGGCCTCCTGCAGCTTGCCGTCCGGGAACAGCAGCTTGGAACCGGCGATGCCGACATTCGGCACCTGTTCGAAAGTTTGCACCAGTTCGTCGAGCCAGCCTGGCTTCACCAGGGTATCATTGTTCAGGAAGAACAAATACTTGCCGCGGGCCAGCGCCGCTCCGGCATTGCAGGTGCGCACGAACCCGAGATTGGTCGTGTTGCGCACGATCCGCACCGCGCCGGCGAACACCAAAGCCGCCAGCAGCGTCTCGTCGTCCGAGCAGTCGTCGGCGATGATGATCTCGAAGCTGCGATCCGGCAGCGCCTTCACGATCGAGTCAAGGCAGTCATAGGTCGTGGAAAACTTGTTGTGCGCCGGAATAATGATCGAGACCTCGGGGGTATCCGACGGCTCGAAATACAGCGGCTGAAACGCGTGGCGCAGTTGGTCGACGAGGTCGCGGGTGCGGCCGGTCAGCTGCATGGAATCCGCTGCTTCGGCCGGCGGGGTTTTGAATGCCGGGTTTTGCGTCCGGCCCAGCGCTTCATAGCCGTTGACGACGTCATTCAGCAGCATCAGCAGATAGCCAAGCGGCTGACCAAGGTCGTCCGGCCTCGCCGCGGCTTCGATGGCGGACAACACGACGTCGTTCATGAACGTCATCGCGCCCTGGTCCAGCACGTTGCGGCTGATCGTCATCGGCGAGCGCGGCAGGTCCTTGCCGTCCGTTGCGCGGCGCACGCGCACCCGGTGCCGCGACAGCGGCAGGATGCCGCCCAGGTTGCGGATGGTAAAACCGTGATGCCCGGTGCCCATGCCGGCGTCAGCCAGATCGGGACGAAACTGATCCGCAGCGATTTTCAGGACCACGACATCGCCGTCGAGGATCTCGATGTCGACCGGATCCTCGGGGTGATCCGCATCCCAGACCCAACCGGCGTTTTCATCAAAGCTGCCCCGGTCGAGGTTGCCTATCGGCCGCCCTTTCGCGGCCCCCGCCGTTGCTGCGCCTTCCGCATCGGCAGTCCTGGCAACCACCTCCACCGCCTCCACGGCAGAAACGATGCCGGGCGTCTCAACCTGGGCATTTACACCTGTGCCTTGAGCAGCGGCATCTGCCGCGACCGCGCCAGCCGCACTCTCACTGACCGGGGCTTCATCAGCCGGTACCGGGGTTGCCATCGGGCCTGCGGCATCGGGTACTGGGCTTGCGTCCCCCGGTTCCCGTTCTGGACCGATCACCGGCTTTGGCGAGCCAGGGATGTCGAGGCGATCCCGGGCGCGGCGCACGCGGACGTTATGTGGGCCGGGCGGGACGTGCTGCGCCAGATTGCGGACGAGGAAACCATGCCGTCCGTTGCCGGCACCGAGCTGCGACAAATCCGGCCGCAACCGATCGGCACGGGCGGTTACGACAACGACATCGTCGACCAGGACCTCGATTTCGATCGGCTCGTCAGGCGTAGGGCGGTACCAGGCCCATCCCAGAATATGTTGATGATCAATCGACTCGATGGCACCGATCGCCAGAATTCGCCGCGCCGGGGCTGCGCCATCGGCCGCCTCTGGGCTCGCCGCCGCTTCCGTCGCGGCGTCAGCCGGCGGACGGATCGGACGGAATTTGCGTTCCGGTGAAAACGCGATCAGGGGTTCCGCCGTATCGGAAACGATGACGTCGTCCCCCTGTTCAGCCGGGGGAGAGGCTTCCGATGTCATGGCTGATTGGTCGCAGGCATGGCGGCAAGGAATGTCCGGTTTGGGTGCGTCATGGCATGGTCTTGAAGGTGATCGAGGTCAGGTAAATGCCAAGCTGGCGTAAATCCTCGCTCAACCCCAGCTGCTGCGGCGAGATCGCGGTCGGTATCACCAGCGACAGCCGCGAGGAACGGCCGGACACCACACCACGGTTGACCGGGAAGGATCGGGCCATATGCGCGCTCAGGGTCAGGTAACCGACGAACAACCCACCCAGAAAGATGAACACATTCTGGGCTGCAAGCGCCCCCGGGACCAGGAACGGCGAGGCATTCAGTTCGACCTCGACATCCTGCCGCGCGAACGGCAACTGGACGTCCATTTCAGCAACCGGCGCGCGCGTCCAGGACCGGCCGCCGTCCTCGGAGAAATCGATACCATTACAGTTCAAATCAACCGCGTTGCCGTTTGATCCGAAGGTAATCGGCTCGTTGTAATTGATCGTCATCCATTTCCCCTGTTGGGCCAGCGCCGATCGCCGGGTCGGGTTCCTGAACCGCGATCCCAAAACGGTGCCATGCGCCAGGTAACCACCATCTTGCAGTTCTCGCCGATCCCGCGAATTCCGGGCGCCGGAGAGACCGGCGTCGAGACGATCAGCCCGCTGTCGCTGCCTCTCGCCTGGAATTTGCCGATTTTCCGGGCATGCCATATTGCGGTACGCCGCGGCTGCAACCACTCCCGCCAATGATGTATCGGTGTTGCCAATGTTGGAGGCTGCGGCCACCCACTACGAATGCTGCCTTACCACACGAGATTCGCGACGAAGAGGGGAAAGGAAAGCCAATAACGAGCAAAGGTGGCATCACTTTCACCCTACGATTGTATCGCACGATAGGATGACGGCCAATTCGACGTCAAGTACAACAAAATTAAATCTTGTGGTACGGAAAGGAGACGTGGGCCCAGAGCACTCACCTGTCCGTTTGCGGGTCGCCAAGCACCTCGCGGATCGCCGACGCGTAGTGAGCCCGATCGTTGTCCTGGCGCAGCCGGTGCAGCGCGGATTCACGCAGGTGGTGCCACAGTCCCTCGTCCCGCTGCAAAGCCACGGCGTGACGGGCGAACGCCGCCGGATCGGTCTCCTCCGCCGCCAGCAGCTCCCGGCCATGTTCCCAGCCCAACTGACGGCGCAACAATTCGGTCGCCACCACCGGCAAACCGAACGAGGCGGCTTCGTGAACCTTATAGGGCATGCCGGCAGCGAACCGGGTTGGTGCGATGAACACCCGATGCTGGTTATACAGGGGTTCAAGGTCACTGACCGGTCCGCGTAACGTGACCCGTGGATGGTCGCGGAACCGAGCCAGACTGACCTCCGACCCAGTGTAGCCGACCACCGTGAGGCGTGTCTCCCATGCGAGTTCCCGCTCGATGAGCGGCAAGACCGCGTCGACGAACCAGCACAGACTGTCGTAGTTCGGGCTGTCCATGCGATGGATCGCGCCCACGAACAACATGCCGGCGCGCTGCGAAAACGGCCGCAAGGTCGGACGCGGTTCCCGCATGTGGCCGATGACGGCAACGTCGGGAAAGTCCATATCACGCAAAATCGCTGCTTCGACGTCGTTAATGGCGATGATCGTGGCGCAGAATGCGCCATCCCGAAGCTCCGACCTGATCGCTGCGTCGAGGTCGAACGGTGTTCCTGTCAAAGCCGCCTGGCCGCCTGCGCGCAGTGACGCGATCGCCTCGGTATCCAGCACCACCGGCGGCATCCAACCGAAATCGCCATTGGCCGGGTCCATCGAAGCCTGCTCCAGCGCTGCCCGGACGGTCGCGAGGTTATGGGTCCGCGCCACCCAGATCGCATTGTAGTAACCACGACGGTGCGCAATGAACGCCTGAAACTGTTCCTTCGAGTAATCATGCATGACCTCGACGCCATCCGGCATGTCGGCATACACGCTGGCGACGTCAAACGGGCACCCATTGATCGGATAGACCGTGACGGCATACCCCAGGGCGGCCATCTCGCGCACAATGTCGTTCGAGCGCACGAAACCGGATCCGATCATCCGCAGCGGTACGGTGTCCTCGACCACCAGCACCCGCCGGCTTTGCGTGTCGGCCATCCGATCGAACACCTGCCGCTGCTCGTCGCGCAACGGCCGGCCGGAGACGTAATCCGCGTGCTTTTCCGCGAAAATCTGCCGGGCGCGGCCGATCTCCGACTCCGAGGCACGGCTGCTCACCGCACTGCCGTATTCGAGGTGATGCACGATCACGGCCGGGTCATACACGACCCGGTAGCCAGCCTGACGAATGCGCAAGCAGAGGTCGGCATCCTCGTAATAAGCCGGCGCAAACGCTTCATCGAAGCCCCCCAGCGCGTTCAGCAGCGACCGGCGCGCCATCAGGAACACGCCGGAACAGAACTCCACATCGCGCGCGAAGTTCACTTCGGAGGCCAACGGCGAGGCATCGCGCCCATAGCCAAGGGTGGAACCGTCGCAATAAATGATGTTGCCGGCTTCCTGCACCAGCCCGTGGGTCCGCAGGATCATGCCGCCGACCGCGCCGACCTCTGGATGGGTGTCCAGCCGATGCAGCGCCGCGGCAATCGCCCCTGGGGCAAGCTCGGCATCGTTGTTCAGATAAAGCACCGCATCACCGGTGGCGAATTGCAGCGCGGCGTTGCAGCCGAGCAAAAATCCGATATTCGTGTCGAACCGAAAGTAATTTGCCCCTTTGACGTAGCGTTCGATATTGCAGGTTTCGTCAGTCGATCCTGAATCGATCAACACCAACTCGATGTCGCCCGGATAGTTCGCGCGCAGCGAGCCAAGCGCCAACATCGTCAGTTCGAACTGGTCGTGCAGCACCATGATGACGCTGAGCGCCGGCGCACCGGTGGTAGCGAAATGCAACTTTGTCCGTGCGTGCAATACCGACAATGTTCGCGCTCGATTGCGGAACAACGCCCGGGTCGCGACCTCAGCGATCGCCGCCTGCATCGGTGGGGCCGAGGGTGCACCGCCAGGCTGGCCAATCGTTACCCAATGCACGAACGCATCCGGGACCAGCCCTTGCTCCAGATCCCGTTTCACCCTCTCCTGCGTCGCGTACCAGGCGAGGTCGATCGGCTCGCCTGGAGTGCGTAGCTCGGCCACATCCAGGCGTAGGAAATGCGCGAAGCCGTTGCGGATGTCACCGCGCCGCACCATGCCGCCC
>Ga0187859_10001418_pt1 | contig 15277 bp, 8 predicted proteins | sample June2016WEW_10_1_2_FD_133019 | JGI IMG/M metagenome (GOLD analysis project Ga0187859, IMG submission 133019) | Peatland microbial communities from SPRUCE experiment site at the Marcell Experimental Forest, Minnesota, USA - June2016WEW_10_10 | ecosystem: Environmental > Terrestrial > Soil >...
AATCCCGTGAGCCGGGTGTTGCGTGAGGGAAGGGTGGTCGGACTGGGCAATCACACGGCATTGATTGCCCGCGACGGAAAAGAAACCGCAATTGACGATAGGGCCGCGCCGATTCAGGACGATACTGGCAAAATTTCCGGCGTGGTGATGGTATTTCACGACGTAGCGGAGCAACGCGAGGGGGAAGTTGCGTTGCGGCAATCCAATCGGCTGTTGAGCGAAGCGCGTGATCAGCTGGAAAAGCGGGTTCAGGAGCGCACGGCAGAACTGCAGTCCGCCAATGAAAGTTTGCGCAACTTGTCGGCTCGCCTCTTGCACTTGCAGGATGAAGAGCGCAGGCGCCTGGCGCGTGAACTGCACGATAGCGTGGGACAGATATTGGCGGCGATTGGCATGAATATCGCAATCGTCCAGGCTCAATCGCACAAGCTGGATTCTTTTGGGGCGAGAGCAGTTTCAGAAAACGCGCAACTGGTCGACCAGGTTTCGCGGGAGATTCGCACCATCTCGCATCTGCTTCATCCTCCGTTGCTCGAGGTGGCGGGACTGGTTTCGGCGCTGCGATGGTATGTGGACGGCTTTTCAGAGCGGAGCAAAATCAAAGTCGATCTGGAAGTGCCAGACGATTTCGGACGGCTGCCAAACGATGCGGAACTGGCCATCTTTCGGGTTGTTCAAGAGTGTTTGACTAACATTCATCGCCATTCGGGGAGCGCGACCGCGGCCATACGTATACAGCAACAAGACGGCCAGCTCACGGTTGAAGTTCGGGATGGTGGGAAGGGCATTCCGTTAGGAAAACAGCGGGAGTTGATCGAATCGAGCCGCGGTGGCGTTGGGTTTGGCGGCATGCGGGAGCGGCTGCGGCAGCTTGGCGGGAAGATAGAGATTCAATCCGAGGGGCAGGGAACCGTGGTGAATGTGACTCTCAACGTGCAAAATGCGCCTTCCGATTTGCCATCACCTCTATCGTAAAGCGAACTCAGCGCTTTAGTTTTGCGGCCGCAGCCTCGTCGAGCATCCACAATAATTTTCCGTCGGAGGGTTGAACTCTTTGCGAGGGCAGCGGCGCGGAGTTCTCGCCTTCGAGAACTTGATGGATCATTTCGGCTTTGTCCGGGCCGCTGGCGAGGAACACTATTTCGGCGGCGCGATTAAGGACGGGGAAGGTGAAGGTGATGCGGTGAGTCTTGAATTTCTCGACCCAATTGGCGACGACGAGTCGGGATTGTTCTTCCAGCGCCGCGGAATCGGGGAAGAGGGAAGCGGTGTGACCGTCGGGACCCATGCCCAGGAGAACGAGGTCAAAGCGCGGGAATTCGTTGGGCTTAAGTTCGAAAAATTTGCGCAATTGGGCTTCGTAGTCGGCGGCAGCAGCGGCGGCATCGGGATTTTCGGCGGACACGCGAAAGACGTTCTCCGGTGGGATGGCGATCTTGGAGAGCAATGATTCCTGCACCATCCGATAATTGCTTTCGGGGTCGGTGGGGGGAACGTGGCGTTCGTCACCGAAGAAGAGAAAGACGCGGTTCCAGGCGAAGCTGGCGTAACTTGAGGCGAGCAGAGAGTAAAGGGCCTTAGGAGTGGAGCCCCCAGAGAGTGCGACGGTAAACCGTCCCTGGGCGCCGATGGCGGTGCGGGCTGCGCGGATGAATTCTTCGGCGGCAGCGTGGAAGAGATCGGCGGCGGTGGCCATGACTTCGATGGTGCGTTGAGACGGCATAGAAATTTGTAATTGGCAATCTTAGTTTGCAATTTTCTAAATCAGCAGAACTTGCACGTCGATCTGCTGGGCCACTGCTACAAGATAGCCAAACAAAATTACCAGTTACAAATCGCGAATTACAAATTCTTTCATTTTTCGAAATCTCTCCAGCGACGGCCGTCGCGCTCCATGAGTTCGTCGGAATCTTTTGGGCCCCAGGTTCCGGCGGGATAGTTCGGGAAATTGCGCGGAGGCAGGGCCTTCCACACGTCGAGTACGGGATTGACGATGCTCCATCCGGCCTCGACCATATCGGCGCGCTGGAATAGCGTGGCATCGCCGGTCATGCAGTCGTGGAGCAGGCGTTCGTAGCCGGTGTTGGGCGTTTCTCCGAAATAGTCGGCATAGTCGAAGTCCATATTCACTTCGCCGAGTTGCATGGCTGCGCCGGGAGTTTTGGCGGCAAAGCGCAGCGAGATGCCTTCCTCGGGCTGGATGTGCAGCACGAGCTGGTTGGGCATCATGTTTTCGACTTGAGTTTCGCGGAAGAGCATGAAGGGGGCGCGCCGGAACTGAATCACGACATGGGTATTGCGGCCAGGGAGGCGCTTGCCGGTACGAAGGTAGAAGGGAACGCCCGCCCAGCGCCAGTTGTCGATCAGGAGGCGCATGGCGACGAAGGTTTCGGTGCGAGAGTCGGGAGGCACACCCTCTTCAGCGCGGTAAGCGGGAACACGCTGGCCATCCATGAAGCCTTCTCCATATTGCCCACGCACGGTCTTGCTGAGCACATCTTCATTGCTGAAAGGTTGGACCGCGTGCAGAATTTTGGCTTGCTCGTCGCGCACGGCATTGGCCTCGAATGAGATGGGCGGCTCCATCGCGGTGAGAGTGATGAGCTGCATGATGTGGTTGGGAACCATATCGCGCAGCGCGCCGGCAGTATCGTAGTAGTCGCCACGCTGCTCGACACCGACGGTTTCCGCGACCGAAATCTGCACGTGGTCGATGTAGCGGCGATTCCAGATGGGCTCGAAGATTCCGTTGGCGAAACGAAGGGCCAAGATGTTCTGGACCGTCTCTTTTCCCAGATAATGATCGATGCGGTAAATCTGGCATTCGGTCGCCACTTTCAAGAGTTGCTGATTCAAAGCCTTGGCGGAATCGAGGTCGTGGCCGAAGGGTTTTTCGATGATCACGCGGCGCCAGTGGCCGTTTTCTTCCTTCATGAGGCCCACTTTGGCGAGCCGTTCGACGACGTCGCCGAAGTATTTGGGCGCGGTGGCCATGTAGAAAAAATAGTTGCCATGCGAATTGTGTTCCTGGTCGACCTTGGCCAGCGTTTCTTTCAATTTGTCGTAGGTCGCCGCATCGTCGAAATTTCCGCTGACGTAACTGATGCGCTGCACAAACCATTCCCAAAGTTTGGGATCGATGGTTCCGCTGGCAAATTTCTTGAAGTCTTCCGTGACTTTTTTGCGCGCATCCTCATCGCTCATAGGATTGCGGCCGACGCCAATAACGGCAAATTCGCGCGACAGCAACTGCTGGTTAGCGAGATTGTAGAGAGCGGGAATGAGCTTGCGGCGGGTCAGGTCGCCGGTAAAACCGAAGATGACCATGACGCAGGGATCGGCAACGCGGCCGACCCTCGGTTTCGCGGGCAGAACTTCTGTCTGAGCCATTGTTTCCTCGTGATATTGCGTTACGAGCTGCGAGCCCTGAGCTTCGAGCAACAGAACCAGTTTAACCGCTGGTCGAACTTCGGAGCTCGCGGCGGTTCCTCACTTTTACTTTTTGCCTGGCGGCTTCAGTTCTACGTGACCGCCGAATTTCTGGCGCATGGCGGAGAGCATCTTCTCCGCGAAAGTGTGATCCTGGCGCGAGCGGAAGCGCGTGTAGAGAGCAGCGGTCAGCACTTCGGCCGGAACCGCCTCTTCGAGCGCTGCCTGGATCGTCCAACGGCCTTCGCCGGAATCTTGCACGAAACCGCTGTATTCGGAGAGCGTGGGATTTTCGACGAGCGCCATCGCAGTCAAATCTAACAACCACGAACTTACTACGCTGCCGCGGCGCCAGACTTCGGCAATATCGGGCAGGCTGAGACTGTAGCGAATGTCTTCGGGAAGATCTTTGCTGGTGGCATTTTTGAAAATGTCGAAGCCCTCGGCATAGGCCTGCATCATTCCATACTCGATGCCGTTGTGGACCATCTTGACGAAATGTCCGGAGCCGGAGGGTCCGCAGTGGATGTAGCCTTCTTCGGAGGTGCCCGGGTCAGACATTTTCTCGCGTCCAGCGGTGCGCGGAATGTCGCCGCGGCCTGGGGCAAGCGTTTTGAAGATTGGATCAAGGCGCTGGACGGCCTCTTTCGGGCCGCCGATCATCATGCAGTATCCGCGATCGATTCCCCAGACGCCGCCGCTGGTGCCGACGTCGATGTAGTGCACGCCCTCGGCGGCGCAGATCTTGGAGCGGCGGACGTCGTCTTTGAAGTAGGAGTTGCCGCCATCGATGATGGTGTCGCCAGACTGCATTGTGGCGAGGAGAGCCTCCACGGTTTTTTCCGTGGGATCGCCAGAGGGGACCATGACCCAGGCAGCGCGGGGAGTGGTCAGCTTGCTGACCAAATCGTCGAGTGAAGAGGAACCGGTCGCGCCTTCACCGGCGAGGCCTTTGACGGCGTCAGGGCTGAGATCGGAGACGACCAGTTTGTGGCCGCCGCGCATCAGGCGTCGCGTCATGTTGGCGCCCATGCGCCCTAGACCCACCATTCCGAGTTGCATTGGTGCTCCTTACGATTTCGCTGGGGCTGAACGGGCCAGAGGCCCGTCATCACACGGACTACAGAACCTCTTTTACCAATGCTGCCAGCTTTGTAAGCCCTGCTTTCACGTCGCTGCCGAGGTGCACGCGCAGGGCGCGGCGCTTGCGGTCGGCTAAGACCTGGAAATCACCGCGAGCCTGGGCTGCTTTGACGACTCCGAAGGTGTACTTTTGCCCGGGAACTGGCAGGTCTTGGGCGTCGTCGCAGGTGATTTGCAGGAAGACGCCGCTGTTCGGGCCGCCTTTATAAGCTTGGCCGGTGGAGTGCAGGAAGCGCGGGCCGAAGCCGAGGACGGTGGCTACGTGTTTGCGATTACGGACGGCGAGACGCAAGGATTGCAGGATTGATTCGTGCTCGGCGTTCATTTCGACGTAGGCGAGCAATGCGAAGTAGTCGCCAGTGCCTAGACGCGAGAGATGTGCGCGCAGGTAATTCTTCAGCGCGCCGTCGGAGGAAGTTCCAGCGGCCTTAGCCAGGTCTTTGGCCAGATCGGCGGCGTTGCTTTCGTCGGTGAACAGTTTGAAGCCCGCTTCCTCGACAATTGGCTTTTCTGGCGGAAGCGCGCCCTTAGCTTCGTATTCGGAGGTGAGTTGCTTGGTGACGACCTTGCTGGCCTCTACGTCGGGCTGATTAAAGGCGTTGATGCCGATGATCGAGCCCGCGACGGCGGTCGCAATTTCCCAGCGGAAGAATTCCTGGCCGAGGCTGTAGGTGTCGGAGACCGCGATGCGGACGACAGGTTGTCCGGCTTTTTCGATGGCGGCGACCTTGGCATCCTGCGCTGGATCGGAGGCACCTTGCAGTTGAAGGTAAGCGAAGACGCGGTCGTTTCCGTAAACGTCGGGCGCGCCGAGTGTTTCGCGATCGACGGGGATGATGCCTTTGCCGAGCTTTCCGGTGGATTCGGCGATCAGTTGTTCGAGCCATGCGCCGAGGTCGGAAATCCCAGGCGAGGTAATCAGCGTAATTTTGTCGCGGCCAAGTTTTGCGGCGGTGCCCATGATCAGGCCGAGCATGACTCCGGGATTTTGTTCAACGGGAGTGACAGGCTGGCAGGCTTCTACCATTTCTTTGGTGCGCTGTAGGAATTTGTCGATGTCGAGGCCCATGGCGGCTGCGGGGACCATGCCGAAATTGGAGAGCGCGGAGTAGCGTCCGCCGATGGAGGGCAGACCATAGAAAATGTGGCGGAAGTGATCGCGCTCGGCGACCTGCTGCATCTTCGAGCCGGGGTCGGTGATGGCGACGAAGTGGCTGCCCGCCTTGTCTTTATTATTGCCAAGCGTCTGCTGCACGCGCTCGAAGAAATATTGCTTGTAGATATTAGGCTCGAGCGTGCTGCCGGATTTGCTGGAGACGATGAAGAGCGTTTTCGCGATATTGATCTTTTTTTCGATACTGCGAATTTGCGCCGGGTCGGTCGAATCGAGAATGTGCAGGCGCGGGAAACCTGGGGTTTGTGGGTAGGTCAGCGAGAGCACTTCAGGGCACAGGCTGGAGCCACCCATGCCGAGGAGGAGAATGTCGGAAAATCCGGCGGACTTGACTTCGTCGGAGAGCGCCTTCAGTTTGGCGATGTCGGTGATTTGCTGGTCGGTGATGTTGAGCCAGCCCAGCCACTTGGCCTCGTCGTCGTTGGTCCAGAGCGAGGCGTCGTGCTGCCAGAGGCGTCTTACTTTTCCCGAGGCACGCCAGTCGTTAAGGTTTTTTTTTTCGGCCGCGTCGAGATCGGTAGGCAGGGATGCGCTTTGCGCGTTTACTTGGGGAGTGCTCGAGCGCTTGGTATTTTTTTCGACTTCGGCCAGCAGGGTGTCGAAGGCGTCGGCGAAGAGCTTTACTCCGTCGGCGGTCAGTTTGTCGGTGACGTCTTTCATGACGATGCCGACGGCGGCGAGATCGGCCATTGTCTGGCGCGCGCCTTCGATATTCTCGGTTAAACTCTGGCGCGGTTTGCCGTGATCGCGGAAGGCATCGAGGGTTGCGGGCGGGACGGTGTTGACGGTGTCAGGCCCGATCAATTCTTCGATGTAGAGCACGTCGCTATAATTTTTATTTTTTGTGCTGGTGCTGGCCCAGAGCACGCGCTGCGTCTGCGCGCCTTTCGCGGCGAGAGCTTTCCAGCGCGAAGTCGAGAAGATGCGCTCGTAGGCTTCGTAGGTCAGCTTGCCGTTGGCGATGGCGACCTTGCCTAGAATGCCCTGAAGCTTGGCTTTGCGGGCAGGATCTGTTTCTTTCTTGAGTTTGTCTTCGATGAGCGAATCGACCAGCGAATCGATGCGGCTGATGAAGAAGCTGGCTACGCTCGCGATCCTGCTGACATCTCCGCCGGAGGCAGCGAATTTTCCGACTCCGTCGATGAAGGCGGCGGCGACTTCTTCGTAGACGGGCTGCGCGAAGAGCAAGGTTACATTGACGTTAATGCCCTCGCTAATGAGCTGGCGAATCGCCGGTATGCCCTCGGCAGTGCCGGGAACTTTGATCATGACGTTCTCGCGGGAGACCGTCTTCCACAGCCGGCGCGCTTCATCGAGTGTGGCGTTCGTGTCGTGCGCCAGATAGGGAGACACTTCGAGGCTGACGTAACCGTCGCGCTTTTTAGTGCTCTGGTAGACGGGACGGAGAAGGTCGGCTGCATCTTGAATGTCGCGAATGGCTAGGAGCTCGTAGCGGCCCTTGGCGTCGAGGTCGGTGCGATCGGCGAGCGAATCGAGGAAATCCTGATATTGCCCTCCGGCAATCGCCTTCTCGAAAATCGACGGGTTGGAGGTCATGCCGCGCAGGCCGTCATCGGTGATCAGGCGCTGCAGTTCGCCGCTGGTCATCAGGTCGCGGCGAATGTAGTCGAGCCAGATGGACTGGCCGAAATTCTGAAGCTGAACGAGAGGGTTGACGGCTTTTGCGGTTTCGAGAGTGCCGACTGGATTCATAAACATCTCCTATCTGAGGCAGGCTGAAGGATAACCGCCTGACGTTAATAAATGGCTACTCCGCCCCTAAAGGGGCATCGATTTCGAGCGACTACCGGCATCGCTAAAGCGATGCCCTGATAGGAAACTCCATGCCGAGCCTTTTACGAAACTCCAGTTCCTGCCGAGCCTTTAAGGTTACGGCAGCTTATTTACCAATCTGGTCACGGGCTGCCTGGATTACAGCGTCGACCGTGAAGCCGAATTTCTTTTGCAAATCTTTTAGCGGGGCGGAGGCTCCGAAGGTGTGCATGCCGATGATGTGGCCTTTTGGTCCGGTGTATTGCGCCCAGCCCATGACCGACGCCATCTCGACGGCTACGCGCGCGGTTATGTCGGGCGGAAGGACCTGGTTGCGATAAGTTGGGTCCTGATGCTCGAAGATGTCCCACGACGGCATGCTGACGACGCGGGCGCGGATGCCTTCGGCTTTCAGTTTTTCGTAGGCGTCGATGCAGAGGTAAACTTCGCTGCCGGTGGCCATCAGGATGACCTGGGGCTTGCCGCCTTCGGCGTCGGCGAGAATATAGGCGCCACGGGCTAGACCGGCGGCGGACGCATATTTTGTGCGATCGAAAGTTGGCAGCGCTTGCCGGGTAAGGGCCAGCGCCACCGGATGCTTAGTCTGCTGCATGATCACTTTCCACGCTTCGATGACTTCATTGGCATCGGCGGGTCGCAGGGTGATCAGCCCGGGAATGGAGCGCAGCGTGATCAATTGTTCGATGGGCTGGTGAGTCGGTCCATCTTCGCCGACGCCGATGGAGTCGTGGGTGAAGATCCAGATCGAGGGAACTTCCATGACGGCCGAGAGGCGGATGGGCATCTTCATGTAGTCGCTGAAGATGAGGAAGGTGGAGCCGTAGGAGCGGAGTTTCGAGAGCTCCATGCCATTGACGATCGCGCCCATCGAGTGCTCGCGAATGCCGAAGTGGAAATTGCGCGCGTTGAAATTATTGGCTTCGAAATCGCCGGCGCCGTCGAAGGTGAGGCGCGTCTTGGTCGAGGGGTACAAGTCGGCGGAGCCACCCATGAGCCAGGGATGGTTCTTGGCAATGGCGTTTAAGACTTTGGCGGAGGAATCGCGGGTGGCGAGACCCTTGGCGTCGGGCGCGAAAGTCGGCAGTTCCTTATTCCATCCGTCGGCTGGTTTGCGCTCTTGCATGCGCGCGAATTGAGCGGCGAGATCGGGGAACTGCGCGCTGTATTTTGCGAACAACGCCTTCCACTGGCTGTTTAGCTGTTTGCCGCGCTTGCCCATGACGTTGCTGAAATTCTCCTGCACTCCGTCGGGGACGAGGAACTTCGCGTCTTCGGGCCAGCCGTAAAAGCGTTTGGTCAGTTTTACTTCTTCTTCGCCGAGGGCTTCGCCGTGCGCTTCTTTGGAGTCCTGACGGTGCGGCGATCCGTAGCCGATGTGGCTGTTCACGATAATGAGCTTGGGACGGTCCTTTACTTCGAGGGCTTCGGTGTAGGCCCTCGACAGAGCGGCTAGGTCGTTGGCGTCGGCGACGTGGTGCACATCCCAGCCATACGCCTCAAAGCGTGTCGCCACATTTTCGTCGAAGGCGAGATCGGTATTGCCTTCGATGGTGATGTGGTTGCTGTCGTAGATCCAGCACAAATTCGAAAGTTTGAGATGGCCGGCAACCGATGCGGCCTCGGAGGAAATGCCTTCCATCATGTCGCCGTCGCCGCAAAACGTCCAGATGTTGTAATTGAAGAGCTCAAAGCCTGGACGATTGAAATAAGTTGCGAGCCAGCGCTCGGCGATGGCCATGCCAACACTGTTCGCGACGCCCTGACCGAGCGGGCCGGTGGTAGTTTCGACGCCCGTGGTTAAGCCGTATTCGGGATGGCCTGGTGTTTTGCTGCCTAGCTGGCGGAAGTTTTTGATCTCGTCGAGCGACAGAGCGGGGGTAGAAAGAATCTTGCCCTCGGGACTGACTTCATGGATGCCCGCTAAATAAATTAGCGAATAGAGCAACATCGAGGCGTGGCCGTTGGAGAGCACGAAGCGGTCGCGGTTCGGCCAAATCGGATCTTCCGGGTCGTAGCGCAGAAACTGCTGCCACAGGCAATAGGCGACGGGTGCCAGAGCCATGGGTGCGCCGGGATGGCCAGAGTTCGCCTTCTGCACCGCGTCGATCGAAAGAGTGCGAATAGTGTTGATACACAGCTGATCGAGCTGTGTTCCGGTAGTGGCGATAGATTGTTCACTGACGGCCATTCATTCTCTCCTCACAAAGCGGCTTGTATTAGCCCATCACGGATTTAGATGAAGCTATGGGCAAATGGATACACGGGGCCAGATGCCTAAGTTTACCTCGTGAATGCAAAACGCGACGAGGCACAAGAGGCACAAGTGGACCACATGTTCGATTTTATACCCGCGCGAATTTAGGGGCGGAGCCCTTTAGTAGGGAGATTATGTGAGGGGCGACTTCTGGTTAATTTTGTGCTGGAGGGTAGAGGCTAACTCGTCCACATCCATGGCGGAAAGGTTCATTATGGCGGGATCGAGGACGGGGAGCCGGTTGGTGCCGACGGCGTCGCGACGCACCTGGATGAGCAAAGCGTGGAGGACTTGAGGGTCGTATTTTTGTGGAGTCAAGCGAATCAGCTCTTGCAGCGCGGCTCCGGCCGACATGCGATCGCGGTAGGCGCGTTCGCTGGTCATGGCATCGAAGGTTTCGGCCAGGGCGACGATGCGTACGGCTTGGGGAATTTCGTCGCCACGCAGGCCGTCGGGGTATCCCGAGCCATCGGCGCGTTCGTGATGCCAGCGCACGATTTCGGGAATCTGCGGCCAGGGAAACTGCACCTGGCTCACGATCTGATGACCGACGACAGTGTGGTTGCGCATCTCGCGCGACTCTTCGGCATCAAGCTCGGAGGGCTTTCCTAACAGTCGCCGATCGACGACGACCATGCCGATGTCGTGGAGATAGGCCGCCGATCGCAGGGAGGCCGCTTCAGTCGGATTCATTCCCAGCGTTTCGCCAATGGCCTGGGCATAGCGACCGACGCGCAGCGAGTGGCCGTGAATGTTGATGTGTTTGACATCGATGGCGGTGGTGAAAGCCTCGAGGGCGTTGTCGTAGAAACCGTGGAGCGAGGCCACCAGCCGCAGGTTTTCGGCGACTCGCTGGGCCAGCGTCTGGCCGAGGAAATGATTCTGAATGGCCAGCGCGATGTAGTGGCTTAGCATCTTAAGCGCATCGAGCGCATCTTCTTCGTACATTGCTTCGCCGGCCCGGCGTCCGAGGGCGATGACGCCCGCGAGCTTCCCGCGGACCTTCAGCGGGCAGACACACTTGAACAGCTCAGGCGCCACATTTCCGTTGGAACTTAGAAAGATGTGATTAGTGGAGCTGTTCAGCACGACCGGACCAGGGGCGGCGATGAGAGCATGGAGATGGCGAGGAAGAAGAGGCATCACGGAAGGATCCGGCATGAGCGCGAATCCCTGAGCGTCGACGGAGGAGAGCATGGAACGGCGGTCGTCGAACGAAAACAAGACAGCCTCGCGAGCACCTGCGGCCTCCATAATGGCGGTCAGCATGGTGTGAGCGGTTTGGCGGAAGTCGCGGTCCGCAGTAAGTTCGGGGCCCAGATCCGTCAACGCTTCGAACGTCTTGAGAATCTTCTTAAAATCGGTTCCCTGCAATGCCTCTTGCGGAGGAGCCTGCGAGAAAACCAGAGCGCATTTAGGGTAGCATCGCGTCGCGACACCGTTGTTGGTTAGTTTGGTGCGAAAAAGGCATGAGATCATCGGGCGATCGGTCGTTGGGTGATCCCGATTTACCGTCATCTCATGACGTTTCCGGACATTTAGAAGACGGGTTCAGGAGACCCGATCACCTGATGATCCCGATTACTCGATAGTCCATGACTTGCCTTGACAGGCGCGTCAAGTTGGCTCATACTTCGGGCCAATCGCGCGCGCCGCTTCGGTTTTGCCCAGTATCGTCCTGCAACTTACGACTGAGTCGTGATGAGGGATTTTGTGGTAGCGCCTCAATCCAAGCCGTTCTCTGAGAAAAAAGCCAGACCATCGGATCGTGACCCCTCGCAGGAGCGTCGCGTTGGCGGCGGGTTTGACAACCTTTCCGGAATTGACCCGAACGCGTCGCTGTCGTCAGTCAAGGACTTGATCGCAGCCGGCGAGCGCCGTCTGGAACCGATCCTCGGAACCATTACCGATGTCGCGTGGAGGCTGACCGGGGCTTCCGGGGCGGCGCTGGCGATGTGGAAAGAGGGCGCCATGGTGTGCCGCGCGCGGAGTGGCTCTACGGCTCCGGCTCTGGGTGCGCAATTGAGCGCGGATACGGGAATATCGGGGGCGTGTTTGCGCAGCGGAAAGATTCAACATTGTGTTGATACGGAGAATAATCCGCTGGTTGATGCAGAGGTCTGCCGTAGTTTGGGATTGCGCTCGATTGCTGTTTTGCCGATACAGGGATGGCGCGGGGTCAATGGAATTCTTGAAGTTTTCTCCACCGCGCCCGGGGCTTTTACCGACGAGCACATCGATCTCCTGATACAACTGGCGGCGCTGGCGGAGCGGGCACGCGCCTCGCAACCGCACGGAGCGTCTCCCGCCGCACCGAAACGTCCGGCTGCCACCGAGAAGACTCAGCCCTCGGGCCTGTTGCCAGCGTCGGATCGTGTGGGGGACGTGGCATTGGCGGCAGTGGGACGTCGATCGCGGCCGTTTGTATTAACTGCGATCGCCCTGGTGTCAATCTCGCTGCTCGCTCTCGTGATCTGGCTAGGATGGAGCGGTCCGGCGGAAGCGGATGGCAAGGCGCACTCGGTGACATCGGAGTCCGGTGACAGCGCGAGCTCGAGGCCGGCGGATGTCAGTTCGGCGACAGAACATCTTCCGGGCTCGCAACTTGCGAGTCAGCCTTCTAGTAACCCTGGTCTTAACCGTTCTCTCGGCAGTGACCCGATCTGGAAGCCGGATCCTGGTGGCCAGCCTCTGTTTCCGACGAGCGGAAAGCCATCGGCCGGAGCCCCTGTGAAGTTCGCCGGGAAAGTAGACGTGCTTACGGAGAAGAAGCCATCTACGGGTCGCGCATCTACCACGCAATCGCAGATCGATCGAACCACATCAATCCGGGATGCTTCGGACAAGATTACCGACAACGTTGCCGCGAATGTGGTCGTCGTGCACGAGAATTCAGCCGCGCAGACGGGATCGCGTGGTGATTCCCGCTCCGACTCAAACGCCAGCGACGCGGCTTTGAATGAGAATGCGCAGTCTCTGCCGCCGACTCCTGCGGGCGGGACGAATCGTTCCGCTCTTAACGGAGTGCTTTCCGCCAAGGCTTCGCTGCCAAATCTTACTGCGCCCGTGTCCTTAGGGGTCTCGGGCGGCAAACTCGTGCATCGGGTTGCTCCGGCTTATCCCATCGAGGCACGGCTGCTGCGCCAGGGAGGGACTGTGATTCTGGCGGCGATGGTAATGGAGGATGGAACGGTCGGAGCTGTGCGGGTGATCGATGGACCGCCGGTATTCGCGCAACCGGCGGTGGAGGCGGTGAAGCAATGGCGCTACAAGCCTTTTGAACTCGACGGAAAACCGGTGAAGAATGAGATTGGAATCACCCTTCAGTTTAAGTTCCCTTCGGAAAATCATTGAATCATTGAGCGACTGAGTCATTGATTCAATGCCTCAATGCCTCAATGCCTCAATGCCTATACTCCTACCGGGAAAGGCTTGCTGTGAGTCTCTGATCCGACGGCGAGTCCGGCGAACCGGCCTTGCAGCAGGGACATCAGTCCGGTCACCCAGTATCCCAGTACAAACAAAAACAGGAAGGGAACAGTGAAGTAGTTCTCATTGGTAATGGCGTAATAGATGGCCAACGCAAAATAGGTCCCGATCAGGAGTTCGATCCACGGAACCCAGCCCAGGCGCTTGCGGTATTTTTTCGCTCCCACCTTATCTTTCTTCGATTCGACACGATACTTGGGTGTGCGTGCGAAGGCGGTCTGCTTGCCGATTACGGCTTCCAGGACGGCGATTGTGTTAGTAACGGTTAATCCGATTCCTAGTGCCATCAGGAGTGGGAGGTAGAGGAGGGCGCGCGGCCAACTCTTCGGGAATAGTTCTTTCTGCGAAACGAGATAGAAGCTGGAAATCGAGAAGGTAGAAGCCATGAACAGAGGCAGATCGATATACAGCATCTGGAACCATCCCTGGTAAAAGCGGATGATCATGGCGGGCATGAGCAAAACGGAGAGGATGATCATCAGCGGATAGCTGAAGTTGGCCGTCAGGTGGTACCAGGCTTCGATTTTCTGGTGGCGCGAGACGTCGCTGCTAAGCACCTTAGGAAGAATTTTTTTCGAAACCTGAATCAAACCTTTGGCCCAGCGTGCCTGCTGCGTCTTGAAAGCGGTCATTTCCACGGGTAACTCGGCGGGGCATTCGACGTCTTGCAGATAGACGAATTTCCATCCTTTGAGTTGCGAGCGATAGGAGAGATCGGTGTCTTCGGTGAGCGTATCGTGCTCCCAACCACCGGCTTCGTCGATGGCGCGACGGCGCCACATGCCCGCGGTGCCGTTGAAGTTGAAGAAAACTCCGCTGCGCGCGCGTCCCGAGTGTTCGAGGACGAAATGACCGTCGAGCAGAATGGCTTCGACCTGAGTGAGGACGGAGTAGTTGCGGTTGATGTGGGTCCAGCGCGTCTGCACCATGCCGACTTTCGGGTCGGTGAAATGGTGCACGCACTTCAACAGAAAGTCGGGAGGCGGAGTAAAGTCAGCGTCAAAGATGGCAACGAATTCACCCTTGGCGGTTTTGAGGCCTGCCTCTAGTGCGCCTGCCTTGAAGCCTTGGCGATTGGTGCGATGGAGGTAGACGACTGGATTTCCCAGCGCGGCGTAGCGATCGACCAAGGCGCGCGCGACTTCTACGGTTTCGTCGGTCGAGTCGTCGAGCAACTGGATGTCGAGTTTGTCTTTCGGATAATCGAGGCGGCAGACGGCGTCAAGCAGGCGGTCGACGACGTATTGCTCATTAAAGATCGGTAACTGGACGGTGACGCGCGGCAGGGTTTCGAAATGTGCCTCTGGCTCCGTCGTTTTGTTTTTCTTGTTCTTGTAATAAAGATAGACGAGCCAGTAGCGATGTCCGCCATACGCAGCCAGAATGACCAGCACGATGAAATAAGGAATCAGCAGGGCCAGATCGAAGGTGTTGACCTGGTAGAGGCCTTGGAAGGTTTTGTCCAGAAAATGCTGGCGCAGGTAGGGGCCCAAGCCTTTGGTGGCGAGAAATAAAGCGAGGAGTGGTGGGGAGATCAGCGTCAAATACATGAAGTCGAATGGACTATGAGCTACGGCGAAGACCGCTGCTTAAGAATTGTAACTGATTGGTCGTCGGTCGTAAGTCGTTAGTCGTTGGCAAAATCCGCGAACGACTATCGACTGACGACTGGTTTTCACTCCTGGGCCGGCGGGCTCAGCTTCAGCTCAACTCTCTGATTAGAACCTTCTTCGACTTTCAACGTCGCGCCATTCGCTTCCTGAGCCTTCAAGAAGTCAGGATCGCGCCAAGCCTCCCCGTCGACATCCTGCCAGGCATACAGGGCGTAGCTTCCCGGAGCCAGGCCGCGAATCGTGAAGCGTCCATGCTGGTCGGTCGATCCGGTGCCGTAGCGATCGGGAAGGTTACGATATTTTTGTTCCGGCACGGCCACCACGGTGGCATTGGGCACGGGATGTTCGTTGTCTATGTCCTTTTCTTTTTCGAGAACCGCA
>Ga0187859_10001419_pt1 | contig 15270 bp, 10 predicted proteins | sample June2016WEW_10_1_2_FD_133019 | JGI IMG/M metagenome (GOLD analysis project Ga0187859, IMG submission 133019) | Peatland microbial communities from SPRUCE experiment site at the Marcell Experimental Forest, Minnesota, USA - June2016WEW_10_10 | ecosystem: Environmental > Terrestrial > Soil >...
CATTCTTCCGGTTCCCTATTGGGTCTCGTTCAAGGACATGGTGCGTTACGCCGGCGGCAAATGCGTGCTGCTGCAGAGCGACGAGGCTCAGGGCTTTCGCGTCACCGCGGACATGGTGGCGCAACTGGTCACGCCGAAGACGAAGCTCATCATCCTGAATTCGCCGTCGAATCCTTCCGGCGCCGTGATCAGCCCCGAAGATATGACGGAAGTGGTGCGACTGGCCCACCAGCGCGGCATCTGGGTGATTTCCGATGAGTGCTACGTCTATTTGAATTACACGGGCAAGCGCTTTTCGGTAGGTTCGTTGCGTGAGTATCGCGACCGCTTTATGGTGGTGGGATCGCTTTCGAAAACATACGCGATGACCGGATGGCGATTGGGATTCACGCTCGGCCCAGTGCCGATCGTCGCTGCAGTTCAGAAACTGCAAAGCCAGTCGACGTCGAATCCGACATCGATTGTGCAGAAAGCAGCGGTCACAGCGCTGAGGGGTCCGCAGCAGTGCGTGGACGAGATGCGTGCGGAATACATTAAGTTGCGCGATCACGTGGTGAAGGGATTGCGCTCGATTCCTGGCGTGAAATGCACGCTGCCGGAGGGCGCGTTCTACGCGTATCCGAATGTGGCGGAATTTTTCGGACGCAGTGGGATCAACTCGGCTTCCGACCTTGCCGGTAAACTTCTGCGCGAAGTGCACGTTGCAACCGTCCCGGGTGAGGGCTTTGGGACGAAGGAACACATTCGCATCTCGTACGCGACCACGATTGCCGAGCTCGACCGGGGGTTGGAGCGGATGCAGAAGTTCTTTGCAGGATTGTAGGCGCGTCGCATATAGAGGTGTCATCAAGAGCATCGCCCGTGATGACAAAGCTTGCTCCCCATGTCCCCACTCTACCCGCTTCTCATGCAGCCCGCGTTCGACCCGCGCCCCTGGGGCACGCTCGATCTTTCCGCGATTTATCCTAATCATAAATTCAGCGAACGCATCGGAGAGGCCTGGCTCACCGGCGACAACTGCGTCGTCGCGAACGGTCCGCTGGCGAAACGCACGCTAGCAGACTTGAGCAAAGATTTTGGCATTGAACTTGTGGGCACGGCTGCGCGCGATCCGCAGCGCTTTCCCTTGCTGCTGAAGTTTCTGTTTCCGGAAGAAAAATTGTCCGTACAGGTGCATCCCGATGATGCAACGGCCCAGGCATTCGGTGAACCCTGGGGCAAGACGGAATGCTGGTACGTGGCCCATGCCAAGCCTGGAGCGCAAGTCGCGCTCGGGCTGAAAGCCGGCGTCACGCTCGCGCAGTTCGAGCAGGCCATCCATGACAAGCGCGCGGAAGAGTTGCTTAACTGGATCAACATCTATCAGGGCGAGATGATTTACGTTACCGGCGGCACGGTGCATACGCTGGGGCCGGGCGCGGTGATTGTCGAAACGCAGCAGCAATCCGACACGACGTATCGTCTTTACGACTACGGGCGCCCGCGGCCGCTGCATCTCGAGCGCGGCCTCGCCTCGATTAAGGAACGCACGGGTGCGGGCAAAGTGATACGCCCCGCGCCCATCGCGACCAATGGCGGCAAGAACCGGCGCTCGTCGATGATTGCGGCGCCATACTTCACGGTGGAGATGTATGAGTTGAAAGAGCCGCAGGATTTCTCGACGGCCGACGACGCGGGTAAGACGTCAGCGCAAATTATGGTTGCCGTGGAAGGCTGCGGAGTTGTCGAGGCGCACGGCCGCGATCCGGTCACGCTGGCCAAAGGTGACGCGGTTGTGGTGCCGGCCGCTCTACAAAATTTCACGGTTCGGCCACAATGGGCCGTCGAGTTCTTGAAGGCAAGCGTTCCCGGCGGGGCGGTCGCTGAACCTGCCACTCGTATCTAATCTCTCTCACGCCTCTCTCGCACTCCTGCGTGGTAGGCTTTCTATTCGTGAAGACGAATCCACATTTCTATCCCGTCATTCTTGCCGGCGGACGAGGCACGCGCTTCTGGCCTCTGAGTCGCAAACGACGCGCCAAGCAACTGCTTGCGCTTGACGGCAAGCAAACCATGATCCAGCAGACGGTCGCGCGACTGGTGCCGATGGCTGCCCCTAGCCGCTTCTGGATCATCACTAATGGTGAGTTACGCTCTGCGATCCATCGTCAGCTTCCAAAACTTCCGGCGAAACAAATCATCGCCGAGCCGGTTGGTCGCAATACGGCTCCTGCGATTGGCTTGGCGGCGTTTCTTTTGCTGCGTCATGATCCCGAGGCGGTGCTGGGACTGTTTCCTTCCGACCATGTCATCGCAGACCCCGTTGCATATCGCGAGACGCTCAGCCGAGGAATCGAGATTGCGGCCGCGGGAGAAAACATCGTGGTGCTCGGCATTCGCCCAACGCGTCCCGAAACCGGTTATGGATATATCGAGGCGGGCGCGCAAGATCACAATGGCTCGCTCAGAGTCCGCCGCTTCACCGAAAAGCCCGATCTGGAAACGGCGCGGCAGTTTCTCAGTGCGGGCAACTTTTTCTGGAATAGTGGCATGTTTCTTTGGAGAGCCGAGACGCTGGCCAGTGCGCTGCGCGAGCACCTGCCGAACACCGCGTCGCTTCTCGAAAAAATCGCCGCTGCTTATGGAACACGCAATTTTGAAAATACTCTTCGCAGGCTTTACCCGAAATGCGAAAACATAAGCATTGACTACGCGGTGCTGGAGCCACGCTCAGGCAAGGGAGAAAGCCAGTCGCGGATCTTCTGTATTCCTTCCGATTTTGGATGGAACGATCTCGGCTCCTGGACCGCGCTGCACGAGCACCACGTGGCCAAGACGAAACCGGCCGACGGAAGCCCGGTTTCAGCGGCGGGAAGTTTTGCCTTGAATGCAACTAATAATTACGTGCACGCACCGGGCAAATTCGTAGCTCTGGTGGGCGTGAGCAATCTGGTGATCGTTGAGACCGAAGACGCTCTGCTTGTGACTACGCTCGACCAATCGCAGGATGTCGGCAAGGTGGTAAAGCATTTGGATGAGAAGAAATTGAAGAGGTTGGTGTGAGAACTTCCGCCATCGCTGTTCGTCGTTCGCGGTTCGCAAATCCAAAACACGCGGTTCTGCTCGGAATGACAACCTAAAAGTTGTCGCGAGTAGCGAACGACGAGCGGCGAACGACGACCAACGACTAGCGACCGACGACTCCTATGACGCAGATCAAATTCGGCACCGATGGCTGGCGCGGCCTGATCGCCGACGACTTTACGTTCGACAACGTGCGCCGCGTTGCCGCAGCCATCGCCAGCTACGTTCTCAAGCACGAAGATGCTGCACACGGCGTGGTTATCGGATATGACACGCGTTTCCTTTCCGATCGCGCCGCACGAATCGTGGCGGAGGTAATCGCTGGCGCGAGCGTGCCCGTGCTCCTGGCCAATGACTACGTCCCCACGCCCGCGGTTTCCTACAACGTGAAAAAGCTCGGCGCAGCGGGCGGAGTGATGGTCACCTCCAGCCACAATCCATGGAACTGGAATGGCGTGAAGTTCAAAGCGAAGTTTGGTGGATCGGCCACGCCGGCGATCATGAAGTCGATTGAAGACGAGTTGGATGCCGGAACACTGCTCTCAGCCTCGTCTCCCACCCTTGCGCACACAACGCGCAAGAATGGGGCACCCGGACCTCCTGGTGGCGCGAAAATTGAAGAAGTGGATCTCAAGCCTGCCTACGTCGCAGCGATCAGCGAGTTTGCGGATCTCGACCTGATCCGCCGCGCGGATTTCAAGTTTGCGATCGACTCGATGTACGGCTCGGGCCGCGGACTTCTGCCGAAGATATTTGACGCCCACGGCATACGCTACGTGGCCATACGGCAAGAGGTGAACCCGCTATTTCCCGGGATTAATCCTGAGCCGATTCTGCCGCACGTTGCGCTGCTGCAAGAAACGGTGGTGAAAGAAAAATGCCACGCCGGCCTGGTCACTGACGGTGATGCCGACCGCATCGGAGCCGTGGCCGAGGATGGCAGTTTCGTCGATTCGCATAAGTGCATGTCGGTTTTGCTGAACTGGTTGCTGGTGCGTAAAAAGTGGCCGGGCGATGTGGTGCGCGCTTTCAATACCACGGGCATGATGGACCGCATTGCCGCCAAGTATGGTCGCAAGCTGTACGAGACTTCGATTGGCTTCAAGTACATTGCCGATTTGATGATGGAGCACGAAATTCTGATTGGCGGAGAGGAATCGGGCGGCATCGGCTACGGCCGTTTTTTGCCGGAGCGCGACGGCATTCTCAACGCGCTGTTGCTGGCGAATGTGATGGCGGAAGAGGGCAAGCCGCTTGGGCAACTCGTCGCCGATCTGCAGCGTGAATTCGGCGCACATTACTATGGCCGCCGTGACCTGCATATTTCGGATGAAATGAAGAACGGCGCGATACTTCGCGCTGCCGATTCGCAAACTTCGAAGCTTGGCGGTTATTCAATTTTGCGCAAAGAGAATCGCGACGGCATAAAGTTCTATCTTGACGCTCCGAAGAATGGCAATGGTGCGGACCCCTGGGTGTTGTTTCGTGCATCGGGTACGGAGCGTCTGCTCCGCTGCTATGTCGAAGCGGCCTCGCCACAGCTGGTCGAAGAAATTCTCGAAGCCGGCGAAAGATTCGTGCGGCAGGCATGACCTCTGGACTAGGCTCAACACAGCACTTTCGCGTTTTGAACGGCCCCATAACGCGATAGGATGTTAATAACAGCAGCGTAATGGTCACCAGCGAAACTATACCCGTTCTCGCCGATTCTCCGGAGTCGCGCCGCTACAATCGCGTCAAGCGATGGCTCGGCATCGCCGACTTCGCCATCGGCTTCGGATTGCTTGTCGTGCTACTCGCTTCCGGATGGACGCGCACGCTTCGCGATGTGGCGGAGCGCGGCGCTTCGCAAAATTACGTCTTTGCAGTTTTTCTCTATGTTGTGATGCTGATGCTGATCAGCCAAGTGATCGGAATCCCGCTCGCATACTATAGTTTCCGCCTTGAGCATCGCTACAACCTCTCCAACCAGCGCTTCGGCTCCTGGCTCTGGGACGAATTCAAAAGTCTGCTGCTAGGCCTGGTCATGGCGACAATTGTTGTAGAGCTCCTCTACATGCTCATACGCCAGACCCCGCAGCACTGGTGGATCATCGCGTGGATTGTCTTTCTCGGACTCGTCATACTGCTGGCGCAGATCGCACCAGTGGTGCTGTTTCCGATTTTTTACAAATTCGAGCCGCTTGAAAACGAGGAACTCAAACGCCGCTTAATCGTTCTGAGCGAACGCGCCGGTACGCACGTCCGCGGCGTCTACAAATGGCATCTTTCCGAGAAAAGCAAAAAGGCTAACGCCGCGCTCACCGGACTCGGCGCGACCAGGCGTATCATCCTCGCCGACACCTTGCTCGACCACTATTCCGACGACGAAATTGAAGCCGTGCTCGCTCACGAGCTCGGTCACCACGTGCATCGGCACATTCTGAAAAGCATTTTCGTGCAGGCCGGAATCACCTTATTCGGATTCTGGCTGGCGGATCAAGTTCTCACTTATGCCGTCTACCGCCGCCAAATGTTCGAGACGATGCACGATTTCGCCAATCTGCCGCTGCTGATTCTGGTCGCGACCGGGCTGTCGTTTTTGCTGATGCCCGCGCTCAACGCCTATTCACGCTTCAACGAACGCCAGGCCGACCGCTATTGCTTCCAATCCGTGGCCAGCGTCGAGCCGTTTATTTCGTCGATGAATAAGTTGGCGGAGCAGAATCTGTCGGAAAAGACGCCGGCGCGTTGGGTCGAGTGGCTGCTGCATTCGCATCCAGCAATCGTCAAGCGCGTTGCCGCCGCGGAAGCCTGGGCTAAATCACATTGAAGTGTGGCGCGGGCGCCCTCGCCCGCGTTCTCGCCATTCGATCTGCCGCTAGTGTTCAGCCTGGCCATCCCGAAGTATTTTCTCCACCCGCTGCGCATCCTCTTCCGTGTCGACTCCGACGGAATCGAAAGGTGTTTCGCCTACGTAAATCGGGACGCCGTTCTCAAGAAAGCGTAATTGCTCTAATCGTTCGCTGCGCTCGAGCGACGACTCCGGCCAAGCGACGAACTTATCGAGCGCGTCCTTGCGATAGCCGTAGAAGCCGAGATGTTTGTAATATTGCGGGCGCACGCCGTCGCGGTCATGCGGAATGGTGGCGCGAGAGAAATAGAGCGCGCGGCCGGCAGCGTCGGTTACCACTTTCACGGCGCTGGAACTGGCGATGTCGATGGCGGCGGCTGGCGTCTTCAAAGTTCCCACTGCAACGCCCGCGCCCTGCATTACCGCGATCAAACTTTCTACATGCTCGGGACGAGTCAGCGGCTCGTCACCCTGAACATTTAAATAAACATCGGCAAGCACCGTTGTCGAGATCTCGTGCACGCGCTCGGTGCCCGAGCGATGCGCCGCGGAAGTCATGCGTACGGCGAATCCTTGCTCTTCGCAGAAGCGCTTGATTTCGTCGGAATCGGTCGCGACGATGACGTGGTCGACCGCCGAACACCGCCGCACGCCGCGATACACCCACGCCAGTAATGGCACTCCCGCGATCTCGCGCAGCATTTTGCGGGGCAGGCGCGTCGAGGCGAGCCGCGCCGGAATGACAGCAACGACTTTCATGCGCCCAGTTTCGCATGGAGCGCGGCGTTTGACACGCGATTCGTTTGACACTCCATTCCATGCACTTTTAGAATGCATTTGGGACGCGTCCACCCGCGTCGCGGGATTCTGTGCCCATTTCCGGGCTGTCCCTGCTTTCCTTTCGCGTATTTCAGGATTGGCGGTGTAGCTCAGGTGGTTAGAGCGACGGTCTCATAATCCGTAGGTCGTAGGTTCGAGTCCTACCGCCGCCACCAGTATTTTCCAGCAGCGGAAAACGTCCGCTTGGATTCTGCATTTCGGACTCCAGCCGCTTTGCCCTTTCTGGCGCTCGGAACTGAAGGTATGCTAGATTCTATCCGCGCTCCGTCCGATTCTGCCTTGTTACGAGGAGGAAAGATTGCCTCGAATTCTGCTGACAACGCGCTGCCGCGACTCCGGCCTCTACGACTATTTTCGCGAGAATGCGCCGCGGAATTTCCGCTGGCGTTTTGGGATGCCGCGCACCATTTCATTCGGCCTGCGATTCCTGCGGCAGAATCTTCCCGATGTGAACATTCTGGAATACCCCTCGCATGCCGAGTTTTCTGCTCAGCTCAAGCGCGGGTGGGACGCTGTAGGTTTTTCTTTTTATCTGGAAGAGACCAACGACATCCTCAAGATGGCCGCCGAGGCGCGCCAGGCAGGCGTCCGCGAACTGTGGGCGGGAAATTATGGAGCCTTGACTCCCTCTATCCATGCTCACTTCGATCATGTGTTCAACGGTTACAGCGAGAGCGCGATGGCAGAAAAGCTGGGTGCGCCTCTGGATGAGATCCAGCATCCACCATTGATCACGCGCTTCCGCCTGCCCGGAGGCTGGTCGTTTCCGCTCGGGATTTTGTTTTCTTCACGGGGTTGTAGTTTTCGTTGCACCTTCTGCCAGACCACTACGTTTGCGCCGAAGCCAAAGGAAATCTCACTTGCATCGTTGGATCGCGCTCTGCGTTTCTACGTCGAACGCGGCGTTCGCTTTGTTCTTCTGCTGGACGAAAATTTCGGCAACCTTCCCTCACATGCGGACGCTGTCATTGAGCTATTGGCGCGTCACGGAATTCGATGGCTGGTGCAGTCCCGCGTCGACCTGCTCCTTCGAAACTTCGAGGAATGGCAGAGATGCGGCATGGAGGGCGCGCTCTTTGGGATCGAGAGTTTTCATCAGGACATCCTGAAGCAGATGCACAAGAACGAGAAGGCGCAGTCGGCGTTTGAACTGGTGGAGCGGTTGCATCGTGCAGGCCTGTACGCTCAGGGTTATTACATCATCGGTCTGCCGCCCGAAACGCCGCAGTCGATTGCGGAAGATCTGCGAACGCTGGCGTCTTTAAAGCTCGACGTAACCCAAATCACCATCGTCACGCCGCATCCGCAGACGGAGATGTGGCGCGAACTCGATTCGGGCTACGGCATTTTTGAAAAGGATTGGTCCAAGTTCGACACCAAGCATCTCGTCTGGAACCATCCGCATTGCGCGCCTGGCGTATTGGAGTCGCTGCTCGAACAGGGTTTCCGCATGTGCTACAGCGGCGACTGGGTGGCGCGGACCACGAAAAAGTTCCTCTCCAGGAGAAGAGCGCAAAAGGATCTTTCAAGTGTGTTGATGGGGCCGGTGCGCTCGCGATGGGCCTCCGCCGAGCGCTTGCCCTACCTTCCCGCGCCAGTCCCTTCCGGAGATCAGCGGATTCGGAGCGTTGCGTGAGACGCGCCGCGGCGCGTGTCGGAACTTTCTGATCGCGTCTCATAGAAGGCCAACTCATTTACCATAACCCCTTGCGCTCCCGGAGGACACATAGATGAGACGCGTTTTGATCGCGTTCCTGGCATTCCTTACGTTTGCGACGTTCGCACCTGCTCAGAGTTCCACGCCCGATCCATCGCACAAAACGTCGGCGGCCGCAGAGCCGTCGGCGCGGAAGACGATCGATCAGAAAACTGCGGGCATGCAGAAAATGCCCGGCTTTTTCACATACTACTGGGACGCGCACGATGGAAAACTCTGGCTGCAAATCGACAGATGGAACACACCATTCCTCTACTACGAATCGCTCCCCAACGGCGTGGGTTCGAATGACGTTGGCCTCGATCGTGGCCAGCCTGGCAAGACGAATGTTGTGCACTTCGAACGCAGTGGCCCGCGAATCCTTCTGGTTGCTGAAAACGAACGCTACCGCGCGATCACGGACGATCTCGAACAACAAACCGCGGTACAACAGGCCTTCGCGCAATCGGTTCTGTGGGGCTTCGAATCGGCCGCTGAGGACGAGGATGGCAAATCAGTTCTCGTAGACGCCACGCCGTTTTTTCTGAGCGACGCGCACGAAGTCGCGACCAAGCTTGGCACCCTCAAGCAAGGCACGTACCACGTCGATTCGTCGCGCTCGGCAATCTACCTGCCGCGGACCAAAAACTTTCCTGAGAACACAGATGTGGAGTCGACTCTGACTCTTGTAGGAGAAAATCCGGGCCGTTGGGTGGAGCAAGTTACGCCCGATCCTCGGGCGATCACTGTGCACGAGCACTTCTCATTCATCCAGGCTCCTCCAGTCGGATTCCACGAACGTGCTTATGATCCACGCTCGAGTTTCTTCGGCATCAGCTACATGGATTTTGCCACGCCGGTCGATCAACCGATCGTAAAGCGATATATCGCGCACTACCGTTTGGCCAAGAAAGATGCTTCGGCGGCGACGAGCGAGCCCGTGAAGCCGATTGTTTATTACATCGACCGTGCCATTCCAGAGCCAATTCGCTCCGCTGTTCTTGAAGGAACAAGCTGGTGGAATCAAGCGTTCAGCGCTGCCGGGTACAAGGATGCGTTTCAGGTGAAGCTGCTGCCCGAGGACGTTGACGCGATGGATGTGCGCTACAACGTCATCGAATGGATTCCGCGTGCAACCCGCGGCTGGGCCTATGGCAGCGCTATCGCCGATCCGCGCACGGGAGAGATCATCAACGGGCATGTCAATCTTGATGCGCTGAGGATTCGCCAGGTATTTCTGATCGCGCAAGGCCTTCTCGATCCATTCGGAAACGATCCAGCCGCGCTCAAGCGAGCCAACGAGATGGCGCTTTCGCGCATTCGACAGCTGGCCGCGCATGAAACTGGCCATACACTGGGCCTCATGCACAATTACGCCGCAAGCATCGTCAATCGCAGCTCGGTCATGGACTATCCGCCGCCAACTGTAACTGTCGGCGCCGACGGTCGGCCCGACGTTTCCGATGCCTATGCCGTCGGCATCGGCGAATGGGACAAGGTTTCGATCGCTTATGGCTACAGCGATTTTTCGCAAGAGAAAGATGAGACGGCCGCGCTCGATAAAATTCTGGCCGATGCTTTTGGTCGAGGGCTTCTGTATCTCACCGATCAGGATGCGCGGCCACTCGGCTCCGCCAGCCCGATCGCGCACCTTTGGGATACAGACAGCAATACTCTCGATGGCTTGAAACGCGTGATGGCTGTGCGCGCCGCGGCGTTGAAGAATCTTTCCGAGAGCGCGATTCCCGAACACACTCCGATGGCGACGCTCGAAGATGTTCTGGTTCCGATGTATCTCTACCACCGCTATCAGGTGACCGCGGTGGCGAAGTCGATTGGCGGACTGGACTACTCATTCAATCTGCGCGACGTCAAAGACCACGAGCCGCCGCCGAAGATTGTATCTGCCGCACAGCAGCGAGCCGCTATTCGCGCAGTGCTCGACACTCTTTCACCGCAAGTGCTGGCTCTACCGGAATCTCTGATGAAAATGATTCCGCCGCGGCCGCCGGAATATCCTACGGGCCGCGAGAATTTTTCGCGCCGCACTTCGCCCGCATTCGATGCGCTTGCGCCTGCTGAAGCCGCCGCCGAGATCGTGGCCAATGTGCTCCTCCAGCCCGAACGCGCGCAGCGCATGATCGAGTATCACGCGCTCGATGCCGGCAACCCAGGTTTTACCGAACTGGTGGACGACATCCTAACCGCGACGTGGAAAGCGCAGCCCGCTTCCGGTTATCACGGCGCAATCGAGCGGACAGTCAACGCTGTCGTATTGGATCATCTTATGACTCTGGCGAATGACGATCACGCGTCCGCTCAAGTCCGCGCCGTGGCTGCGTTAAAGCTCAACGAATTGAAAAAATGGATCGCCACACAAGCGCCTTCGGCAAAGGACGACGCCATTCGCGCCCAGCTATTTTTTGCTGAGAGCCAAATCGATCACTTCCAAAAAAATCCCGCCGAAGTGCATGTGCCCGCGCCCGCTGCGCCGCCGGACGGCGACCCCATCGGCAGCGATGACTGGGAGTGAAAGGGAGATTCGAGGATGAGGCTGAAACTTCACGGCATCGAGGTTTGCGTGTTCGACGCCTATGGCACACTGTTCGATGTCAACAGCGCAGCGCGAGCTGCCCAAGATTCTCTGGGAGAAAAGTGGCAACCGCTGGCCGAGTTGTGGCGCGCGAAGCAGCTGCAATACACCTGGCTGCGAAGCCTTGGCGCGCGCCACGCGGATTTCTGGCAGGTTACAGGAGATGCGCTCGACTTTGCTCTCGCGACATTGCGGATCAACGACACTGCGCTACGCGACCGGCTCATGGACTCGTATCGAACCCTCGGCGCTTATCCGGAAGTTCCCGACATGTTGCGGAGGCTAAAGGCAGGCGGCATGAAGCTCGCGATTCTATCGAACGGTTCGCCTGCCATGCTGGAGGCGGCGGCGGCCAATGCTGGCATCGCCGATCTGCTCGACGCCTCGCTATCGGTAGAAGAAGTAAAGATCTATAAGCCGCATCCTTCCGTTTATCAGCTAGCCTGCTCGAGATTCAACCTGCCGGCCGACCGCATCTGCTTTCTCTCTTCGAACGGCTGGGACGCGTATTCGGCAAAAGCGTTTGGCTTCCGCGTTCTTTGGTGCAACCGCTTCGGCCAAGCGCCTGAGCGAATTCCCGAAACGCCCGACGCTCAAATCACCACGCTGGCCGAAGTGCCGGATGTTGTTCTCGCTTGATTCTCTCGCCTGATCCTCATCCACGGGCAGCCAGTGCCGCTTTCACGCGATCAGGCGTGAAGGGCACTTCTCGAACGCACGCGCCGGTCGCATCAAAAATCGCATTGCCGATCGCTGCCGCTACAACCGTGATCGCCGTCTCTCCGGCGCCTGTCGCTTCCGTCGTGGGCCTGTCGATGAGAACGATATCGATTGTCGGCAACTGAATTCCAAGCGACAACGAGTGATAACTGCGCCAGTCGATCGAAGTTACCTTGCGATCATCCCAGGTGATTTCCTCCCCCAGGGCGCGGCTCATTCCCTGCAATATTCCACCTTCGATTTGATTGCGCAGGCCATCGGGGTTCGAGATTGGTCCGCAATCGTGGGCGATGACAAAACGCTTAGCCTGCACTCCGCCGCTTGCCTGATCGACCTCTATTTCGGCGACGAGCGCAGCGTATCCGTTGTCGCCTTCGTACGCCACGCACGCGATTCCGCGCCCGGTGGCGATTGCCGTGCGCGCCAGACCGTCCTTCGGCGAGGGACGCGCTTCCCAGTTCGCTGTCCTGGCCGCGGCTTTCACCACGTCAATCATCCGCGTCTCCTTCAGGTGCTGCAGCCGATAGGCGACCGGATCGGCCTTGACGCGCGCACTGATCTCGTCCATGAAACATTCGTGCGCGAAAGTATTTTGCAGGCGCAAGGGCGAGCGCAGCGGCCCAGTGAAAAAAGGCGATTTCACCGCGTGCGTCAGTACTCGTTCGCTTTGGACCGAACCTGTTCCGCCACATTTACCGCTGATGCATCCCATCACGTAGGACGGGACTGCATTGTTGCCGTTGCGCAATTCTCCGGTCGGCTCGACGGCCGCTCGCGGCGTAATCGTCTCCGGATCAAAACCGGCCAGCATCCCCGTAAGTACGTTCCCCGGTTTGTCATATCCCGGTCTGCCGCCGAGCGATGCCGCCCACGTCTCACAGTCCCAAACGTCAATTGTGCCACTGGCATTGATTCCGGCCTGCTGCTCGATTACGCACGCGGAGCCGTAATTTTCGGAGATGAATTCGTCGTGCCGCGTGAGTTGCACGCGAACCGGTTTGTGGACCGCCTGCGAGAGCAGCGCCGCATCGAATGACACGGTGTCGGCAGCGTTCAGTCCGTAACAACCGGAGCCGCGAACAAATATGACGCGCACACTGTCGAGCGGCAAACCCGTTAGCGCCGAGACGCCATGCTGGGTCGGATACACCGACTGTGTGGGCGACCACACCGTGGCGTGATCGGCTTGCACATCAGCCACCGCGCAAGACGAACCGATCGAACCATGCGCCTGATAAGGATGGGAGTAAGTCGCTTTCAGCACCTGCGTAGCGGATTTCAGTTTGCCATCGACATCCTTCGAGTTAACGAGCATCGAATCGCGCGACGGCTGCTTGCGCACGTAATCGTAGAAGTCCTTCTGTGAGGGCAGGCCCGGGCCCCGCTTCCAGTCGACCTTCAGATCTTTAGCGGCCTGTGCCGCCTGCCACTGCTTCTCCGCAACCACGCCCACGAAGTTCTTCCGCACGACCACCTTAATCAAGCCGGGAATGTGCTGCACCGATTTCTCATCCACACTCGCAACCGTTGCTCCAATCTCCGGCGGACGCACCACTCGGCCGTGAACCATCCCCGGCACCTGAATGTTGTGAACGAATTCGAATGTGCCGGTCATGAGCGCAACTCGATCCGTTGACGGTATCGACTTGCCCAGCACCTTCCAATCGCTCGGCGATCTGCGCTTGGCGGACGAGTTCACTTTAATTTCAAAGTGCCTTTCGCCAACAAGTTCGCCATAGCTGACGCGGCCTCCGCGCTTTGCGCTGACAACACCATTCTCGATCGTAAGCTGATCCGCGGGCACGCCAAGCTTTTGCGCTGCCATGCCAATGAGAGTCTCGCGGGCGGTTGCCGCGGCCTGCGCCAGATTTCGTGAATTGAAATTTGTCGGGGTGGATTGGCTGCCGGAGGTTGTTCCCTGATCCGGCGTCACCGACGTGTCGCACTGAATCAGTTTCACGCTGCTGAAAGATACGCAGAGTTCTTCGGCGACTAGCTGAGTTTGCACTGTATACATACCCTGGCCAAAGTCGCATTTTCCCGTGTACGCCGTGACCGTTCCATCCGACGCAACCGCGAGCCATGAATCGAGCTTCTCCGGATCGACATGTGACTTGTGTGTATCAAAGGGCCCCTGTGCGATGGCGAATGGCTCCACTAGAGAACTGGCGCTGAAGGAAACCACGAGCGCACCCGAGGTCTTGATAAAGTCGCGGCGGGAGATTTCTCTTTTCATGCGCGCTTCTCCTGATAACGCTTGATGGCGCGCATCATTCGCATATGAGTAAAACACCGGCATAGCACATTCGACATTGCTTCGTGCATCTGCTCTTCTGTGGCCTTCGGATTTTCATCCAGCAGCGATTTGGCGGTCAAAATCACGCCGCTCAGGCAGAAGCCGCATTGCGCCGCCCCCTCATCGATAAACGCCTGCTGAATCGCGTGCGGTTTGTCGGAAGTTCCCAGGCCCTCAAGCGTCGTGACCTCTTGCTCTTGCACGGTGCTAACGGGCATAACGCACGAACGCACGGCGCGGCCGCTTATGATGACCGTGCACGCTCCGCACTGCGCGATGCCGCAGCCAAACTTCGGTCCGCGCAGCTGGAGTTCGTCGCTGAGTACATAAAGCAGCGGAGTTTCCGGATCGACATCAAGCCTGTGAACCTGACCATTTACCTTTAGAGAAATAGGGGCCATCCTGTTCGCCTCCCAATCTTGTCGATAAGAAAAGCTTACAACGAATTGCGCCAGCTATAATGGCAGCCTTCTAACAAAAGGAGCTGCATGCGACCGTTCTCCGCCGTTGTGCTAATTTTTACCCTGATTGTTCCTTCTCTTTCTTTCGGCACTGACCAAGCCGCGTTAGGTCAGGCTGCGATGGTGGGCTACTCTCCGCGCGCCAGCCAGAGCGAGCGCGAGTGGGAGGCGAAGTTTCGCGCCATCCCTGATCCCTCCAATCTCCGTGAATATATGCGGCGGCTGAGTGCGCGCCCGCACCACGTTGGCTCCCCATATGATAAAGACAATGCCGAATGGATTCTTGCTCATTTCAAGGACTGGGGACTGGACGCGCACATTGAGAGATTCGACGTTTTATTTCCGACGCCCAAGGTGCGCGTGCTGGAGATGCTTGCGCCTACAAAATTCACCGCCAAACTGGAAGAGCCTGCGCTGGCGGTCGATCCAACTTCGAACCAGAAGTCGGAACAGTTGCCTACGTATAACGCCTACTCTATCGACGGCGATGTAACCGGCCCGCTCATTTTCGTAAATTATGGCTTGCCCGAAGACTACGAAAAGCTTGACCGGCTGGGCATTTCGGTGAAAGGCGCGATCGTGATCGCCAAGTATTTACATTCGTGGCGAGGAATAAAACCAAAAGTTGCGGCCGAGCACGGAGCCATTGGCTGCCTGATTTACTCCGAGCCGCAGGACGACGGCTACACGCGCGATAACGTTTTTCCACAAGGGCCGATGCGCAATCCGGACGGAGTGCAGCGCGGCAGCGTCATGGATTTCGCCTCC
>Ga0187859_10001426_pt1 | contig 15242 bp, 16 predicted proteins | sample June2016WEW_10_1_2_FD_133019 | JGI IMG/M metagenome (GOLD analysis project Ga0187859, IMG submission 133019) | Peatland microbial communities from SPRUCE experiment site at the Marcell Experimental Forest, Minnesota, USA - June2016WEW_10_10 | ecosystem: Environmental > Terrestrial > Soil >...
ACAGGGATACATGGATCCGCGACGTACGCACTGCCCTTGAGCGCCATGGGATTGGCTGGACGATGTGGGATTATTCGGGATCGTTTGGCGTGGTTACGAAAAATGATGGGAAGACGGTGGCGGATGAGGGCGTGCTGCGGGCGCTCGGACTGAAGTGAGCTTTCAGAGTTTCTGCCCTTCGGCGACTTGGCTTGCTAAGAGGAAGGTCTTCGGGTATTTTCCTTCCCCGCAGAGCTTGAAGGAGCCGAAATCCTTGTACCAACGCCCCAAAGGAACTTCAGGCTTCGATTCGATCCAGAGGCGAAGCCGATTGAGGTCGTCGGCGCTGATCTTGCGGTCCCGCATCCGCTCTATAAGATGATCGCGAACCGCGGGCGGAAGGCGCGACCAAGTCTCAATTTGCTGCATTACTCTCCAAAAACGAAGCGGCCTAACTCATCGCCGAGCTTCTTGACGTCCTCCGGATTCTTAGACGAGCGGAAGCGTTCGGCAAGCTCGAAAAAAGCCTGCTCCTTTTGCTTGGCGGCCTCGATGCCCTGTTCGATGAGTTCTACCAGGACGCGGTTATCGCTGAGGCGACGGCGTCTAGCCAGACGGTCCACTTGCTGGGCGACCTGTGCGGGGAGAGTAACGCTCCGCCGAACCTGCTTTGTGGTTGACATAGCACCAGTATACACCATTATGGTGCGCAAGCCGAGGTTTTGCCACGAACCGCCACGAACTTCGGGAGAGCAGGGAGAGCGCTTGCCCATCTATATCATCTGCTTCTTCCACTTCCCCCGTTTGAACAACACGGCGCTCGTGGCGGCGATTGAGCATTCCGCGACCACGATGGCGATGAATGCTCCGTTCGAATGCAAGCCCATCGGAATCGCGAGCCAGTAGGCCAGTGGAATTTCGACTACCCAGAAGCCGAAGAAATTTACGATGGTGGGCGTGACCGTGTCGCCCGCGCCGTTGAACGCCTGAAGCATGACCATTCCGTAGGCGTAGCCGATGTTGCCATAGCTGATAATGCGCAGGCAGGTTGCCGCCAGCGGAATGACCGCAGCATCATGGGTGAACAGCCGCGCGATCGGCTCGGCCATGAGTATGAAGAACACTCCCACCGATCCGAGGAAAAGCATATTGTAAAAGCCGGTGCGCCAGACGGCTTGTTCGGCGCGTTCAGGCTTGTTGGCTCCCAGATTCTGGCCCACGAGCGTAGCGGCCGCGTTGCTGAGTCCCCACGACGGCAGAATGACGAATATGACCACGCGAATTGCGATCGTGTAACCCGCGAGCGCGGCGGCTCCGAAGACGCTCACAATGCGCACGAGTCCGATCCAGCTGGTGTGGGCGATGGCGAACTGCAGGATTCCCGTCAACGACACCCGCACCAAGCGCAGCAGCACGCTGACATCGACGCGAATCTGCCGCGTCAGGATGCGGATACGCTCGGACCCTCGGAGCAGGCGATAGAACTGGTAGCCCACGCCGATGCTGCGCCCGGTGAATGTGGCCAGAGCGGCACCGGTTACTCCGAGGCGAGGAAAGGGCCCCAGCCCAAAAATCAAACAGGGATCGAGAATCAGATTGATGATGTTCGAAACCCACAACAGGCGCATCGCGATGGCGGCATCGCCCGCGCCACGAAAGATCGCATTGTTGAGGAACAGCATCAGAATGGCGCCGCTGCCGCCAAGCGCAATTCGGGCGTAGCCGCTTCCTGTCGCGACGATGTCGCCCGAAGCGCCCATCAGCCGCAGCAACTGAGGCGCATAAACGAAGCATGGAATTCCGATGACGATCGACGTGACTAATCCCAGCACGATCGCCTGCACTCCGGCCACGGCCGCGCCTTGCGGGTCCTTCTCTCCTATACGCCTTGCCACCATGGCCGTCGTCGATAAGCTCAACCCGATGCCGACCGCGAAAACCAGGCTGAGCAGCGACTCGGTGAGCCCAACGGTGGCCACGGCGTTGGCGCCAAGCCGTCCCACCCAGAAAACGTCCACTACCGCGAAGAGCGATTCGAGCACCATCTCGAGGACCATGGGCACGGCCAGCAGCAGGATCGCCCGATTCAGGCTTCCGGTCGTGTAGTCCTGATGAGAACCGCGGATCGCTTCCCACAGAGAACTCCATAGGCTGCGCTCCGGTGAGGGCGGCGGAGAATTCATTACCGTAACCGCATCCATAAATACCTGGCAGGCTTTCTACGCGTCGCTGCCGTCAGTTGAATGAAAATGGCACGACGACATGGCTAAAGCAAAGGGAAAGACGGATTCGATATCCGCGACAGCGGATCAGGAGAAAGGCGAATTAGACAAGATCAAACATCGGCGAATCCTTAGCGGGTCGGCGGGCCTTCTCAACGATCTGCGGATGGCCAGCCGAAGTGAAAAACATTCTATCTGGAAACCGATAAAGCGGCAATAGTTTCGATCTGAGGGTAGTGCCTCAGTTCAAACTGAGGCACTACCGATCTGAGTCCAGGAAGAGGAAGATCTCGATCAATTTCTTCCTGAAGATAAGCCGATCGGGTGGGCAATCTCGCGCACGAACCACGCATCGTCGGTGGACGATTAACTCTGGCCGTCCCCGGATTCGAGTTCCTGACAAAGCTGACGGCCCAGATTCTTAGCTACCGAATTCAAGTCTTTCGCGAGTGCCAGCCGCCACTTTTCCGTGGACTGTTGTGCGAGCTCTTCGAGTTGCTGCGCGATCGACTGCAACGCTTCCTCGCCTTGGGCATTCAGAGAACCCGAAAAGGAGCCTTCAATCCGGTTCTGGATCGTTCTCAAGTGACCACATAGCTCGTTGATCCGGCCTTCCACTTCAGTCGACCCGCGCGCTTTCAGGTCCTTGAGAGTCAACGCGACCGCGCTCTCCAATTCCTTTTGCGCCTCAGAGACGATTTCGCCGGCCACGCGTTCAAGATGCGCGTCAAGGTCTGTCTCGAGGCGGCGCACTGACTCGTTCAATCCCGTTGTTCTCCGCCCCAGGTCCGAAACTTCCGACTGAAGCTGGGACGCCTTTGCAGCGGAGTCACTCTGCATTTTTTTCATCTCCCCGCGGTGAGCGTCGTGTGACTCCGCAAGCTGCCCCTGCAAAGACCTCAACAGCTTCTCCCCGTGCGCGTTGAAATGGGCTCCCGTCTCCAACGCCTGACGCTGCAGTTTCTCGATTCCGGCGCGAACATGTTGTTGCGCCGCGCTGGTCAGTTCCTTCGACAATACCTGCGCCCGTTGTTCGACAGCGTGCAGTTCCCCGGCAAGGCGGTGCCTGAACTCGGTCAGTGCGGCGCTGACCTTTTGCTCAATCGCTGTTTTTGTCGAACCAAGAATCGCAGTGGACTGTTCGCGTGTCTGCTGCAGAACGCGCGTCCCAAGATCTTGCCGCAAGCGCTCCCAAAGCTTCTCCTCCAACTCGGGCGGAATGTACTCCAGCGACACTTCGAAGCGATTGCGCTTGGAATTGGCGGCCAGCTTCTCGCGCAGTGCCGTGACCTCGGTCTGCAAGGGCAGAACAAACTTGGCAAGTATGCCGCGCAGACGGTCCTCCGACAGTTGTTCCTCGATCTTGGCAAGAACCTCGCGCGACGCGCGCGATGGAGTTTGCGGTTTGTGCATAACGGTGAGCGTGGGCGCCGGCTTTTGCGTAGGCTGCAGCGCCGCGGACGCGGGCATCTCGACCACCTTCCAATCGTCGGGATACGATTCCAATCCCCAAAAATTTTCTGGACGGTCGAGCTGCGCGCCCAGCCGGAAGCCTTGTCCGTCGGCTCCCATTGGCTGGCAGAAAACCACATACGCGGTCGCCTGCCGTCCTCCCCGGCTATGCAGGCGCAGCGCGCTTCCGGCATCCAACTTTAAAGGAAAGCGGAGCGCGCAACCATGCGCGCTGACTACCAGCGTCTCGCAGACCTCGGAGAACTGGGCGTTCGGCTCCAGGCTGGTAACGCGTATAGGAACTCTGATCGGCACCCTCGAGCTGCGCCGCAATGTGTGACCGTTGGAAGCAGGCATAGTAATCCTCAGCGTGATTGGGAGGCTGGCACCGCCGACAGGCCGTTGAGCCCCTGCATTAAAGTACCGCGATGTGTTTACCGATGCCTCTCTCGGGAGTTCGCTTCCAAGATGTTCCAGCGGACACGCGGCAGACAGCCAGATGTCAGGGCCAGCATGTACCTCGGACGGAATTCTGCTGGTACCACCGGACGGCGTCTTTTGGGAATTAGTCCAGACTGCCCTGCTCGATCACCACATTCTCGCGAACAATGAGCCGGTGGGCAGCCATTTCGCGCAACTTTGGCAAAACGCGATTTACGTGCTCGTCGGTGTCGACGAAGGAAATCACGACGGGCAACTGGCCCCCGGCCTCAACCAGATGCGCGGTGTGAACTTTGCCCCGCCCCAGAAAGCCAGCCACCGCGTGGAAGGCGACGGCCCCAAAAGAATTTTCTTCGCGCAAATATTTCAGGATTTCGAGATGCAGCGGACGATGGCGCCAGGAATCGCCCTCGGTGAGATAGATGGTGACTTGAACGGCCATGGCCTTCGACCCCACTCCAACTCCGGCTGCCATTTTACAACCCGCGCGCGATTGCCGCGCCGACCAGCACCGCGCCGAGGCAGAGTGCGTTGCTGGCCACAATGTTGATGCCGGTGAGGAGCCACTGTCCTTGCTCCATCAGCGCGAAGCTTTCGAATGCATAACTGGAAAATGTCGTGTAGGAACCGCAGAACCCGATGGCGACCAACAGGCGCCAGCGCGGATCGAGCAATACTCTCTCGGTTGAGAACACGAGGAAAAATCCGAGCACAAGACTGCCGGTGATGTTGATGAGCAGCGTGCCGTAGGGGAACGCCGACGTGACGTGGCGCGAGATCAGGATGCTGAGGTAATAACGGGCGCTCGCTCCGACAACGGCGCCAATGGCGATCCACAGATAGTTGGAGAACTGGTTGGCGAGATGGCTTGCCTGCAAGCTCACGGCAGACTCCTCCTGCAAGAGTTCTGTAGGAGTTATCAGCCGGACATGGGCGGTTAATGGCGAACTCCATCGCCAGTTGCATCAGTATATCGTAGAGACGGCGAACGGACGAAGATGACTAAGGTGCGAAGCGGTAGGCTAGAAAGTTCCTAGCCAGCGAATAGGAAAGCGGCTTCCCAGCGCTTTCACAAGGCGCTCGTCGGCGGTGATAAGTTGAGTTTTGGCAGTGAGCGCGAGTGCGACGTAAAGGCTGTCGTAGAAACTTCGGTCGTAGTCCACCGCGATCTGGAATGCTTGAATCAACAAGTTTGAGGTAGAAATAGTCTGGATCGCGAGCTCCGTTATGCGCAAGAGAGTTGCGCGAGTTACACACCTCGGATTCTGGAAGCTGGTCGTAGCGTTGTCACTGAGGAATGGCACGGATGGAGGTGACGGGAAGCAGCCGCAAGTTCCCACCGATCCGCTCGCGATAATCGCTACGCTCCTTGACACTCCGTTTTCAGCCCTTTATTCTTGATAATTGCTCCCTGAGAGACTTTCGTCTCTGTGCGCACTTCCGCAGGCCTTTGCGGTAATTTGAAATGGGGGCGGCGGAGATTCCAAGCTCCAATGTTCATCGAACTTAAGGATCTGGAGCTCCACCCGGTCGATTTCCGGGAGGAGTTCAGCCCGGGTGTGATCGATCTCGGCGAAGAGGTGAGGCAACGCTCGCCCCTGCTTACCGAGGGTCGTGCCGATCTGGTCGAAGAGCATCACGGCAAGCATCAGGTGGTGCAAGACATACGGCTCAAGGGCAAGCTGGCGACGAGCCTCGAAGTGGCGTGTGCGCGCTGCCTCGATCCAGTCGTGCATCCGGTCGAGCGCAGCTTCGATCTGCTCTATCGGCCGCTCGGCACAGACTCCGGCCACGAAGAGCTTTCGGTGACCGACGCTGAGGCCGAGATCGGATATTACGAGGGCGAGGGCCTGTTGCTCGAAGACGCGCTGCGCGAGCAGGTGCTTCTGGCCCTCCCTTTGAAGACGGTTTGCCGCGAAGACTGCAAAGGTTTGTGCCCGCACTGCGGCAAGAATTTGAATGAAACTCAGTGCTCGTGCGTGGATGATGTTGAAGATCCACGTTGGGCGGCGCTGAAAGAGATACGTACGAAATTGAATCAATAGGAGAAAGCTCCCAGATCCTGGTTCTCAGTTCTCAGTCAATCCGCTCTTGCTGAGAACTGAGAACCGAGAACTGAGAGCTAAAAAAGATGCCGAATCCAAAACGCAGACATTCACAAAAGCGCACCGCCACACGCCGGGCGCACGACTCGCTCTCCAAACACTCTTTGTCGGAGTGTCCGAACTGCCACGAGCAGAAGATGCCGCACCGGGCTTGCCCGAAGTGTGGAACCTATAAGGGCCGCGAAATCTTAGAGGTCGCCGAGAAGTCCTAAGTTTCTTTCTTCCTCCATGCCAACCGTAATCGCCCTGGATGCGATGGGGTCCGACAAAGCGCCGAGGCCTGAACTGGAAGGCGCTTTGCAGGCGGCGCGCCATCACGGCGTGCGCGTGCTTTTGGTCGGACCGGAGGCGCGGCTGCGGCATGAGTTGGCGCACTATCCGGGCGCGCGGCGCCTGGGAGTCGAGGTCGTTAACGCCAGCGAAGTCATCACCATGGAAGACAAAGTGGACGCGATTCGCGCCAAGCGCGATTCGTCGATCCGCGTTGGATTGCGTCTCGTTCGCGAAGGCCGAGCCGCGGGCTTTGTTACTGCGGGCAACACCGGCGCAGCCATGGCCACGGCGAAAGTCGTGCTTGGCGCGCTGCCCGGAGTGGACCGACCGGCGCTGGCAGCGGCCTTCCCGACGGTCCTCAACACAGCCGCAGTGTTGCTCGATGTAGGCGCAAACGTCGATTGCACGGCTAACAATCTCGCTCAGTTCGCGGTCATGGGAGACATTTATTGCCGTTCGATCTTCGGCATGAAACATCCGCGGGTCGGCTTGCTTTCGATTGGCGAAGAAGAGGGCAAAGGCAACGATCTAACGCGCGAGGCCTTTCAACTGCTCAAGCGGCTTCCGATAAATTTTATGGGCAACGTGGAAGGCCGCGACCTATACAACGGCCATGTGGATGTGATCGTGGCCGACGGCTTCGTCGGCAATGTCGCGTTAAAGACCTCAGAAGGCGTGGCCCGACTGGTGCGCGCCGTGTTGAAAGATACTTTGAAGGCGACGATCACACGGCAGGTAGGCGCATACATTTCGCGCAACGCGTTTTCGGATTTCAAAAAGCGCCTCGATCACACCGAGTATGGCGGCGCTCCGCTGCTCGGCATAAAAGGCGTCTGCATCATCACCCACGGATCGTCGAATACGAACGCGATCAAAAATGCCGTGCGCGTGGCCGCCGAATTCGCCGAGGGCAAAGTCAACGAAACCATCGAGCGCGAGCTGGCGCAACTGAGTGCAGCGGTTTAGAAAGGTCAGAGGTAAGAGGTGTGATTGCGGAGGTTAGAAGCTCGTCGCGCAAACGTCCTTGTGAAGCGAGTTTTAACCTCGGCAATCTCACCTCTAACCTCTGACCTCATACGATATGACGAACAGTTCTTCTAAAATTGCATTTCTCTTCCCCGGCCAAGGCTCTCAATCCGTTGGCATGGGCAAGGATCTCGCCGACAATTATCCCTTAGCCCGTCAAACTTTCGAAGAAGCCGACGATGCGCTCGGCTACAAGCTCTCCGAGGTTTGCTTTGCGGGTCCGGAAGAAAAATTAAAGCTGACGGAAATTACGCAGCCTGCGATTCTGACCGCGTCCGTCGCCGCGTGGCGCGTATTGCAGGAAAAGGGCCTGCAGCCGGATTTTGTTGCCGGTCACAGCCTGGGAGAGTATTCGGCGCACGTCGCCGCCGGCACGCTCGCCTTCACCGACGCAGTTCGCACCGTCCGCAATCGCGGCCGCTATATGCAAGAGGCAGTTCCGGTCGGCGTAGGCGCCATGGCCGCAATTCTCGGAATGCCAATCGACCAGGTCACCCAAATTGCCGCCGATGCGGCCCAGGGTGAAGTTTGCCAGTCGGCCAACATCAATTCACCCGAGCAGATCGTGATCTCGGGCAACACCGCCGCCGTCGAGCGCGCCATCAACCTCGCCACCGAGCGTGGAGCGAAGAAAGCAGTCAGTCTGCCAGTGAGCGCGCCTTTCCATTGTTCGCTGATGCAGCCGGCGCAGGATCGCTTGGCGGCAGATCTAACCGCCCTAAATTTTCAGAATCCATCGTACCCAGTGATCTGCAATATCGATGCGGCGGCGGTCACTTCCGCCGAAGCAGCTCGCGCCGCCCTGATCCGTCAGGTAACCGGTACAGTTCGCTGGGAGCCGTCCATACGCCTGCTGATCGATCACGGAGTCCAACTGTTTATTGAAGTAGGCCCGGGAAAAGTTCTTTGGGGATTGATGCGGCAAATCGACCGCGCAAAGACAGCGGCCACGGTCGGAGATACAGCTTCACTAGAGAAAACGCTAACTCAGATCGCCACCCTGGCAGCGTAGCGGAATGCTCACGTAGGGACAGGTGCCCTGACCTGTTCAGCCGAGCAAAGCTCGGCAACGCTCAGAACGGATAAACCGTCAGCGTCTTATCCGATTTCTGCACGAACATGCGCGCGTGTTCCGTGCGTTCGTTGACGATCACTTCGACTACCACTCCACCACCGCCAAAATTTTTCGTATTGGCTGATCCGTAGATCCGGTGCGACTTGACCAGTCCCCACTCGCCGCCCGGTCCCCAGTCGCGATAGAAATCGGCGTAGGTATATTGCGAATACTTCTGCTGATGTTGGCGCCAGCCTGAGTCGTTGAAATAAATCCCATACGCAGTTTCATAATCCTGATGTTGCAGAGCGCTAAAGAACTTGTCGGCGGCGTGCTCCTCAGGCCAGTTACGATTGAACCACGCTAACGCAGCAAAAACGATCACGATCACCACCGCAGTGGCAATCCTGATGTTGCGCCTTCGCGCTTTCGCGGGATCGTATAGCGGGGCGTCGAGCAGGGTCATAAGGTCTTCGCTACAAGAATACCTGTTAAGAATAATGGATAAATGCGGAATGAGTCATTGGCACACCCGCGTATAAGCGACGCATAAGCCACTTTTTTCAACTTCGGGGTTTGAACCATCCAGTTCATCCGTATACCCGCTCTACATGGTATCGTTGAGGAACTTATTTCGATGACGGCTTCGTTCCCATTTGGAGCGCACCTGTTTGTGCCGATTTGCGCCGCTCGCCTATAGCTACCTGTCAGATACCTGTTAGAGATCTCAGAATTCCCGGTTGCAATGCTATTCCAGCATCTTAAGTTATGGCATCAAAGGTTGACGGAAATTCCGCGGACTTCAAGTTCGCGAAGAGAACACTTCGGAGAGAAACACTCAATGACGATAAAAGTCAAAAAATTAGGTTGGTGGAGCGTAGTGCTTTTCCTGGCGCTGGCGACGGCAATGCTGCCGACGAAAGCCGCCGCGCAAAATGAAGATCAACCGCAGGATGATCCGCCCACAAGAGTGGCGCGGCTCGGTTACATGGAGGGTTCCGTTTCATTCCGGCCCGCCGGTGAAACGGATTGGGTGCAAGCCGTTCCCAATCGCCCGATGACCACCGGCGACCAGCTCTGGGCCGACCGCGATTCGCGCGCCGAATTGCAACTCGGCTCGGCCGTGATCCGCTTAAGCGAGAACACTGGCCTTTCTTTTCTCAACCTCGACGACCACACCGTGCAGATTCAGCTCACCTCGGGCTCACTCAACATTCGCGTGCGGCATCTCGACCAGGACGACGATTTCGAAATCGATACGCCGAACCTCGCCTTCACCATCTCTGAGCCGGGCAGCTATCGCGCGCAAGCCAGCGAAGACGGCACCTATACCATCGTCAGCATCCACGATGGCGGAGGCCAAGCCACCGGCAACGGCCAGACCTACACGCTGCATGCTGGACAGAGAGCCACTTTCAGCGGCACCGATTCGCTGAACGCCGACGTAGAGCAACTGGGCGGTCCCGATCAATTCGATAACTGGGCCTCTGCTCGCGATCACCGCTACGATATTTCGCCCTCGGCGCACTTTCTATCGGCCGATGTCGTCGGCTACGAAGATCTCGATGAAAACGGCGACTGGCGCGACGACCCCAGCTACGGGCACGTCTGGTACCCGCACATCGAAGCCGGCTGGGCGCCTTATCACACCGGCCATTGGGATTGGATCGAGCCTTGGGGCTATACATGGATCGATGACTCTCCGTGGGGCTATGCACCCTTCCACTACGGCCGCTGGGTGATGGTTGGCGGAAGCTGGGGCTGGATCGCCGGACCGCCAGCAGTGCCTGCCGTCTATGCGCCCGCGCTGGTCGTCTTCATCGGCGGAGGCCCGGGCGGCTGGGGAGGAAATGTCGGCTGGTTCCCGCTTGGTCCGCGTGAGGTTTATGTGCCACCCTACCCGGTCAGCCGCGGCTACATGACGCAGGTAAATGTCAGCAACACGACCGTCAACGTCGTGAACGTCACCAATATCTACAACACCACCATCATCAATAAAAGCACGACCATCACCAACGTGACCTATGCGAACCGGAATGTCCAGGGCGCAGTCATGGTAGTTCCACAGCGCACTTTCGCGAGTGCGCAGCCCGTGGCCCACGCGGCGGTCGCCGTCAACGCACAGCAACTCGCCAGCGCCCCCATAAGCGCGAGAGGAGCAGCGGTAGTTCCGACTCGAGAGGCAGTGCTCGGAGCGAAAGCTTCCAGCGCTGGCCACGTAACCACGCCGCCGGCAGCCGTTATGAATCGCCAGGTCATTGCGAAGAAGACGCCCCCGCCTCCGCCCGTGCCGTTTGCAAAACAGCAACAGGCTCTGGCAGCGCATCCCGGACAGCCGCTGGCAAAACAGGAAGTACAAACCTTGCGGCCGACGGGCGCCGCAGCTCCGCGCCCGATGGTCAAGCAGGCGCCTCCGGGAAAACCGGCGACCGCAACGGTTGTGCATCCGGGCAATCAACCCGCCAATGCTGCGCGACCGGGACAGCCCGCTGCGCCCGCCGCTTCTCAACCAAATCGCCCTGCTGCTCCAGCCGAGGCGAATCGTCCTGTAGGCTCGCAGCCGAATCGCCCAGCGGCGCCCCCGCAGAACAATCGTCCGGAAGCGAGCCCAGAGACGAATCGTCCGCAGACGCAGCCGAGTCGCCCCGTGCCTCCCGCAGAGTCAAATCGTCCTGCAGGCTCGCAACCGAATCCACTAGCGCCGACGCCAAACAATCGTCCGGAAACGAATCTAGAGACGAATCGTCCGCAGACGCAGCCGAATCGTCCTGCACCGGAGCGGCCTGAGGCCAATCAACCGCCGGCGAATCGCCCGCCACAACCGGCGCCCGCCAACCGACCACCCGCGGCACAGCCGAATCGTCCTGCCGAGGAGAACCGTCCCGAGCCGAATCGCAATCAGCCGGCCACGCCTCCGCCGAGCGAGCGTCAGCAACCGCACACGCCTCCGCCGGCCGCAGCCAAGCCCGCGGCGCCGCCTCCGCATCAACAGCAGAAACCCGCTCCACCGCCAAAGAAAGAAGAAGAGAAAAAGGAAAAGCCGCCAGGAGCGTAACGCGAAATCGGTAACAGAACTTTACAGGCATCCCGAATTTTTCGGGATGCTTTTTTTTGCGAGAAATCGCCGGCAATCCACCACCGTGCCGATCAATTTCACCACGCAACGCGATACAGGAGATCATTCCCGCCGCTACCCCTCGCACCCGATTCCATTAGAGCGCTCATCATTTAAGTTGGAGAAAGCGCTGCTTACCTCCGGAGTTTCTGATCAATTTCACAACGAGGTGAATCTATGGCAGCGAAAAAAAGTTCACGAACAAAATCGGGCAACCGCAAGTACGGCAAAACGGCGGGCAAGACAGTCGAAAGCGCCATGCGCCGCAGGAAAAAAGGCACGCTGCGTTCTGGAAAAGCAGGCAAAGGCGGCAAAGTAACCAGCTGAAAGCAGGCAATCGCCATCGGCCTATCGGAAGCGCGCAAGAGAGGCGCGAAGGTTCCTGAGAAAAAAGCGAGCTAAAACAAACTTGAACGAGTCCGAGCAACTGACAACACAGAATAAGAACTCGAAAACAAATTCAAAGATATCCGCGAGGTGACTTGTTGAAGTCCGATAATCTTCTAAAGCTCTACTTTGATCAGCTTGATCAGATGCACTCCGCCGAAACACAGATCCGCGAAGCCCTGCCCAAGATGATTGAAGCCGCCAGCGAGCCCGACTTGAAGACCGCGCTTCAAAATCATCTCGAGGAAACCGAAACTCACGCCGCGCGCCTCGATAAAATTCTGATGGAGGCGAAAGGGGTGGTTGACCCGAAGCTGTGCAAAGGCATCGCCGCTCTGATCACTGAGGGCGAAGACATCATTCAGGATGCGACCGACGATTCGGTTCGCGATGCCGGTCTCATAGCCGCCGCGCAAAAAGTCGAACACTATGAGATGGCCGCTTATGGAACGTTGCGCACGTTCGCCGAAATCCTGGGAAACTCTGAGCATGCCGCCCTGCTCAATCAGACCCTCGAAGAGGAAAAACACGCCGACGCAGTTCTGACCGCCATTGCGGATACCGCTAACGACAAAGCCCACAAAGCCGCCTGAACGATTGACGCGCATCAGAAGCTAAGCTAGCCTCTGCCGATATGTCCACCGATCCCGATGTGATCATCGTTGGCGCCGGCGCGGCCGGGCTCGCTGCCGCAGCGCAGCTTGGCAAGGGCGGTCTGTCGGTGAAGATTATCGAAGCGCGCGATCGCATCGGCGGCCGCATCTTCACGCTGCGCGATCCCAAGCACAGTGCGCCGATAGAAATGGGCGCCGAATTCATTCATGGCCTGCCACCTGAAACCATGACCCTGCTCAAGCAGCGGCAAGTTCGCATCCGCGAGGTTGACGGAGACAGATGGTGTTTCGTCGACGGAAAGCTCGGGACGTGCGATTTTTTCTCGGACGTGGAACGCATTCTGAGCAAGATGGAAGATCGCAATCCCGATCAATCCTTCCTCGATTTTCTCGGGACTGCTGTCCGGCCACTAAGACTAGCGACCGCGAGCGCAAGAAAAGGGAGTGGGCCCTCGGCTATGTCAGCGGCTTCAACGCAGCCGATCCGGCTTTAGTCGGTGTGCATTGGCTGGTCAAGGGAATGCGCGCCGAAGAGCAGATCGAGGGCGACCGCGCCTTCCGCGCCGAGCACGGTTATGCGGACTTGATCGATTTTTTTCAGGAACAACTGAATGAGACAGGCGTTTCCATTCGGAAAAATACGGTCGTCGAGAAGATTCACTGGAGCCCAGGTCGTGCTGAACTCACGCTGCGGGAGGCGGAGACCACCTCCGTTATTTCCGCCCCGCGCGTATTGATCACGGTGCCGCTCGGTGTGCTGCAAGCGCAAAGTGGCGAAAAAGGTGCGATTCGCTTCACTCCAGATTTACCCGAACACAAGCAAAACGCGGTACGCAACGTAATCATGGGCAAAGCCGCGCGGGTAGTTCTCCGTTTTCGCGAACGCTTTTGGAAAAACCTTCCCTCAGGCGACGAGTCTTCAAAAAAGATGGACGGAATGAGTTTCCTTTTCTCCCACGATGAATCGTTCCCCACCTGGTGGACGACCTTGCCTGAAAAGTTGCCGTTCCTAATCGGCTGGGCGCCCTTCCGCGCTGCCGAAAAACTCGCCGGACGAAATCAATCGTTCGTGGTCCAGCAGAGTCTCAGCACCCTTCATCGCCTGCTCGGCCCGAGTGCGCAGGAACTCGAAGGCCTACTCGAACACGCGTACTTCCACGACTGGCAGACCGATCCCTTCTCGCGCGGAGCCTACAGCTACGGAAAGGTCGGCGGCGATGGCATGCAGGAAGCCCTCGCCATGCCGCTCGACAACACATTGTTCTTTGCCGGAGAAGGCACCGACGTCAGCGGTCACAACGGAACTGTGCATGGCGCCATTGCCAGCGGCAACCGAGCCGCCGCGGAGATCCTTCCCGCCACTGCCGCCGGAAAGTGAGCGGCCGGACGACTCAGCGATCACGTCAGGCCGAAACAATCCCCTCTCAAGCAAGCCCACGCCGACTTTACAGCGATCACCGGATGTGCCAGTGATCCTTCATCGACTATGGTAGTGGCGCGAAGGAGTTTGAAGATGAGCGATTCAAAGACCAACAAGTGCAGCCATCAGCCCTGCGTTTGTGTGCCTCCGGCTGGAGAAAAATATTGCAGTCAATTTTGCAAAGACGCGGGATCGGAAGAGACAGAAATCGCGTGTGATTGCGGCCACGCGCCGTGCGCCCAGTAATCAAGCAATGTGGAACTGAAAACGAACCAGATCAACTGTTTTTTGGCGTTCCGTGCGGCGACCGATGAATCTCTTGCGCTAGCGTTCGAGCGCCGAGCTGCTATGTTTTTGCGTTTGCACTCCACTATGCCTATCGCGCCATCTCCGTCGGCAAATTGACCACGCTGTTACTGCTGTGACGGCCCAGGCAATCGTCGCGATGAGCAGCGTCAGCCATGTCGGGAGCTGTGGCAGCAACTTCCACGAGACGACCGCGAACGCCATCAACCCGAGCGTCCCCATCGCGGCACCGGCTGCATCCACGCCCGCGGCCACGCGCCCTCTTTTGGTGCCATCGAATCCGAACTGCGCTTTCTTTTCCTTCTCATGCTTCTCAATCAGCGAAGCGCTGGCTGGAAAAATCGCCGGGAATGCCAGAAACAGCCCACCAATCGCCGGACCAAACCGCTGCGCAATCAATCCCGCTGCCGCAGTGATAAGACCGCCGAACAAGAATCGCGTGGCGTATTCATACCAACGCGTTTCTCCAATTTCGCCAGGCTCTACTTTTATTAACATCGTGTTCTGCCTCTGCGCGTGCTCATAGCAGCGTGAGGTACCGGAAAGCGAATGCGCAGCCCAACCAGAGAACGAGCGAGGCTGCGGTTACCGTCAGAGCCGACAACTTTCCGCGGCGCAAAATTCTCGAAACCACCAGTGCATAGATGAGGAATGCCAGAGATCCCCAAATCATCGAATGAGCTTCAAGCGCGGCGTACGCCGAACCTTTTTTCCAAACCGTTAGGCTCAGAGTCGCCAGGGCAACGGATGGTGCCGCGCCCAGTAGGCCAGCAAAGCTCTTAGGCTTGAGAGCGTCCGCGAAAACAGCGAAGAGACAGACGACGGTGCCACCCACAAAAAATCGCAGA
>Ga0187859_10001438_pt1 | contig 15142 bp, 13 predicted proteins | sample June2016WEW_10_1_2_FD_133019 | JGI IMG/M metagenome (GOLD analysis project Ga0187859, IMG submission 133019) | Peatland microbial communities from SPRUCE experiment site at the Marcell Experimental Forest, Minnesota, USA - June2016WEW_10_10 | ecosystem: Environmental > Terrestrial > Soil >...
ACTCCAATGAGGAACGATCCGCTGACGTTGATGATCAGCGTGCCGAGCGGAAATCGGCCGCCGTACTTCAACATGATCCACGAACCGGCCACATAACGAGCCAAACCCCCGAGTCCAGCGCCGGCTAACACAACCAAATATCTGTCCAATCAAAAGTCGCTCCGTTTCTATCATGATTCAATTTCACCGACCGGTTCTCCGTACGTTGATTCCTTCAGCTCACGCTCCTTTTCCGGCAGCAAATGCCGAGGCAGGAATCGCGCGTTTGCGATGGCGGTTGGGATCACCGCGCTCGCAATGACGGTGGCCACCAGTTGCGAGTATTGGCCCTGATCGATGATGCCGTGGTTCAGTCCGAACAGGGCGGAGATGGTTCCAAATGTGAGGCCCGTGGACATCATCAAGGAATAGTAGATGCCATCGTGTCCGTTGTAGCCGAACGCGCGGACTGTAGGCAGCACCCCTACTAGTTTCGAGATCATTTTGGTGAAGAAAAGAGTCACGAATACAAGTGGCGCGGCTATCAATACCGGCACCGACACAAAGCTGCCGGCGCGGATGAAATAGAACGGCGTCAGTAATCCGAAGGTGAGAGTCCGCAGGCGGCGGATCAGGAGATGATCTTTTCCGACAGTGCCCGCCAGCACCATTCCGATGATGTAGGCCGGAAGAACCGCCTCGCTGCCCGACCATACTGCCAGGCTTCCCAATCCGAACAGGAGAAACAGCAGATACTTGGTTTCGAGCTCGGAGACGCGCCCACCGTAGCGCTCGAAAAACCAGCGCGTGATGGACGGCAGGATGAGAAAGAGAACGATGCTAGCGCCGAGGAAGATCAGAGTCTTCCTGGTGAATGGCGAGAAGATCAAACCCAGGGCGAGAACGGTTCCAAGATCGTTGATGAAACATGCCGCCAGGATGGCCTTGCCGTAAGTAGTGCGATTGAATCCGAGCTCCAGCATTACCGCATAAACCACGGCCACGGAAGTGGTGGAAAGTGCCACGCCGGCTAGCCAACTCGGCCGCCAGGGCCAGTGCAGGAAATAACGCGCGACTAGCGCTGCCCCAAAGAAAGGGCAGAAGAATCCGACCAGGCCGACGGCGGAGGACTCCTTCCATTTTGCGCGGAAGACGCCGGGATCGAGCTCGGCGCCTGCCAGGAACGTCAGGACGATGGCGCCGGTTCCGGCCAAGAATGCTATCCAGGGAGCCTTGGCGCCCAGCGCTTCTCCGCCCACCAACGCGCCAATCGCGAGCTGCGCCACCGTTCCGACTACGATTTCAGACAGCGCGGTGGAAACTCTTAGCCAGTTGGCAATCAGAACCGCGATCAGCGCGAGCAATAACCAAAGGGCTGCGACAAACCACACCTGCTCCATGAGAGGATCTCCTCATCAATCTGTTTGTGGTTTGCTGAAGGAATCGGAACCAGGCTCCCACAGCGAAAACCACTGTAGGAGTCATTGGCCGTGCTGAACGGCATTAAGCGAACTCCACCGCTAGGTTTAGGTTACAACAGAGATTTCCCTGCAGGCAAGCGGCTCGCTCTGAACATGTGCTCCACATGCAACTATACTGGGAACATGACCAGAATGATCCAGATTCGCAACGTCCCGGTGGAACTGCACCGGAAGCTAAAGTCACGCGCGGCTCTGGAAGGGACCTCGCTGTCCGAATATCTGCTGAAGGAGATTCGCCAGGTGGCTGAACGCCCCACGCTCGAAGAACTGGCTGAACGTTTGAAGAACAGGACGCGAGTAACCTATCGTATTTCGCCGGCCCGGATACTCAGAGAGGAGCGCAGCCGGCGGTGATCGTCGTTGACGCCTCGGCGATCATCGAGGTCCTGCTCAACACGACAACCGGCGACGAGCTTAGTCGGTATTTATTTGCAACTGGGCAGACTTTGCACGTGCCGCATCTGACGGATGTGGAGGTCTTGCAGGTGCTGCGGCGCTATTCAATCAGCAAGGCTTTGGACCGGAAGCGAGCCGGAGAAGCATTCGATGACTATCGAGCGATGCCGTTGACGCGCTACGCACATTCAGTTCTGCTTCCGCGCGTTTGGGAACTTCGTCATAATCTTACGGCCTATGACGCGGTGTATGTTGCGCTTGCGGAGGCTCTGGATGCGACGTTGGTGACTTGCGATCGCGGTCTGGGCTCTGTCGCCGGCCACCACGCGGCCATCCGGGTGTTTTGAAACCACGGCTAGCGCAGGTTGAATTTCTTTATCTTGTACCGCAGGGTGTCGCGCGTGATGCCCAGCAAAACGGCCGCACGGGTTTGATTTCCTTCAGCCTTTTCGAGCGCCTTCACCAGCAGACTCTTCTCGGCTTCTTCCAGGCTCACGTCAAACTTCTCTTCCGCGGCCATCGCCAGCGGCCCGGCCACGGGGACGCCGGCGTGCGAGGGCAATACCTGCAGGCTGGATGTTTGAATCCAATCCGATTCCTCCAACACCATGGCGCGCTCGATTACGTTACGTAATTCCCGCACGTTCCCCGGCCAATCGTATTCCAGCAGTACCGCCGCTGCCCCATGCGATAGGCCTTCCACGGACCTTTTGAATTTCGTGTTGTAATGCTTCACGAAGGTTTCAGCCAACGGCAGGATATCTTCCTTGCGCTCGCGGAGAGGCGGCAGCAGTACCTGGATCACATTTAAACGGTAATAAAGGTCTAGTCGGAACTTCCCCTGCTCAATGGCTTCCGTGAGCTTGCGGTTGGTGGCCGCCACTACGCGTACATCCACTTGAATATCCCGCACTCCACCGAGACGCCGGAAAGTCTGCTCCTCCAGCACGCGCAACATTTTGGCCTGCAGCACTAGCGGCATCTCGCCCACTTCATCCAGGAAAATGGTGCCGCCGGATGCCACCTCCAGGATTCCGGCCTTGGGAGCGCGGGCGTCCGTGAAGGCGCCTTTTTCGTAGCCGAACAACTCGCTCTCGAGCAATGTCTCCGGGATCGCGGCGCAATTAATGGCCACGAACGGTCCGTCCCGCCTGCGGCCGAAATGATGGATGAACTGGGCGATGATATCTTTTCCAGTGCCGCTTTCCCCCTCCAGCAGAATGGTGGAAACTTCACTCTCGGCTACACGGCGGGCGAATTTCAAAACCTGTTTCATGGAAGGCGAGGCCGCCACCATTTTGAAATCGCCCATCCCCAGGACGCTTTCGCCGGAATAATCCGGCAGGCGGCGCCGCACGCCTCCGGCATCGTTGGTGGCGCGGCCAAAAACCAGCACCGCTCCGGAAACCTCGCCATGGTGGTCGCGTGTGGGCGCAATGCTGCCAGTGATAGGCCGCTTGGCTCCGCTACGATCCACCAGCAAAGCTCCGTGGCTGACTTCTTCCACAGTGCCTTCGGTGAGGACACGCCACAAAGGTGTGTCCAGCTCTTCTCCCGTCACGCTATCCACCAACGGAAAGACTTCGCGGATCGGTTTGCCCATCGCCTCCCGCGCGTTCCACCCCGTCCAGGCTTCGGCGGCCGGATTGAAAAGCGTCACCAATTCGGGCTTATCCACCGCGATGACACCTTCGGCAATAGCGCGCATGGTGGAGGACAACAGTTCCTCCTGTCCGCGATGCTTCAGGTCTTCCTGGTGCTTGTGCAGGGCAATCTCGATGCCGGCGTGCAACTCCGCTTCCTGAAACGGCTTGGTGATGTAACCCAAAGGCTGGGCCAGCTTGGCGCGCGACAGGGTGTTCGTATCGGCGTGCGCGGTGAGATAAACCACAGGAATATTAAAGCGCTCACGCAGGATACGGGCCGTTTCGGTTCCATCCATGTCGCCCTTGATGCGGATGTCCATCAATGCCAAATCCGGAGGATTTTCCCCGGCCTGGGCGATGGCATCGGCGCCGCTCGAAACCGACGCCGTTACGGTATAGCCGAGATCCGTCAGGATATCGCGCAGATCCTCAGCCGTAATCCGTTCATCTTCAACAATCAGAATTCTTGCAGCCATGTCGTTTCCGCGGCGCTCATGCCGCCGCGGCGAAGGTAAGCCGGACTTCCGTCCCGGCCTTGCACTCAACCTCGATCTTTGCTCCTAATTGCTCCGCCAACGTGCGCACTAATCGCAACCCCAATGTCCTCGCTGTTACCCAATCTATATCACTTCTCAGCCCGACGCCGTTGTCCGCCACTACCAGCAAAGCCATGCCCTCCAAATGCTCCCGCAGCTCGATGCGAACCTCGCCTTCACGTCCATCCGGAAATGCGTATTTTAGCGAGTTGGAGACCAGTTCGTTAATGATGAGGCCGCAGGGAACCGCGGCATCCATGCTCAGATACAGCGCGTCCAGATTGGTCCGCAGGTGAATGCGCTCGCCCGCCACACCGTAGGATTGGAACAAATGCGAGGCGAGTTGCCGGATATACTCCGGAAAGTCGATCCGCGAGAGATTATTTGATTGGTACAAACTCTCGTGAAGCAAGGCCATGGAATGTATCCGGTCCTGACTCTCCTGGAACATCTTGCGCGTCAGGTCGTCGTGGACCACGCGGGACTGCAGGCCCAGGAGGCTCGAAACCACCTGCAGATTGTTCTTCACCCGATGGTGAATCTCCTTGAGCAGGGCCTCTTTTTCCCGCAGCGAGTTCTTGATTTTATCCTCGGCCGCCACGCGGTCCGTGACGTCGCGCAGAATCACGGTGTACATATGCCGATCCTGCACGGTGACTTTAGAAATGGAAGCTTCCGCGGGAAACTCCGTGCCGTTCTTGCGCCGGCCCAGGATCTCGCTACGCTCGCCCATGCGGCGCGCTGTTTCCGGCGAACCGGCGAAATGCTGAAGATGCTGGCGATGCACCTCGACCAAACGCGCCGGCAGCAAAACATCCAGAAGTTGTCCGGTAATCTCCTGCGAGGAATAACCGAAGATCCGCTCGGCGCCCTGGTTGAACAGGATGATGCGCTGTTCGTCATCCACCGAGATGATGGCATCATCGGCCAGGTCGAGAATTTTCGCGAGTGGATCGGGCGAAGTCAAGAGAGTGTAGTGCTCGGGCTCAATTGATTTTACATCTAGATGATTCCGAAACGGCTGTGACCCACCGTTGGCCATGCTATTTTCCTCCCCGGGGAAGCTCGCCATAGCGTTCCTCCACGGCAAAGCGATTCGAAAGCTGTCACTATCGCTCGCCTGGAAAACAACCAGGTGTCCAGCCCTCATGTCAGCCCGTCTGCTGCTCAGAAGTGCGCCGGAGTCGCAGTCTGTCATCAATTAGTGTACCGGTTTGGCGTGCACAAAAGCTAGGGACTTACCCAGTACGCCAGGCTGAACCGGGCGCCCCATCGACTTCCCAGTAACCACCTTGCTACGTTGGACTAAGAGTGTCCCGAATCAGCCGTAAAGAGATCCACATCGGTGGAATCGTGCAGGGCGTCGGTTTTCGCCCTTTCGTCTACAAACTCGCGCAAGAACTCGGGCTTCACGGCTACGTATTCAATTCATCCGGGGGTGTGACCGTCGAAGTGGAGGGCCCCGATTCCCAGCTGGAATGCTTCATTCGACGCTTGCGGGATGAGACGCCGCCGCTGGCGCAAATCGAGGATGTACGCGTCCAGACTCTGGCGCCCGCCGGCTATTTGAGCTTCGTGATTCGTGAGAGTGTGGACGAACCGGGAAGGCTGGCGCCAGTCTCGCCGGACGTCTCCACTTGCGACGAATGCCTGCGCGATTTCCGCGACGCCGGGAATCGCCGGCACGGTTACCCATTCACCAACTGCACCAACTGCGGTCCCCGATATACCATCACGCGCAAGATTCCCTACGACCGCCCGTTGACTACCATGGCTTGTTTCGCAATGTGCGAACAGTGCCTGAGCGAATACGAAGATCCCGCCAACCGGCGTTTTCACGCGCAGCCCAACGCGTGTCCCGAGTGCGGGCCGGCGCTTAGGTTGGTGTCTCGCGACGAACTCGATATGCCGCTGAAGTTTGATGGAGGAATTTCCGAAATCCGCGCGCTTCGGCGAATGTTGCAGCAAGGGCGAATCGTGGCGATCAAGGGGCTGGGAGGCTTTCATCTGGCCTGCGATGCCGCGAGCGAAGACGCCGTACGCGCGCTACGCGAACGAAAAAAGCGCAGTGATAAACCCTTCGCTCTTATGGTGCCCGATGCCGCGGCGGCCGAGCGGCTGTGCGTGGTTTCAGAAGCCGCGCGCGCGGCGCTGGAGAGTAGCAGGCGGCCTATCGTAATTCTGCCGCGGCGGCCGGATGCTACCGCGCTGGCGGAAACGCTCGCGCCCGGCAACAATACGCTGGGCATCATGCTGCCCTACACGCCCCTGCATTACCTGCTGTTCAGCGACTCTCTGGATCAGCCGCCCGCTTTTTCCGCGTTAGTGATGACCAGCGGCAATATCAGTGAAGAGCCCATCGTCACGGGCAATCGCGAGGCCGCGCGGCGTTTGCACGGGATCGCCGACGCGTTTCTTTTTCACAACCGCGACATCCACGCCCGCGTGGACGATTCCGTGGTGCGGGTTTTCGAAGGCGAGGAGCGCGTGCTGCGGCGGTCGCGTGGCTATGCTCCTTTCCCGGTCGCGTTGAATTTCCCGGTGGCGGAAATCCTGGCGTGTGGCGCCGAGCTGAAAAATGCGTTCTGTTTGACCAAAGAACATCACGCATTTCTCAGCCAACACATCGGCGACCTGGAAAATTATGAGACGCTGGTATTTTTTCAGGAAACGCTCAAGCGCATGCAGGAACTCTTCCGGATTGCACCTAAGGCCGTGGCTTATGATCTGCACCCGATGTACCTCAGCACAAAATTAGCGCTGGAGATGCAGGGAGTGGAGAAGATCGGCGTCCAGCATCATCATGCGCACATAGCCAGTTGCATGGCTGAGAACGGGATCGCCGGAAAAGTAATCGGCGTGGCGTTCGATGGAACTGGATTCGGCACGGACGGTAAGATCTGGGGCGGTGAGTTTCTGGTGGCCGATTTCGCCGGATTCGAGCGGCGCGCGCATTTTCGCTATATTCCGCTCGCCGGCGGGGACGCGGCCGTCCGCGAGCCTTGGCGCCTGGGCTTGAGCTATTTGATGGATACATTTGGGGCGCGCGCGGAATCCTTGGATTTGCCTGTGTGGAAGCATGTTCCGGCGAAGAAAGTGGCCACCGTGCGCGCCATGATTGAGCGGGGCATCAACACAGTGGAGACTTCGGCATGCGGGCGGCTGTTCGACGCGGTGGCGTCGATTTCCGGACTACGGCACGAAGTAAATTTCGAGGCGCAGGCGGCGATCGAGCTGGAGATGAGCGCGGCCCCGGGCGTGGAAGAGCAGTACCCGTTTGAGATATCGGATGGAGAAGCCTGGCAGATCGACACGCGTCCGGCTATCGAGAGCATTGTTCGGGATGTGTTAGCTGCGAGGCCGGTGGGTTTCATCGCCGCGGTATTCCACAACACCGTGGCCGCGATTGTGGTGGAGGTTTGCCGGCGGCTACGCAGCGAAGAAGGCCTGGATCGCGTGTGCTTGAGCGGAGGAACGTTTCAGAATCTCTACTTGTTGGAACGCTCCGTGGCGGGTCTGCGATCCAGCGGTTTTGAGGTATTTCTACACGCAAGAGTCCCGCCTAACGATGGTGGAATTTCGCTAGGCCAGGCGCTGATTGCCAATGCGAAGCTATAGCGCGTGCTCACATTGGCAGGTCGGGGACCTGCCCCACAGCTACGTCAGCCGATGTCGGGGTTGATGATCAATGCGTCGTTGAACCGGTTCGTGAAATTCGCGATGCAAATGGTGAGCGTCAATTCCACAATCTGATCGTCCGAATAGTGCTTCTTCAACTCCTGGATGGCACCTTCGCGGATCCCGGATGCGCCGCGCGTCACTCGTTCGGCATACAGCAAAGTGGCTTTTTCCTTTTCATCGAAGGCCGCGCTGCGTTGATAGAAGGCCAGGTGTTTGATCTGTTCCTCCGTCACGCCGTTTTTCTTGCTCGAAGCCGAATGAGCTTTGAAGCAATATTCGCATCCATTGGTGAGCGAGGTCTTCAAATAGGCCAGCTCTTTGTATTTTGCTTCCACCGATCCTTTATTGATTACAGCGCCGTACAAGGGCATAAAATGCTGCAAGGCTTCGGGCGACCTCGCCATTGTGGCGAAAAACGCCGGCATGTGTCCGAAGGCTTGTGTGAGACGGTCGAAGATGGGTTGAACTTCGGCCGCAGCTTTGTCCTTCGAGAGTGGAGCGATGCTGGGCTGGGAAGTGGCTGTTGGGGATGACATTTTACTGTGAGTCCTTTCTTTTTAGTGCGCTGATGACGCCGGTATTCAGACCGATGGTGCTCAGTCCACCGAAAAAACGCGCATGTTCAATTTTAACGCAGCGATCCATCACTACTTCGAGACCGGCTTCGCGGGCCCTGGCGGCGGCCTTTTCATTAATTACGCCGAGCTGCATCCAGATCACTTTTGCTCCGCGGGCGATGGCGTCTTCCACGATATCGGGAACCGCCGCGGGCTCGCGAAAAATATCCACGATCTCAATCGGGCCGGGGACGTCGCGCAATGAAGGGTAAGAGCGCCTTCCCAATATTTCGGTCTCGCGCGGATTCACCGGCGTCACGTCATAGCCGTGCGCGAGCATATAAATCGCGGCGAAGTGGCTGGGACGAAATGGATTCCCCGAAAGCCCCACCATGGCGATCCGTTTGTATGTTTCGAGAATCCGGACGCGGTCCTGAACCGTGGTGGCGAACGCGCTTTGATTAACCGGCGAGTTGCCGCTGACGCCGTCCGCCATTATGTTTTGCTCGCGCCAGTAAGAGCCTGGTTTAGGTCCCAGAGGATGTCGTCGACATCTTCGATCCCTATCGATAGCCGCACCATGTCGTCACTGATCCCGCACATCTGTTTTTCTTCATCGCTGAGCTGCTGGTGCGTCGTCGACGCCGGATGAATCACCAGGCTCTTGGCATCGCCCACGTTGGCCAGATGCGAGACTAGCTGCAGGCTCTCGATGAATTTCCGTCCAGCCTCGAATCCGCCGCGGATTCCAAAACTCATGACGGCGCCCGCACCCTGCGGCAGATACTTTTGCGCGAGCGCATGATAGCGGCTGGAGGGGAGACCCGGATAACTCACCCACCCGACATTGGAATGCCCGCACAAAAACCGAGCCACTTCCAGGGCGTTCGAGCAATGGCACTGCATGCGAAGCTTCAGTGTTTCCAATCCCTGCAGAAATAGGAAAGAATTGAAAGGACTCAGGGCGGGACCGAAATCGCGCAGTCCTTCCACGCGCGCTTTCATGATGTATGCGAAATCTCCGAATGTTTCGTAGAAGCGAATGCCGTGATAACCCTTGCTGGGCTCCAGCATTTGCGGAAACGGTCCACGATCCCAGGGAAATTTTCCGCTGTCGACGATGACGCCGCCGATGGAAGTACCGTGGCCTCCGATAAACTTCGTGGCCGAATGCACCACGATGTCCGCCCCATGCTCGATGGGCCGGCAAAGATAGGGCGAGGCGAACGTGTTGTCGATCATGAGCGGCAGATTGGCCGCATGCGCGACGGCGGCTACCGCTTCGATATCCAGCACGTTCAACAAAGGATTTCCGATAGTCTCGCCGTAGATCAAACGCGTTCGGGGAGTGATGGCGTGCCGGAAATTCTCCGGGTCATCCGGATCGACGAAAGTAGTGTTGATTCCGAGCTTCCGGAAGCTGACGTCGAATTGCGTGTAGGTGCCGCCATACAAGGCTTTGGAAGCGACAATCTCGTCGCCCGAACCCAACAGATTAGTAACAGCGATAAACTGCGCCGCTTGGCCGCTCGAAAGCGCCAGCGCGCCGACGCCGCGCTCGAGCGACGCCATGCGCTCCTCGAACACCGCGGTAGTCGGGTTCATGATGCGCGTATAAATGTTCCCGAATCGCTGCAGGTTGAAAAGATTGGCGGCGTGCTGCGTGTCCTCAAAAACGTACGACGTGGTCTGGTAGATGGGCACGGCGCGGGCGCCGGTTTCAGAATCCGGACGCTGCCCCGCGTGCAGCGCGCGGGTGCTGAAGCCGAAGACGCGGTCTTCGGTGGTTTTATCGGTTGAAATATTGCAAGCTTGCGGTTCCTCAGCCATACGATCTTGATTGTACGCTGTTAAGGAAAGATGGGAGCCAGACAATTATGGTCACGATTGGCGCAGCCGCCAACCGCGCTACTCCGCTATGCTAATCGCCGCCGAGTTCGACTTCACTCCATTAACGGTAATCACCAGCGGATGATCGCCCGCCACCACCTGCGGAATCACGAAATTCGCCTGATACAGCCCCACCGAGCCTCCTGACAGACCCACATACATCACTTGAGCTGCCTTGCCGTTCACCGTGATCGAGTTGGTGGAAGTCACTGGCGATTTTCCATCCGGAGAGGGATCCCCGGTGGCCCACGTTCCAGATGGATTTACCGGACCACCGCCCGTAAAATACGCCACAACAGTGTCACCTACATGCGCCGGTAGGCTGTCCGCGTTGGTGGCGCCGCTCGGGTTGATGACAACGGCGTGATTGTTCGTCCCGTAAGTGAAAATTCCGGGCGCTGCCTCGGGAACCGTCACTGCCGCGGCATTGCTGTTGACGGTCCCGTTGCTCACCACCAGGGTAGCTAGACCGGGCGCAATATCCACAGGCATCTGCGCGTTGACTTGTCCCGGTCCCGCATAGAATAGCGGAGCGGTCTCGCCATTCACAGTCACGTGAGTAGCGCCAATGGTTCCGGGCAACGGCAGAACCGACGCATTCACTCCCGGAGCGGCTCCCAGGTCTGTTCCGAAAATCGAGAAAATTGATCCCGGCGCAGTCTCGCCGGCCTTGAAGCTCGCTCCATTGCCCACCGACTGGCTGGGGTTCTGAAAGGAAGAATGCCCGGTGCCCGAGAAAGTCAACTCCGGACCGGAAGCAAGCAGTAGGAAATTCGCCCCCGTCGGATCGTTCAGGCTGAAATCGAACGTGTATGCTTTCCCGTTGGTATCGGCCAGAGTCGCTGTGCCCAGGCAACTGGTGGGCGTATTGACGGCGTATGTTCCAGTGGCGGCAACTTGGGTCACGGTTGTGCCGGACGTCATCGACCAATTCGCAACGATACTGCCTTTGCCGTCGAACTGGAGAAGCCCGGTGATATCTGCCACGCTGGATATCGCTGTGCCACTGAGATTGAACCCATTGGCATTCATCGCGTATACCCCCGACAACAGGGCGGTGACGCAGGTTGCGGGCTGGACGCTGCCAGTGCCGGAGAACGAGGATATCATGTCTGTTCCCGAGAAGAGGAATCCTTTGCCCTGGTTGTAAACTGCCAGATTGAAGGTCTCATTCGGAAAGGTCAGAGTCCCCGAACAGTTCGACGAAATGCTGACTTTGCCGGTTTGCTTGACCGCCTGCACCGCGCTGACATTGGAATTGGCGGTCAGTGCAAAGGTGACATTTCCCTGGCCATCGTAGGTGGCTACGCCGTTAGCCTGGTAAACACTCGTGAAGGCAGTAGAAGAAGCCTGCCTGCCAGTGAGCGTTATGGCATAGTTTCCGCTCAAAGAAGCCGTGCTACAAGTGCCGCCTCCAATCTGCGGCTGAGCAAAGGCATGACCAAAAGTGAAGACCACCGGAAGAAGCCAGAGTTTTCCCATACAGCGAATCCTAACACCAGCCGGCGACAAAAGTTTCTAGTTTCTGGTTTCTAGTTTCTGGTTAGCGGCTGTCCGTAACCAGAAACCAGAAACGAGAAACCAGAAACGGTCTTAGGAGTTACAGCGCCCCCTCCCCCCGATCATCATTGCGGATCCGAATAGCGTCGGCCACATCGTAGACGAAAACCTTTCCGTCGCCGATCTTTCCGGTGCGCGCGCTGGCCACCACGGTCTGGATCACTTCATCCGCGCGGGCCGCCGGCACCACCATCTCCACCTTCACCTTCGGCAATAGGTCCACCTGGTATTCCATCCCTCGATAGACCTCCTTGTGGCCCTTTTGGCGCCCGTGCCCACGGACTTCGGTGATGGTCATCCCGTCGATGCCGATGGCCTTCAGCGCTTCCTTGACGTCCTCCAGTTTATGCGGCTGGATGATTGCTTCAATTTTTTTCATGGCTGGTGTGTGATCCCGGCGTGGTTTCCCGGCTACGATTCGAGATTATATCCTTCTTCACCGTGCATGCTGACGTCCAGTCCTTCGAGCTCCTGATCGGCCGAGACACGGACGCCCAACAACAAATCGCAAATCTTGAGAATAATGAGCGTTCCTACGATGGCCAGCGCCCAGGAAATCAGCACACCGATGGCTTGATTCAGCACCTGCCCTCCGTTGCCATCCACCATTCCCAAAGGCAGCAGCTTGCCGGCGGAATCCTTCAATCCATCGTTGACCGCGTTGGTGGCAAACACGCCGGTCAGCAGCGCGCCGAGGGTCCCGCCCGCGCCATGCACTCCGAACGCGTCCAAGGTGTCGTCATATCCGAATTTGCTTTTCACTGCCGTGACCATCAGGAAGCACACCACCCCGGCCACCAATCCGATCAGCATCGCCGGAAACGGTTTCACGAATCCGGACGCGGGCGTCACAGCTACCAATCCCGCCACCGCACCCGAGATTGCGCCCAACATGCTGGGCTTGCCGTTCTTGATCCATTCTGCGAACATCCAGCCCAGGGCCGCCGCGGCCGTGGCGAAATGCGTAGCCACGAACGCGCTGGTAGCCAGCGCCGATGCCGCCAGCGCACTACCGGCGTTGAATCCGAACCAGCCCACCCACAGCAGGCAAGCGCCGATCACGCTGATCACCAGGCTGTGCGGTTTCATCGGCTCCGTCATGTAGCCGCGCCGCTTTCCAAGATACAGCGCGCACACCAGCGCCGAGACTCCGGAGCTGATATGCACCACAGTTCCACCCGCGAAATCGAAGCACGGGATTTTTCCACCCGAGAACGCGTTCAACAGTCCACCTTTGCCCCACACCATGTGCGCCAGCGGGAAATAAACAATCAGCAGCCACAGCACGGTGAACAGCAGCATGGCGCTGAACTTCATCCGCTCGGCGAACGCGCCCGAGATAAGCGCGGGCGTGATGACGGCGAACATGAGCTGGTAGATCATGAAAGTCTGCTGAGGAATGGTAGCCGCGTAATCGGCATTGGGCGCGGCGCCCACGCCGTTCAGAAACAAATATCGGAGGTCACCGATGAAAGCGTTCCCTTCGCCAAAAGCCAGGCTGTAGCCGACGATGGCCCACACGATGCTGACTACCGCCATCAGGGCGAAGCTGTGCATCATGGTGCTGAGAACATTTTTACGCCGGACTAAGCCCCCATAGAACAATGCCAAGCCGGGACCAGTCATCATCAGAACCAGCGCCGCGCTGACCAGCATCCACGCATTGTCGCCGGCACTCTGCGCGGATTTGACTGCAGCCTCCAGATTAGTAAGGCGAGTCTCGGTAGACGGGGGCAGAGCTTGGGCCACGGCAAGGGCAGGCACTACAAGCGCCAACCAGAATCGATAAGGCATAGTCTTTATGATCCAACACCAGCGAATACGTCATTATAGGGAATTTCTATCGATCGGATAGGAAGTTTCTTTTCAAAGCTCGCCGGGCCGAGATCAAAACGGGGCTGGCTGGCCTGTAGCGAGTACGTGGATAGCCACTAACTGCTTAGCCAATAGTGAGGACAGCAGCGCTTCCATCTCTGTCACATCTATCTGTTGGGTATTGAGCAGTGCTGCGTCGGCTGCTCTCAGAGCGTGATAGTAGGGATCCGGGTCTTCATCGATTAGTTCGGGTATGTTCTTTTCAGTCGCTGGCGGTGTGAAGCCAAGCCGCAAACACAGAATCAAATGAGAAAAGGCTCGTGCTGTTCTGCCATTGCCACCAAAGAATGGATGTATCCAGTTCAATCGCCACATCACGTAGGCTGCAAGATGTAGAGCACGTCTTTGCATCCACTGCTCGTTTACGTAGAAACACATCTCATCAACAAGTCGTGGCACCTCCTTGTGATCAGGAGGCTGATGGTCTACTCCCAATGTGACTTCACCGTCTCTAAAGTAGCCAGCACAGCGATAAATCTGGTTGGTAGCCAGCCGCTGAAGCTCTAGCAGTATTGGTGGCTCGATAAGCTTTCCGGGCTGCCATGAAGAGACCGTGTGAAATACGAACTCCGCCTGGATTACACCATTTCTGGTTTCCAGACGGAGCTTCTCGTCTGCATCCCGAAAGATGATACCCCTAGGAACAAACTGTGGTGGACTTGTTGGTGCCACGCTCAGAGCGCAAGGAATCTACCGCCTTGTCAATGTCACTTTTGGTGATTTGCTCATTCTCTATTCGGGTGTTGCCATAGGCAAAGCTACGAACTTGACGGCATCGTTCCTCCTCAGGAAAGCCGTGCTCGTCACGATACTTGCGGGCTACTTCAATCAAGTAGTCGAGATGATTTATCGGGCTTGCCATTGTCCAGAACCTCTAGGTGGTTAGATGCCAAGCTTATCTCAATCGTTGCAGTCATGCAACAATGCATTCCTACGTCCAAACATTTTCATCCAAATCTGTTACGTCCATTACGTTTTATACCGCAACCCGCCCTGAAGGGGTAGCTGTCCCTTGAACTGGCCGCGCACAATCTCCCGAACTGCGGTATGGATTAGGCTCTCTCTTTGTTTTCAGTGAGCGGTTTGTCAAGTACCCAATTTCGGAAGTTTCTATCGGATAACAGGCTCAACGTGCGGAGTCTCCACCGGAACCTCGGGTGCTTTCGGCTCAGCCGGCCGCTTCCACGTCATGCCTCCGCTGAACTCCAGCCCTACCAGAAACTTCGTGCCCTTCTTGATACACGTCCGCACGGATGCCGAGCCCGCCAACGAGATCCGGTTCGCGCGCAGCCTCACAAACGACCGCTCCGGCAGCGCTTCCGGCACCTTGAGGCGGATGCCCGACTCGCAGATATCGATGGAAAGCGCGGTGGCGAACCGCTCATGCCCCTGCCGGTCCGTCCACATCACATCCACTGGGACTGCTACCTCAATTCTGTCCTGACGGCGCATCTCGCCCCTATCTATCGGCAAATGTTTCGAATCCATAAGACCGCCCGCATTTAATAAGGCTATACTCTTGAATAATAAAGGCGACCGTG
>Ga0187859_10001440_pt1 | contig 15126 bp, 12 predicted proteins | sample June2016WEW_10_1_2_FD_133019 | JGI IMG/M metagenome (GOLD analysis project Ga0187859, IMG submission 133019) | Peatland microbial communities from SPRUCE experiment site at the Marcell Experimental Forest, Minnesota, USA - June2016WEW_10_10 | ecosystem: Environmental > Terrestrial > Soil >...
GCCAGATCCAGCTGCGCACCTTGAGCTTCCAGTTGCCGGCGATAACCATTCCATTCATGCCAGCCCCGCCAGTCTTCCTCGGCATAGAACATCGCGGTAATGGTGACCAGCCAGGCCAACCCAATCAACAGACATCGAGCAACGCGAATTCGTGGTCGCACCACAGCCTGGTTCTTTTCCTTCGGGTTCATAAAATCATGCTGTCAAAGTTTCGGGAAACCGTTCGCTTCGCGGTTGGAGCGGAAATAACTTTGAGGGCCAGGCCTCGCGCGATTCGGACGACTGAATCATCTCCAGAAGCTCGCGGCGGTTTTCGCGCAGCGAAGCCAGAATAATCTGCGCGGACGGAATTTTTCCCACGGGCACGGCCGACGCCAGGCTCACTGAATGGCCGACGTTCAAATTCAAAAGGACAATCATCAGCCACACGGCGCTCATCCCGGCCAGATGCCAGCGCAGCGAAAACCAGAATTCGCGCCAGTGGGAATCAGGGCCGCTGATCGCCGGTGGATTTGCAGCGCGACGGTCATCGACCGACGCCACCACTGTTTCCCGAATCGCGTCGAGTTTCGGTTCGGCAGCCTGATGCCGTTGGAACAGGATTTCACGCGGCGCTTTCATTTCTTCTCCTCCAATAATCTTCGCAGCGCCTTTTTGGCGTAGTGTAACCGCGATTTCACCGTACCGGGATTGGTGCCGGTGATTCCGGCGATTTCTTCAAGTGAAAAGTCGTCAACAAAACGCAACAGCAGCACCGCGCGTTGCAGCAACGGCAATTGATTCAGCAGATTCATAAATTCGGCTTCGTGTTCACGCTGGATAAGCAGGTCGTCCGGACCCCCGTCAAATTCATCCGGCGCCCCGGCGATTTCCTCGTGCAGCTGTTCCTCGCGATTTTGTTTCCGCCAGCGTTGGATGCATTTCTGGTGCGCGATCCCAAACAGCCAGCTCCCGAATTTTCCGCCTTCGCGCAGGCTGCCGATATATTTGACGGCGGCGATAAATGTCTCCTGTACCAAGTCAAGACTCGCCTGTTCGTCATGCACCAGTTCAAAGAAATAGACATACAAGGGCAATTGGTAGCGCCGAAAGAGCGTGTCCCAAGCCGCCGGTTCTCCGGCCCTGGCCTGCAACACGGGCAGTTGTTCGCGTTCAGCCACCACCAGCATTTACACAGAGAGGAATGCGGAACGCGAGAAAAGGTTCAATGGGTCCCCGCAAGCCGGTTAACGAGGTCGCCGGGCTGATTTTCAGCATAAAATCGTCCGGAATTGGCCTGTTTTTTGCTATTTAGGTTGCAAGATTGCCCGGAAATGTTGACAAATATGACCATGTCTCAAGTCGGTGAACAACTTCATGCCGCCCGTGAAGCCTTGAAGCTCACGGTGCAGCAGATTGCGGATTCCACCAAAATCCGCACCGACCACATCCGCGCCTTGGAGGAAGGTCATTACGAAATGTTTTCGGCGCCGGTATACATCCGTGGCTTCGTCCGCATTTACGCCTCCCAACTTAAACTCAACACGGCGCAAATCATGTCCGTGCTCGATGCCGAGCTCAAGCAGACGGAAAAATTCAAGGAACCGCCGCCGCTGATGGAAGAATCCAACACGCTGGTCGACCATGCGATGTTCTGGCTTTCCAAACTCAACTGGCGGGTCGGGGTGATTGGCGGCGCCGCGCTGGCTTTGTTGCTGGTCCTCGTGTTCGCCGGTTCCGCCTGGCGGCATCATTCCCGCAGTAATCCACTGGCCGGTTTAAAACCCGCGGTTTATCAAGCCGCCGATGCCGGTGAGACCCTGCCGCTGACTACGCGTCGCTGAGAGGCGCAAGGCCGGCTGAAGCCGCGCCCTCCCTGTCCGGCCCGCATTTCCATCTGCATACCTCCTTCTTCATTCTGCATCGGGGTCACACGTCGTTCATGTAGAGCGTCCGGTTGCGCCACAAATAGAGAACGCCGGAAGTCATGGTCAGCACGACCGTCACCCACAACGCGACTTCCGCAAAGCCCGGCACCCAGCCCTGCAGCAGATGCTGCAACCCGGGCGGCCATTCCTTGCAGGCGTCCACGATAAGCAGTGCAATGATGGCCGCGATTTGTGAAACGGTTTTGTGTTTGCCGTAACGTTCCGCCGCCAGCACCACATGCTTCGAGGCCGCCAGCAGCCGCAACCCGGTGATGGCCAGTTCGCGCGCGACAATGATGATGACCATCCACGCCTCGACCGTCACCGGCGGTTGGGCGGTTTGATGCGTGCTTTCCACGAAGGCGATGAACGCCGAGCAGGTCATGACTTTGTCCGCCAGCGGGTCCATCAGGACGCCGAAGTTGGTGATCAGTCCGCGCTGCCGCGCAATCCGTCCGTCGAGAAAATCCGAGACGCCCGCCAGACAGAAGAAAAACAGGGCCAGGGTATAATGAAAGGGGACCGGCACGAACAAAGCCCAAAGAAAAACCACCGTCAGGGCAAACCGTCCGACCGTCAGCTTGTTTGGCAGATTCATTTAAATTTAATCGTCCTCGTGCTCGTCCTCGAAAAAATTCGATCACGAGCGCGAGGACGACGACGAGGACGAAAAAATTACGCCCCAAACTTGTCGAACATCCTTGCGTTGGCCTGCATGAGCCGGATCAAATATTTCGCCTCAAACACGCTGAGCGAGCCGAGGTTCGCCCCGGTTTCCGTGAAACGCTCGAGCTTGTCCGAGCCGCTGAATGCCGAGTGCAACAGCACCGGTTGCGGGTGCCAGGAATGGCCCTTGAGGGCCACCGGCGTCGAGTGATCACCGGTGATGGCGAGGACGTCCGGCCTTTTCTTCAGCAAAATCGGCAGCGCGGCGTCAAAATCTTCAATGGCCTTTTTCTTCGCGTTGAAATTGCCATCCTCACCCGCCTTGTCCGTGTACTTGTAATGAATGAAGAAAAAATCAAAGTGGTCGTATTCCTTCAGATAACGCTCGAATTGTTCCGTGATGGTCGCCGGCCCTTCGATTTTTTTCATGCCGACGAGTTGCGCCAGGCCCTTGTACATCGGATAGACCGCCAGCGCGGCGGCCTTCAATTTGTAACGCTCCTCGAACAGCGGGATATGCGGCTGATGCGCGATGCCGCGCATCAGAAAACCGTTGGCCGGCTTTTCGTTGGCCAGGACCGGCAACGCCGCCTTGTAAAAATCGGCGATAAGCCCGGCCATCTTTTTCTGGCCGGCGCTGTTCTCGTCCCGGGGATGAACTGTCGGAATGGGAAAACCCTCGCGGTTCGGGTCGGCGTCCGTGAGCGGGCCTTCCAAACCGCTGCCGCGAAAGATGACGACGAAACGATGTTCCTTGCCGGCCTTGATGACGACTTCCGTGTCGCCGATTCTTTTGACTTTGGCGGCGAGCAGCGCGCACAGTTTCTCGCAGGTCTCCGTCGGAATGCGGCCGGCGCGGCGGTCGGTGACAATGCCCTTTTTGTCGAGCGTGCAGAAATTGGCGCGCGCGGCCACGTCACCGTGTTTCAATTCCAAACCGAGCCCCAGCGCTTCAATCACGCCGCGGCCCACCTGAAATTCCAGCGGATCATAACCGAACAGCCCGAGATGCCCCGGCCCGCTGCCGGGCGTGATGCCGGGCGCGGCGGGAATCATGCGGCCCTGCGCGGAATCTTTGCACAGCTTGTCGAGGTTCGGCGTGGCGGCGGCTTCCAGCGGCGTCAGGTAATTTTGTTCCTTCGTGGCCAGGTCGCCGAGGCCGTCGAGCACCACCAGTGCCAGCTTGGTCCCGCCTCGCGGGATTTTCAGCGTCAATTCCGAATAAAGTGCGTCCAGATTCATGCGCCTAATTTGCGGCGAAGCGCCCCCCAACGCAATGCGATTCCATTTTGCGCCGGATGAAATCGGTGACATTATTTTGTCGCGCATGAATCCATTGATGTTACACGAATTTCACCACAACCTGGGCGCACGATTCGCCGAACTGAATGGCACGGAAATCGTAAACGATTACGGCGACTGGCTCGCTGAGCACGCCGCGCTGCGCCAGAGCGCGGGCGTACTGGATTTGAGCGGCCGCAGCCGGATTTGCCTGACCGGCGCCGACCGCGTCCGCTTTCTGCACGGCCAGGTGACGAACGACGTGAAAAAACTGCGCGTCGGCGAGGGTTGCTATGCCGCCATCACGACCAATAAGGGCAAAATGGGAAGCGACCTGAACATTTTCTGCCTCGCGGATGAACTGCTTCTGGATTTCGAGCCGGGTTTGACGGAGAAAATTTCGCAACGACTGGAAAAGTTCGTCGTCGCCGACGACGTACAAATCGTGGACGTCGCGCCGCATTACGGCTTGGTGAGCGTACAAGGGCCTGAAGCGGAAGAGGTGGTCCTTGCGACGGGATTGATCGGTAGGGACGCGCTGCCGCGCGTCCAGGCCGACCAGCAGGTCGGCCCCACCATTGCAAAAATTTCCGATGCCACGCTGGGTGAAATTTATCTGGCAAACCACGCGCGTTTGGCTGGGAGCGCCGGCATCCTGCCGGCGGGTTCAGGAGATGGAAGCATTGCGACTCGCCGGCAGGATGCCGGCGCTCCCGGTATTATCGGCTTTGACCTGTTCACTCCCACTTCCTCGCTCGGCGCGGTGGCGGACAAGCTTATTGCGGCGGCCAAACAAATCGGCGGACGCGCCTGCGGCTGGCAGGCGTTTGAAACCGCGCGCATCGAGGCCGGTATCCCGCGCTTCGGCCTGGACGTGGACGAGACGAACATCCCGCTCGAATGCGGTCCCGCATTGCGGGACGCCGTAAGTTACCACAAGGGTTGTTATATCGGACAGGAAGTCATCAACCGCATCCACACCGTCGGCCACGTCACGCGCGAACTGCGTGGTCTGCGCCTCGCCAACCCCGCCAGCGCGGGGCTGCCATTACCGCAACGTGGTGACAAACTGTTCCGCGACGGCAAGGAAATCGGCTACATCACCAGCGCCGTAAAATCACCAGCACTCGATGCGATTATCGTGCTCGGTTACATTCGCCGCGAAGCAAATCAAATTGGAAACGAACTGGCGTTGCGGACTGCGGGTGGCGAGAGTTCCGTGAAAATTGTGGAACTTCCGTTTGTGAAATAAATTCCCTGGTCTCCTGCGTGCGAAATTTTCTCGCCCGCACCTCGTTTTGCGGATTTAATCTTCGCCGATGAAACAGAAGGCTTACGCTGCGGCCGGTGTGGATATTGATCTGGGCAACAAGGTCAAGGCCACGTTGCCGCAGTTGCTCGCGTCCACACATCGCCGCGAGGTGCTCGGCAAGGTCGGCGGCTTCGGCGGTTTGTTCGCTCTCGACCTGAAAAAATACCACGAGCCGGTGCTGGTATCGTCCGTGGATGGCGTCGGCACCAAGCTCAAAATCGCCTTCGCGATGGACAAGCACGACACCATCGGCGCCGACCTCGTGAACCATTGTGTCAACGACATTGCCGTGCTGGGCGCGGAGCCGCTGTTTTTCCTCGATTACCTCGGCACCGGCAAGCTGGAGCCGCACGTGTTCACTGAAATCATCAAGGGTTTCGCCCGCGCGTGCGCCGAAAACCGTTGCGCACTCATCGGCGGCGAAACGGCCCAGATGCCGGGGTTTTACCAGCCCGGCGAGTACGACGTGAGCGGCACGATTGTGGGCGTCGTGGAAAAATCCAAAATGCTCAACGGCCAGAAAACGGTGAAACGCGGCGACGCGGTCATCGGTATCGCCTCCAGCGGCCTGCACACGAATGGTTATTCGCTCGCGCGGATGATTTTCTTCGAACGGATGCAGTTAAAACCGATGAGTTATGTCCCCGAACTGGAAAATACGATTTGCGACGAACTGTTAAAGGTCCACGTCAGCTACGGTCCGCTCGTTCAGAAATTGTTGAAGAAATTTAACATTCAACATTCAACATTCAACGCTCAACTTCCAATCAAGGCCTTTGCCCACATCACCGGCGGCGGGTTTGTGGACAATATTCCGCGCGTGCTGCCGAAGACCTGCGATGTGGCTATCCACAAAGGTTCATGGGACATGCTGCCAATTTTCAAATTGATCGAATCTGAAAGCGGCGTGCCGGAAGCCGAGCTTTACCAGGTGTTCAATATGGGCATTGGCATGGTTTCCGTCGTATCGGCGGACCAGGCGGATGCCATTCTGAAATTCATCAACGCGTCCACACTCCGCGGTGCCGCTACGGAGGACGGGCAGAAACACCGGGCGTGGTTGATTGGCGAAGTGGTCAAGGGTTCAGGCAAGGCCAGGGTGGTATAATTTACAATTTGCGATTTACGATTTACGCTACACGCGAGACTTTCGGGAAACCCGTAAATCGTAAATGGTCAGTAGCTCATCCGGTCCAGTTTCACTTTTCCCCGGAAAATCCAGTAGATGCAGACGGTGTAGGCAATCACCACCGGCACGCCAATGCCCGCGATGATGAGCATGATGCCGAGGGTTTTTGGCGACGACGACGCGTTGTAAATCGTCAGGCTGTTGGCCGGATCGGGCAGGCTGTAAATCAGGTTCGGATACAGGTTCAGGCCGAACAGCATCATCAGCGTGGCCATCGCCGCGCACGACGACAGGAACGCGAGCCAGTCGCGGCGATGGTGAAATTCGCGCGGGATATTGGCGATGGCCAGCATGTTTGCCAGGGCGATGCTGAAGAGCCACGGGTGGTCATGCAGGCGCGCGGCCATGCGCGGCACGTACAGCAGCGTGGCCATCGTCAGCGTCACGGCGCAAATCACGAAGAAAATGATGCAGCGCATGGCCCAGATGCGCAGTTTGTCGTGAAGCGCGCCCTCGGTTTTCATGACACCGTAAATCGCGCCGTGCATCATGAACAACGCCACGGTGGTGACGCCGACCAGCAGCGGATACGGCGTCAGCAAACCGAGGAACGTCCCGGCGAATTCGCCATCGGCACCGACCGGCACGCCCCAGGCGATGTTACCGAGAGCCACGCCCATGAGCAGGCCCGACACCAGACTGCCGGCGGAAAACCCGATGTCCCATGTCTGCCGCCACCAATGCATGGGTTGTTTGCTGCGAAATTCAATCGCGACGGCGCGAAAAATCAGCGACACCAGCAGCAAAACGAACGCGAGATAAAACCCGGAAAAAATCGTCGCGTAAACGTTTGGGAACGCGGCGAACAACGCTCCGCCGCCGGTGACGAGCCAGACTTCGTTGCCGTCCCAGACCGGGCCGATGGCATTGATCAGGGTGCGGCGCTCGGTGTCGTCCTTCGTGAACAGGTGCAGCGCTCCGATGCCGAGGTCGAAGCCATCGAGCATCGCGTAGCCGGTGAACAACACACCGACGAGAATGAACCAGACAGTGTTGAGATCGAGATTCATGTCCTGGGGTGGTGGGTCAGTTCGGTTGGCAGCGCGAGTTTGCCGGACGGGACCAAATCCTGTTCATCCGGGCCGTGCTGGATTTTATCGTTGAGCAGGTAAATGAAGACCGCGAACAACAGGAAATAAATCAACGTGAACAAAATCAGCGAGGTGAGAATGACATTGGCCTTCACGACGGCCGACAGCCCTTCCGGCGTGCGCATCAGGCCGTAGACAATCCACGGCTGGCGGCCCACTTCGGCGGCGAACCAGCCCAGTTGATTGGCCATTTGCGGGCCTAGCACGGAGAAAACGAGGATCCACAGCAGCCAGCGCCGCTCGTGCAACGAGCCGTGGCGGAAATAGAGAAAGCCCAGCGCGGCAACTACAATCATGGCAAACCCGATGCCCACCATGCCATGAAAGAACAGGAATGACGCCGTGACCGGGGGACGGTCCTGCGGCGCAAAATCATTCAGACCAATCACCGTGGTTTGGGTGTTAAAGCCGACGAGAAAGCTCAGCATGCCCGGCCATTCCAGGCCCTCCACTTTCTGATCTTTTTCATCCACGTAGCCCGCGAGCACCAAGGGTGCGTTCGAGGTGGTGTTGTAAAGTCCCTCAAACGCGGCGAGCTTGGCCGGTTGATTTTTGGCCACGCCGCGGGCGCTCACATGGCCGGTGACCACCTGCACGAGCGAGGCGGTCAGCGCGACGGTCAAGCCGACCCGCAACGAGGCGCGGGCGAAATCCTGATGCCGTTTTTTCAGCAGGTACCACGCGCTGACGCTCACGACGAGGAAAGCACCCGCCTGCCACGCGCCGCACAAGACGTGGGAGAGCCGTTCCATGAAGGAGGGGTTGAACACCAACTGCCAGAAGTCCGTGATTTCCGCGCGTTGGATGCCGTTGTGCATTACGATCTTGTAACCCGCCGGCGTTTGCATCCACGAATTGGCGACCACAATCCACACCGCACTGAAATGCGCGCCCAGGCAAACCATGCACGTGGAAAAGAAATGCACCTTGCGGCTCACCTTGTCCCAGCCGAACAGCAGCACGGCGAGAAAACCGGATTCGAGAAAAAAAGCGAAGATGCCTTCCGCCGCCAGCGCGCTGCCAAACACGTCGCCCACAAAGCGCGAATAGGTCGCCCAATTCGTGCCGAACTCGAATTCCATCACGATGCCGGTCGCCACGCCGATGGCGAAGGTGAGCGCAAACACCCGCGTCCAAAACCGCGCCATCTGGTGATAGACGGGATTTTTGGTTTTAAGCCACAACCCTTCCATGCAGACCAGCATCACACCCAGGCCGATGCTCAAAGGCGGATAGAGATAATGAAACGCGACCGTGGCCCCGAACTGGATGCGCGCCAGAGTTAAGACATCCATACCGCCCGAGATTGCCTGAACCGAACTGGCTGTCAACCGGCCAAGAAAAGGTATAACCAGAGCTTGTAAAATGGTTAAGCGGACTTCTCAGACGGTGTTTTGATTCGCGCCGGCCGGCTTCGGATTGCTTCGTCACCGCGGGCCACGTAATCTTCGGACGCATTTCATGAAACTTCTGGTCATCGGTTCGGGCGGACGCGAACACGCGCTGGTGTGGAAACTGGCGCGGTCGCCGCACGTCACGCAACTGTGGTGCGCCCCGGGCAATGCCGGAATTGCGCAGGAGCTGCTCGCGTCGAACGGCAAGCCGGTGGAATGCGTGCCGGAAATCAAAGCCGACCAACAGGCCATCTTGCGTGCCTTTGCCAGGCAGCACAAAGTTGATCTAACCGTTGTCGGACCCGATAATCCATTGGCCGACGGCATCGTTGATTTTTTTGAAGACAAAGACCGCAAATTCGGAGATGGAGGTTTGCGAATCTGGGGACCGAATCAAGCGGCGGCGGAATTTGAATGGTCGAAGTCCTTTTCCCAGGCATTCATGAAACGCCATGGCATTCCGACCGCGAGAGCCGGAACCTTCACCGATCCGACCGCCGCCAAGAGATTCGCGGCCGAACTCAATGGACGTTGTGTGGTGAAAGCCGATGGCCTGGCCCTGGGCAAGGGCGTGTTCATCCCCGCCAACCTGTGGGAGGCCGAACAGGCCATTGATGACATGTTGTCCCGGGGACCCGCTGATTTGCGAATCTTGGGTGGCGGGTTCGACAATCAGGGCAAACCCGTCGTCATTCAGGAATTTCTCGAAGGCATGGAGATCTCGCTGCACGCGTTGTGCGACGGCAAGACGGCGAAACTGTTCCCCACCTCGCAGGATCACAAACGGGCTCACGATGGTGACACCGGCTTGAACACCGGCGGCATGGGAACCTACTCGCCAACACCGTTTCTGAGCGATGCCGAACTCAAAAAGGCTGGCGATCAAATCCTGAGTCCGTGGCTGCTCGGTTGCGCCGCTGAAGGAATTGATTTTCACGGGATCATCTATCCCGGCATCATGCTGACGAAAACCGGTCCGAAGGTTCTGGAATTCAACGCGCGTTTTGGCGACCCGGAAACGCAGGTCTATCTGACACGATTGAAAAACGACCTGGTCGAACTGCTCGATGCCAGTGTCAACGGGACGCTCGGCAAAATGGAATTGCAGTGGAACCCGATGGCATCCGTTTGTGTGGTGATGGCCAGCGGCGGTTATCCCGGCAATTATCCGAAAGGCAAGCCCATCCTTGGCCTGGCCGAGGCGGCGAAACTGCCAAACACGAAGGTTTTCCACGCCGGCACGGCGTTGAAGGACGACCAAGTCGTGACGAATGGCGGCCGGGTGCTGGGGGTGACGGCACTGGGCAAGGACTTGAAAGCCGCGCAAACCGCCGCCTACGCCGCCGTGAAACAAATCCATTTCGACGGCGCGCATTTCCGCCATGATATTGCGGCAAAGGCGCTGTCCTGATTTCATTGTCGCTTTACTTCCCGCCGTTTGTGAACCATTTTTAGCGGTCATGATACGATGTCTTTTAAATCTCTTCGTTCTGCCGCTCGCCGGTCTGCTGGCTGCGGGGGGATCGTTGCACGCGGAGGCGACCGACACCGCCCCGGATTTCAAACAGGTCTATGAATTGCTGCGGGCCAATCTTCCGGGCGTGACGGATGCCGAATTGAATTCCGCGGCGGTGGAAGGTCTGTTGCACCAATTGCACGGCCGGGCCACCCTGGTCGGCGACACGACGGGGACTACCCTTTCACCCGGCCCCGCCGAGCCGGTCCAATCGGCGGTCCTGGAAAGCAACGTGGCGTATTTGCGCGTGGGGGAGGTCGGAAGTGGTTTGGCGGACAAAATGAACGCGGTGTATCACGCACTGGCGACCACCAACCCGCTTGCCGGGGTGGCTCTGGACCTGCGTTTTGCCGACGGCAATGATTACGCGGCGGCGATCGCGGTGGCGGATCTGTTTACGACAAAAAAAACCACCCTGCTGGAGTGGGGCCAGGAAGTCGAGGCGCCGCAGCCGGCCAAAGAACTGATTCCCGGTCCATTGGTGGTGCTGGTCAATGGCGAAACCGGCGGCGCGGCCGAGGCCCTGGCGGCGGCCTTGCGTGAGGCGGATGCGGGATTGATCATCGGAAATCCAACGGCGGGCCTGGCCATGACGACCCGGGATTTTCCGCTGAAGAACGGCGAACGACTGCGGATCGCGACGAATCCGGTAAAACTGGGCAACGGCGTGGCGATTTCGCGCGTGTCGCCGGACATCGCGGTAACGGTCAGCGCGGACGATGAACGTGCCTACCTGAAAAACCCCTATGCGGCGCTGGCATCCAACGACGCCCCCCCTGCGGTCGCCACCAATGATTTTCTGCCGTTTGTGGATCACACGAGCGAGGCGGATTTGGTGCAGGAAAAATTAAAGGACGGCGACGACGAGGGGGCCATCGTGCCGGCCCACGGCAAATTGGAGCCCAAACCGGTGATTCAAGACCCGGTTCTGGCGCGGGCCGTGGATTTGATCAAGGGACTCGCCATCGTGCACGAATCCAGGCTTTGATTTCGGCGTTGACGATTTCGTGTTCACGACTCACTTTGGGCCACCGCGCTGATGAAAACCGTCCTGTTTGTCTGCACCGGAAACGTTTGCCGCAGCCCGATGGCCGAAGCGCTGTTTCGCCGGGCCGCGAGCGGGCGCGGGGCCTTTCGCGCGCTGTCGGCGGGATTGGGCGCGATGAACGACCAGCCGCCCACCCCGCATTCGGTCCAGGCCATGCGCGAATTGGGCGTGGATATTTCCTCGCACCGCAGCCGGGCGTTGACGGCGGAACTGGTGCAGCAGGCGGACTATATTTTTGGCATGACGCACAGTCATGTGGACACGATTGTGCTCCTGTACCCCCAGGCGGCGGACAAGACGTTTTTGCTGCGTGAATTCGACGAGACGCTGGAACCTTTTGAAAAACACATTGCCGACCCCATTGGCGGTTCCTATGAAGTGTATGAGAACTGCCGCCATCAAATCGAGCAGGGTGTCGCCTCATTGCTAAAATTTATGGAAGAACACAAAATTTTGTCGGCGGCGCATGACCCGAAACCCGCGGCGACCGCCGATTTCGCCCTGGGTGCGGATCACGGCGGTTACCTGTTAAAGGAGGCGCTGAAGCAATATTTGCAGTCGCGCGGCCTGAGCATCGCCGACTTCGGCGCGAAGGCGAAGGAGCCGGATGATGATTATCCCGATTTCGCCCAGCCGGTCGCGATGGCCGTGGCTGCGGGCCAGGCGGAATTCGGCCTGCTGATCTGCACGAGTGGCGTCGGCATGACCATCGCCGCGAACAAGGTCCCCGGCATCCGCGCCGCGCTGGTGGCTGATGAATCGACCGCCGCCCTGGTCCGCCAGCACAATGATGTGAACGTGCTTTGTCTCAGCGGCAAAAACACCACTCCGGAAACGGGGCGGAAAATCCTAGATGCCTTTCTCAACGCGAAATTCGAGGGCGGCCGCCACGAACGGCGCGTGCACAAGCTCGAGTCAAATCCGGTCCCGCCGCAATTGCGTCTGCGCGCCGTGGATGCCATCGTGGCCGGGGCCATCGAGCACGAGCGCCTGCGCCAGCAGGAAAACATCGAGTTGATCGCCAGCGAGAATTTTGTCAGCCCGGCGGTCCTGGAAGCCCAGGGCTCGGTGCTCACGAACAAATACGCCGAAGGCCTGCCGAAAAAACGCTGGTACGGCGGCTGCGAGTACATTGACACGATTGAACAGCTGGCGATTGACCGCGCGAAGAAGCTGTTCGGCGCGGAGCACGTCAACGTCCAGCCGCATTCCGGCAGCCAGGCCAACATAGCCGTCTATTTCGCCATGCTCAAACCCGGCAACAAGATGCTCACGATGGATTTGAGTCACGGCGGGCATTTGACCCACGGCAACAAGGCCAATTTCTCCGGCAAATTTTTTGAGATTGTCCATTATGGCGTCCGCCGGGACGACGAGCGGATTGATTACGATCAACTCGCGGCCATGGCCCGCGAACACCAGCCGAAGATGATCACCGTCGGCGCGAGTGCCTACCCGCGGATCATTGATTTTGCGCGCATGGGTGAAATCGCCCGCGAAACCGGCGCCTACCTGCTGGCGGACATCGCGCACATTGCCGGCCTCGTCGCGGCGGGGTTGCATCCCAGCCCGATGCCGCACGCGGACTTCGTGACCACCACGACGCACAAGACGCTGCGCGGGCCGCGCGGCGGTTTGATTCTATGCCGCGAAAAATTTGCCAAGGAAATTGATTCCACAGTTTTCCCCGGCATCCAGGGCGGGCCGCTGGAGCACGTCATCGCCGGCAAGGCCGTCTGTTTCCACGAAGCCCTGCAACCGCCCTTCAAGGCGTATCAGGAACAAATCGTCAAAAACGCGAAAGCGCTGGCCGAGGGGATGAAGCACAACGGCTACCGGCTGGTCAGCGGCGGCACGGACAATCATTTGATGCTCGTGGACGTGGGCGCGAAGAACCTGACCGGCAAGGACTGCCAGATTGCGCTCGACGAGGCGGCCATCACCGTCAACAAGAATACGATTCCATTTGAGACGCGCTCGCCGTTCCAGGCCAGCGGCATCCGGCTGGGCACGCCGGCGGTGACCACGCGCGGCATGAAGGAACCGGAAATGGCGGCCATTGCGGACATGATTTCCGAGGTGTTGATGGACATCAAAAACGCCGAGGCGGCGGCCAAGGTCCGGCAGCGCGTGCACGAATTGACGGCGAAATATCCGCTGCCGTATTGATGGGGTGGCGTTACGAATCTCAGGAAGCTTTCCGGACCTGCCGGCGCCTTCTTGGGAGCCGCAGTCATCCGCCGGCGCGGAAATCGCACCCGAAAAACGGATTTGACAGAGCGGCCAAAATGCGCCAGACTGCCCCTGAGTTGACTGTATAATTTCCCTTGCCGTATGAAGGCTGAATAGCCTCGAACGCCCGATTGAGAAATCCATTTTGAACTTTTCCGGACGCAGGCCGTCCAACGCGTGACGGTTTCCACAGCACGCCAGGGAACGCCGGCAATCGAAACGCGGGTCAATTCACCAGTTTAATTTTGCATTATGCCAAGAGTCTCAACCAAAAAGCCCAAGGCAAAAGCGGAGGCATCGCCCGCCGTCGAATCGCCGGAGTTGAACGGCGGCGGCGCCCCGGAAACCGCCTTCATTGAACCGCCGCCGGCGCCGGAATTGCAGCCGCCGTCCACCCCGGTCGAACCCACCACGGATGAAACGAAGGTGGAGGATCGCCGCGGACCGCAGCGCGACAAAATCGCCACGTCGTTGAACATCGCCAAACTGCAGGCGATGCAGATGAGCGAGTTGAACCAGATGGCCAGGGAACTGGGCGTGGAAAATTTCGGCACCATGCGCAAGCACGAGGTCATCTTCCACATCCTCCAGAAAAACGCCGAGCGCGCGGGCGTGTTGTTTTCCGAGGGCGTGCTGGAAATCCTGCCGGAGGGTTTTGGCTTCCTCCGCTCGCAGAGTTTTAATTACCTGCCATGCCCGGAAGACATTTACGTTTCGCCGTCGCAAATCCGCCGGTTCGACCTGCAGACCGGCAACCTCATCGCCGGCCAGATCCGCCCGCCCAAGGAAAAGGAGAAATTTTTCGCGCTGCTCAAGGTCGAGGCCGTGGACGGGGAAGACCCGGACAAGGCGAAGGAGAAGACGCATTTCGACAATCTCACGCCGTTGTTTCCGAATCGGCGGTTCATCCTGGAAACTGCCGACGACGAATTGAGCACGCGGGTGCTCGACCTAGTCTGCCCCATCGGCAAAGGCACCCGCGGCCTCATCGTCGCGCCGCCGCGGACGGGCAAGACCGTGCTGATGCAGAAGATCGCCAATGCGATTCTCAAGAACAATCCGGAGACCTACCTGTTCATCCTGCTCATCGACGAGCGGCCCGAGGAGGTCACGGACATGGAACGCACCTGCAAAGGCGCGGAGGTCATCAGCTCCACATTCGACGAGCCGCCGGAACGCCACGTGCAAGTGGCTGAAATGGTCATCGAAAAGGCCCGCCGCATGATCGAACACAAGCGCGACGTGGTGATTCTGCTCGACTCCATCACGCGCCTCGCCCGCGCCTACAACACCATCCAGCCGCACTCGGGCAAAATCCTTTCCGGCGGCGTGGACGCCAACGCCTTGCACAAACCGAAACGGTTTTTTGGCGCAGCGCGCAACATCGAGGAGGGCGGGTCGCTGACCATCATGGCCACCGCGCTGGTGGACACCGGCAGCCGCATGGATGAAGTCATTTTTGAAGAGTTCAAGGGCACCGGCAACATGGA
>Ga0187859_10001441_pt1 | contig 15125 bp, 5 predicted proteins | sample June2016WEW_10_1_2_FD_133019 | JGI IMG/M metagenome (GOLD analysis project Ga0187859, IMG submission 133019) | Peatland microbial communities from SPRUCE experiment site at the Marcell Experimental Forest, Minnesota, USA - June2016WEW_10_10 | ecosystem: Environmental > Terrestrial > Soil >...
ACTTCCTCGATGGAAGCAAAAAACCACAGCTTGTCTTTTATGATTGGCCCACCGAGCGTGCCGATGTAATTCTGCTTGGAGAACGGCTGCTTCGGCAGCGGCGCGGGATTTTCGATCGGGTAGCGCGCGTTGAGAGCGGCGGCGCGTTCGTAGAACGCCGCTCCACCATGCCACTGGTTGGTTCCGCTCTTGGTTGTGATCTCGACAGACCCGCCCACGGTGCGTCCCGTATCCGCATTTTGTTGCGACGTCTGGACGGCGAATTCCTGAATCGCATCCGGCGAAAAACCCTGCAGGAAGCCGCCGATATAATCGTCGGAATTGTCCATGCCATCCACAGACAGGACGTCGTTCAAGCCGGAGCTGCCGCCGAAGGACACCGCGGTGACGCGTGCCTTAGTGGGATCGGATGGTTCCACCGGCTCGGTACCCGGCACGAGATAAGCGATGTTGGCGAAGCTGCGCTCGGCCAGCGGTATGGTTGCAAGGTCGCGCGCAGTCACCACGCCGCCATGCACGGCGCTCGATGTATCCATGGGCTGCGCGGTAATGGAAGATGGCGTAGCAGAGACATTTACTTGCTGCTGGGACGGCGCGGGATTCATGACCACCGCGATCTCGCGGGCGGTGCTGACGCTGACCGTCACTGTGGAATTGGCGTCGGCAAATCCCGGCGCCTGCACTGTGACGTGATAATTGCCGGGCGCGAGGTCGGCGAAGCGAAACTCTCCGCGGTCGTCGCTTTTCGTCCGGCGTTCGATCGAAGACTCGCTAGCTTGGATGATGATGGCCGCCGATGCAATGCGTCCTCCGCTCGAGTCACAGACGCTGCCGATCAAGCTTCCGCGGAAATCCTGTGCCAGGCCAGGAAATGCCGCGAACGAGAGCGCCAAAATGAGGGCGAAATAGGCTGCGAGTTTGCGGGAGAAGCGCATGGGCGTTGAATCCCACAGGCTAGCGCAGAGGGGTGGTTACTACCACAGATCGTAATTCGTAGGGCAGGATGCCATCCTGCGCGACGATTGGCTATCGGCGCACGTTCGGGCGGGTTAACAACGGTTAACAACCCGCTCCAGGTTGGCAACCTGCCCTACGTTTCAGCGCATACTGAGAAATTGAACACCGCGCGGACCCCATCTGTTGTTGCCTTCTCTTACCTGGCGCTCGTGCTGGCGCTCTGGCTCCCGTTTAGTCCGCACAGCGGGCTGCCCTACGAAACTGGATTCGTGTACACCAGCGAAATCTCCACCTGGTGGAACGGATTTGTGCACGGCGCCGATCATCTGCGATTTTATACCAGCCTCTTTTATCAGGTCGCCTATCTCATGGGCGAATTGTCAGGATTCACCGGCAGCTTCGTCCCCTATCAGATTACTTATGCCGTGCTGTGGTGGGCGCGTGGTTTTCTGCTCTTCTTGATCGGACGGCGCCTCGGGCCCGGCCACGATTTGTTCTGGTACCTGGCAGGCTCCTTCGTTCTGGTTCACTCGTCCGACAGCGCCACCGGATGGGCCGGCCTCTTGAACCAATCCGGTTACACATTCTGGATGCCTCTCGCATTTTACGCGCTGGTAATCGCATTCCAACAATCGGAGCGCCGGCGCGCGGATATCGCGCTGGTTCTGGCTATTCTCCTCGAGCACTTGTCGCTATGGAGCTATGAGAGCCAATTGCTGATCATTCTAATCGCGCCGCTTCTTCTGTTGCGGATGTATCCGCGCCCGTGGCGGAGTCCGTTGGCGATCGCGGCGGCTTGGTACGTTCTGCCGCTCATCTACATTGCCGCGACCCTCCGAAAATATGCGCAGTCCGCTGGACACACTTACCAAGAGTCGGTTCTGCGAAAAGTCTGGTCGGCTAGCTCCATTCTGAGCGACTCGGTGTTCAACATCTCGGCTTCTTTGAGTTTTTGGACTTGGCCGCGTTCCGATCCGGCCCTTGCGACTACAAGCCAAATGATGCTTCCGGCGATTCTCGCGGGGTTCGTGTTCTTTGCTGGAATCGGATTGCTCGGTTGGTCTACGCGCAGCTGGATTCCCAGCCGGCGCACGCTGTGGACTGTGATGCTTACCGGCCTGCTACTGCTGGCGTTGAGTTTTCCCGCTTACCTGATTCTCGAATCCGCCAGGAGCCTGTGGCGCACGCAGATTCTGTCTGGCTTCGGTGCAGCGCTGGTGTTCGCGTCGGCCATCACTCTCTGTGCGAGCTTCGCTCCGAAAGCTTGGCTGCGCTTCGGCATCATCGCGCTGCTCGGCGGATTGGTGGTAGGTTACGGTAGCTTCTCGGCGGTGAAGAAGAGTGCATTTCATCTCTGGATCTGGGAAAGGCAGCGCTCGGCCGTGGCGCAAATTCTTAGTGTTGCTCCGCAGCTGAAGGACGGAACCTTGGTGATCCTGGCGGATGTCCCGAAAGACAATGACCCGTTTCTCGGTGACGAGATGTGGTTCGACATGGCCCTTCGCCTGGCTTATCCGGGGACGCCAGTGGCGGGAAGCTATTTTTACCAGGACGGCTCACCGGCCTTGGGCAAGGTTGCGATGGGACGCGCCGACACGATGCTGGTGCTCGATTACCAACCGAAGGGCCGCTTGTCCATCGCACCAAGTCTGCCCAGCTTTTTGCGTGTCGAGGGAATTTATAATCCCGAAGCGCGCATCGAATCTGGAAGCCCATCTCCGCGAGCGGTGCGGCGCTACGGATCTAGCGGCGATTTGCTTTCCGCTCCGCGGTAACGGGCAGCGCGAATGCCACATACGCGCCGCGTATCTTGGTTTGCGTGGCTTTGGTAACGCCCGCCTGCGCGGAGGCGCAGAACACCACGAACTCGCGGCCGCCCACTTCATACACTGCCGCCATACCTTCCAACGCCGCGTCCAACTGATGGGACCAAAGCTCGCGGCCGTTCTCGACGTCCAGCGCGCGAGCCTTTCCATCGCGTGTGCCTGCAAAGATCAACCCTCCGGCCGTCACCACTGGTCCCACTTTCGGATAATGCGATCCCGTGCCTTTCATACTCGGCGTATCGCCGAGCGGGATCTTCCACTTGATGGCGCCGGTGTTGAGATCGTAAGCCGTCAGCGACGACCATGGCGGTTTGATCGGTGAAAGCCCGTCGCTCGCAATCAGGAAACCGAATCCGCTGTAGTAATGATCTTCGGCCGAAGCCGGATTCGTCTTGTCGGCCTTCGGATCTTTCGCCAGCCGCAGCAGGGCCGGCAGATCCTTCGAGACTACGAACAGAGCTCCATTCGATGGATCCACCGCGGCGCCGCTCCAGTTGGCTCCGCCATTATTGCCCGGCATCTCAATGGTGCCGCGCGTCGAGGGCGGCGTGAATAGCCCTTCGTTGCGCGCGCTGAGGATCTCATCGCGGAACTTGGCTCGCTCTTCGGCGCTCAGAGATGGACGTAAGTCGTCAACTGTAAACTTCTGTCGCGCAAACGGCGGAGGCCAGGTTGGAAAAGGCTGCGTGGGCCAGGTTTCTTCGCCAAGCATGTCGGAGCGCGGCACTGGCTTTTCGTTGATGGGCCACAGCGGCTCGCCCGTCACCCGATTGAACACCCACACGAAGCCCTGCTTGCTCACTTCCACCACAACATCCACGGCTTTTCCTTCGTGCTGGACGGTGAGCAACTTCGGAGCCGTCGCGTCGTCGTAATCCCAGATATCGTGATGCACCATCTGGAAATGCCACAAGCGCTTTCCGGTGCGCGCGTTGAGCGCCAGCAGAGTGTCGGCGAACAAATTCGCCCCGGTGCGATTCACGCCGTAGAAATTGTATTTCGCGCTCGCGGTCGGCGCATAGACAATGCCGCGCTGCTCGTCGACGGAGAGTTCGCCCCACACATTCGCGCCGCCTACACTTTTCCACGCGTCCTTCGGCCACGTGTCATATCCGAACTCGCCCGGACGCGGGATGGTGTGAAAAGTCCAGACCAGCTTGCCGGTGCGAACATTGAAGGCGCGGATATCGCCTGGCGCGGAGCCATACTCCTGATTGGTGGCGGAGCCGAGAATTAGTAGATCTTCAAACACGCGCCCAGGTGTAGTGGATTGCACCAGCCGCAGGCTCGCAGGATCGCGATCGAGGCCCTGTTTCAGATCCACGCTTCCGGAATCGCCAAAAGTGAGAATCAAACGGCCGGTTCGCGCATCAATGGCGTGCAGCGAATGATTACTCGCAAACAACAGCCGCCGGTCTGACCGGTCTTTGCTCTCCCAATAATTGATTCCACGATTCGTGATGATGGTGGTGTCGGGCTCGGCCGGATGCGTCCAAATTTCCGCGCCCGTGGCGGCATCCAGCGCGACGATGGAATTGTTCTTGGCCAGAACGAACATCACGCCGTCGACGACGATGGGATTGAACGAGTACGGATTGTTATCGCCGGTGGAATAGCTCCAGGCGACTTCGAGCCGGCCGGCATTGGAGCGATCGATCTGCGCGAGTTCCGAATACTGCGCCGAATCCGGTGCGCCTCCGTAGTCGCGCCAGCTTGCGTGAGATGTTTTGCCAGTCTGCGCGGCCGCACACGATGCCGCCGCGAGCGCGATCAGCGCCGAAAATGTGGCACGAGCCATCTTTACATGATGCCAGAGGCTTTCACGTGACATGTTTTTGGGTCCGCTTGTGAGAAGATATGCAATAGTACCTTTCGAAAAGTGGATGCCGGGGCCGACGTCCTAAAGTGGGCGGCTACCGCTGTCGAAAGGTTGTTATCTACAAGTAGCGAAATATTCCCTCTTTGAGAGTGAAGGCTTCTGGGAGGTTCCCGATGATCCGTTTGAGACATCCTGCGGTTTGGTTGCCACTGGCCCTTGTTACGATTTGCATCGGACACGCGTCCGCACAAGTCCCGGCGGCCGTGAGCGCCAGCTTCACTCCCTCGACGGTTCTCGCCGGCGGCGCGGATACTTCGACGTACCAGCTCACCATCTCCAATCCCAACGCTACAGCGCTAACGGGTGTCGCCGTCAGCGTCACCTTTCCGTCAAGTATCACCCGAGGAAGCAGCTTCACCAACATGTGCGGCGGCAGCAGCAGCTTCGGACTGAGTAACATTAGCGTCTCGAACGTCACCCTTACCGCGGGTGAATCTTGCAACGTCCCGGTCACCGTGCAGGCCGCCTCTAACGCCAGCGGAGCAATCGTAGTCACCACCAGCACAATCACGTCGAACGAAGCCTCGCCGGGTACGGCGGCCAGCGCTACTCTCAACGTGACTGCGCTCGCGGCCACCAGCTTCTCAGTTGTCGCCGGAACGCCAATTCAGGTTTTCGCTCCAGATTCCGTCACCGTGACGTGCCTGGACCAGAACGGCAATACGTTTCCCGGTTATACCGGCACCGTGCACTTCACCAGCACCGACCCATCGGCAACATTGCCGGGAAACTCAACGTTGACGAACGGCGTCGGGACATTTTCAGTAACGCTAAAGACACTGGGGACACAAACGGTCACTGCTACTGACACGGTGACCTCATCCATTACGGGCACATCCAACTCCATCACGGTAAATCCGGGGGCTGCTACGCATTTTGTCGTCACAGCGCCGTCGTCAGGCACCGCGGGAAGCGCTTTCAGCTTCACCGTCACGGCGCTCGATCAGGGCGGGAACACGGCCACGGAATATGCCGGCACCGTGCATTTCACAAGCACGGACGGCTCGGCAACCTTGCCGGCGGACTCGACGTTGACGAACGGCGTCGGAACATTTTCGGCGACGCTGAAGACGGCGGGGAACCGAACAATTACCGCGACCGATACAGTGACGTCTTCCATTACGGGTACGTCGGGCACGATCACGGTAAATGCGGCGGCTGCGACCAAGTTTGTAGTCTCAGCGGCGTCGCCCGAAACCGTGGGAACAGCTTTCAACGTCACCGTCACAGCGCAGGATCAGTTCGGCAATACGGCCACCGGATATGCTGGTACCGTCCATTTCACCAGCACCGACCCATCGGCTACGTTGCCGGCCAACTCCACGTTGACGAACGGCGTCGGGACATTTTCGGTAACACTGAAGACCCCGGGTGCCCGAACCATCACGGCTACCGATACGGTGACGTCATCCATTACTGGTACATCCAACTCCATCACGGTAAATCCGGGAGCAGCTACCACGTTTGTTGTCACCGCGCCATCGTCGGGCACTGCGGGAACCGCTTTCAACTTCACCGTTACCGCGCTCGATCAGTTCGGCAACACGGCCACGGGATATGCCGGCACCGTGCATTTCACCAGCACGGACGGCCTGGCCACATTGCCGGCCAACTCCACGTTGACCAACGGTGTCGGAACATTTTCGGCCACGCTGAAGACCGCAGGGAACCAAACCATCACGGCTACCGATACCGTGACCTCGTCGATTACGGGCACGTCGAACACCATCGCGATCACTCCGGCGGCAGCCTCGCACTTCAGCGTCACCGCACCGGGTTCGGCGGTGCCAAACGACTCGTTCAACTTCACGGTGACGGCGCTCGATCAGTTCAACAACACTGCCACCGGGTATTCGGGCACGGTGCATTTCACTAGCAGCGACGGCTCAGCTACGTTGCCGGCCAACTCCACGTTGACCAACGGTGTTGGAACATTTTCGGCCACGCTGAAGACGGCCGGAAACCAGACCATCACCGCTACCGACACGGTGAACTCCTCGATAACGGGCACGTCCGGCAACATCTCCGTAACAGCGGTATCGTTTGTGGTGACCACTCTGGCGGACAGCGGCGCAGGCTCGCTGCGCCAGGCGATTAACAACGCCAACGCTTCGTCGGGCGGAGTCACTATTACGTTCGCCGTTACGGGGACCATCAATTTGCTAAGCGCCTTACCGCAGCTTACCCAGAGCATGACCGTCACTGGACCGGGCGCTTCCAGCTTGGCCATTGACGGCGGCGGCGCGGTACAAGTGTTAAACGTCGGCAGCGGGATCACTGTGTCCATTTCCGGTGTGACCATCCAGAATGGCCGCGATAGCACCATCGGGGGAGGAGGAGGCGGCGTATCTAATGCTGGAACCCTCACACTAAGCTCCTGCGTGGTCACCAGCAACGTCGAGGCATTCCACGCGGGAGGCGGCGTCTATAACGCTGGAACTCTGGCCATCGATCAATGCACGGTCTCGAACAACGTCGCGAGCGGCGCCGGTGGCGCCGGCGGCGGCTTGTTCAATATGGGCGCGGCAACGGTTACTGACAGCACCTTTTCCGCGAATACCGCGGTAGGTGGGAACACAGATGGCGGGTGGGGTGGCGCGATCGTCAACGACATCACTTCGTCGCTCTCTATTGCTGGATCAACGATTGTCGGAAACACGGTGACGGATCCCCTTAACGCGGGTTCCGGCCGAGGCGGAGCCATCTTTAACGCTAACTTTGGGGGTGGCACCTGCGTTATAGCGAACAGTACTATCTCGGGCAATAGTCAAATCGGTACACTGCCAAGCGATTTCGGCGGCGGGATCGTTCAGGCTGGCCATTGCACGTTGACCAACACGATTCTCACCGGAAACACGGATGCAAGCTCCAGCCCCAATCCCGATGGCTCGGGCACATTCACCGATGGCGGGAACAATCTGATCGGCATTTCTACCGGCATCACGGGAATCACAAATGGCGTCAACGGCGACCAGATTGGAACATCCGGCGCGCCGCTGAACGCCCAGCTGGGCGCGCTGGCGAACAACGGCGGACCCACTCAGACCATGCTGCCCTCGGGCAACAGTCCGGCGCTGGGCGCGGGGAATCCGGCGGGCTTCCTCTCAACAGATACGGACCAACGCGGTACCGGCTTCCTGCGCTTGAGGAACGGCGTGATTGATGTCGGCGCGGTCCAGCTTCAGGGAGTTGCACTGGCCGCGACGACGGGAACTCCGCAATCCGCTGGCCTCGGCGCGGCGTTCGGGACTGCCCTCTCTGCCACTGCGACGGAATCCTGCGCGGCGTGTACCAGCCTGGTGCCGGGCGTCACCGTGACCTTCATAGCGCCTGGTTCCGGACCGAGTGGAACTTTCGCGGGCGGAGTGAATACCGCGGTCACCAACTCGAGCGGTCTGGCCACTGCGCAACCGTTCACGGCCAACATGATCGCCGGTGGTCCATATAACGTCACCGCCAGTGCAACCACGCCCGACCAAGCCACTCCTGCCACGGCGAATTTCTCGCTGACCAACACGGGAAGTACGGTTAGTAAGCCTGTGTTGACAGTGACTGCCAACAACGCCAGCAAAGTTGCCGGCGCGCCTCTGCCACCATTTACGGCCACCATCACCGGCTTCGTCAATGGCGATACTTTGGCCGTGGTAAGCGGGACGCCCAGCTTGACTACCACAGCTACAGCGAGCTCACCGGCCGGTAGCTATCCGATCGTTGCCGCTCTAGGGACACTTTCGGCGGCCAATTACACCTTCACATTCGTGAATGGCACCTTGACTGTTACCGCACAGCAACCGCCTCCGCCGCAGCCCACGACGATTACTGCAGTAAGCGGCAGCGGGCAATCGGGCGTTCCGGGGAGCGCGTTCGCAGCGCCTTTGGTGGTTGAGGTCAACGATCAATTTGGTAATCCTGTGAGTGGCGCAGTGGTGTCATTTAGCGTATTTTCCGGCTCCGCGACGCTGAGCGCGGCGGATGTCACTACCGGCTTCAACGGGACCGCCCAGATCACAGCGACGCCCACGGGCGGCGGAGCCATCATAATTGTGGCCAGCGTCAGTGGAATAAGTAGGGTGGCGACTTTCTTCGAAAGTGGCTTGGCTCCCACTGCTCCCGCGCAGCTATCAGTGTTGCCGCCCTCGGTCGGGTTCATAGTGGTGCAGGGCGGAAGCAATCCACTGCCCGCGAGCATCGCCGTAACCAACACGGGTTCGGGCACGCTGCAGTGGACGGCCTCGGACAGCGGCAATCCGTCGTGGCTCACGGTAGGGCCGCTTTCGGGTTCGACGCCTACTGTGATCACGGCCGGAATCAACGCATCGGGACTCGCGGCCGGCAGCTATTCGAGTACGATTACGGTGACATCCGGAAGCCAGCATCAGACGGTCGGTGTGACGCTGACGGTTGTGGCCGCAACGCCCGCGGAATTTGCACTGACGCCCGCGGCGGTGATTGTGAACGCAGCAGCCGGGTCCACAACTCCGATTACGCGTGTAGTGGAAGTGCCGAACGCAGGTACGGGAACGCTTTCCTGGACGGCGACGGCCGATTCAGCCAGCCCGTGGCTCTCGGTTTCTCCCGCGTCCGGCAGCTCAGCTTCGGGCAATGTGCCGTCTACGGTGACGATCGAAATCAACCCGTCTGGCCTCGCCGCCGGGCAGTATCTTGGCAATATCGCATTCAGCAGCTCTGGAGTGGCGCCGGCCAACGTGTCGGTGATCCTGAACCTCTCGGCGCTGCCCGATCTGTTATCCACGGTTCCGTTGCTCGAATTCCGTGGCGTGGCGGGCAGTTCGTTCGCGCCGCAATCGCTGCCGGTCACGACCACGACGGGAGCCGCGGTTTCGTTTACCGCGAGCGCCACTTTAACAACTGGGACGAACTGGCTTTCCATCGGCAGCGCGAGCGGTGCCACACCCGGCTCCATTCCTGTATCGGTCAACACCAACGGCCTCGCGGCGGGTTATTACGTCGCATACATTTCTGTGCAGAGCACGGGCGCGGCGAACACGCTGCTGGTTCCAGTTGTCCTGGATCTGGGCGGCGCCGGCATACCGGGAACGCTCGGCGCGATTCCGGGCGGTATATTGTTCACGGGATTCGCGAGCGCTCCGCTCAGCCAGACCATTGCTATAAGTTCGGATTCCGTACCGTTCTCGTGGAGCGCTGTCGCGCTGGCCGGCTCCGGTGCAACGTGGCTTGCAGTATCGCCCGCATCGGGAAGCGATGACGGGACCATCACTGTGACCGCGAATCTCGCGGGCTTGCAGCCGGGCACTTACACAGGCCAGGTAGCGATCGGCGCCACCGGTACATCCAACGCCGGATTGATTATCCCTGTGACTCTGATTGTTACCTCCTCCGCGAAGGCCGTGACATCGGCAAATACGCTACAGCCGATTCAGCCGGCCGGGGATTTCGTCGCCACTGTTGGCGTGCCGGTTGCTTTGCAGGCTTCGATCGTCAGCTCGATTGGCGCGCCGGTAACGGGCGCCATTGTGCAGGTTGCGTTCACCTCCGGCGATTCACCTGTGATCCTAACGGATGTCGGCGGCGGGAATTATGCGGGCGTATGGACGCCGCTTCAATCCGACGCCGTATCGCTGCTGTTTACCAGCGCGAATTCGTCCACGGGCGTCGTCACAGGCGCTGTAGCCACGACCATCGGTGCGCCCGCATTTACTGGTACGGGAATCGTCAACGCAGCGCCAATGATTTCCAGGGTCCCGCTGGGCGTCGGATCTATCGCCACCATGTTTGGCCTGAACCTGGCATCGCAGACTGCGAAGGCGCAGAGTTTCCCGCTGCCTGTAACGCTGGGCGGCGCATCGGTGACCATCAACGGAGTGGCCGCGCCGCTGTTTTACGCATCGCCGCTGCAAATCAACTTCTTCGTGCCTTATGAACTGGCTGGCCAGACCGCAGCCACGATTCTGGTTTCAACTTCTACGGGAGTGGCGGAGGTCGGTGGTGTGCCCATCACGCCTGCGTCCCCAGGCTTGTTCCTCACGGATGCAGCCGGTGATGCGGCGGTGATCCATCAGAACGGGCAACCCGTGAGTGCGGCATCGCCCGCGGCCGGTGGCGAGATTGTGGAGATATTCGCTACGGGTCTCGGCCCGGTCTCTAATCAGCCGGCCGACAATGCTGCGGCGCCCACCAATCCATTGGCGATGGATCAGACCCCGCCAGTGGTAACTATCGGTGGCGTGAGCGCGAAAGTGCTGTTCTCAGGCCTCGCGCCTGGATTCGCCGGACTGAACCAAATCGATGTGGTTGTGCCCGCGGGGCTGCCCTCAGGCCCAACCACATTGACGATCGCCGTGGGACCGCTGTTCAGCAACACAGCGGTCATCCAGTTGACTACCAATTAAAGCGCGCCAGCACTTGGATAGTTCGCGGACTGCTGCTGAACGCCAAGCTGGGATTGTTGAAGTTCGGGCTGGCGGCGCTGGCGTATGCCAATGAGCTACTGGTGAACGTACTCACTGGAGCGGTGTTGTCGACGCTGCCGGGCACGAACTGAGGATGGTTAAAGAGATTCAGGAACTGTCCCGAAAGATCCAGCCGCATCCGTTCCGTGATGCTGAAGTGTTTGTAGATGGCCATATCGATGTTGTCGATCGGGCGAGTGGGTTGCGTGTTGCGTCCCGTGTTGGCATAAGCTCCGGGACCAGCTTGAATGTAGCGCGCGTTCGGATTGGTGGCCACCCAGGCGACGACGTTGTTCACCAATGAGGCTGACGCGCTGGGCAACACGGTGGCTCCGGTAGCCGTATAACCGATCACGCCGCTGCCGGTTCCCGCCACGCCGGACGGATTCAGGATGGTGCGATCGGGAGCCGCGTCGCCATTCAGGTTGGAATCGACGCCACTCAGCACGGTATAGTATTCGGGAGATTCGTAAGTATAAATAGGAGCGATTTCCCAATTACCCACCAGGTTCTTCATCATCCAATTGCTGCTGCCCTTATACCAGGGAGCTTCGTAAACCAGGCTCACCACCAGGCGCTGGCGATGGTCGAGAGCGGAAGATGCTTTCTCGTCGGTCAAATTTTGAAAATCCTGAGCGCGGCGAGGCGTCAGATATGTGCTGGCCACTTCCGCGGTGCTGTTGTCGATCAGGTGACTCCAGGTATACGCCGCCTGATACTGCAGACCCTTGGCGAGCCGCTTGTTCAACTGAACCGACAATCCGTTGTAAGTGGACCAGCCTTGCGGTACGTACGCCGTAATCGGCGAAGTGAAGCCGGCGGCCGCGTACTGCGGCAGGATGTGTCCGAGGTTACGGATGTCGCCGACATTCAAAGGAAGAGAAGCCAGCGTCGCGGCCGAAGGTACCGAGAAGAGTGTCGGAATATTTTCCGCCGCAGTAACCGGAGCATCCACATTGATCTGCTGCTGATCGAGCAGATGGACGCCCCGAGTGCCCAGGTATCGCACTTCCAGCGTATAATCCTTCGCGAAGACATGCTGGACGCCTAGCGTCCAATTCAGCGAATAAGGCAATACCTGATCGGGCAACCAGGAGGAAGTTTTCGCGCGTGCGGTTGCGGCGGTAAGAGTGGCGAGGTTCAACCCCTCCGACTGCGTGATGCCGCCGTTCTGAAGAAAATTCGTGCCGACGCCTAGCGGAGCGTTGATGGTGGTGCTGAATTCAGGTGGAACCGCATTCAATCCCACGTTGTCGAAAATAACGTCCGTCACCCTGCTGAAGCCGGCGCGAACGACTGTGTTGCTGTTGTTGCGCGGTGTCCAAGCGATGCCAACCCGTGGTCCGAACCCATAAGGATCCGCGCTCGGTGCTTTGAACGTCAACAAGCCGGGGACGCTGGCAATGGCGTTCAGTTTTTCAGCTTGAATGCCGATCGGGACCGTAGTGTATTCGTAACGCAAGCCCAGATCCACGGTTAGATTGGGCCGCATGCGCCACGTGTCCTGGATATAGGTGTAGGAGCCAAGCTGATTGCCGTAGTACGGCGTCACACCGACGTTACGTTGCGCCAGAAAATCCGGCGTAAGGTCCAACAAATAGTTGGCCACGTTGGTGTATTCATAATCGCCGCGCACGCGCTGGATGAACAATTCCGGTGAAATAGAATCGCGGAACTCATTCCCGAACTTAAAGGTGTGGTTGCCGTGGACCCAGGTGAGGTTCTCGCTGATCTGATACAGATTGTTGATAGTGGCCTGCGGGAAGTTCGGATTCGGCCCCAGCTGCAAATTCAGGTTATTGAAAACGAGATTCGGGAAAGCATCGAGTCCGGGGAAGGTCTGATCTCCTACGGGTTCGCTCTGGTTCTGCCGCTGAAAGCCCAGACGAAACTCGTTCGTCACACTGGGGCTGAAGGTGTGATACTCGGCCAGCGTACCCAGATAGAAGCGCAGAGGGGTTTGCGTATAAAACACCGGCAGCTCAGCTCCGGTGTTGATCGAATCCGTCCGATTGTAGATGTACCGGCCACGCAGTTGATCGGTGTCCGAAATGTTGTAATCCATGCTGTACACGCCGAAATAGTTATTTGTGTAGTTCGGCGCCGATACTGGGATGATGCCGGTGGGTATGGTGACGTCTCCAACCGTGAAGGTGGGTGCGCCGGGCGTGAGGGCCGCGGCTGTCACGTATTTCTGAAGGACTCCAAGATTTGTCGCGCTCACGCCAGGGATGCCCGCGAGGGTGCTATATCCCGCCGCGGTGGGCGCATAGATGGGCGCTGCCACCGTGCTGGCTTGTCCCAGGGGATTGTATTCAAAGCTGGCGAAGAAGAATAATTTGTTCTTGAAAATCGGACCGCCGATGTTGCCGCCCAGGTGATTTCGATCGAAGCGCGGGATAGTGGTAATCCCTTGATTCTTGAATACCTGATCCTCGGCATTCAAATTGCGATTCTCCAGGTAGTCGTACAGTGTGCCGTGGAACTGATTGGTTCCGCTTTTCACGATGGTGTTGAACTGCCCGCCCGAGGAGTGCCCGTACTCGGCCTCAAACTGATTCTGCAGCAAGGTGAATTCGGCTACGGATTCGTTGGGAAGAAAGACCACCGGCCCCGTGACCGCCTTGCTGTTATTGTCAATGCCTTCAATGGTGAAATTGTTGTTGCGAGGACGCTGTCCGCCGATGGAAGGGCCCGTGCCTACGCCTACTCCGCCCGCGCTAGTTACACCAGCCTGTAACAACGACAAATTAATCACGCCATTTCCGATGGATGTAACCGGAAGATCCGCGATTTCCTTGGTGTTATAAGTATTCTGAATCTGCGCCGTAGTGGTGTCGATCATTGCGCCGGCTTCCTGCACCTCCACCGAAGTCGAGACCTGCCCTACCTGCAGAGTCATATTCTCGGTCGCCGTCTGGTTGAGTTGCACGATGACGTTTTTCAGAGTTGCCGTCGTAAATCCTTGCGTGGCCGCGCTCAATGTGTAGGTACCGGCGGGAAGATTCGTGAAGCGGTACTCACCGCTCGCGTTCGTCGCCGTAGTGGTACGCACGCCGGTTGCATCATGCAGTGCCGTAATCGTAGCGTTGGGCACAGCCGCGCCCGATGCATCCGTGATGGTGCCGACTAAATCGCCGCTGATGACTTGGCCCGTGAGGTTGGCGGGAGGAATTAATCCACTCACGCCGAGAATGAGAACCAATGACAGAAATTGAAGCAGTGTCCGGAGGTGTTTCATAAGGGCGTCCTCTGGCACGCCGGCTACCAATCAACTTCGCTCTGTATTATCAGTGAGTTTTTCTCGCGAAGTGCTTCTAGTTTCTGTTTTTCGTATACGTCGGGTTTTGCGATTTACAGTAAAACGTATCTCGATGTTAATTGAGCAAAAAGATTGTTCCTTTAATACCCGAGCCCAGTGGTTCAGCACCGCCACTTGCCGCGAGGTAAGCTCATCGGCAATCGTCAAGCTCCGTCCGAGCAGCAGGGGAATTCGCATCGTAGAAAGGAAAGATGCGGAGCAACGGAGCAGTTGCGCGTTACCCTTTATCCGCTGGCCGGAAACCAGGCGCATGCACCGATGCGTCGCTTTCCACGCCTTGCGTCAATCCGTGTTGCGACATCGCGGCCGACTCGACGCTCGGAATGGCGGCGATGTTCTCGCGCAGACGTGCCAGATCGACAGCCGACAGCTGCCGCAACGTCCGAATGAATAGGCCGGCTCCGGCCAGTAACAGAAGCGACATCCCGACTTGCAAGGAGACCAGCAGCCGGCTCAACGGCAGGCGCGGACTACTAGCCATCCCTGCCGTTCCTGTCCCTTTGAGCGATGGCGCCGGATTCACCCGAGTTGCTCGCCACGCAGGGAGAACACCGAAAAGCATGCCCGAAACCATGGACACTCCAGCGGTGAATGCGAGCGTGCGCAGATCTATCCGGATGACAAGCTCGGCTGGAAACCCATCCGAAATCGTTTGCCATGGGCTCGCTCGCCACCCATATCGTCAACATGCTGGGCTGGACGGTGGACAC
>Ga0187859_10001446_pt1 | contig 15114 bp, 10 predicted proteins | sample June2016WEW_10_1_2_FD_133019 | JGI IMG/M metagenome (GOLD analysis project Ga0187859, IMG submission 133019) | Peatland microbial communities from SPRUCE experiment site at the Marcell Experimental Forest, Minnesota, USA - June2016WEW_10_10 | ecosystem: Environmental > Terrestrial > Soil >...
ACAATGCGACGCAAGATCGAAATTCACCTGGCCCGATCGCTGCCTCGTTGTCCGTGCTGCCTTCGCGGATTCTTATAACACAGTAGTGCTAGGTCTTCATGCTATCAGTCCTGTTTCTCTTCAATTTGCGCTTGGCGGCTCACAGTGAAGAGTTTCTGGACTCCCGGATATATCAAACTGTCTCCCCGATAAAGCCGCGGAACCTCCGGGGTATTAGTGAAGATTCTGCATGATGAGCGTTCGTCCTTGGGCCGATGTATTGCGCCAGGAAAATTGAGTGACCCGCTCCAAGTCCTTTTCGATTAGCTGCGGGCATAGGTCCGAATCGCTTGGAATTCTCTTGGTGCTCTCGGCGATCCACTCGCAGCATGACTTGGCCATCCTGCACCTGTCATAAAAGGTAAGAGACGTCAAGATTCGCATCGTGTTTCTCGTATGGGAAAACTATCCGCCCCGGATCCAACACTCCATGAGATTTAGCGCTTAGCAGTCTGTCCAACTCGCGAAGAACCAATTCCGGGGTCACCTGATGCATGCACCCGTTGAATTTGCAGGGTGCAAAATCGCGGCCATCGTAGCAAGGCCGGCAGGCGAAGCCCTGACCGCCCCATATGCCGACAGCAGACGGTCTACGCGGCATGAAGGTTGAAGGATCGGTAGGACCGAATATTCCCACCAGGCATGATTCACTCAAGCCTGCCAGATGCAACGGTCCTGTATCGTGAGAGACAACTGCGTCGCTGGCATCGCAAACGCTCACAACCTCAGGCAACGAGAGTGTACCGATGCAGGTCGTAACGTCCAAGTGTTGGAAATAGGGCATGACCCATTCATCGTCCAAATTCCCAAGCAGCACAACCTCCCAATCTCGTTCGCGCAGGCTGCCGGCCAGAGCTACATAATTCTCCACGGGCCAACGACGCACAACCTGCTCTCGCAGCAGATTCTTGGTGCCGCCAGGTACAATGCAAATGCGCTTTCGTGCAGCCCTCTCGGGAAGTGGAGAAGGCGGCAAGCAGTCCGGGCGAACCGGACGGCCGCTCTGCTCTCGGCAGCCATCTTTCGTTTCCAAGAGCATACGGGTGTATTCATCTGTATGGTGGCGGCCAGGAAGCAAGGTTGTCTCTCTTGACTGCTGGGAGAGAGCCAATCTGCGCCGTGCGCGAATGGGAAGCGTCAAAAGGCGGTAGCGCCGGTCGTAGTACAAAGTTGCACAGAGATCATACCCTTCGAAGGCAATCTGGCTCCATAGGCCAGCCACCCCTTTCGCTCGCTCAAGCGCCCCCCCAAGAAGGATAGCCTTGTCATCCACAGGTATCAGATTGATCCACGAGTAGCAGTTCAATAGCGGTTGAACTGCCTTGCCGCACACCCAATCGATCTCGAATCCTTGCTGATGCAGCGCATACACTCCCGGAATAGCCATGATCGCATCGCCGATTTGGCCGAACTTCACAATAAGAGCCTTTTTGCGGCAGGCTTCGGGTTCAATTCGCTTCCCCTTCATGGCATTCAATAGCATTCCTCCTCTTCGTCTCGCCCTGACTCAACGCTGGTGCGCCAAACTCAACTACAGCATAGGCTGCCAGAACCAACGGCAGTCTAAAAGTAAGTACAAGAACTTCTACTCAGGAAAGCAAATAGTGTCCGAACAAACCGGACCGCCTCTCTGCCGCGCATCATCCAGCTTGGCCACTTCAACCTGTTTGACAATTACTTTCATAAGGGTTCAAAAGGATGCGTTCATAACCCGCAAGGATGAAGGTGGTCAGCAATAATATCTCAGTCGGCTGATCCAATAAATAATTTGGTCCTAACCATAACAATATGCAAGCCCCAAAGCACGGATAGAGAAGGACTCCGATGATTCTTCCGCGTTTGAGTTCCCTCCAAACGAAAGCATAAAGCAATCCATAGCCAAAGATAAATGGCAAGGAGAACCATCCAATATCCGAAAAGATGTAGCCAAAAGCCCCGGACCATATTATCCCGCCGTTCAAGCCCGCAAGTGAGACTGCTGTAAACTCCGATCCCCACATATCCAGACCATCCGGAGGATTCACTATTCCACTCAATGGCAGAAGGCGGGTGTGGGTGATAACGCTGCTGAGATACAGACCGCGCCCGGCAAACGGGTAGCGGAGACCACCATTCACAACAGCTGCAAGGCGATTATAAGAAGCTGCCGAGTAGCCCACCAATGAAGAGATCTGATCATCCCAATTGTTAGTGCCGCGCAAAAAAGAGAAAGAGGCAAACAATAAAGGAATGATAACGATAATGACTCCGCCAATTCTAAAGACGGATCCTGCGCTTGCATTCGGTCTCGTTGTCTTACGCAATAGGTACAGAATAGCCAAGCCACAAACAGCCACTATTGTGATGGCTCGAAAGACAATAAGAATGGAATATATGATTACGGACAGCAGCGCAAAGAATACGACACACCGAACTAATAACTTTCTCCATCCGCTGAGGAGCGCATTACCGCCACGCCAGAATGCCCACCATGTTATTCCCATAAGCATGATTGGAACAAATACAATGCGACCACTGGTGTCATTGTCATAGATAAGTGCGTCTTTGGTATCGCTTCCTTGCTGGTTTAGGAGGTTTAAAAGAATAGCTGGGAAATGTTGAATTAAATAGACATTAACAATTGTCATCGTCACGATTCCGACGACGAGCGGAGCGAGCAGAAACAACAAAGGAGGGATTCTGGTTATAAATGTGCGTTCGACAAACGTGGTCGGAAACAGCCAGCCTATAAACCATACGCCAAGGATAAAGCTGGCAACGCAGAGCGTATAGAACAAGATCGTGGTCGGATCAAGGAACATCAGGTCCGGTTCATGCATGTAGTGAGAATAGACAGAGGGCGGAATTAGGCAGGAGAATAAAAAAAACGCATAAGAAGCCATTGCCAACCCATAAGGAGAGACGACATGAGGCAGCAACCGCATTTGTCCATCGTTCTTCATCTCGCTCTTTGTGCCTCACCGGCTGCGCTTACGCCTGCAACCGCTGTTTCTTAGAGAACAGTTGGCGCAGAGTCTGGACTTTGTCGTAAGTATCCGGATCGCGCTGCATTCGATGCCATTGCTCAGAGGAGAGAGTCCATAAAACGGCGATGACGAACGCGATGAGCGTCATCAGGACCACGATCAGCGTGCGTTGGGGGGAAGACTTCTTATCTGGAGGCACCGCCACGTCGGCCACCTGGACTATCGCCCCCTGGCGAGCCTCATCCAGTTTGGCCATTTCAAGTTGCTTGGCGATGAGCTCGAAGATGGTCTCATAGTATTTCTCATCGCGCAGCTTACGGATGTACTCCATACCGGCTTGGGGGATGTTGCCTTTGGGTACGATGATGTCGGAGCTTAAGTTCTCGTCTGTAGCCCCAAGCTTGGCGAGCTGGGCCTTGAGGGCGGTAAGCTGCTGCTCCGCTACAACCATCTGCGGATTGTCCTCTGTGGCATAGGAGCGCATGGCCTGAAGTTCAACCTCTTTCGCCACTACCTGGCCACGTAGAATGGCGCCGGACTCGATTAAAGATCTTGCCTGGCTATCAGGTTGGAGAACGCCTGTGGATTGTTCGGTGTTCTTCAACGCCACCTCGGCCGCTGTGAGGTTCTGGTTTGCTTCCAGCAATTGCTGCTGGAAGAAGATGCGTCGCTGTGATGCCTCGGTGATTGCCAGATTCGCGGAGAGCTTGCGGAACTCGTCGACATATGCGTTGGCAATCTCGGCCGCCAGATTTGGATCGAAGTCCGTCACGGTGATCCGGATCAGTCCGTCCTTTACCCCGAGGGTCACAGTAGAACGATCCTCAAATGCACGGCGAGCATCAGTGATCTTTTTCACTTTGTACCTAGCCATGAGCCCGAATCGCTGGATCAGGGCATCTTCAATTGTCCGGCTGCGAAAAAGTGAAACATACATGTCACCTGGATTTTTGATGCCCAGACCTGCACCGGCAGCTGAGGCGAGGGCTGAGGACCCGCCAAGCTGACTCAACAAAGCAGAACTCATGGAAGAGTTTTGCCCAGGCGGTAGGACAACGGTGGTAGCCGTAAACTTGCTTGGCACAACGAGCACTATAATCGCGGTCAGAACCGCCACGCCGAATGTAAACCAGAAAATGAATTTCCGGCGCTTCGACAAAAGAATCAATAGGTCGAGCAAATGTACCTCATTTGCGGCGGCACCTTGTGCTTCCAAGTCTCGGGTATGCTCCTGTATTGCTTCGGACTTCATGATTGCCCTTTTCCTCATACCCATTCTATCTGTATATTGTTCGATTGTGCCCCAACCGCGATGCTCAATAGATTCTGCACCACATGAAACCGAGTTGATTCGTGGCGCATTCTTAGAGTCTTTAAACTTGCCGGCCGTCGCTCATCTAGAACCCTGCGCGAATCATGCATCGACGTAATTCTCGACCAGCCAATAGAGGTTCCTTGGATGGCCCATTTGCATGTATGACCGGGCAATTTGATGCGGCCAGTTCGATGTAGCCTTCCGATGTTGGGTAATCCATACTGGCCTCTGTCTGGCTGGGAGTTACCTGCTCTTGTCGGAAGGACTAGCGATGCGTCCCGTCTTACTTTCCAGCGCCCTTCTCTATCAGTTGGGTGGTGGAAAAGCCTTCGACGGTGGGAACGATTTTGACCTGCCCACCCCAGGATTGGACTTCTTTGGCGCCGACTACGGTATCGATGTCATAGTCACCGCCTTTGACGATCACGTCAGGCCGAACGGCCAAAATTACCTCCAGTGGGGTGGGGTCGCCGAAGATCACTACGGCGTCTACCGCAGCAAGGGCAGCGAGGACGCGGGATCGTTCGCGCTCGCCGACAATTGGGCGGGCAGGGCCCTTCAGTGCGCATACGGAGGCGTCGCTGTTGATTGCAACTATGAGTCGGTCGCCGAACTGGCGTGCCTGTTCGAGCACTGTGATATGACCGATGTGCAAGAGGTCAAAGCAGCCGTTGGTGAAAACAACCCGTTCGCCGTTGGCCTTCCACAACGCTACACGACTGACAAGTTCGGAGAGGGTGGCTACCTTGTCTTGTGCGAGGAGGGCAATCTGCGGGGCCAGTGCAGCTAGCAGTTCGTGCTTTTCGACCGGAACCGTGCCTACCTTGCCCACAACAATGCCGGCGGCGATGTTGGCGAGTTCGACGGCAGTCTCCGGATTGAGCCCGGAGGCCAGGCAGAGGGCGAGCACAGCGATCACCGTATCGCCTGCGCCGGAGACATCGAAGACCTGGCGGGCGACGGCTGGTGCCATGAAGCGGTTGCCCGGTCGCACGAGCGCAATACCCCTTTCGCTCAGGGTCGCAGTCAGGAAATCGAGGTCAAACGCCTTGACCATGGACTCGGCCGCGTCCAGCAACGGCTGCAAGTTGTGGGCGTCCAGATGGGCGACTACTGACAGTTCGCCGAGATTCGGGCAGATGGTGGTGGCACCGCAGTAGCGTGAGAAATCGGCGCTCTTCGGATCGACCAGTACTGGAATGCCTTGACGGCGCGCGGCTTGAATCACCTGCTGGCAAACATCCTGCGAAAGAACGCCTTTAGCGTAGTCGGAAAGCACGACTGCATCCGACCCGGGAAGATGCGCAAGTACCTTATGAATCAGGCGGGCATAGTCATCCGGGGAACGAGCGCCCTGGCGTTCACTGTCTAAGCGCAGCATTTGTTGGCGGCCGCCGAGAATCCGCAGCTTAGTGATGGTAGGAAAACCGTGCGAGATGACAAACTCTGGGACAATCCTGTTCGAGCGCAGGCTCTGAGCGAGAAGCCGCTCATCGTCATCGCCGCCGGTAAAGCCGACTACGGTGGTTTGCGCGCCCAGCCGGGCCAAGTTCATAGCTACATTGGCCGCGCCGCCTGGATGTTCGCTCTGATGGGTGGCGCGGACTATGGGGACCGGTGCCTCGGGCGAGATGCGACCGACCTCACCCCAGATGTACTTGTCGAGCATCACGTCACCCAGCACCACCAAGCGCTTGGTGCTCCAAGTTTGCTCGATCAGGTGGATGACTTCGTGCAGTTGCCCGATCAACACGCCCCTCCGGTTTGTGCTACCGCTGGGATTTGGACCTCTACAGCGACCTGCGTTTGAATCCAATCCAACTCGATCCAATCGCAAAGCATGTGGCCGGCTAAGATATGCGCCTCCTGAATTCGCGCCGTGTCCTTCGAGGCAACAACAAAAAGATGATCGACCAGTGCAGCGATTTCGCCGCCCCCCGCGCCGGTGAAGCCGATCGTACACAACCCCATGGAACGGGCAATTTGAAGTGCCGCGACGACGTTAGGGCTGTCGCCGGAGGTGGAGATGCCCACCAACAAGTCGCCCTTAACTCCCAGCGCCTCAACTTGGCGTGAGAAGACCGCCTCGTAGCCGTAATCATTGGCCACTGCGGTCAGAATCGAGGTGTCCGTGGTCAGGGCCACCGAGGGCAGGCCGCGGCGCTTTCGGCGAAATCGGCCCACGATCTCCGCAGCCAGATGTTGCGAATCGGCGGCACTGCCTCCGTTGCCACACCAGAAGATTTTGCAGCCGGACCGCAAGGTTGCTGTCATAGCCTGCGCGATAGCCTCCAGGACGCCCAATTGATCTTTCATCTGGCGCACAACCGCAAGGTGTTCCGCAATTGCCTCGCCGAAGATGCTTGTGCTATCGGGACTGTTGGACATGGTGGCTCTCCTGTTCGATCACCTGGTGTCAAAGTGCGGAAGACTGTTGGGGTATGCGCTTTGGGAGAAAGAAATCCGCACACACGGTATTGTTATCATAACGGAGTGACAGACTCCGAAAGCTACTCGCTCTACCACCCCGTGCAGACCGTTTTCCTTGATCGCGACGGCGTGTTGAATGAAAAGATGCCGGAAGGCAGTTATGTCACCAGCTGGGCCAAGTTTCACTTGCTTCCGGGCGTGGTTGAAGCGATCGGACGGCTGAATCAGGCCGGGATGCGAGTAATTGTGGTCAGCAACCAGCGCGGCGTTGCCCTGGGACTCTACACCGCCGCCGATGTCGAAGCCATTCATATCTCGCTGCAGAACGTTTTGCGGACCCATGGCGCACATGTGGACGGTTTTTACATCTGCCCTCACGACAAGCGACAATGCAACTGCCGCAAACCGCTGCCGGGACTGTTCGAACAGGCTGCGGTGGTGTTTCCGGAGATCACTTCCGATCGCAGTATCATGATCGGCGACTCGCTCTCCGACATCGAGTTTGGTAGAAGGCTGGGTATGAGAACCGTGTTCATCGAAGGCAACTCCATACATCAGAAGGTTGGCGCCGAAATAGCGCGAGAATTGGCCAACCTGCGCTGCGCGTCGCTTTCCGAGGCCGTGGACTGGCTGCTGCAAGAGCCAGTCCCTTCCAGACGAGAATGATTTGTTGCGGCTTCGGTTTGGATTACTCTCCAATCGCCCGCAACGTCTCGTACGTTTCGACGATGCCTGCTTCAAGCGCAGTCATTTCCAGATCGCAGCCCAATTTGCGCAAGTCAGTCAGATCTGCTTCCGTGAAGTGCTGGTAGCGGCCTTCCAGGTCGGTGGGAAACGGCATGTATTCAATGGTGGCTCCGCCGTGTACAGCCATCAGAGCCCGAGTCACGTCATTAAAGGAGCGGCTTACGCCCGAACCAGCGTTCACCACGCCCCTATAGGTCTTTGGAGCTTCGCTGGGCTTCGGCGCATAAGTGCCAATCTGAGCAAAGAACATGTTCAGTCGCGCCAAGTCCCTGACATAGACAAAATCGCGACGTTGCTCGCCGTCGCCGTAGCCGCCGCTACCGGAAAAGAGGCGCACCTTGCCAGTCTCTTTCATTTGCTTGGTGAAGTGGTGTATCACCGATGCCATGCGGCCCTTGTGCTGCTCGCGGGGGCCGTACACGTTGAAGTAGCGCAAACCCACGACGGTGATCGGCACCTGGTCCAGAGCTAGTTGATTGCGGAAGTAGTGGTCGAAGACCAGCTTCGAGTAGCCATAGACGTTGAGCGGGCGTTCGTTCTCAAGGGAGGGCGTGAAGTGGCCCGGTCCGGAGAGCCCATAAACCGCAGCGGTGGAGGCAAAGACTAGCGGAGCGCTCTCGCGAATGGCAAAGGCCAGCACTTCTTTGGTGCACTGAAAGTTGTTATCCATCATGTAGACGCCATCGTCTTCGAGTGTGTTGGAGCAGGCGCCTTGGTGTAGGATTGCTTCGATCTTTCCGGCTCCCAGAACATTCTCTGCGATGGCGCGGCGAAACTCGCGCTTGTCCATGTAGTCCACGTAACGGGCTCCGTGCAGGTTACGGAACTTTTTCACGTTAGCCAGGTTGTCCACTACCAAGATATCGGTGATACCGTGAGCGTTCAATTCATGCACAAGATTACTTCCGATAAAACCCGCGCCACCCGTAACGATCAACATGCCTAGAGTTGCTCCCTTATGTTAAGAATCAATACGATGGCTTCGCGGAACCATATTGCGATTCTATGACAGGGTCCGCTTCTTCCTTAACACGACTGCCTTCATCTCAACATGACGGTGTCGGTCAGGAGTCTGCGAGCTGGAAGCTCTCACTTTCCGAGAGCTTCCAGCTCGCAAAACTATGATATAGCAGCACGGAGCCCTTGAGGATGATTGGTATCTTGCGTGTGTTGATGTGGATTTCGGATGTTTGTGAAGGACCGTTTCGTCCCTTCAGTTCATCTTCAGTCGCACGACTCCGGAAGACCCTCCGCTGTGTTTTTGCGCGATCAGCCTGCGCAACTTGACCTGGCACATCGGCTAGTCTGCTTCAGCCATGCGAACGTCACATCCCTGAGCTTCAGGTCTTGTTTCTGCCTGAAGCACCCGCAGAGATAGCCCCTAAATCTCACGCCACGCGCAGAGGGACTCAGTATGCGCGGCGCTACCGTCACGCAGCCAGGCGTCGAGTTGCGCGGGTTCCTTCAATTGCTGGCCGCGGACTCGGGGCACAGCTACAAAGCGGCAGTCTAGCTCTGGCAGGGCTGTCATGTCCCCCCAGAGCTTCTCGAACTGAGCAACAGGGAAGATATCTTCCTGTCCTTTACCCCAACGCTTCTTTACGTCCTTGAGCGTGATGTAGGTCGGCATGCGCGCGGCTACTACACCAACTGCCTCGGCCACACGTCCCGCGTCGGAAAGAGTCGCGCGTGTCAGACCGAACAATGTGAGCAAACGATTAATATCGATCCAGTAGGTCGCGCTGTTGTAGTAGCGAAGGCGGTTCTCCAGTTCTTCATTGGGCAGAGCCAGACCTTCAACCAATCGGGCGCGGCCATCCACGCGGGCGAGGCCGCCGCCGCGGTCTTCAAGGTGTCGGGCAATCACCTCAGCGGTAAGCGCGGCTCCGCTATGGACATGGCCACCTAGAAGAACCGGGTCCACATTGGCGGCCACGGTGTCGATATTGTGCACCATCAGATAGTTTAGTTGGGGGCGTTCCTCGATCAGCTGTTGGAGCGTGCCGTTGCGCAGCAAATTGGCAACTTCATACCAGTGTCCGACCGGGTGCAAGCACTGCATCGGAACATTGTCGGTATAGTCGGACCCTTCGCCGGCGCTCTTTGCCCAATGAATCAGAGCCGCGCGGAGGCCTTCACGTACTTTCTGAGCCTGCGCGTCCAGTAGTTGTTGCGGCATCTCCTCCCAAGCGAACCGGAGATCGCGTTCCATCGGAATCATGCGCAGGCCTATTGTGCGTCCGGGGGAAAGTAGGAGCGGACCAGGATAGCCATAGTTCTGCTCCGACGCAAGGTGAGCAGCGATCGCTTCGTGAGTCAGGTAGCTGGTCGTGATGACGTGCGGAAGCGGGCCGCCACACTCCTGGCTCATACGAAGACTTTTAGCCAGGTGAACCTCGATGAAGTTGCGATATTTTCCGCCGAGCCTGCAGAAGGGATTAAGGGCCTTCACGACTCCGGCGCCACGAGTCCATCGTGTCCCCACGCCTCCCGCCAGACTCACTACCGCGACGCGGCCCTCTGCAAGGGCATCGAAACCGACGCCGCGGTGACGATCATCGACGTGATCGGGTGCGACATCTTCAATAAGGCTTGTGATGGGCAGGCGATTCTGCGCCAAGCCTATCCGGCCTGAACGCAGGTCCTGACGAATCCGTTCGTGCTGCACGCGGTCAAAGCCGTATTCATCGAGGAGGGTGCGTAGCGGTCGCGCCTGGCCCCCTTCGGTATCCTGACTTGCCGGGAGCATATGGTCAAACAGAGTTTGAATCATGCCCGCGTAATCCGCATTGGAACGGCATGCTGCGGTGAAGCGCTCCAGTTCAGCCCGGCGCACGGACGAGAGCCGGGGTATTTCGGTGCGAATGAGCGGCGGTACTTGTAGCGTGTAATAACCGGCAGGCATCAGGGCATCGTCACCGCAATACAACGCAGCTTGCGTTCCCTGCTCGTTGATGGCGAAGTCGTAGACAACGGGCTCCATGGCAAAAGGCACGCTGTGCTCCATGTCGTTCCTGGTCTCGCTCATGATGGCCTGCATGCGCAACTGGGCTTGAGCCTTTCGTTCTGGACTGAAAAGGAATCCCATACCGCCGCCGCTCATGCCCCCTAGCATCCAGAAGCCCCAGAAATCGGGGCCGAATTCTTTATGCACTCGGTCGATAAGCGTGTTGGAGTAGAGGTTGGCGGCCCACGGAATGATGGTCTGCAAAGGACCATCGAAGTTCCGCTGCAAACAACCGCTGAGTGCTCGGATGTCACCCCGCTGCAGATGACCGGAGATCTCTTCGAGGATTTCAATCGCCTGGCGGCGACCGAGCCACTCGGTCTCACTCCTCAGCAGGTACTTCTCAGTGACCATCTCGAGAATGGGCCCGACATCCTGCGCCATTCCGCCGTGAACCAGCACGAGGCTCTGTTGAAGTTTCACGCGGGCATCGTGGGAAATCTCGGCTTCGGTGAAGATCTTGTGATCGGGAAGCAAGCGCCCGCGGCTGATGCCGAACTCAGAATCTCCCATTTCAGCGAGTACGCCGTGGATGAGCTTGATGCCAGGCCATACGCCACCCGAATCCTGCCAGCCGCCGCCGCTTCCGCCCAGCCACTCGCCCAGGATGGCGCGTGCGGCTACTAACCTGCGGTCATGCTCCTCCATACCTCCGGTAAGTGAACGGATTTGGCCGGTTGCGCGCATGCAAACAGCGATGATGCAAGCGAGAAGGTTGGTGGAGACAGCCAGTCGGGAGCCTTTGGGGATGTCGTTTACGTTGCTGACGATCTCAATGCCGTAGCCGGGCCTTCCCGTGAGACGCTCCAGCAAGGCGGCCAGGGGCTGCGTAGCCCCCTCGATCCCAGGAGGGATGATGCCGCTGGCGATGACGCCCGCCTTGAGCAGACCGAGGTAGTCGCGGGGAAAGTCGAAGACCTCTGCAATCGAAGAAACGTCGGCCGAAGCGTGCAGATCGACGCTGGTCAGGCGTATGACCGGGTCATCGATCACGCGGAACCATGCCTCAACCGGGGGCCTGGGCTCGGTAAAGCGCCGGTTCTTGCCGCGGACCGCGAGGTCGATGGATACATTAATCACACGCGCGCCCTCGGGATAATCCATACCGAGGAAGAAAATATCGCTCCATCCGCTGTGTGTGAGGTCCATGCGGACGGGCGTTGCCTCACGCAGGATCGGGAAGACCGGGCTGCCCCCAAGAAGCTCGAGACGGAGGCGCAGCGGATAGTTGTCTGTGTGGCCGACGCGAAACATCCACTGGTTGCCGCGTACGCTCCGCACGCTGCGGCGTACCTGGTCGGCAAGCGTCTGGAAACCCAGCGCCCGGTAGCTCGCACCTAGCGCACTGGAGATGGCGGCGCTGGCGCCCTGCTCGGTTTGGGCGGCTAGAAAAACTTCGATGGCTTCCTCGAATCGACGACCGAGCAGTTTTTCATAACCGGCAAAGGGGATGAGCGCCGGAGCTGCAGTTAATGGGAGGACGGGAATATGAAAACGATGGATGGCGTAAAGGAAGAAGAGCGCCCTGACACCTTGATAGAGGTTTGTGCAACCGCGGCGGAATTCTTCGAGCGCTTGACATTCGCGGAGGAGTTCGTCGATCGTGAGGCCCTGGCATAAGGTATCCAGGGACAAGCTGCGCTGTTCCCCGCTATCGGTGATGACGTCGATGAAGCGGCTCACGATTGCGAGCCCACGCCGATCCCAGCCAGTTCGCGGTCGGCCAGCAGTTCAATCATTTGTGACAGGACCTCACTGCGGTCACGGCCGTTCAGGGCCAGTGCCAGTTGAGCAATCAACAGACCATACGGAGCGCCGAGATCGTAGCGCCGACCCTCGTCCTCGACAGCAAGGTATTGTTCCTGGGTTGCGAGCTCGTTGAGCGCGTCCACCAGCGTAACCTGTGTGCCAGAGGATTTTGCCAACTTGCGGTCCAGAATCTCCATTACCGTCGAGGTCAACACGTGGATGCCGAAGAAACAGAGATAGTGTCCCGTGCGAATGCCGGGGATCAGCAGGCGCTGCTCCGCTTCGGTGGGCGTCGGCTTTTCGATGACCGTATCGACGCGATACAGGTCGCTGCGTGGTGGGACGCGTCGCCCGCCAACGGTCCCATAGCGCAAGAGCAAGCTCTCGCGCGTGGGTTGGACACCGCTCACCGAGCAGCGCTCCTTCTGGGCCAATTCAACAAGGCGCTGGGCAGAAGGCTTGGTGGCCGCGCTCACATAGAGGTGGTCTCCCACCATGTGGAGAAATGGGTCGCCGTTTGTAAATGGACGAGCGCAATGGATAGCGTGGCCGTACCCACGCGGTTCTGGCTGAGGAATAAACCGGACCGACGAGGCGTGAGTCCCGGCAGCTTGAGCAAATGAGGATTCATCGCCGGGCCAGACGACAATAGCGATCTCCTCGGCTCCGGCCGCGAGCGACTGTTCGATCAGGATACCAAGCAGTGATTTTTTGTTACCCTCGCCGTCGATGAGGGTCTGGAGAGGTAATTCCCGTTGAGAACGAGCGGCGGCGGTAATGACGGCTTTCCTGACTAACACGGGGCTCCTGCGGACACTCTATCAAGTGTACCCCCTGTTTCCAGGCTGCTCAGAGGGTGCGTACAGAGCCAAATAGTTGGCTTAAGTGGTGACAGAACACGCGAAAAATCTGCCGAAGTGGTTGCCAATCTCTCCGCAATGAACCTTGCAGGGTGTGCGCGGAGACGTTTTGACTGCTGAGAATTGCACGAAACGAGGAGAATGTTTGCCTAAAACTGTCGACTTTTTCTGAAATTGCGCTTTAAATGCAAAAGGATACGACGTAACTGATTGGGAATAAGTGATTTATTTGTGTTTTTGCGACTTTGCATTTGCGCACGGAAAGGGCCTGAGCAGCCGCCTTTGCTTTTGCGATTTGTAGTTCTTCGTCGTCCTTATGCGGGTCTTCGGGATTTACTGAGAATGGTGGGAGTGCTACATGGGTACCCCGGGTTGATTCCAAGTATCTCGATCTTCATCGTCGATCCTCGTTGTTCTGCAATCACAGGCTCGGATGGTGGGCGCTGCAGGATTCGAACCTGCGACTTCCACCGTGTGAAGGTGGCACTCTACCGCTGAGTTAAGCGCCCTGAAAAGGGGACGGGAAAAGCCGCGCCAATGGGGCATCCCATGGGTTAGAGTAACACCAGCGAGGCTTTACGGCCAACTGCTGCGCTGAACCCGGGCGCGCCGCCGGAGCCCTCAACAACTCACCATGTTTTGGAGAGCCAGATCGACCCGCGCCGCCGACTTTCCCCCTGATGGGGAGGGTGCGCTGCGACCAATTGCCGACCTTTCAGGGGTTGAGCGAGGCGGCGGAGGGTTTGGGAAATCTCCCCATGTGGCCTACGGGCAGGCGAGGTTTGCCGAACGGGCTGCCGGCCTGGGGCGGGAACCCGGCCCCAAAGACCCCGCAATGGGCGCTGCGAACCCGGAAACAGGGGACAAACCGGGTCGGGAGAGTGTCAAAACGGGCCGCGAAAGTGCGCAAAATACGCAACCTTCCGGCGCGGATGGGGTTGGAGAAGATATGGCGACCCTGGTCCTGGACAACACGGCTCTGGGAGCGGGTACGGCTTCACGGCCGGACTCAAGACCGGAGAATATGGCGGGCGGGCTGGACCCTGCGAGCGACGCGGCGGTTATGCTGCGGGTGGCCGCGGGCGATGAAGCCAGCTTTAACTACCTGGTGCAGAAATATCACCGGGCAATGATCCACTTTCTCTTCAGGATGGTGCGCAACCAGGCCATTGCGGAAGAGCTGGCGCAGGAGGTTTTTCTGCGCGTTTACCGCTCGCGGGAGAGCTACCGAGCGGAGGCGAAGTTTACCACGTGGCTTTATCGGATTGCGACCAACCTGGCGGTGAACAATGCGCGCGATACCCGGCACGAGCGGGCGGCACAGACTCTCTACCTGGACGCGCCGGATGAGGAGACGGGGACGACTCCCGACGTGGCGGATGATGAGCCGAGCGTAGAGCAGCACCTGATGCGCGATGAGCGGATGGCCGCGATTCGCAAGCACGTGATGGCGCTGCCGGAGCGGCAGAGGATGGCCGTGCTGATGCATAAGTACCAGGGGATGGATTACCGGCAGATTGGAGAGGTGTTGAAGTTGAGCGAGTCGGCGACCAAGTCGCTGCTGTTCAGGGCCTACCAGACGCTGCGGGATAAGTTGAAGGAATTTGTGTAAGTGAAAAGAAGCCGGGCAACACCGGCAGAAGTGGGGTGAGAGATGGAAACGATGAAGAAGAGTTGCTCCGGGATGGAAACGAAACTGGCAGAGATGCTGCTGGATCCCGAACGTGTGCCGGCCAAGGTTCAGGCTCATGTGGACGAGTGCGCGGGCTGCCGCGAGGAGTTGGCGGAGTTGCACGCGACGATGGAGCTGATGGATGGCTGGGAAGCCCCGGAGCCGAGCCCCTACTTTCTAACGCGGCTGGACGCGCGGATGCGCGACGAGCGCGCAACGGCGCCGGCGAACTGGCTGGAACGCTTGCGCGCTCGCATGACTTATGGACCTTCAATGCATGTGCGGCCGCTGGCTGCTATGGCGCTAACAATAGTGTTGCTGGTGGGCGG
>Ga0187859_10001451_pt1 | contig 15086 bp, 7 predicted proteins | sample June2016WEW_10_1_2_FD_133019 | JGI IMG/M metagenome (GOLD analysis project Ga0187859, IMG submission 133019) | Peatland microbial communities from SPRUCE experiment site at the Marcell Experimental Forest, Minnesota, USA - June2016WEW_10_10 | ecosystem: Environmental > Terrestrial > Soil >...
GGCGGTGGCCGGATCGTTGACCGCCGGAGACAGCGCCCGCAGGCCGATATCGGCCAGCAGCCGGAACGCGAACAGCGGATCCTGGTGAAAGGTTCGTTCCTGCCCGGTCACCAGACCGTGGAGTACGGCCTCGTCGGCCACCTCGCCACCGTGCAGATTGGCGACCGGCGCACCCTGCTGAAGCGTGTCACCGATGCCGGCTTGGAGCACGATCACGGCGCTGCCGGCCGCCTCGAGCAGGCGGGGCAGGTGGACCTGCTGCAAGACGGCCTGCCCGTGTGGCCACGCGACGGCGCGGTGCAGGGGTGGCAGCACCACGTCGGGATGCGCCCCCGCCGCGCTGGGTTGGCTATACAGGTCGTCCACGATGCCGCGGCCTTCCGCGGCGATTGCCGCCAGCGTCGGGGCCAGCTGGATGGACGTGAAGGCTCTTACCTGCAGGACCCGCATCAGGGCGACCGTAAGGAGTACGGCGGCTACTTCCACGGCCGGCACGACCACCGACACCTGCTGGTCGTTGGCGATGACCAGGGCGGAGGTGACCGAGAACACGAACACGCCCAAGGCCACCCCGAACGTTCGCCACACGACCGGGTCGTCACGGAACAGGTTCAGCCGGGGCGACAGGCTCCCGAAGGCCCACTGCACGACCAGGAAAAGCAGCGAGAAGATGACGCTGACCAGCCCCAGGGTGCCGAATCCGATCGTGACCAGCACCTCGGTCACCCGGGTGCTGGCCACGCTGGATCCGGTGGAGATCCGCGGCAGCAGCAGGCCCAGCCCTAGCCCGGCCAGCACGCACAGCAACTGCACCAGCCCCGCCCGCAAACGCCGCCGGGGCCGCCGGAACCGGCTCAGCTCGCGGGCAGCGGGCTGCCGCATCACTGGTCCGGGGCCCGGTTCCTGACCGGGTTCGGCGGAACCAGCCGGGGCCGGTGGCCCTTGTCGGCCGCCGCGCATGACGATCTCGCCCTGGACATGCTGTGGATGCTCCCGACTCGCTCCCGACAGTTGTGTCCAGGACGCTACAGACGCCCGCGCCGGCCAGCATCCCCCTTCATGGGTGACGTCCCGGCCACCCGCGTGAGTCATGTCAATGCACCGGGCCGCGGGCCCGCTGCAGGCGGAGGACCGGACATGACTGAACGCGGACTTGGGACCGGTACATGCGTTCGAAGCGACCCCGGTGGTCGGTCGGTGAATCGACCCAGGCGGCCTACCTCGACGCCGAGGCCGGCTGGTCCGGGGGCACGAAAAGGAAACGCCGGTCGGATAACGGGCCACGTGAAGCGCCGCTCACCAGTATCACCCCGCCGCGGCGGGCGGTACCGGCTCAGCGTCGCGCCCCGGTGCCCGCCGGATGAGCCGGCGTGTCGGCACCTCGGGCTCAGGAGGGGCGGCTGGGTCCTGGCGCGTCTCGGCACGGGCAGACGCTGCCCCGTAGCGCCGGGCCAGCGGCTCTGCGCTGATGCCGTGCGCGATCACGCTGAGCAGCACCGTGGCGGTGATGACCGGGACCGCGGGACCGGCCGCCTTCTCGCCGAGATCCTCCAGCGCCAGGAGCGCGAATACGACCGAGGCCAGGCCCCGGGGACCGAACCAGCCCACGAACGCGGTAGTGGGCCATCCGAGCTTCGCACCAATCAGAGCCAGCGCCACCGGGATCATCCTGACCACGGTCAGGCTGAGCACCGCATACACCACGAGCTGCCAGGTCAGGTGCTCGAACATCGGTGCGACGACGACCGCGCCGAACGCCAGCCACACCAGCAGCGACACCAGCGCCCCGGTCTCCTCGACGAACGGCACGAGCGGCTCGCCGCGCCGGCCGGCCGTGCTGGCGAACGCCAGCCCGCCGGTAAACGCGGCGATAAAGCCGTTGCCATGCAGGGCGACGGCTGAGGCGTACGCGCACACCGCCAAGCCGAGCACCGCCGCGCCGGCGAAACCCTCGGCGGCCCAGTCGCGGCGGCTGGCCAGCTTGACCAGCCAGCCGCCCACGCCGCCCACCACCACGCCGGCAACCAGTCCGAGGGCCAGCTCGGCGACGGCCCCGCCCGGCCCGGTCATGGATTCATGCGCGGCGGTCCCCGCTCCCGCCACCGCGACCAGCACGAATGGTGTGGCGATCCCGTCGTTCAGCCCGCTCTCCAGATTAATCAGGCGGCGGATCCTGGCCGGAACCGCGCGATTGAGCATCACGCCGGCGCCCAGCGCCGCGTCCGTGGGGGCCAGGGCCGCGCCGATCAGCAGGGCCAGCCAGATGTTGATGCCCCCGAACAGGGCCAGCGCCAGCAGCGTGCCCAGGCCGATCGTGAGCGGCAGGCCGATCCCCAGCAACCGCAGGCAGAGGCCGAGTTCGGCGCGCAGGTCGCGCAGGCCGACCCGGGACGCATCAGAGAACAGCACCAGCACGAGCGTGACCTCGGCCAGGACCTTCACCGCCTCGTTTGAAGGCGTGAACCCCAGCACTCCCAGCGGGCCGTGCGTCAGGACCAGGCCGGCAATAACGAACGTGATCGGCGCCGTCACGTCAAACCGTTCCAGCCGGGCCGACACCGTACCCCACGCGAATATCAGCGCCGCCACGATGGCCAGATCGGAAACGCTCACGATCTCACCGGCACGTCAGCACGATGACGGCCAGCGCCGATCGCCGCGTGAATCCCCGACCTGCCGTCGCTCGCATTGAGCCATGTTAAAGCCATATTCAGAGGCTGAAAACACCCGTGATGGATGATCAGCTCCGGTTCACAAAAGGCGACAATAGCGTTCTGCCCGCAGCCCGCGGGCTCGCCGATGGCAGCCCCAGGACACCGGACCCGGACCCGGCCCGGACAGGCCACGACCGTCCCACCAATAGGAGCTCGATAATGCCGCTGAACGAATACGAGCCGGGCACCGCGTTTCCTGGCGTGATCGGGCGGACGACGGATGAGTCCAGCCCGGCGTGGCCCCGGCCGCTGCGCGCGGACGCGGGGGCGCCGAATGTGCTGATGATCGTGCTGGATGACGTCGGGTACGGGCAGCTCGGATGCTACGGCAGCCCGATTGCCACGCCGAACCTGGACGCGCTGGCCGCGGGCGGCCTGCTGTATTCCAATATGCACACCACGGCGCTGTGCTCCCCGTCGCGCTCATGCATCATCACCGGGCGCAATCACCACGCGAACGCCACGGCGGCGATCAACGAGCTGGCAACCGGATACCCCGGCTATAACGGCAGCATCCCGTTCGAGAACGGGTTCCTGTCTGAGATGCTGCAGCAGCACGGCTACAGCACCTACATGGTCGGCAAGTACCACCTGATGCCCTCGGAATTCGAATCGGCGGCCGGGCCGTTCGACCGCTGGCCGCTCGGGCGTGGCTTCGAGCGCTTCTACGGCTTCCTGGGCGGGGATACCAGCCAGTGGTACCCAGAGCTGGTCTACGACAACCACCAGGTCGAGCCGCCCCGCACCCCCGAAGAGGGCTACCACCTGACCGAGGACCTGGCCGACAAGGCCATCCAGTTCATCGCCGACGCCAAGCAGGTCGCCCCACACAAGCCGTTCTACCTGCACTTCTGCACCGGCGCCGGCCATGCCCCGCATCATGTGGCCAAGGAGTGGGCCGACCGGTACGCCGGCCAGTTCGACGACGGATGGGACACCTACCGGGAGCGCACGCTCGCCCGGCAGAAGGAGCTCGGCGTGATGCCGGCCGACGCGGAGCTGTCCCGGCACGATCCGGACGTCCCGGAGTGGGACTCGCTGTCCCGGGACCAGCGCAGGCTCGCGGCGCGGATGATGGAGGTATTCGCCGGTTTCCTGTCCCACACCGACCACCACATCGGCCGACTGCTCGACTTCCTGAAAGAGACTGGCGAGTTCGACAACACGCTGATCATGGTCGTTTCGGACAACGGGGCCAGCGCCGAGGGCGGTCCCACCGGCACCACCAACGAGCTGCAGTTCTTTAACAACGCCCCCGAGCCGCTGGAAGACAGCGTGGCCAAGATCGATGAACTCGGCGGGCCCACCACGTTCAACCATTACCCCTGGGGGTGGACGTGGGCCGGCAACACCCCGTTCCGCCGGTGGAAGCGGGAGACCTACCGCGGCGGGACCACCGACCCGTTCCTGCTGCACTGGCCGGCCGGCATCAGCGCGCGCGGTGAGGTGCGCACCCAGTACGCGCACATCATCGATATGGTCCCCACTGTCCTGGACGCGTTCGGCCTCCAGCCGCCTGCGGCGATCAAGGGAGTGACCCAGTCGCCGCTGCATGGCGTCAGCTTCACCCAGTCCTTCGCCGACGCGGGCGCCGCGACCCGGCACCGCGTCCAGTATTTCGAGATGTTCGGGCACCGTGCCATCGACCATGACGGCTGGCGCGCGGTATGCCCGTGGCCCGGGCCCTCGTTCGCCGAGGCCGGCAAGCCATTTGGCGCCCTGATCTCGGCGGGGACGCTGACCGACCTGGATGCCGGCCACTGGGAGCTGTACCACGTGGCCGAGGATCCGGCCGAGAACCACGACCTGGCCGAACAGCACCGGGACAAGCTCATCGAGCTGATCGCGATGTGGTACGCCGAAGCCGGGAAGTACAACGTCTTCCCGATCGACGGCAGTGCCACCGAGCGGCTGATGACCGAGCGCCCGCAGGTCGCCGAGCCGCGCGCCGAGTACATCTACCGGCCGCACACCCAGACGGTGCCGTTCTGGGTCGGCCCGCGCGTACTCAACCGTCCGCACAGCATCACCGCCGACGCGGAGATCCCGGGCAGCGGGGCCGAGGGCGTCCTGATTTGCCAGGGCAGCAACGTCGGCGGCTGGACCTTCTACGTCCAGGACAGCCGGCTGCACTACGCCCACAACTACGTCAATCGCGAGATCTACCGCGTATCAGGCCCTGACCCGCTCCCCGCCGGCCGGCATCAGCTCCGCTTCGAGTTCGAGCCCACCGGGAAGCCCGATTTCGCGCACGGCAGGGGCGCCCCCGGCCGGGCCCAGCTGTACGTCGATGGCCAGCTCATCGCCAACAGCGAGTTCCCGGTCACCACACCCATCGCCTTTAACCCCGGCGGCCTCAGCTGCGGAGCCAACCCGGGATCTGTGATCGTCCCGGACTATCAGGCCCCGTTCCCGTTCACCGGCGCCCTGCGCACCGTCACCGTCGACCTGTCCGGCGACCTCATCACCGACACCGAGAGCGAGATGCGGATGGCCATGGCCCGCCAGTAGGACCGGGAGGTCAGGCTGCCTGGTCGGCCGCGCGGCAGGAGGCGGGCGGGTGCACGGAACTTGGATGCGCGACCAGCCCCTGGGTTTGGATGCGCGACCAGCCCCTGGGTAAGGAGGCTGGCTGGCACGGGATCTGCACGCCGAGCTCCTCGAGGCTCCGGCGGATCTCATCCAGCGCCGAGCAGGCGCGGCGCTTAACGTCGCGAACTGGGATACCGAGCCGGGCAGCGGCATCGTCAGCGGACAAATGCTCGTAGAAGGTAAAGACGATCACCTGACGGTGCTCGCGCCGGAGCGAGGCCAGGGCGGCCTTCACCGCCCCGGTACCCGGTTCGCTACCGGGCGGCGAACCGCCTCCCGGCGAGCTCATCGTGCCGACCGCGCCCGGCGCTGCCGGCCGCTCGGCGGCAAGGTGAGCGCCATGTACAGGGCGGTCGGCCAGGCTGGACCGGCACCCATGGCCAAGACCGTGAACAGGACCCTGGGCCGCAGCCCAGCCGCCTGCGATGCGCTGGCGATCGAGCCAGGGTGTGAGCCTTCACTTGGTTCCACGATGCGTCCTTCCCTCGGTGGCGAGCGGTGTGGCGGGCGGCCCTCGTTTTTAATGGTGAGCAGTCACTGCGACAGTTAGGTTGACAGTTAGGTTGACGGTTGGGTCCCGCGCAGGTCAGGGAGCGGCTTCCGGCGCGGCTCCCTGATCTCGGCCGATTCGGCGCCGCTGACCCCAGGCGCCTTACCCTCGCCGAGCTCGGCCTGCCGGATCCACTTGCGCAGCGTCTCGGCGCTCATCCCCTGCCGGCCCGAGATCGCTGTGATCGCTGCCCGCTGCGTCGGGTAGTCCCCGGCGTGCTCGCGGACCAGCCGGATCGCCGGGCGGGTCCGCACCTTGCCGCTTGGCGGTTACCCTCACGCACCCCCGCCGCATTGTTGTCTGACTGGCGCGCCGCGAAGGCAGTCGCGGCACGCGTGCCGGGCCCCGCATCCTGCGCACGAAACGCACGTCTCGCGGTTCGTGGCCCCGGCCTGCGCGCACGCCCGCCGATATCTGCCGTGAATACGGTAATACTGCGTTACGGCAGGGCGGTGGTACCGTGCCAACGACGGAGGCGCGGCCGGGCTCGGCAGGCTTGCCCACGGCGCCGTAATGCCAGGTGAGCCAGGCGGGAACAGGCATCCCGTCAGGCGGGGACCGAAGTCACGGCCGGCTGAAGCGACGACGAGGTCCGGCCGGCGATCGTGGCCGACGGTGGAGTTCGGCAGCGGACATGTCCAGCGCGCCAAGCCCCACCGTCCCGCTCATCGGCCGCGACAGCACCCCGCAGCCCGGGTCCAAGGTCCGCGGGGAGGTCCATCCTGCTCCCCGTAGCCCACAGTTCCCGTGCGCGCACCGTCCGCCAGCATCCGGCAACTGCCTGCCGTAATGCCGCAGGCGCTGGCATACTGCCTGGATGACAGGCCTTAGCCTCGCCTTGGCCAACCTCAAGCCGGGCACAGGCAAGACCACATCGGCGGTCTGGCTGGCACACATTTTCGTCCAGGCCGGCAACAGCGTGCTGCTGGTGGATGCGGACCCCTCGGGCAGTGCCCTGGAATGGGCCGACCTGGCGGCCATGGACCCGCGGCTTGCGCCGCCGCAGGCGGCGTTCCCGTTCCGGGTCGTCGCCCTGCCGTCTCGCGACCTGCACCGCCGCCTGCCCGAGATCGCCCAGGCCGACGACGTGGTGATCATCGACACGCCGCAGTTGGAAGACCATGCCGCCATTGCCCTGTCGGCGCTGCGGTACGCCGACGAGATCGTGATCCCGTGCGCGCCGAGCCCGATTGAGATCAACCGCACCACACCGGTGCGGGAGGAGATCACCGAAGTCGCGGCGGCCCGGGACCAGCCCGCCCGCTCGGCGGTGCTGCTGAACCGCTGCGTCGCTCGGGCGCACTCGACAGCCGACGCCCGGGAAGCGCTGGCGAGCCTGGATTATGACGTGCTGGGCACGGCGGTGCCGCGGCTGGAGGTGTACGCGCAGAGCTTCGGCAGGCCGGTTCCGGGCACCGGCCGCCAGGTATGGCGCCGCGTGGCCCACGACCTCATCGAGCGGTGCCCTCCGCCGTGCCCGGTGCGGTCAGGACCACCCGGCCACCACCTGCCAGCCCAAGCCGCACAGGATCACCCCCGGCCCCGAGTCCCGGGCATTACCGGCAGCTCACCGGGCGGACGGACCCGGCCATGATCGATGTGCCCCACCGCCGTATAACCAGCGGCTGCCGGCGGGTCGCTCGGCCAGAGATCTCGGCGGGCGCGATGCAGCCGTGACTCGGGTCCGGGCACAGGCACGAGTCGTAATCGAGGATCTTCAGGGCAAGTTCCCCGCCACGTCCCCAGTCGACAGCTGCTCAGCCCAGCCCGCGCACGGCGTCTGCATGTCAGCATGTCACGTCGGATAGGAAGATCCCCGTCGTCGTGGAGTTGCCGCGTTTCGGTGCCGTCGTCACCATCGCGGCGACGCTCTGCGCGCTGGCCTCTGACTGTGCATCCACAGGTCACGTGTGGATAACTGTCTGGCGCCGGCATGGGCTCAATCCCTTCCGGATCTTCTCCCTGCCCATCGAATCAATGGCATCTGGGCTGGTTACTGGGGCGTGGCCGCCAGGGTCTCCAGGCATGTCCCCTGGCATCGCACCGCCATCCGGGCATATTGCACAGTTCATCCACAAGCCTTATACACAGCCGCCTTACCTGGCGTTGCGGCGTGCTCGAACGGTGACGATGGCGGGTCGGAAGCCCAGCTGATGGCGTGGCGACCCCCGTAGCGCCTGCCTGCAGCGGGAACGCCCAGAAGGGGGAGCCTGAACCATGACGACCAGTATTGGCGAGAACGCCGTCCCTGCATCGGCTCCTGTCGGGCAGCCTGTGCTCAATTACCGCTGGCGCCGGAAGATCACCGCTGGCGCCGGAAGCGGACCCACCCGCCCGGAGGCAGAGCGCCCGTGACTTTGGTGAGGGAGTGGCGAACAGGAACATGAAATTTACCCGCTCGTACATAGAAACTACTATCTAATGTGCTAAAGGCGGTGCGGAGAACGGGCGGCCAAGGCATGGCTCGCCCTCCATATCGTGGCCGTCGCCGTCCTGGCCGAAGTCCTGCTGAACGAGTCCGGACTCACCCGGTGTAGCGGTATGCTCACCGAGCGACCGAGGAGCAGGAGTGCTGGCGATTTTACCCACATGTGGGAGCGGCGTCACCGCCGGGGCGGTAAGGCGCGATCTATGCCCCCCGCAGGTCGTTCGGCACCACTCGGTGCGCAGGATCCGATGCCACAGTCTCCGGGTAACCCGCTAGATGACGCCGACCGCGCCGCACCATCGTGTGGGCATGCCCGCGGCAGCGAGCGCACTGTGCGACGAGATCAACGCTGAGCCCGGTGCGTGGTTTCTGCTCGACATCATCGGTCCGGGTGGTTGCGGGAAGACGCCGCTAATCGAGGCGGCAGCGTTGCATTACAACAAGGCCGGCATGCCGGTAATCCGCGATCTCCAGGCGAGCGGGGACCTCACCGGGGCGCCTGTGCTGATCGACGATGCGCACCTGCTCGACGATGCCAGCCTTGGGCGGCTACGGCAGCTGGCGCAGTCACCCGGCCAGCGGCTGCTTGTCGCGCACCGTCGATGGCCGGCGAGCCCCGCACTGACGGCGCTCGGCGGGGTCCTTACCGCGCATCGACCCCCGATCGTGCTCGGTCACTTGGACAGATCGGCCACGGCCGCCCGGGTCTCCGAACTGATGGGTATGCCGTGCCCGCAACCGCTGGCTCGGCTACTGCACGAACAGACGGCCGGCCTGCCGGTGCTGCTTGAGCAGTTGGTGGTGGGGCTGAGGGACACCGGCCAGCTCACCCTGGAAGCCCTGCGCTATCTCGCGCCGGGCACCAGACTCGACGTTCCCGCAGGTGTCCGGGAGCAGCTGCGTTATGTCATCGAGGTATTGCCCGCCGAGGTGCGGCAGGTGCTTTTCGCCGCGACGCTTAACGCCGGCGGCGACACCGAAACGCTCAGCCACCTGCTGAAGATCGACGGACCGGCTATCGACGAGGCGCTTCAGGCAGCTCAGGCTACTGGGCTCATGACCGACGACGGCGCGGTCGTGCCACTGGTCGGGCGACTGCTGTTGCGGCTGACTCCAGCGGCCCATACGAACGGTATCTGCGAACTGCTAGCCGACCTGCAAATACGTTGCGGCGGCTCGATGCTGGCCGTCGGCCGCGCCCTGCTGCAGGCGGGCGCTCGCGGCCCCAACGTGGCCAGCACGCTGCTCGCCGCGGGCAACGAGGCGCTCGGCTCGGCACCCGAACTGGCCGACGAGCTTTTCGCCGCCGCCACCGCGGCCGGAGCGCAGGCACCGTCCCTGCTCGCCTCCCGGGCCGACGCCGCCGCACGCAACGGCCGACTTGATGACGCGTTGCGGCTCGCGGACGAGGCGCTGAGCGACGACCACGCAGCCGAGCGTGGCCGCGCGCTCAGTATCACCGCTGCCGTGCTCGCCCATCGCGGGCTGCTGTCCCGGGCTGCCGACCTTTACCGGCTGGCGGGGACCCCGGACGCGGAAGGTTATCCGGTGATCGCCGTGCCCGTCCTGGCCGGTATCGGCGCGCTGAGCGAGGTTGAGAAAGTGCTCGCCGACTGTGATCGGTGTACCGAAAGCGCACCGACCTTGCGCAGCGGCGTCGAGCTGCTGATGGCCCGCGGCGTCGAAGAGACCATAAGCGGCTCGCCCGTTGCCGCGCTTTCTCAGCTCACCCGCGCCGCGACCCTCATGGAGTCGGCGGGGAGTACGCCGCTGTTGCCCGACACTCCCGCGGCCCTGGCGGCGCTGGTGGCGCTGCATGCCGGGGAGTTCGAAGCGGCCAGTTCGGTGCTACGACGGGCGATATCGGCACGGCTGGGCGGCAGGGCGGCCGTAACGCGGCACACGTTGCTGCTCGCCTTTCTCGGCACCATGCGTGGGCACACCAGGGATGCGCACGCCCTGCTCAGCGAGGCGAGCGCGGGCCGGACAAGGCTTGAGCCCCGCGACGAGCTGTTCGCCGCCGCCGCCGCGGTGGGCCTGGCCCGGCGTGAGGGCGATCTGTCCGTGCTGCAGAGCGGCTGGGCGCGGGCACGCGAGGCTTTGCTCCGCCACCCGGTCGATCTCTATGTGCTGCTGCCACTTGGCGAGCTCGCGGTAGCTGCGGCCCGGCTAGGCGAGCAGTGGTGGATCGAGCCGCACCTGCGCCAGGCCGAGGTCGTGCTCGAGCGGCTCGCGCAGCCCGTGCTGTGGCGGGTGCCGCTGCACTGGTACGGCGTACACGCCGCGATAGCCGGTGAATGCCCGCAAGAAGCGAGGCGGCATGTGTCTGCGCTTGCTGAGGCGGCGACGGCCAGCCCATACGCGGCCGTGCTCGCTGGGGCGGCTGCGTGCTGGATGCGGGCGCTGGCTGGCACGGCGGACATCGACGCGGTGGTCGCGACCGCGCGTCAGCTGGCCGCGGCCGGTCTGGGCGCGGAGGGTGCCCGGCTGGCGGGGCAGGCGGCTATCCGCACCACCGACCGCAAGACCATGACTACCCTGCTGGAGTGCGCCCGCGCGGTGCGGCCGGACGTATCCGCGAAAGCCGCCCAGCCGGCGCCGGGGACGACACGGGAAGCGGCCACTGGCGGAGGACCACCGCCGCAGGGCGCCATTGTTCAGCTGCCCGGAGGCGAAAGCCCGAGACCTAACGGAAGCCAGCGGCCCGGCACCTTGCCTCCCGCCACGCTCAGCACCAGGGAACAGGAGATCGCACGGCGGGTACTGACCGGCCTGACGTACAAGGAGATCGGCGCGCAGCTGTTCATCTCGGCCAAGACCGTGGAGCATCATGTGGCCCGGATTCGCCGCCGGGTGGGGGCGACGAGCCGCCGCGAGCTGTTCGGGCATCTGCAGGTCATGCTCGGCCCGGACGACGGAGGAGACTGACCGGCCCCGCTGCGCTCAATCGCCAGACAGCGCGTGCACGATCCCCTCGCAGCTGCGCACGACCGTCCTGGCGGCGTCGGCGGAGGCACGGGACAGGACGGGGTTCTCGCCGAGCCTTCGCCAGCGATCCAGCGCCTCCAGCGCCACCCCGCGCAGTGACCCGGGATCGGTCTCATCCACCAGACCGAGTCGCCGTGCCGGGGTCGGCCCGCTCGCGCCGAGCAGTCGCTGCGCCTCCGCGTGGTGTGATTCGGGAAACGTAACCGCCGACGAACGGATCGCGGCCAGCAGCCGCATCTCAGCGAACTCATGGCTGCTCGCCAGGATGCGTTCGACCTCGGCGAGCAGTGGGCGCGCCTGGCGCGAGGGCTCACGCCTGAGCACGGAATCCACGGCGAGCAGCGCTGACCGCGCCTTGAGCAGCTCGCGCCGCTCCGTGAACCGGCTTGCCAATGCGGAGCCCAGGTCGTCGAGGCCGCTGCGCCGCACCAGTTCCTCGGCGAGCAGGTCCGGGCTCTTGCTGCCCTGCCGCACCAGCGTGATCGCCAGCCGCACGCCGAACAGGCCGAACCGGTCCAGCAGTGCGTGCCTGGCGTCGCACGGAAGCAGGGCATCCAGGTGCGGGGCCGCGTGAAGGAAACGGTCCGCGGACAGCAGCATGGCGTCCGTGTCATCGCGGGAGGCGCTGGCCAGCGCCGAGAAGGCCTGGAACTCATCCTGCCGCAGCGAGCGCCCGGCCTGCGCGAGCAGTCCAGCTACCGCCACGACGTCCTGGCAGAGGCCGAGCAGCCGGGGATCGGACCGGTACCTGGCGGCGACGCGGCGGGCGGACTGCAAGGCGTCCAGCCTGCCGCCGCCAATCTCGTCGGCCCGCGAGAGCACGGCGATCGCGTTGAGGCCGCTCGACCTGGCCACGCCGTACTGACTGAACGCCTCCAGGAACTCGAAGTCGGTGGCGTGCAGGTGCCGCATCAGGTAGATGATCCCGTCAGCACCGCCCGGCTGGTCCTCCGGCAGCAGAAACGCCGCCGACCGCTGCGAGCTCTCGGCCGTTATCGACGCGATCCCAGGCGTGTCGATCAGCGTGGTGGCCTGCAGTCTCCGCGACGGCCAATCGACCACGAGCCGGTCGACGTCCCTGGCCGGGGTGCCGTCCAGGTCGACGACCAGCCTTCCGTCCCGCCGGCTGGCCGGGAGCGAGCGCGGCGGTCCCAGCTTCGGGTACAGCGTCAGCTGTGGCGCGGGCGCGTACTGGTACCAGGTCACGAGCTTGGTGCACTCGGCTGTGTCCGTCGCGGCGACCATCTCGCCGATCATCGCGTTGAGCAACGTCGATTTGCCCGCCTTGACCTTGCCGGCGATGGCGACCCGAAGCGGGGCGTCGATCCGGTCCAGTTCCCCGCGCAGCCACCGCTGGGTCTCGGCCGAGCCCCGGTACGCCTCGATAGTGCGCTGGAGCAGCCGGCGTGCGGTCGACGAGAGGTTCGAGGCGTTGGTCACCGCAGCCAGGAGCCCGGCCTACTCGGCAGCAAGCGCCAGGGCCTGCCCCTCGTGTTCCAGAGCGGCGATCCGCTCGAGTTCCGCGTGCAGGTCGGCGATGCGCTGCCGCCGTTCCGCCTCACCGCCCTGCCGGGCTCGTTCCGTGGCGATCAGCGACTCCTGCGCCGACCGGACCAGCTCCTCGCTGCGGGCCATGAAGTAATCCCGCAGTTCACGTTGCATGTAGCGGAGCATATCCCGTGATTGCTTCCCCACCTGGAACGAAACGTCGTCCGCGTAACGGCGCACCGTGTTCTTGGCCTCCATCCGACGCCGGTCGAGTAGGCGCCGGCTCTCGTCGCGCACCATTTTACCGCCCATGAGCAGCCCCGCCGCGGCAGAGAACGGGTTCAGCAAGGTCAGGCCCATGAACGTGGAGTACATACCCGCCATCAAGGTGCCCATGTAACCACCGCGCATCCCGATGAACGCCTTCTGGCCGACGCCGAACTTCTCTCCGCCCGGCCGGTCCATCTCAGCGATCGTCCCCGGCACCACGGCGCTGGCCGTGCGCAGCTGGGGCAGCGACTGGGCACCGTCCTCCGCGAACAGATCGGCCACCTGCGCGGCCAGCCAGCGCGCCCGCTCGCTGGCCCACAGGAAGTTCGCCGCCGCGGCCGCGGCGGCCTGGTCCTCCACCTGCGCGGCGAACTGCTCCCAGATCTTCCCGGGGTCGGCACCGTCCAGCAACGTTTCTGCTTCCCGGACGATGACTCGCATCCGGTCCCGCAAATCGTAGTCGACGTCGGCGTTGAGGTCGGCGATCCCGTCGTTCAGCACCTGGTGCCAGCGCGCGCCGCGGTCCTTCAGGTCGTCGGCCCGTTGCCTGGCCCGCTCCAGCTCGGCGTCCAACTGGTGGGCCCGCTCCGGATTCTCGCAGGCGGCCAGCTCGGCGCGCATGCCCGCGGCCAGCTGGGCGGCGATCGTCACGACGTCGTTGGCCGCGGCCCGGTTGGCCAGCCGCTCGGACTGCCCGAGCACACGCTCGCGCAGGAAGGTGACCAGCGCCGGGAAACCCGATTCGGCGTTGAGCGCGTGGTCACGGGCCCGCGCGGCGTGCAGCCGCAGCATCGAGGAGGTGGGCAGCAGCTCCGCCTCGATGCCGGCGGTACGCAGGTGGCCGCGGTCCAGTTCGGCGATCCGCTGCCACTGCGGGTACAGGTCGATCTTGGTGAGCACGCAGCCAACGTTCGGGCAGACCAGTCCCGCCTGGCGCAGGAACTCTAGCTCGGGGCGGCTGTACTCGGCCGCCGCGTCGGACACCAGCAGGATCGCGTCCGCGCTGGGCAGCATGGCCATCAAGGCGGAGCCGTGCACGGAGCCGAGGCCGCCGACTCCTGGTGTGTCCACCAGCTCCAGGCCGTCGGCGAGGATGTGCCGGGAAATCCCGACCTCCGCGTACCTCAGGCGCGCGTGGTTGCCCGGGTTGCCGGCCTCGGAGACGTAGCTGGCGAGCTGTTCGATCGCCACCTGGGTGCGTTGTTCCCGCTCGTCGGCGTCGCCGCTGCCCCGGGCCCCGCGGACGAGGACTACCGAGGGGTCGTCCGCGTACCGGACCACGGTGGGCACCGACGTCGAGATGTCATCGTCGATCGGGCAGATCGGGGCGTCGACCAGCGCGTTCACCAGCATGCTCTTGCCCTGCTTGAACTCGCCCACCACCAGGACGCGCAGTTGCGGGTTGTGGAGGCGCTGCAGCGCCTGCCGGGCCCGGACCGCGAGGTCGGACCGCTGGTAGGCGGTAGTCGCCCGCAGCGCGAGCTCGACGGTCTGGATGGCCGGGTTGGCGACGCCACCCACGGCGAGCTGTCCGCCTTTGGATGGTGGGGGGGTGCCCACAGTGAGGCCATGCTGCTCGCTCGCGATGTCACTCGGAATTGTTGCCTCCTCATTCCTTTGGCCCACCCGGGTATCCCGGGTGGGCCAAAGAAGGGTAGCGCTGCTGCGTCAGCTGCTCAGATCGCGAGACCGAAGGCGGCGTCGTGCGCGTCCGTGTCCGCGCAGTGGTCGACGTGCTGCTCGTGCTGCTCCCAGTGGTCGTAGTGGTCGTAGTGGTCGTAGTGGTCGTAGTGGCTGACTTCGTGCTCGTGGTGGCCGAATTCGTGGTGGCCGTGGTGGTGGTGCTCGTGCTCCCAGCCGGAGGGCTTGAGCTCAGCCGTGGTGCTGCTGGTGGTGACGGCCGTAGTGAGAGCCCCGCTGCCGAAGTTGTGCAGGTGGTGCTCGTGGTGGTCCGTCTCGCAGCTGGAGAGGTCGGGAGGAGTGGGGCTGCTGCCGGCACCGAAGTGCAAGTGGTGGCCCCGGTCCTCCGGGTGGCCCCGGTCCTCCGGGTGGCCCC
>Ga0187859_10001452_pt1 | contig 15064 bp, 11 predicted proteins | sample June2016WEW_10_1_2_FD_133019 | JGI IMG/M metagenome (GOLD analysis project Ga0187859, IMG submission 133019) | Peatland microbial communities from SPRUCE experiment site at the Marcell Experimental Forest, Minnesota, USA - June2016WEW_10_10 | ecosystem: Environmental > Terrestrial > Soil >...
ATCCTTCCAAAGCTGCAATCGAGAATCTGATTGCCGTTGTCGGTGATAAAGGGACTGCCGTCGGGCTTCATGCGCAACTTGGGCGTCGCGGCTAGCGATGCGATTTTCTTTTCGATCACGGTTCGCGCAAAGGCGATGATCTCGAGCGGTAGAGGGAACTTGCCTAGCGTCGGAACGACTTTTCCCGAGTCGGCCACGACTACCATTTTTTTTGACGCGGTGGCGATGATTTTCTCGCGGGTCAGCGCGCCGCCTCCGCCTTTGATCAAGTTGAGGTTGTGATCGAGCTCATCGGCTCCGTCGATGGTGATATTGATTTCGGGATGTTCGTCGAGCGTGGTCAGCGGGATGCCTGCGGCGCGCGCCTGGTCGGCGGTCTGCACGGAGGTTGGGATGCCGATGATTTTCAGTCCCGCCTTCACGCGCTCGCCTAGGGCAACGACGGCGAAGTAGGCGGTTGAGCCGGTGCCTAATCCGACGATGTCGCCATCGCGAACCAGTTTTGCGGCGGCTCGGCCTGCGGCTTCTTTTTCTTGTTCATTCGCCATGCTTCACCTGGTTAATCCTCTGATCATATTCACACAATCAATCTGCATCATGCTCAGTTTTAAAAATACATTCCCTCGGCGGCTAAAGCTGCGTTTAACGTGCAACGGTAACGGCATGGCTAACGCCATACCCTTTCAAAACAAAGAAACGGATCAAGACGAGTGAAACGGAGCCACTGCGTCATCACGCCTAAGAGGTTGCGGAAAAGTGTTTCTCTCGCGGCCGCATGACCTCAGCGGCTAAAGCCGGGATTAAAAACGAGCTGTTTATCGCAGCGGTAAACCGCTGCGCCACCCAAAGGCAGCGGCAAGAGCGGTGAACGCTGCGCCACCAAAGGCAGCGGCAAGAGCGGTGAACCACTGCGCCACTCAAAGGCAGCGGCAAGAGCGGTGAACCGCTGCGCCACCAAAAGCAGCGGCAAGAGCGGTGAGCCACTGCGCCACCCAAAGGCAGCGGCAAGAGCGGTGAACCACTGCGCCACCCAAAAGCAGCGGCAAGAGCGGTGAACCGCTGCGCCACTCAAAAGCAGCGGAAAGAGCGGTGAACCGCTGCGCCACCCAAAAGCAGCGGCAAGAGCGGTGAACCGCTGCGCCACCCAAAAGCAGCGGCAAGAGCGGTGAGCCGCTGCGCCACCCAAAGGCAAGAGCGAATCCGACTTTTTACGAAACCTCTAAAGCCCGTCGTTCACTTGTTATAGATTTCGATATATGCGAGATAGCCTGCCAGCACTAATCCGAAGAAGCCCAGCAGATAAGAGACAAAATCGATGACAAAGCCGGCGGGCTCAAAGGTATTGGAATCGAGTTGGAGCTTGGTTTTGTGGTAGCGCCTCAGGCCGGCGAGAATCAGCATGACACCGCCAATGGTCGAAATGATGCCTAGCCACGTAGTGAGGCCGGGGGTGGCGGTGGAGCGTCCTTCAAACTTCATGAATTCGCGCAGCGCGATGGAAAAGCGACCGATGGCAAATCCAAAGATGATGGTCGCGACGCCGGTTCGCACCCACGCTAGAAAGGTGCGTTCATTAGCGAGATGATCGCGGGCGCGGTTGGGGTTGGAAGTGTCGGGCATGTTTGAACCGGCGAGTTTAGCAGCCCGTCATTATTCCACAACCCTCTGAATCAACGCGCTGACGCCCGCGATATTCTTCAGCAGGTCCGCGGGAAAACCGTGCCGCTGTTGCAGATATTCGGGCGAGTTATAGGAGAGCCAGACCTGGCCCTTCTCGTCTTGCCAGGCCAGCGCCTTTAGCGGAAGGTCGATCGCCAACCGGGGAGCGGCGACCATCAACGGCGTTCCACCCTTCGGGCTGCCGAAGATCAGCAATTGGGTCGGACGCATTTTGAGCCCGACTTTCTCGGCTTCTCCACTGTGGTCGACGAGAGCGAACACGGTGATGCCTTTCTCTATGAGGACCGCTTCCAGGCGTGCCAGCGTATCCGACACAGAATAGCGGCTGGGCACGTCAACGATTCCGTTGTCCATAGGGCGCCTCCAACTTATCAAGCCACCGCGTTCGAACCAGCGAGCCAACGTACTTTCGTTTCGCAAGTTCTTTCGGATGAATCGACCACGCCATGTGGCTCATCCGTTATCCTATAAGAAGATACTTATGGCGACTTCAACTCGCAATGCCAGCGGGAGAGCAACTCCTGCAATTTCAAAATCTACGGTCTCATCTCCTGCGGTCGAAAATTCCACGATCGAAAATTACGAACGCGAACGCGTTTTTAATCTCTTTCGCCAATATGGATATCTGGAAGCGGAGCTGAATCCGCTCGGTCTGCTTCCGCCGCAGCCGCACCCGGACCTCGCGATTGATAGCGAGTTTGCGCACGAGGCACGGCGCATCTACTGCGGCAGCGTGGGCGTCGAGTTTATGCACATTGCCGACCCCGAGCGTCGCCGCTGGATTCAGGAACGCATAGAGGCCGACGCAGCGGCCGTCGATCAGCAGCGTGCGCTCGATCTGCTGGTGCGCGCCGACCTGTTTGAACAGACGCTGCAGCAGCGTTATCTCGGCAACAAGCGCTTTTCGCTCGAAGGCAGTACATCGCTGCTGCCGGCGGTTGATCAAGTTCTTGACGTAGCTGGTGAGCGCGGCGCGGTTGAACTGGTGATGGGCATGAGCCATCGCGGCCGCCTCAACATGGTGATCCATGTGGCCAACCGCCCGGACGAAGAGGTGTTCGCCGAATTTGAAGATGTCGATCCGCGCAGCGTCCTCGGCTCGGGCGACGTGAAATATCACATGGGCGCGACCGGCGAATATGTGACCAAGAGCGGAAAGAAAATCCATATCCACCTGGCATCGAATCCGAGTCACCTCGAGGCCGTCGACCCCGTAACCATCGGCCGCACCCGCGCCAAGCAAGACCGCGCCGGTGCAGGCGGAGAAGCGAAATATCTGCCGCTGCTGGTGCATGGGGACGCGGCTTTCGCGGGCCAGGGCATCACCGCCGAAACGATGAATTTTGCCGACCTCAGCGGCTACACTGTTGGCGGAACAATCCACGTAATCGTCAATAATCTGATCGGCTTCACGACGAATGCGCGGGAGGCACATTCTTCGCGCTTCTCGGCACAGCTGGCGCGGCGGCAGGCGATTCCTATTTTTCACGTCAATGGCGAAGACGTCGATGCCGTGATGCGGATCGCGCGCATCGCTACTGAATACCGCTATCAATTCCGCACCGACGTAGTCGTTGATCTGATCGGCTACCGGCGCCACGGACACAGTGAAGTGGACGATCCGACCGTGACCCAACCGCTGATGTATAAGGCGATCAAAGAGCACGCGCCGCTTTATCAGATTTACGCCAAGTATCTCGGCCTGAATGATGACGAGATCACCGAGCGCACCCAGGCGGTTAAGAAAGAGTACGAAACTGCACAGAAGGCCGCGACAAAATTTACCAAGAAGCCGTCTTTGCGCGCTCTTCCGAAATATTGGGACAACTACTTCGGAGGGCGCTATAAAGGGGAGTACGAGCAGCCCACGGGCATCGCGCGCGAGGAGTTAATCGAACTAACTGAGCATTTGACCACCTATCCCGATGGTTTCCATATTCATCCCAAGGTGAAGAAGTTGCTTGAGCAGCGGCAGGAGATGGGGACGGGCAAGAAGCCGGTCGACTACGGCATGGCCGAGGCGCTGGCCTTTGCCAGCCTGGTGAAACAAGGCATTCCGGTGCGCCTCAGCGGACAAGACTCGCGGCGTGCAACCTTTAATCAGCGCCATTCTGTGCTGTTCGATGTTGAGGATGAATCGGAATATGTGCCGCTGCGCCACATCGCACCCGGGCAGGCGACGTGCGACATCTATAACTCGACGCTTTCGGAAGCGGGGGTGATGGGCTTTGAATACGGCTACAGCCGCGATTACCCCGAGGCGCTGGTGCTGTGGGAGGCGCAGTTTGGCGATTTTGCCAATGTCGCGCAAGCCGTCATCGATCAGTTTGTGTGCGCGGGCGAAGATAAATGGAATCTCCTGTCCGGCCTCGTCCTTTTGCTGCCCCATGGCTACGAAGGCCAGGGGCCGGAGCATTCAAGCGCACGTATCGAACGTTTTTTGCAACTCGCAGCGCGCGACAACATCCAGATTTGCCAGCCTTCGAATGCGGCGCAATACTTCCATCTTTTGCGCCGGCAGGCGCTGCGCAAATGGCGGAAGCCGCTGATTGTCTTCACGCCGAAGAGTATGTTGCGCCATCCTGATGCGCTGTCTCCGCTGGAGGATCTGACGCATCAGCAATTTCTACCGGTTTTGCCCGACACCGAAGTAAAGGACGCGAAGCGCATTCTGCTCTGCACTGGTAAGATCGGCCACGAACTGCGCACCGAACGCCGGAAGCGCAGGGAAAAGGATGAAAACGAGGCGAACACAGCCATTGTTTTCCTGGAGCAAATGTATCCGTTCCCAGAAGCGGAGCTTGCCGCCGAATTCGAGCATCACAGCTCAGCGCGAGATATCGTCTGGGTACAGGAAGAGCCCGCCAACATGGGAGCGCTCTCTTATATGCTTCCGCGCCTCAGGCACATCGCGAATGACCGCCCCGTTCACTCAGTAAAGCGTTCCGCAGCCGCCAGCCCGGCGACCGGTTCGGCCAAGGCGCATGAGGTCGAGCAGAAGACGCTGTTGACGCTGGCTTTCACGATGGTGGACTGAACATGGCGGTGTAGGGGTGAGGTCTAGCACTTCCCAGCCGGGGAAACATTAAGGTTGACAGACTCCGAGATCGGCGGGCGTCTTTGTGATCTCCCACTCGAGGGGATTGCCAGCGCCTGCCTTAATCTTCTTGCCTGGGAACGTCATATGCTCGCCCGGCTTAACTCCTGACGTATCCCCGGAGAGAGTGTAAACGCGCTGGTCTTTCTCGTCGCGAACGGTCATCCCCTTCGGCGCCGGGACAACGCATCCCGAAATCGTTCGCTTCCGCGAATAGTGAATCGCGACGATTGCAACTACTGCCACTGCTGCAACCACGCCGACGACAACGCCAACAATAGTTCCGGTACCGACGCCGCCGATTGTGCCGCTGTCGGCTTTGGCGGGGAAGCAGAGGATGAAACTAAAGGTTAGAACCAAGAATCCGGAGAAGAGCTTTGAGGCCATGCTGTTCTCCTTCGCGGGTCAATTAAGGCGGTTACTCCCAAAGACAGACCCGCGGGGCAAGCCCCGTTTCTAGCGCGACAAACGGTTTCGCTTATGGCCAGCGCTTGGCGGCGTCTTCCCATCCCGCGATGCGCGCCGGAGCGGATGCACCTTGGGCGGCGACTACCGGTGGAATCCGCACGGGTTGCGGCGGCGGAGCGGTAGCCAGGCTCGGTTTGGGCGCTTCCATCTGCTGCTCTTTTTCATCGGAAAGCAGGGGAGCAGCAACGCGCAAGGCCTCGACTTCTTTCTCCAACCGGGTCAGTTCCAGTTCCTTCTGCCGTAAAACCTCATACACATTCTTCATGCTTGGGCACCTGTGTGTGGAAACAAACGATTAAGCGCAGGGTATGGCTTCCAACGGCGATTTGTCAAGGAAAACGGCACTTCTGAGTGCATGACTGGTTATCGCATCGCCCCTATCGAAAAACGACCACCGCGACCAGGATACCCAGAATCAACACAATAACTGCCAACAGATTGACGTGGTCGGCTAGCCACGATTCCTTGGCGGGCTCGGCGTTCGCAAGAAAGGCAGGGATGAATTCCTGCGGCGAGTCAGCGGCGGGCGGCGAGTCGGGTGATGGCTCCGCTGCGGGGTTCGCGGTTATTCGCTGGTTGGTCTCGCTTTTGTCTTTTTCGGTTTCGCGGTCGCGCTGTTTCTTGTCCAGCTCTTTCTTTGCGCTGTCCTTTTTCTCGCAATCGAGGCAGAGCGTTCTGCCCTCGGAAACGGGGAATCCGCAGGCGGCGCATTTTTGCACACGCCGCATCGCTTCGGGAACGACGGCGGGAGGCTCTGACTCAGACTCCGAATCCGTCACGATCTGCGTCGTTACGACCGGTGAATTCACGGGTACGGGGACTGGAAGCACTTCCGTTGCAGGCTCGCTAGAGGGCAAGACTGCGGGTAATTCGGCGGGAGAAATCGGTGGCGCAGCTAACTCAGGATTAACGAGACTGCCCGTTGCGCTGATAACGGGAACTCTAGCGCCAGTATCGATCGGAGTCGCAGGCACGTCAGGCGCGAGGCTCGCTGTATCGGGCGGCACGCTGCTCGCAGCTGGCGCCACAGCAGTCAGCGAACCCGGCAGCGGCGTTTCACGATCGCGCCGCGGACTCACTGTTGGCGCGAACTTCTGCCGCTGCTCGGCGAGATCGAGGGCGGTCACGGTGAGTGCGGCCATGCGCTCCAGCGCGATCAGGTCGCGCTCTTCAAAAGCGTAAGGATGATCGGAAAATAGTTCGAAGAGCCCACGCACTTCGCCGTCTTTCCGCAGCAACGGCAACACGACGATCGATGCAATGCCAAGCGCGCGGCACGCTTCCAGATTCACGCGCAGGTCGGCCTCAGCATTATCGCAACGCAGAAGTTGCCGCCTTGAGATGCTCTCTCCGGTCAGTCCTGAGCGCACCTGCAGCCGTGCCCCGACGGCGGGCGCCGAAGAACCGGCGCTGGCGCGGCAAACCATTTCATCGCCCTGCGGCAAGGCAAGTGCGGTTCCGGTTGCGCCGGTAATGTATTGCGCGCGTTCGACGAGCAACTGCAGCGCCGAATCCAGTTCCGTTTCGTCGAGCGCAAGGTTGCCATTGGAACGATCGCCGACAGAAGGGCCGCCGATGGACGGTTTGCCGGCTGAGCCTGCGGCCTCAACCGATGTATCTTCGCTGCTGGCTGACGCAAGTCGATCGTCGGGTTGAGCGGAGCCTAGCATGAACGTTGCTGCCAAACACTACTCTGCGCCGATCGAGAAGGCGGAGAGATTATTCGAAGGGGCTGAATCGAGTCTCGCCTTGGAGGCTCAGACTGTCAAGGGCCGATGGTAAGCCTCGCGCCTAAGAAGCAGGGGATCGGACAGTTAAACAATAGGCTATTTCCTGGCTTGCGCGCCTTGGGAGCTCGGCTCGAGGCGTGCATGGTAGCCCTTGCGAGCCCGAACCTGCAATCGCTTTCCATCTTTCTCGGCTGTGATGGTGATGGTGCGAAAGCTTCCATTGGGCTCGAAGTCAGCGGGTTTGTAGGCAATGAAGTAGCGGCTGCGGATCGAATCATGCAGCTTGTCGAAAGACCCGCCCAGTGTTCGCACGGCCCCGGGAAACATCGCCTCGCCTCCGGTGCGCTCGGCCAATAGCTCTAACACTCTGTCCGCGTCGGTCTTGTCCCCTGGTACCTCTCTTGTACTGACGGTGTAAATCGTCACTCCTGTCTTCTCCGCTACCTGGATGCTCTGCTTCAGACTGCTGTGGCTGGAATTATCTTCGCCGTCACTCAGTATCACCAAAACTCGCGCAACCCGCTCGCTATCGGGATACGCGGCCAGCTTCCAACATGCGAATGAGACCGCGTCAAATAGTGATGTTCCTCCTTCGTTGGACAGCTTCTCAATTCCTTTCGCCAACTCACCCGGATCGGAACTGAAATCCTGAGTGACGGTGGCTTCGTTGGCAAAACCGGCTATAAACGCCAGATCGGACGCGCTATTTAACATTTTCTCGACGAACTTGCTCGCGGCGCGCTTTTCAAAGGAAAAACGGTCGTGCACCGAACCGCTCGTGTCCACGAGCAGAGCCAGCCGCAAAGGAAGTTTGGACTGAGGAGCGAATTGGAGCACTCTTGCTGGAGGCTTACCGTCGTCGCGGAGCTGGATATCGGACTGCTGCAAATCGCTCACCATGTGTCCATGACTGCTGACGGAAAAAAATACAGTCACTTCGTCAACGCTCTTACGAATTGTCCACGTCCCGGTGCGGGAAGGAAGGCCCTGGGGCACATCGGAAACTTCGCCATAGCCGGCGACTTTCGGGATCGGACTCGCCTCGGCCAGGGTGTTGCAATCGTCGCAGGTTTCGTTTGCGGATTCATCCCCTAATCCGCTTAACTGGACTTTCAACCTCTCACTATTGGGGAAGGTCTGCGTCTGCAGAGAAGCCACCACAGTTGTCGTCTGCTGCGGACCTGCGGTGCCCGCTACTCTTGCGGGGCCGTTAGAGGCTAAAGCAGCCAGATTCTGCCGTGCCACGGGGGCGAACGCGTTGGTCGGGTCCTCGCTTACAAATAACTTGAGTTCGAGCTGCATCGCTCCATAATCGTTGAGAGCCATAGCGGCCGACGCGGCCACGTAGTGCACGTTCGCCATCCCCTTATGGTCGAGCTCGTGCACTCGCCGAGCCGTTTCCAGGGCGTGCCGGTATTCATGAGTTCCGGTTTGCGCAAACGCTAAACAGGACAGAATTCTGGCGTCCGACGGCTGCGCGGAAGCAGCTTTCTCGAGCGCGGCTTGCGCCGTGCCGAAATCGCTCTGCGATAATGCCAGCTGACCGAGATGGGCGAACGATCCGGGAAACTTGTCATCCAGCTTCGAGGCCGCTTCGAACTCGCCCTTCGCGCGCATGGTATCTTCCAGATCGAGATAGGCGAGCCCCAGTCCAACATGGGCGGAGACGAACTTGGGATACTGGTCAATCGCCCTTCGAAAGTGTTTCGCCGCCGCTTTCGAGTTCTGCGCTTTCATTAGCGATGCTGCCTGGTTATACTCGTCCACCGCCTTGTGGGGAGCCGCCAAGTCGAGCGCCGAAACGATGCCGGAATCAACGAGCTTCTTGTCCTGAGCCTTTTGATCAACAGTCTTTTTCAAGTCGCGGTTCATCTGGTCAAGATACATTTGAGAGAAGTCGACCTGTTGAAATGATGCGTCCGGACCTTTACCCAGGTAGGGAACCTGCGCGAGCATAGATGTCCCGACGCTCACCCACAAGACCATTACGGTAGCCGAACGCTTAGTCGGCTTTAGCGAGAAAAACTGACGAACGCACTGCATAGACGCCGCTTTACTTCTGATAGATCTTACGTCATATCTCCAAATTTGCCTCATTTTTTCGGCCCTCCGCCATGCACGGCTTTGCACTATTCTCCTTTTGTTACTAGCTTAGTGGAGACTTATCCGTCTGCGTCCCTTCCACGACTTTTCAAATAATGTGGAGGAATTCTGCCAAAGGTAACTCAGCCTATTTTGCGACCTCCTGCCGCTGAGCGTAATACCCGGTGCGCGTGCGTGCGGTGAGTCCGGGTCTGTCAATCTTAATCTGAAGGTTGTGATACTCGTTCGGATGGTCCGCCGCAGCAGCGGCAAAAGAGAGAGTGTAATAGGCCTTGGCGTCCGCGACACAACCGGCAATCAAGCCGGCAACGTCGTTACTCTTACTGAGAACCTGCCCGCCGCTCTGCGTGGCAATCACCTGCAGCGCGACGTCGCCGCTTTCTACTTTGTTCGCGGAAGGCACGCCCTTGAGAAAGTTCTCGTAATAAAACGTTTGGAAGCTGGCCGCATCATCCATTCCGAGTGGATCAATGCTATAAAGCGTGACACGAGCCTCTCGCAGGTGGGTGGACAATCTGACGATAGTGTGGAATATCGTGTCCTGGTCTTTCTCGCTCAAGGCTGAGCGCGGTCCGGAGATCAAAGGCCATCCTGGACTCAGCCAAATCAGCAGCTTTCTGCCCGGCTGTTTTGCTTCATAAGCGGTGAGTTTTTCCAGGGTGCCGAGAGAGGACTGAACGCGCTCGACAGCTCCGTAGAATCCCGCTGATCTGCCTATATCGCGCAGGCCGGACTCGTGGGACTTTAGCGAGTCCGCCAGGCTGTTTCCAACGCGGGTCGCCGCGCCAAGAACCTGAGTGCCCTTATCGGCAAAGAATACGAGGGACATGGGTACAAAAAGCTGGCCGTCGCCCCGCCGCAGAAATTTCTCCAGTTGTTGCCGCGCACTGCTTACCGCCCGGGCTGTGGCATTGACTTCGTCGATGACGAAAATCACCTGCTGTGGCGAGTCATCCGCTTTGCTGCTTTCGTCTGTCGCATGAAAAGAGAGAATGGCCTGCGGTTGTTTGTCATCGAGAACAGTGAAGTCCGACTGCTGCAAGCCGGGAACGGAATTCCCGGCCTTATCGGTTACGACCACGTCGAGCGCAACCTGACGATCGCCACTATTGTTACCGGCTGGAACTGCTGCGGTCTGGCCCCACGCCGCCGACACCTGACCCATGAAAAGCATCCACGCCAGAAGTCTGACGCTCTTCATACTTTGTTCTCCTGCTTCCCGGCGGGGGAGTTAGTCTTCGGGAAAAGTGGAACGATAAACGGGGGAATTGTAACGCCGTTCGATTTCGGAGGCGAGCAAAAATGCCGCTTTCACCGATTAGTGGATCTACAACTTGATTAACGGACTGCGGGAAAAAACGGGAACAGAAGTTAGTTACTGCGCCTTGTCTTCCTTATGCCGCAGCCACTCGATAAACATCTGCTCCTTTGGCTTGTCATAGGCCATCAGCAGGTGGCGGATGCTGCGTCCGCTGACAAAGTGGCAGACCTCTTCGGCCAGATTCTTGGCGTGATCGCCGGCGCGCTCGAGGGATTGCGTCATAAAGATCACTTGAAGGCTGGCGTGGCGCGCGACATTCTCCGGATTTTCGATATGGCGCAGGAAGATGATATTTCGCAGCCGGTCCATCTCGGCATCGGCTCGCAGCACATCGATGGCTTTCTTGACGTCCTTCTGAGAAAACGACTGGCCAACGTCGGCCAGCATTTTCTCCAGCACCGTCGCCATCTGGGTCAAGTCGCGAGCATCCTGCGAGTCAAGCCGCCCGCCCGCGGCTTGCGCGCTGGTGGCGAAACTCAAGAGCAGGTCGCCGATGCGCTCCAGGCCGATCATCACTTTCATGCACGCCAGCAACTGCCGGGTTTCATCCTCGGGTACGCGGCTGATGGTCGTGGTCACACCGGAATCGACTTCGACGTCAATCGCATCGAGATCCTTTTCGCACTGCCGGATGGCGTTCAGGCGCGACATCGAGCCGGTGGCAATTCCCTCGGCCGCGATGGCCGCCGCCTGGCGCGCCAGTTCGCAGGCTTCCACGGTTCGCTGCACCAGGCCGGAGTGCGAAGGCTCAGGTGTTTTTGCGCTGGCTGTACTCATAAAATAACCGCCCGCTTGCTCAAATGCCGAACTTGCTCTGGATCTATGCAATCGTCACACAGAGTGTCGCACAATGGCCCCATAAAAGCATAATTCCAAGCGACCCAAGGCAGGTTACAAGGCGGTTAATTTGTTGTCGCCAGATAATCAAAAAGACAATCGCAAAGGCCCGTTTTTCCGAGTGGAAACCACTACGGGCGCCATTTTTGCGCTGTGGCAGGCATCTAATCCGGCTCGGGAGCAGGCAGAGTAAACAGAAACATCGAGCCATGGTTAAGTTCGCTCTCGGCGTGGATCGTTCCGCCGTGCGCAAGAACAATATGTTTGGCAATGGCCAGCCCTAGTCCGGTGCCGCCGGATTCGCGCGAACGCGCCTTATCGACGCGGTAGAAGCGCTCAAAAAGTCGGGGCAGATGTTCTGACGAAATACCCGGTCCAAAGTCTCCGACATAAAATTCCACGCCACGTTCGGCAGCCCGAGCTCCGAGAATTATTTTCTTTCCCGATGCCGCATACTTCAGCGCGTTCTCTATGAGATTCGAAAAAATCTGGTGAATCGCTTCGCGATCGGCGTTCACGTTGCTGGTACCGACGCCGTTTTCAATCACCAACTCGACTCCGTAAGAGCGCGCCACTTCGCGGACGCTCTCCTGCGCATCCTGCAGCAGTTCTTCGGCGCTCACCTGCTGCACGTCGAACCGATGTTCACCCGACTCGACTCGCGCCAGCGTCAGCAGATCTTCCGTGAGGCGTGACATGCGTGCCGCATTCTTGCGGATAATTTCCAGAAAATCGCGGACGTGATTATCAACTATTCCGCCGTCGAGCAGCGTCTCCGTATAGCCCTGGATTGATGTCAGCGGGGTGCGCAGTTCATGAGAGACATTGGCTATAAAATCACGGCGGCTCTTCTCCATGCGCTCCGTCTCGGTGAGATCGCGCAGCACGGCCACGGCGCCGCCGCCGGGCATCGGCGCCGCGGTCACATCGAAGATGCGTCCGGGGGCAATCGTGTTCGAGCGCGCCGATGTTACCACCTGCTCGCGCGCCGCTTTATGAATCGCATCGAGAAAATCGGGATCGCGCACGCTATCGATCAAAGGAGCATTCAGCCGCGGAGTGCGCAGCACCAGGCGATTCATGCCGCGATTGGCCCACTGCACGCGCCCGTCAACATCGACCGCAATCACCGCGTCCTGCATGCTGTTGAGCAGCGTCTCCAATTCGCGCTGGCTGGTTTGAACGCGGGCATAGCTTTCCTCCACGCCACGCGTCGTCTTATCCAGCGCTGCCGCCACCTGGCCGATCTCGTCACTCGATGTGGACGCGATCCTAGCCGTGAGATCGCCCCCGGCCACGCGCTCGGCAAAATTCACAATCCGCTCCAGGCGCGTCCCGAGATATTGCGAGGCGGCCGCCGCTACTAATATCGCGAAGACAAAGGCGGCCAGCGATCCCCAGAACAAAGCAACCGCCAGCGGACGATCCGTGATCTCCGTTTCGGTCAGCGGATATGCGAACCGCACCGCTCCTCCAGAAACGGGCGCGGCCACGTATAAGAAAGGAACACCTAGCGTCTGGCTCTTGCGCTCATCAACGCCCACTTTGCCGCTGAGCGCAGCAACAATCTCCGGCCGATGCGCGTGATTCTCTATGATGCTCGGGTCGGCTTCGGAATCCGCCAATACCTTGCCGGTTGGGTCAACCACCGTAGCTCGCGCGCCCGCCGCCTGTCCCTCTTGCGCGGCAATATCGGCCAGCGAGTGCTGCCGGTCTGCCTCGACGCGATAGGCAAACATCAAGGTCTTCTGCCGCAAATTGCGCTCGATCTGCTCGCGTAGAGTGCGCTCCCAAACCGTATGCACGGTCCACTGCAAGGCCACCGCCGTGGCGCCGATCACCAGCAGAAAGACAAACATCAATTTGAAGAAGATACGACGTTTCAACGCGCAACCTCAAAACGGTAGCCCGCGCCCCGCACCGTTTTCAGATAGCGCGGGTTTTCGGGATCGGGCTCAATCTTTTCGCGTATGCGTCGCACATAAACGTCCACCGAACGCGGCGTGACATATGCCGTGTCGCGCCACACCGAATCGAGCAACTGGTCGCGAGTAAAGACACGTCCAGCATGCCGCATGAAGTGATCGAGCAAGCGGAATTCGGTGGCTGTGGTCGGAACCTGTTTCCCGCGAACGGTCAGCGTCATCGCGCCCGGATCGATATGCACTTCATCGATCTTCGTCGGCAGCGGCGGCAGCGGACGTTCAAAACGCCGCAGCACTGCTTTCACGCGAGCCACTAGTTCGCGTGGGCTGAAAGGCTTGGGAATGTAATCGTCGGCGCCCAGCTCCAGTCCCAGCACGCGGTCCGCCTCGCCGCTCTTGGCCGTCAAAAAAATTACCGGAATCGGCGCCAGCGACACCGACTGCCGAATTTGCCGGCAAAGTTCCAGCCCATCCTTTCCCGGCACCATGATGTCCAGCAAAAACAATGATGGACGCTGCCGCTCGGCATCGACCACGACCTGATTGCCAGTCGAGTACAGGCGCACGTTGAAGGTCGCCCCTTCCAGATGATGTCGCACTAGTCGCGAAATATCCGGGTCGTCTTCCACCACGTAGATCGTAGGTTTCACGCGACCATTGTAGCCGGGAATTGTGTCGATTGAATAAAAGGAGTGGCGGCAGTCACGAAAATGGGGGACGGCGTAGTTAGCGCAGCGCCATTCCAGCCTCAGCCGAAAAATCCATTGCCACAAATTCGCTACGTAGAAATTTCGGATATGCGGCCGCCGCAATCATCGCCGCATTGTCGGTAGAAAGCGCGCGCGACGGGAAGAAAACCGGAAGGCCCTGCATCGCCGACTCGCGCTCGAAAGTTGTGCGCAGCTCCCGATTGGCAGCGACGCCGCCGCTGACAAATAATGTCCGAACGTCGTACTCCTGGGCGGCCACCAGCGTCTTCGCCACCAGATCGCTGACCATTGCCCGCTGAAAAGACGCCACCAGATTGAGCGTTTCCCGGTCGCAAAGGCGATGCAAGTCTTCGACCGTCGGCGAGCTGATTCCGGCAAGCGCCTGCCGGCGAGCCGCGATCGCTGGCTGCAAGTCGTGCGTCTCAACATAGCGAAGAACGGCCGTCTTGATCCCGCTATAAGAAAAATCAAAACGCGGCCCAGCGTCATGCGCCGGGGGCAGCGCTTGCTCGCCCTCTCCTCGCGCGAGCGGTCGATGGTCGCGACGGTCGCGATGCTTGATTTGCGAAGCCTGGAACTTAACCGCCTGCGCATCTCCATGCTCTGCGAGGCGGTCGATTATCGGACCGCCCGGATAACCCAAACCCAACAATTTGGCAACCTTGTCGAATGCTTCTCCGGCCGCATCGTCGCGCGTGTGGCCGATGTTCCGATACGTCCACAAATTCTGCCGCTCCTCGGCAAGATAAAGGTGGGTGTGCCCGCCAGACACGACCAAGGCGAGTACGGGAAAATTCAGTTCGCCCTCGCCGCTGAGGCGCTGCTCAAGCAAGACGGCGTGAATGTGGCCCTCGAGATGGTTCACCGCGATCAGAGGTTTATCGAGGGCGAAGGCCAGCGCTTTGGCAAAACTGATGCCGACAAGGAGAGCGCCCGCCAGACCCGGCCCTTGCGTTACGGCAATCGCGTCGACCGACGCGTAGGTCCGTCCCGCCTCTGCCAGAGCCTGGCGCACCACCGGAACAATCGCTCGCAGGTGCTCGCGCGACGCGAGTTCCGGAACTACGCCGCCGTATGGCTGATGCGTGGCGATCTGCGAAGCCACGACATTCGACAAAATCTCGCTTCCCGCGCGCACCACCGCCGCGCCCGTCTCATCGCACGAGCTCTCGATGCCGAGGATGTACTGATCA
>Ga0187859_10001460_pt1 | contig 15006 bp, 13 predicted proteins | sample June2016WEW_10_1_2_FD_133019 | JGI IMG/M metagenome (GOLD analysis project Ga0187859, IMG submission 133019) | Peatland microbial communities from SPRUCE experiment site at the Marcell Experimental Forest, Minnesota, USA - June2016WEW_10_10 | ecosystem: Environmental > Terrestrial > Soil >...
ATCCGCGCCACCACAAGCGCCGCCAATGCAGCGGCACCGGGATGACCACATCGTAGTCGTCAGCCGACACCGGCAGCTCGTCGCCCAGGTATTGCGCCAGCGCGCGACCGGCGGATTGATCGAGGCCGTACTTATGGCGGCGAATCAGCGCGGGCAGGCTGCCGGGTTCGTCCTCGGCGGTGGTGCGATAGCGCGCGACGGTGCGTGCGATTCGATAGCGTGGCGGATGCGCGAGGCATCGGGCGCATCGCGTCGCGCCGCTGACGGCGGACTCGAGCGGTCCGCCGCACACTTCGCAGCGCGGCTCGGGCATCCGCTCGACTCGCGCCACGCATCGAGCGCAAACGCGCCTTCGTTGCCCGGCTTCGGATGCGAGCGATGTTCCGCATGCGGAGCATCGCGGTGGATACAGAAAGTCGAGAAGCTGGGCGAGCGCGGCCATATATGATTGATGCGTCCGGGGGCGCCCAAACTCAAGGGGGGTATGATATAGAGAATTTCCATGAGTGGGCCACTTGACGGAATTCGGATTATCGACTGGACGATCTGGCAGCAAGGGCCGGTCGCCACGCAGATGCTCGCCGACCTGGGCGCCGAGGTGATCAAGATCGAGGAGCGCGAACGGGGCGACCCGGGGCGGGGACTTACCGCGGCCGCGGGCAGCGCGACCGTCAAGGGCGGACGCAATTTTTATTTCGAGGCCAACAACAAGCACAAGAAAAGTATCGCGCTGGACTTGAAGCGGCCCGAGGGGCGCGAAATCGTGCATCGATTGGCGGCGCGCAGCGACGTCTTCGTCCAGAATTTTCGCCAGGGCGTCGCCCAGCGGCTCGGGCTCGGCTATGCGGACCTGGCCCCGCTCAACCCGCGAATTATCTACGCGAGCGCGTCCGGCTACGGCCCCGAGGGTCCGGACAGTGGCGAGCCGTCGTTTGATTACCTTGGGCAGGCGCGCTCGGGAATCATGAACGCGGTCGGAAGCGGCACCACGACGCCGACCTACATCTACGGCGGAATCGCCGATCAGATGGGCGCGATCATGCTCGCCTACGGAGTGCTCGCGGCGTTGTTCGCGCGTGAACGAACGGGAATCGGGCAGGAAGTGGATGCGTCGCACCTGGGTTCGATGATGGCGTTGCAGGGGTTGAACGTCGTCGCACGAACCATCCTGGGCAGCGAATTTCCGCGCATCACGCGCGCCAACGCTTACAATCCGCTGTGGAACCATTATCGATGCGCGGACGATAAATGGATCTCGCTGGCGATGCTTCAGCCCGATCGTTACTGGAAGGATTTTTGCGAAGTTATAGGCAGGCCGGAGCTGATCGAGGATCCACGCTTTACCGCCAACGCACGCGGCTGGAATGCGGCTGCGCTGATCGTGATACTCGACGAGGTGTTCGCGGCGCGCCCGCGCGACGAGTGGATGCGAATCCTCAAGAGCCGCGGCGATTTCATCTATACCGTCGTGAATTCAGTGTCCGACTTGCCCGACGATCCGCAGGTCAGGGCCAACGAATATCTTGTTGAGTACGATCATCCCGCACTCGGTAATCTGACGCTGCTCGGGATGCCGGTTAAGTTGAGCAAGACGCCCGGGGAGCCGCGCGGGCATGCGCCGGAATTCGGCGAGCATACGGAGCTGCTGATGACCGAGCTGCTCGGCTACTCGTGGGACGATGTCGCGCGGCTGCGCGAGGCCAACGTGATTTGAGCGCCGCTCACGGAAGCGACGGCGATACAAGGAGTTGATGCGATGGCGATTACAGGAACACTCGAAGATCGCGAGGACGTTCGCTCACTGCATGCGCGCTATTGCCTGACGATCGACGGTGGCCGCTACGACGAATGGATCGATTGCTTCACGGAGGACGGCGTCTTCGAGAGCCCGCGCTTCGGCAAGCACAGCGGACGCGCCGGCCTCGAGCGATTCGCGGCGCTGTACAAGGAATCGCTCGGCGGCGCGCAGGTGCTCCACGTGGTCGCCAATCCTGCGTTCGAACTCGAAGGCGCAACCGGCGTCGGCACCGCCTACCTGCTTTATTACCACTGCAAGGACGGGCGGGTGCAGCAATCCACGGTTGGGTATTACACGGACAAGCTGCGCAAAACGCCCGCGGGATGGCGCTTTGCGAGCCGTCACGTGACGATCCTCGGGCATCACTGAGATTCTCCAGCCTGCGTAAAATAGTGCGGCGTCGGATCGCGATGCGATCCGACGCCGCATTTTCGTGTCGCTGATTACCCTGCTAGAAGGCCGCGTACCACGGCACTTCGTGCGGACTCTGCACTTCCCAATTGATATTGAACGCCTGCAGAATCGTGCCGTCGGAGTGGGCCAGCGCGAGCTTGGCGTTTTCGAGATCGACTTCGGCCTGCACCTGGTTGCCCTCGGCGCTCACTTCCTCTTCCTGGAATTGCAGCAGGTCGTGCGTGGTCGCCATTCCGACCCGGAACATCACTTCCTCATCGTGCAGCGCCTCGCGAGCGTAGTAGCTTGCCGAAGCAGTCGCGGCCGCGCGCTTGTAGTCGGCATACAGATTAGCGATCGAGCTCTGCACGTTGACCACCGCTTGCGACAGCGCCGCTCGATACTGCACCCGCTGCTGTTCGTATAGTACGCGAGCCTGCGCCAGAGCCGCGCGCGGAATGGCGTTGTCCAGCGGCATCTGGAACGACAGCACTGCGGCGTAGTTGTAGTAGCTGAAACCCCACAGCCGATCGAGCGCGTCGCCGTACTGTCCGCCGAACGGCAGCATGCCTCCTGAGTTCGGAAACTTACTATCGGGCCCGGACGGGGTGCAATTTCCGCTGCCTGCTACCGGTGTGCCGAGAGGCTTCAGGCAGGGCGTCGTTCCGGCGACCGCAGTTATGCCGATTTGCGCGCCCAGGTTCAGCTGCGGCAGGACCTGGTTCTCCGAGTACTTCACCTGCAGCAAGGCGTCGCGAATCGCCTCGCGCATACTGCCCAGCGACGGCACGTACTGCACGGCGAGCTCGAGCGCCCGCTCCTCATCGACGACGACCTGCTCCTTGGGATTGGTCCGCGTGAGCGGCTGGATTTCCTCGGGGATGAAGGTGTTGTACGGATTGAGCATCACGTCCTGGCGGAGCTGGACGCGGGAATTTTTCAGGTTGGCTTCCGCGGTGTACACGTTGGCCTCCGCAGTGGCGGCCGCGGATTGCGCTTCCTGCAGATTGATCGGAGCAAGCGTGCCGACCTTGACGCTGATGGCGTTTTGGCGGACCAGGTCGAGATTGAAGGTCAGCGCGGCGCGCGCGACCTCGAGATTTTCCTCGGCGAGCACCACGTTCCAGTAATCGCCGCCGATTTTCTGCACGAAGTCCTGCAGCGCCTGTCCGTAAGTCCATTGCGCCTGCTTCTGTCCCGACTCTGCGATCCGCACGTTGATGGTCGCGAACTCCCAGCCGAAGCTCTGCAGCAATGGCTGTGAGAGCGAGAGCGCGAGATTGGGGGTGTAAGAAGGATTGACGCCGGAGAACGCCGAATTAGACAGCGTGCGATCGTTGTTGAAAGTCACGCCCCAGGTTCCGTTGGTGATCGAGGAGACTTTGTTGATGCCGAAGTCCCAATCGTAGAATTTCTGCACGTACCCGCCGCCGGCGCCGGTCTCCAGGGAGGAGGTGACGGGCACGACGTTCTTCTCGATATCACCCTGCGAGGTAAGGGTGGGATCGAAGGTTCCGTTGGCCTCCCTGACGGTCTCCATCGAGGCCACCGGGTCGAGTTCGGCGGCCTTCAGCGACGGGTTGTTGCGCATCGCGATATAGATGGCTTCCTTGAGCGTGAGGCCGCGCGCGGTGGGAGTTTCGGAGCGCATGTAGCGCTGGCTGATCACGTTGTCGGGCGCGATTTCTCTGGTCGGCGACCACTGATGCGCGAAGATGCGCGGCAGGTTCAGAAAATCATCGTGATGCTCGAACTGGTTGGAGGCGCTCGGCGGCACGCTGGGCTGCGGCGGCTGCTGCGGCCCAACGGGCACGGACTGCATCTGAATCGGTCCGGTCAGATTCGGCGGCGGCAACGGCGTGGTGGGAAGCGAGCCGGTCACGTTGAGCTGATCCTGGGCGAATCCGATCGAGGTTCCGAGCATCAGCACGGCGATAGTCAGCATCGCAAAACAAACCCATTTACTTCTCGACATTCCAACGAACCTCCTTGGTACTGTTGCCATCGCCGACGATGGCCCGCCACTTCCGCGCACGCCGATTACACAACTTGATTCAACAGTTTGGGATCGATTTGCCGGCGCCGAACCGAAGCGAAGCGCTTGCGCGGCGCCAATTAGGTCGCGATTATAGCCAAGGCGGCCCGCCGTGTCTTCCGGAATCGAAGGCGGCCGGACTTTTTCGCCAGTCGCACCTGGAGATGGTATGCGCGCTGTCAGGCTCGTAATCGCAGTACTCATAGTTTCACCGATCCTCATGCTGGCGCTCAGCGATTCAAGATTTGCGCGCCAGCCCTTTGCGCAAGTTACCGCGGCGCCGGGACCCGTGCCACTGACTGCACCCGCGGCTCCCGGTCAGCCGCAGCCCTTCTCGACGATCGGAGCGCTGCCGGGATTGGCGCCGGCGCCGGGGACTACGCCTGCGGCAGTTGCGTCCGCAGCGGCGTCGCCGCGTGCTTTCCGATGCACCTGTTCGGCGCCGGGAAGCGGTACCGAATGGGCGGGCGTTGTCGCGTCGTCGAGCTATTTTCTTGCGAGCCAGACCGCGCGCGAGCAGTGCTTCAGCTACTTGTCGAACTCTAACCCCGGGTCGGCGTACCTGACGCCGGAGGGATCGGCGGCCTCGGGAAAGCCGACGATCTACAATGGCACTGCCTTCACGCAGGCCACGCGGTTGTCAAGCGGAGGGCTGCTCCAGCAACGCGTGCAGGCCCAAGCGCTGGCAGAGGGGCAGACAACGACGACCGGATGCCTTTCAAATTGCGTGTGCACGCGGTGCGCCTGCAACTGAGACGTTGCCGGACCGTGCTGCTCGCGGGCTAATCGATAAGCTTCTGCAAATCCGGCGGGACCGGCGCGATCACTTTGACGTGACCGACCGCCGGCGAGTCGAACGCTAGCTCGCATAGATGCAGCCAGAAGCGCCCATGCGCGAGCGTCGCGACCGCGGGACCACCATAAAGAGTATCGCCAACTATAGGATGGCCGAGGTTCGCCAGATGCACGCGGATCTGATGGCGGCTGCCGGTCTTGGGCGCGACTGACAACAGCGTGAACTCGCCAACGCGCCGGATCGGCTCGGCGAGCGTAGTCGCCGCGCGCCCCGCGCGTTTCGGATTCGCACTGGAGGGATCGCCGACGACCATCTTGCGCGCGTTTTTGGCGTGATGCGCGATCGGCGTGTCGATCTGAATCTTGCCCTCGAGCGATCCGACCACCAGCGCCTCGTAGCGCCGCGCGATTCGCCCGGCGCGGATCGCGTCGCGCAGTTTCTCGAACGCGCCGCGATTGCGCGCGATCAGCAGCGCGCCCGAAGTGCCGTTGTCCAGCCGATGCACCAGTCCGCCTTCGAGCGGCTTGTCTCCGGCGGTAGCGGTATCGGCGAATCGCGCGACCACCGCGTTCATGACCGTGTCGCGCTCTCCGGCTTGCAGCGGATGGCAGGGGACGCCGCCGGGTTTGTTCACGACGATCACGGCCGCATCCTGGTGGATAACTTCGAGCGCGAGGCCGGCATTCGGCTCGATTGCCGCATGGCGATCCGCGCCGGCTACTTCAACCCGATCCTCGGCGCCGACGATTTCGCTTTTCTTCGAGCGCCGCCCGTTGATTCGCACCATCCCGCGCTCGACCAGCTCCTGCGCAACGCGCCGCGATGGCGCCAGGCCGGTGCGCACGAGGTAATGATCGAGGCGTTCGTTTATCGCGTCCGGCAAGAGTATTGCGTCCGGCAAGCAGCTAGCCGCCCGCGGCAGTGCCGGTTGTAGTCGTGATGGCCGGCGGCCGGTTGTACACGGCAAATTGAACGGTCGCGGCGTAAAGCAGAATCCCAAGCAGAATTACCGCGGTGAGTATATCGACGAAGCCGAGTTGGGTTGCGCCCCGCGCCAAGTGATTTAATTCCCGCATATTTCCTCCTTGCCCGCTCACCAAACTATACTCCCGGCTATGCTCCCGCGGCAGCGCGCAAAGCCGAGCGCGCCTGCCTGCCCCGTTCGGGCAATCCGAACAGGCGCCGCAGCTCGCGCCCGGTCTCGGACTTGTCGCATCCCGCGATATCGAGCGGAGAACCGGCCGCCACGATCCGCCCGCCCTCGTCGCCGCCACCGGGTCCGAGATCGATGACATAGTCGGCGTTCGCGATGAACTCGAGGTTGTGCTCGATCACGACCAGCGTGTTGCCTTCGCTGACCAGCCGGTTGAGCACTTTGATCAAGCGCTTGATGTCAGTCGAGCTGAGCCCGGTGGTCGGCTCGTCGAGGATGAACATCCGCGGCAGATGCGCGCCGTCTTCGCGCGCCGGCGCGGGTTCGAGATCGGCCAGCAGAAATCGCGCGAGCTTGAGGCGCTGCGCCTCGCCGCCCGACAGCGTCGAGGTGGTCTGCCCGAGCCGGACGTAGCCGAGGCCGACCGCGATCAGCGCGTCGAGCCGCTTGACGATGGCGGGATGATGGATGAAAAAGGCGCGCGCGTCCTCCACGGTGAGATCGAGCACCTGCGTGATGTTCAAGTTGCGCAGTCTGATCGCGAGAATATGGCTCTGGAAGCGGCGCCCGTCGCACGCCTCGCATTTCATCTCGAGGTCCGCCATGAAATGCATCTCGATCGTGACGGTGCCCGTGCCGCTGCACTTCTCGCATCTTCCGCCCGCGACGTTGAACGAAAAGTTCCGCGCCTGCACGCCCAGGCGGCGCGCTTCAGGACTGGCGGCGAACAGCTTGCGGATTTCGTCGTAGATTTTCAGATAGGTCGCCGGATTCGAGCGCATCGAGCGCGCCGGCAATTCCTGTCCCATGTGCACCATGTCGCCGATCAGCTCGAAGCCGTCGATGCGATCGCATGCGCCGGCCTCCACCGAGGTGTTGCCCGAGCGGCGCAGATAATTGTTGTAGAGAACGTCCTCGACCAGCGTCGATTTTCCCGATCCTGAAACTCCGGTGACGCAAACCATCCGCCCGGCCGGGATTGCCGCGTCGACGCCCGCCAGATTGTGCTCGCGCGCGCCGGCGATCCGAATCGCGGGATCGCGCGCGGTGAATTTGCGCCGCTTGGCAATCGCGCGCATCAGCAGCACGCGTCCCGGCGAGGACGCCATGCTGTCAAGCTTGGCCTTCGCCGGCGGACCCGAGTACGTCAGCTCGCCGCCCTCGCTGCCGCCGCCCGGGCCCAGCTCGACGACGTGATCGGCGCCCGCGATCATCGCGGGGTCATGCTCGACGACGATCACCGTGTTGCCGAAGTCGCGCAGGCTGTACAACACCGCCAGCAGCCGCCTTGCGTCTGCCGCGTGCAGGCCGACGGTCGGCTCGTCGAGCGCATACAGCGTCCCGACCAGCACGCTGCCGAGCGCGCTGGCCAGATGAATCCGCTGCGCCTCGCCGCCCGACAGCGTGCGCGCCTGCCGCTCGATCGTCAGGTAGCCCAGGCCCACCTCGACCAGGTAGCCGACGCGATTGCGCAGCTCGCGGATCACCACCGTCGCGCGCGTGGCGACTTCGGGGATCGATCCGATCTTGTCGAGCCACACCACGAGGTCGCGGATCGAGAGCCGCCCGACGCCGGCGATCGACAGGCCGTCGACCAGCACGTTCAGCGCATCGCGCTTGAGCTTGGCGCCGCCGCATGCGGGGCAGGTAACGAAGCGGCGATACTTCGCCAGCAGGATTCGGACGTGAGTCTTGTAGCGGCGGCTTTCGAGCCACTTGAAGAAGCCGCGCACCCCCGGCCATTTGTCTTCATCCCATTTCGCGCGCGGACCCTCGTCACCGTCGAGCAGCCAGCCGCGCTCCTCGTCGGTCATCTCGCCAAAGGGCGCCGAGGTCCGGATTTTTCTGCGCCGCGCCAGCTTCAGCATCCACTCGTTCATCTCCCGATACGCCGGCGTTCGCCACGGCGCGACCAGTCCGTTGCGCATCGACAGATTCGGATTTGGAATCACCTTGTCGAGATCGAGTTCGACCGTGCGGCCAAAGCCTTCGCATTCAGGACACGCGCCGATTGGACTGTTCGATGAAAACAGCGCCGTGGTCGGCTCGGCAAACGCGGTCGCGCAGCGCGAGCAGTTGAAGCGCCGGTCGAAATCGATCGCGCCGACGCTGTGCGTATTGCCATTATCGCGCTCGACGCGCACCGCCCGCGCGCGTCCCGCCCCCAGGTAGAAGGCTTTTTCCAGCGCCTCGCGCACGCGTTCGCTTTCGCCTTCGCCGCTCACCGAGATGCGATCGACGACCACCATCATCGGACCGTTTGGCTCGGCCGCGGCGCCGTCGTTGTGTGCTTCGGCGGCGATGGCGCGAGCGGCGAATTCGGTGGTCTCGGTGATCGCGTCGTTGGCGTACAGGCGATGGTAACCGTTCGCAATCAGGTAGCCCGCCGCGTCGGCGATCGAGCGCGAGCCCGCCTCGAACGGCGCCAGCACGACGTAGAGCCCCGGCTCGTCGAGGATTCGCGCGCCGGCGCTCTCGACGGTGTCGCGGCTCACTTCGCCGCCGCATCGTGGACAAATCGTGTGGCCGACGGTCGCGAACAGGATGCGGAGATAGTCGCTGATTTCGGTGACGGTGCCGACCGTCGAGCGCGCATTCTTGATGGTGTTCTTCTGGCGCAGCGCGAGTGCCGGCGGAATCTCCGAAATAGAATCGACGTCCGGCCGCTCCATCCGCTCCAGAAACAGCCGCGCGTAGGTCGACAGGCTCTGCACGTAGCGGCGCTGACCCTCGGCATACACGGTGTCGAAAACCAGGCTCGATTTGCCGGAGCCGGACACGCCCGTGACCACGGTCAGCCGGTTGTGGGGAATTTCGAGCGAAATATCAGCCAGGTTGTGAGTGCGCGCGCCTCGGATACTGATTGAGCGATCCAAGCTTGTTCCCAAAAAAACTACTTACCGAGGGTCAACGATCGGCCGCGCCTTTCTTTTGCGCTCGCCCGGAAATTCGCCGGCGACTTTTGCGTACAACTCGGCAAGCTGGACGTCGAACTTCGCCTCGATGCGCCGGGTTTCGCCGTCGCGGTCGGCAACCGGCAGCTGTGCGAGCCGCGCCAGTTCCTCGCTGAGCCGTTGCATCAGGCGATTTCGCGCCACCAGGTATTCGTATCCGTTCATAGGCGCTCTAAAACCTCAAATTCCAAAGATCAGAATTATAGGTTATCCTCCGACTATCGAACAACCCGGTGTCTCGCTGCCGAGCACTTGACATGGAATCCCACGCTGAATCATCGCCCGACTTGAAGCCCGTCGAAATTCTTCGCGGCTTTCCCGACGCCGCGATTTGCCACGGATTCATCGGCCGCACGGGCGGCGTCAGCACGGCCGCGTTCGCCTCGATGAATCTTTCTTATTGGGTCGGCGACGACTACCATGCCGTCGATGCTAACTGGGAGCGTATGCGTCGCGAGGTGCCGGGGCTGAAGCTGGTGGCGAGCCTGAACCAGGTGCATGGCAACGTCGTTCACGCCGCGACTCGCGACACCGTGGCCCTTCGCCCGCCGGGCGACGGGCTCGTCACGGCGGAGCCCGGCGTCATTTTGGGCATATACACGGCCGACTGCGTGCCGATACTGATGGTCGATTCGAAACGGAAAATAGCCGGCGCACTCCACGCCGGATGGCGTGGGGTTATTGCGGATATCGCCGGCGCCGGCGTCCGCGCGATGGTCAAGATGGGCGCTCGCGCTTCCGACATTCGCGCCGCGATGGGACCGTCGATCGGCAATTGTTGTTTCGAGGTTGACGCCGAGCTTGGGCGTCGCTTTAGCCGCGAGATTGCCGGCGCGCAGAATCATACGAGCGCCGGGCGTCCCGGCAAAGCCTTTATCGACTTGCGCGCGGTCGTGCGCGATCAGCTCGAACGCGCGGGACTTGCCGCCGCGAACATCGCGAGCGTTGGTCCGTGCACTCGATGCGCATCCGATCGTTTTTTCTCGCGACGCGCGGCCGGCGGGAACACTACCGGCCTGCAGGTGAGCTTTGTCGGCTTCGCCGAGTAGCCATATGCCCCAACGCAAGCCAAAGAAGCATCGCGCAGGCGGATTGATCGCGAAAATCCGCAAACCGATGGCGCCGCCGTCGCAAACCATCGAAGACCCGACCAAATACAAGCGCGAGCGCGAGCTGGAAAAACTTCGCCGCGAGCAAAAATCCGGGAACTCGTGATGTCAACTCCCGTCAGCGGACAGATTCGAGTCGGAATCATCGGCGCCGGCCTCATCGGCCAGACGCATTCGATGATGCTCCGCCAGGTCGCCGATCGCACCGAGCACAGCGTCCGCGTGGTCTCCGTAGCCGACCTGTCGCATCCGGCGGCGGAGCGACTCGCGGCCCGATGGGATGGCGCGCGGGCGCTGGAATCGGCCGAAGAGATAATCGCGGATTCATCGATCGACGCGGTATGGATTTGCACGCCGACCGCGATGCATCGACAGGCCTGTATCGCCGCCGCGCGCGCCGGCAAGCATATTTTCTGCGAGAAGCCGCTGGCGATGACCGCGGCGGAAGCATCCGAGATGGCCGCTGCCATCAAAGCTTCCGGCGTGATGAGCCAGGTGGGCCTGGTGCTGCGCTTTTCGCCCGTTTACAACGTGATCAAGGCGATGTTCAAGGAGCCGGATGCGGGTAGATTGCTCAGCGTCACAATGCGCGACGATCAGGATTTTCCGACTCGCGGCGTGCACGCCAGCGCGTGGCGCAACGATCCGTCGCTGACCGCCGGCGGCACGCTAATCGAGCACAGCGTTCATGACTTCGATCTGCTGACGTGGATGTTCGGGCCGGTCACGAGCCTCTACTGCCGCACCCGCAACCTCAACGGGGCGGATGGAGTCGAAGACTTCGGCGCGACCGCGATGGAATTTGCGGGCGGTTTTCACGGCCAGCTCACTTCGGTATGGCATCGGATGATCGGGCGCCCGAGCAATCGGAGGCTTGAAGTTTTCGCCGAGAACCTGTTTGCTGCGTCCGACGCCGACGAGTGCGGGCCAATCCTGTTTCAGCGCGGGTCCGGCGCCAAAGAGGAGACCGTCAGCGAGAGCGAAGTGATGGCCGGGTTCAGCGAAACAATTCTGCGCGAGCGGCCTTACCTGGCGCCGATCCAGGATTGGCTGGCAGTTCCGTACGCCAGCGAAGATGCGGCCTTCGTGGCCGCGCTCAAGGGCGCGTGCGAGCCGGACCCCGAATTTGCGGCCGGGGTGGCAGCGCAGCGGATGGTGGAAGCGGCATATGAGTCGGCTCGCGCGCGGGCAGCGGTGCCAATCACAACTTAAAGTGTTACTTTAATCGAGGGTGGGATCCAATTTATGATCGACTTTGAACTCAGCGAAGAACAACAGATGATCCGCGACAGCGTTGGTGCGTTCGCGCGCGACGAGATTCGCCCCGCCGCGCGGCCTGCCGACGAAAGCGGCGCAATTCCCGCGCCACTGGTGGCCAAGGCGTGGCAATTCGGATTTGTCAGCGGCGCTATCCCGGAGAAATTCGGCGGCGGCGGCGACGCCCGCTCGGCGGTGACCGGCGCGATCGTCGCGGAAGAACTCGGCTTCGGCGATCTTTCGATCGCGATCCATGTGCTTGCGCCGCGGCTGTTCGCCTTCCCGATCGTCGAGATGGGCACCGACGATCAGCGCGCCAAATATTTGAAGCGATTCGCCGGCGCCGACTTCGCCGCCGCGACCGCGGCCGTCATGGAGCCGCGCTTCGATTACGATCTGTCGGCGCTGCAAGTCTCGGCAAAGCGCGACGGCGGCGGATTCGTCCTCAACGGCGGCAAGTGTTACGTGCCGCTGGCGGCCGAGTCCGATTTGATGCTGGTCTATGCGGCGACCGACGCGGCCAAGGGTTTTGCAGGCGTGGACGGCTTCATCGTTCCGCGCGGCGCGGCGGGCGTGACGATTTCGGAGCGCGAAAAAAACATGGGCCTCAAAGCGCTCGCGACCTACGAAGTGACGCTCAAAGATTGCCGCGTCGGCGCCGATGCGCGAGTGGGCGGCGACAAGGGCATCGACTTTTCACGCCTGATGAGCCAGTCGCGGGTCGCGTTGGGTGCGCTGGGCGTCGGGGTGATGAATGCCGCGTTCGAATACGCGCGCGACTATGCCAAGGAGCGCAAGGCGTTCGGCGTTCCAATCGCGACCAAGCAGGCGATCGCGTTTATCCTGGCCGACATGGCAATTGAAATCGACGCGGCGCGGCTGCTGGTGTGGGAAGCGGCTTTCAAACTGGATAAGGGCGGCGACGGGTTGAAGGAAAGCTACCTGGCGAAGAATTACGTCGCGCAGAGTGCGCTCAAAGTGACGGACAACGGCGTCCAGGTGCTCGGCGGCCACGGGTACATCCGCGAGCACCCGGTCGAGATGTGGCTGCGCAATGCGCGTGGATTTTCTGCAATCGATGGGATCGCAACGGTCTAGGCCGCCACGGAGAAAAAATCATGATCGATTTTGAACTCGAACCACAAGTAGTGAACCAGCTCAAGATGTACCACATGGTTTCGGAGCAGATGATGCGTCCGATCTCGCGCGATTGCGACGAGCACGAGCATCAAAAGCCGACCCAATTTTACGAGTCCATGTGGTCGGCGTCGGCGGCCGCCTCCAACATCCAGATCGGCCACGACAAGAGCAAAAAGGACGACCCATCGAAGCCTTCGGCGCCACGGCGCGCCACCGTGCTCACCGTGCTCAGCACCGAGGAACTGTGCTGGGGCGACGCCGGGCTTTACCTGTCGACCCCCAATTCGGGACTCGGCGGTGCGGCGGTGATGGCGGCGGGAACCCCCGAGCAGAAGGAGCACTTTCTTAAGCGGTTCAAGGAAGGCAAGCCCAAGTGGGGAGCGATGGCGATTACCGAGCCCAGCTTCGGTTCCGATTCGTCGGCGGTGGCGACCACCGCTACCCGCGACGGCGACAATTGGGTGCTCGACGGCAACAAAATCTTCGTCACCGCGGGACAGATGTCGGCCGAGAAATCCGAAGGCTTTGTGGTGGTCTGGGCCACGGTCGACAAGAGCGCCGGACGCGCCGGGATCAAGCCGTTTGTCGTCGAGCACAACACCCCCGGCATGACGGTGACCAGGGTCGAGAACAAACTCGGCATTCGCGCCTCTGACACCGCCGCGATCACTTTTGACAACTGCCGGATTCCGCTCGACTCGATTCTGGGCAGCGCTGAAGTTCGCAAGGAAGGCGGCTTCAAGGACGTGATGGCGACCTTCGATGCGACACGGCCGATCGTTGCGGCCATGGCGCTCGGAGTGGGACGCGCGGCGCTGGACTTCGTGCGCGACTTTCTCAAGCAAGAGAACGTGGCGATCCGCTACGGGATATCGCCGCGGCGCCTGACCGCCGTCGAACGCGACTTCATGGAGATGGAAGCGCAACTGCAGGCTGCGCGTTTGCTCACGTGGCGGGCGGCCTGGATGCTTGATACCGGCAAGCGCAACAGCCTGGAGGCCTCGATGGCAAAGGCGAAGGCGGGGCTGGCCGTCACGCAGATCACGCAGAAGGCAGTCGAACTGCTGGGGCCGTTGGGCTACTCGCGCAAAGTCCTGGTCGAGAAATGGATGCGCGACGCCAAAATCAACGACATCTTCGAAGGCACGCAGCAGATCAACATGATAATTATCGCGCGTCGAATCCTGAACTACAGCAGCAAGGAATTGAACTAGGATCGCGCGGATTGAAAATGCCAGCGCCGCTGGATTCCTCCAGCGGCGCTCTTTTTTGAATCTATTTCGTCAACGGCCTAGTAGAACCACTTGCCGTTATCCCAGCGGAAAATTTCCGTGGTGCGAATATCACTGATGGCTCTTGGCGACGCGTGCCTGGCTTCGTCCTCGGACTTGCCGGCCAGGTAGTAGATGAATTCCTCGTAGGTGAGCTTTCCGATCGAGTAGCCGTCCTTGGATTGATGCGATTCGCAGGCGGCGACCTTGCCATAAGCAGTGTAAGTCGCGGTCTTGAAACCATCTTTCAGATTGAATTTCAATTTCGCCAGATTGTTCGTCTCGCGCTCGTGCAAATCCTGCTCCCAATGATGGCAAAAATCCGGGAACAGCGCGGAGGCCTTCTTGAATTCGAGATCGCGCTTGAGCCGCTCGGGCTCATATTTCGTAACCAGCGCTCTGACCTCTTGCCTCAGCGTCTTCTTCGCCGTTGGTGAAGCGGACGCCCCCGGAACCGCTGCGCTTTGCGATGCCGAGGCTGGCGATTCCTGTGCAGCCGCCTGCGATTGGGCCCGCGCCGGCGACGCCGCGAACAACGCCGCGATGGCGAGCGTGGCGACGGCGGCTCTTATTTCGGCTGTTCCTATAAGCGTCATAGCGATGCTTTCTATAGCAAAAATCCGCACCACCGTCAGCAGGGAGGAAACGGGCGCGGGAGAGAAAAAAGCGGCCGCAGGCCCCGACGGGACTGCGGCCGCTTGCGGACGTTTCAGCTTTGGCCCGACTTATTGGTTGGGCACCAGTTCGACGCGGCGGTTCTGAGCGCGGCCCTCATCCGTGTCGTTGGTGGCAACGAAGTTGGTCTTGCCGTACCCGTGCGGAACCAACTGGCTCGACGGGATTCCGGCCTTCACGAGGTAATCCACCACGGCGTCCGAACGCCGATCGGACAGCTTCAAGTTGTATTCCTCGCCGCCGATTGCGTCGCAGTAGCCGTTGACGTCGATCGTCACGTTCGGATTGGCCTTCAGAGTTGATGCGGCTTCGTCCAGAACGGCGGCATCACCCGGCCGGATCTTCGACTTGTTGAAGTCGAAATGCACACCGCGGAGCACCAGCTTCTGCCTGACTGGAGGCGGAGGCGGCGGTGGCGGTGGAGG
>Ga0187859_10001461_pt1 | contig 15005 bp, 9 predicted proteins | sample June2016WEW_10_1_2_FD_133019 | JGI IMG/M metagenome (GOLD analysis project Ga0187859, IMG submission 133019) | Peatland microbial communities from SPRUCE experiment site at the Marcell Experimental Forest, Minnesota, USA - June2016WEW_10_10 | ecosystem: Environmental > Terrestrial > Soil >...
CAGCCCCAACGACAGGATCAGGAACAAACCCACAGCGTTCAGCGAATCACGTACAAAAATCGCCACCGCCGCGGCCGCAAATACCAGATAGATGAGAGCCAACTCAAACTTTATCGGGACGGCGAGATTCGTGGGGCTATTGGCGGCATAGGCGAAGCCGATGATAAGAACTGCGAACACTACCAGCCCAAGCCACCAGCGCCGCGCCATATTCCCGCGCGTGAAATAGTTGCGGTCGTGCAGCCAGGAGATCTCGGTGAGATAGTGCAAAGGGCCAAGAAAGGCCCAGGCGCACAGAAAAACCTGGAACGGCGCCGCGATCGCGGCTCCACTAGCGGCCACCATCAACGCGATGTTCAGCCAGTTGATGTCATCTTTGCCGGGCTTAACGGCCGCGGGAGCGGTAACAACCTTCGATTGCATCTTCTCAAGCGAAGTTATACCACACCGGCCTTGAGTCAGGCCTTACGGAATTGCAATCACGCGCGCAGATTCAGTGAATGTGGCCCCGTCCGCCGCAGTCACTTCAAGATGTACCCGCACGTCACTCGTAAGCGGAGCGTAGGCCACGTACCCATCCTGAAGATCGCGCCAATCCAGGGGAATTGACTTGGCCGTCTCGCCTTCCGCGATTTTGATCAACCCCTTGCTGGATTTCAAAGCTGCCACCAGATTGTGATCCCAACGAATCTCCACTTGTTGGTTGCGCGTGGTGACTCTCAATCCCAATGGCGATTGATACTCAGACGCGTTCTCGACCGGGGCCGCCGCGGGAGCGCCGGAATGGCCAGAGTCCAAACCCACCAGGATTGCCCCAGTCACGATGCTGAATACCGCAGTGGTGATTAACAGCCGGATCCAGGAGATCCGCTCCCCGTAAACTGCTGGGCGCGATTGGGAGACCGGCTTGGGGGCGTGGTGGAACTGCGCGGCAACCATCCACACTAATAATCAAGGGCGAAGGCTGTGACTAGAAATGCTCCAACAGTACCGGTAAGTCCTAAACCCCGTTTACGCCGCAGCCGATTTCCGAAGAGACTCTTCGGGAAGGTTCGGCGCGGGAGCTTCGAACTCCGTTGGACAACCGTTGGCGCAGACCAGCCACGCCACCCCATTCCGATCCTCAGGCTCCATAGGCGCCAGGCAAACCGGACATTCGGACTCGGCGCTTTCCGGCAGGTTCCCCACGGCTGAAGCGTAGCACCATCGAAAGCCGGTGACAACCGGGTCGGCCTTCCTTACTTGTCGCCGTTATTCAAGGCGGCAGCTTGCAATCCAGCAACATTGGGAACCGACTCGCCCCAAACAACCGCGAAACCCGAAGTGGAAGCTTCACCCCACACCACGGCTTCGCCCCAAACCACCGCTTCACCCCACACCACAGCCTCGCCCCAAACCACAGCCTCGCCCCATACAACCGCGTCTCCCCACAGCACTGAGGAGCCAGCCAAAGAGACGGTTTGCGTAGCGGGATTATAGACAGCAACTGGCGATAAAGCCTGAAAGTTTGCCAGGTCGGTATTCCACATGGCTGCCTGAACATCCAGGTAGCCGGCGCCCACGGTGAAAATGTCTTCCTGGCTGCTGTATGTTGTGGAGCTGAGAACATCGGTCGCCGTCGTAAAGCGCGGCAGCCCTTTGCTCGCAGTTTTCATGAGCCGCGCTTTTAGTTGATCGGGCGTCAACGCCGGATTCTGCTGCAACATCAGAGCAACCGCACCGCTCACCACCGGAGTGGCCATGCTGGTTCCACTCAACTTGAAGTAGTCGGCGGAAGTGCCCATCACCGGACCGAGCGAAGAGCCTTCCTGGTAGTAGGAATTGGAAACCAGAGTATCCGGATATTGAGTTGCGAGCGTGCATTCAGGCGACGCCAGCAGGGAGACAATGCCGTTGCCGGGCGCCACCAAATCCGGCTTAACCACGTGATCCACAGCCGTGGGGCCTTTGGAACTGTAGCTTGCAATCTTGTCGTCACCGCGCCAGGGCGTGTAATTCGCGTTCATCGCTCCTACCGTGATCACGAACGGATCGTTCGCCGGCGAATTGATAGTTGCATAACCATCGGTGCCAAGCGAATTATCGCGGCCCATGTTCCCTGCCGCCACTACTACCGTGATGCCCGCTTTCCACGCTGCTTCCACCGCCTGGCACAGCGGGTCCAGATTGAAACTCTCGTAGATCGGATGGCCGAGCGAAAGATTGATCACGCGAATATTATAGGTCCGCTTCAAAGCAATGGCTTCATCGATGGCCGCGATAACTTCCGAGTCCCGGCCATTGCCCTGTGCATCCAGCACACGCAGGTTGACGATATTCGCGTTGGGGGCCAGGCCTTTCAGCGTGCGCGTGAAACCGGGGCCCGTAGAGGCAGCCCCATTGGCGGCCAAGATACCAGCCACGTGAGTGCCGTGACCGTAATCGTCGGAGGCTTCCAAACCAGGCACAAAGCTCTCGCTGAAAACGACGCGCGAGCGCGAACGATCGGCGGTCCAAAGATCCAGTTTGCTCGCGACGCCGCTGTCGATCACCGCTACTCCGATGCCTGTGCCGTCGAAACCGGACGGCCAGAATTGGTTGGCGTTGACGGTTTGCGTCGTAATATCGAGCGAACTGGTGGTGGTCCGGTCAGGAGAAACATAAACCACCATCGGATCGGATGCAATGTTACCGATCATCGAGACCGGCACAGTTAGGTGGACGGCTGGAATCGCGCGATATTGCCGCCGGATCTGGCCGGCTGCGCGTATGTGATTCAGAGCCGATGAATCAGGTTGAGTTTTGAATTGGACGATGATATCCACGGTTCCCGACGGAGTGGAGCGCGGCATGTCGCTTGAAACCCGCGCGCCTCCGAACGCCGCCAGACTTGTCATTGCCGCCAGAACAACTCGCACTGCCCCCGTCTTAATTGTGCTTGTCATGATCCCCGCAAGAGGCAGTTATTGTTCCAAACAATTCATCTTTAGGATGTTGGAGATCCGCCGCGATGAGACATCCTGTCTCCGACAACTTGTCTGGCGAATAGACACTTCGTCCCTATGCCTACTATTACGTCGGTACTATGACCACAGTTGTAGATAAAACAAATTGTACAAGAAACGTTCGATCGATCAGAGATGATAAGATAGCCGTGCGGTAGCGCATTCCGACCATGATCGGCGAAACACTTCGGCATTACCGAATCGAGGCCAAGCTGGGCGCGGGAGGGATGGGCGTGGTTTATCGCGCCCTGGATTGCCACCTGGACCGTCTGGTAGCGATCAAAGTTCTGCCGGCGGCGGCGTTGGGAAACGCGGAGAGAAGAGCGCGGTTCGCGCAGGAAGCGAAGTCGGCTTCCGCGCTGAGTCATCGTAACATCATTACAATTTACGACGTCGACACCGGCCAGGTGGACGGACAGCCAGTGGATTTCATCGCCATGGAGTACGTGGCAGGTAAGACGCTGGACAAACTGATCGGCCGCAAAGGTCTGCGTCTTACCGAAGCGCTTCGCTACGCGGTGCAGATCGCCGACGGGCTGGCGGCGGCGCATGGCGCGGGAATTATACATCGCGATCTGAAACCGGCCAACGTTATCGTCAACGAACAAGGTGAAGTGAAGATATTGGATTTTGGCCTGGCCAAGTTGAGCGAGCCGGAAGAACCGGACGCGCACGCGGTCACCCAGAGCGTCCACCTGGATACGTTTCTCCAAACGGAAGCCGGCACGATCATCGGAACGGTGGCCTACATGTCGCCGGAGCAGGCCGACGGGCACAAGGTAGATGAGCGGAGCGACATTTTTTCCTTTGGCGCGTTGTTGTATGAAATGATCACCGGCCGGCGCGCCTTCCTGGGAGACTCCAAGCTTTCGACATTGGCGTCGGTGCTGCACAAAGAGCCCGCGCCGCTGAGCCAGTCCGAAGACGAGGTACCGGTGGAGGTGGAACGTATCATCAACCGGTGTCTGCGCAAGGATCCGCAGCGGCGCTGGCAAAGTATGGCGGACCTCAAGGTTGCGCTCGACGATGTTCTGGAGGAATGGGACTCCAGCAAATCGGCGGCGCGCCGGTCGACGGTGCGGACCGCGGCGGGGACGCGAGGCCTGCCGCTGATGTTCTGGATGGCGTTGCTCGTGGCGGCGATGGCGGCCGGAGCGTATCTGGGATCGCAGCTCCTGAAGGGCCCTCAGCCTACTTTCCAACGCTTGACCTACCGCCGGGGGGACGTTTCGGGCGCGCGCTTTTCTCCGGACGGGCAGACCGTGCTGTTCAGCGCGCAGTGGGCTACGGAACCGAGCGCCATTTTTTCCATGCGGCCGGGAAGCCGGGAGTCTCGGCCTTTGGATATTCCAGAAGCCAGAATCCTCTCGATCAGCTCGGCCGGCGAGATGGCGATCCTGCTGGGCAGAGGCACATACGGAACCTTGGCTCGCGTCCCGCTTTCGGGCGGCGCGCCGAGGGAGGTTTTGGAGAACGTCAATGATGCAGACTGGTCGGCCGACGGGACAAAGCTGGCAGTATCGCGCACGTTGGGGGGCAAGAATCAGATCGAATATCCGATGGGTACGGTGCTCTACCAAAACGTGGGAAGACCCCCCATCAGCCTGCGCGTTTCGCCGAAGGGCGATTCGCTGGCGTTTTTTGAATTCGATAACGCAACCGCCGATTATGCCGTGACAGTGTTGGATTTGAACGGAAAGAAGCGTGTTCTCTCGAGGGGATGGCGAGCCGAAGGGGGATTGGCGTGGACGGCGAAGGGAGATGAAATCTGGTTCAGCGGTACCGAACCTGGAGGCGAGCCTGCGCTGCGAGCCGTTGGCCAAAGCGGCAAGGAGCGAATGGTGGCGCAAGTACCGGCGTTCATGGTGTTGGATGATATCACCCGTGACGGAAAGCTGCTGCTGGCGGTAGCTGATTCGCGATTCGGCATAGCGGGAAGGCCACCGGGAAGCAAGAAGGAACAGGACCTCTCGTGGTTCGATGCGTCGTGGATCTACGATATTTCGCCAGACGGAAAGACCATTCTGTTCGTTGAACTTTCCTACGGACAACCCAGGAATACGGCTATCTATTTGAGGAAGACGGATGGGTCGCCCGCGGTCGGACTGGGCGATGGTAACAAGCCGATGCTGTCGCCGGACGGCAAGCTGGTAGCGTGCATTGTCAGTGATGGACCCAAGACTTCGTTGACGTTGCTGCCGACCGGGGCTGGGGAAGAGCGCAAGCTTCCCTCGGGCGGTATGCACTATGAGCGCGTGGAATGGTTCCCGGATGGGCAGCGTCTGCTGTTCACGGGAAACGAACCGAATAGGCCCACCAGAACTTTTGCGCAGGGATTGTCGGAGGCAAAACCCACGCCGATTACGCCGGAAGGGGTGACGGCAACCCGGGTTTCGCCCGACCAAAAGAACGTAACGACGGTAACTGCCGGCATGTTGAATTTGCTTCCGATTGCAGGCGGGGATCCGAAACCGATTGCAAAGCTCGAGTTCGGCGAATCGGTGATTCGCTGGAGTGGCGATGGACGTTATCTGTTCCTTAGGAAATTGGTGGAACCATCGGCGCTGAGGGTGAGCCGGATCGATGTCGGCACCGGCCAGAAGGAAGTCTGGAAGGACCTGACTACTCCAGATCCGGTGGGCGTGCAGATCGGACAAGTGGTGCTGACTCCGGATGGGGAGTCGTACGCGTACTCGTTCCAACGCGACATCGTCACGCTGTATCTTGCGGACGGGCTGAGATAACGAGCCGGGCGTCGGCATGAGTGCCGACGCGGCACGCAAGAGTGCGTGCGCTACGATGTCGGATGATGGGTTCATTAGCGGTGGGCGATCACCAGAAGTGATTTAGCGCGCTTCACGACGCACTCGACGGCGCGTTGGAGATTTTCAGGGTCCAAGGCAGCGAAACTTTCGTCCAGGACGATCAGCTCGGAGTTTTGCAATAAGGCGCGGGCGATGTAGAGGCGGCTGCGCTCGCCGTGCGAGAGCTGCCATCCCGTTTCGCCGACCATCTGCAGGAGTCCGGCGGGCATGCGTTCCAACAATTCCGCCAGGCCGAGTTCGGAACAGATGGCTTCGGCTTCGGCAAGATCTTGCGGACCGATGATTCCGCGGCGGCCCATAAATAGATTGAACGCGAAGGTTTCGGCCAGAACATGATTTTCGTGGAACTGCGGAGCGGCCGCGATATATTTGCGCCACTCTTCGGCGCCGAGGGACTGGCGATCGAATCCGTTCATCAGAAGACGTCCGGAGTTTGGCTCGCGCAGGCCGGAGAGTAGAGACACCAGCGTGGATTTTCCGCCTCCGGAGGCGCCTTCGAGAACCAGGCGATCGCCGGATGAGATTTTGAAACTGCAGCCGCGCAGGACGGGTTCGGTGCGGTGGTTGTAACGGAAGGTGAGATCGCGGGCATCGACTAGGCCGACTCCCTCCCGGTCGCTGGGTGGTTGGGGGTCGCGGTTCGGTTCGGGTCGCGCGGAGTTGAAGAGGACGGCTACGCGCTGCCAGGCTACGGCTGCGCCGGCTAGCTGCCATGCTCCGGCTGAGAGACGCCTGAAGGCTCGATATGCCAGTAGCATTCCGCCGACGGCAATCGCGATTTGCGCGGTGGAATTACCGCCACGGGCGAAGGCGGGAATCAGGGCAGCCAGGCCGAGCACCAGCCATCCGCGCGGGATGAGGGCAAGGAGTGCGGCTGTGGAATTATCCATGGATTTTGAGGCCTTGAGATAGCGCTCGAGCGCTTCATCTTCGCCTGCGTGCCAGCGATCGGGCGGAAGTTGGGCCAAGCGCGTGCGATGGCCGACCATGCTTTCCACCAGGTCATGCGTCATGGAAAGGCGCACGTCGGTCCAGGTGCGATTGCGCTGATAATATCGCCACGCGATAGCGGTTGTGATTGCGAGCCAGGCGATGAGGAGAAGCGACTGGAGGGCGCCGCCTACGCCCAAGGCGAGAACGAAGATGGATATCGCGAGCTCGATTACCGCGACTAAACCCAGGAATCCGCCGCTGAGTGCGAGAGATTCTACGGCCTCGGTTTCGATGACGCGGCCGAGCAATTGGCCGGCGCCTTGATGGCGAATGCTGTCAGGGTCCAAGCGGAGTGCGCCGAAGAACAGGCGCTGCTTGAGACGTGCGCCGGTGGAGATGGCGATTCTGCCTTGCAGCCAGGTGATGAGGACGCGCAAGGGAACGAGCGTGAGTAATAAGAGCGCCCAGAGCCATAGCCAGCTTTGGTCGGAGCGTGCGTTTAAAACATTTGCGCCGATGACCCACCAGGCGAGGATCCAGAGGATGTATTGTGTGGCGTGCGCGACGCCGAGGGTTAGGAGACGGCGCGGGACTTTGGCCAGGCGGAGTTGCTGCCAGAAGTCGGCGCTGGGTGGGAGACGGAGCAGCCAGATTCCACGAATCAGCGTGGTGCCGAGTTGTTCGCGAAGGATGGCGTTGCGGGCCCGCGCTTGTTTGGTGGGTGGAATTTGGGCGTTGGCTAGAAGAGCGTTGATTTGTTGGACGGCGGGGTTTTCGATGTCGGAGCAGAGGGCGGAGCGGATTGTCGAGGCAGGGATGTGGACCTTTTTTCCGGTTGGCGTGAGGATGGTTGGTTTGGAGTTCAGGATTGCCAGGTAGCCGGAGCCTATGCGGATTAGGGCGGGGGCCATTTTTGGGAGTTGGGATTCTAGATCCGGGTAGGGGGTTTCGATGGGTTGGGCTTCTAAATTCAGACGTCTTGCTTGCGCTTCGACGTCTTCTTCGTTTCTGGTTTCTGGTTTCTGGTTTCTGGTTGCGCGTAGGAGGCCGCTCTCTTGGGCTAGGGATTGTATGGCTTCGTTGAGGCGGGAGTGGGGCCAGAGATGTTCGTTCATTGGCTGGTTAGTTTGCCGCCTTCCAGCTTGAGGTGACGCCAGCCGCTTCGCGACCATAGTTCTTCGCGGATCATGCGCTCGGATTCTAGTAGCGATTGGAAGCGTGATCCTGCTTGCTTCGCAAGCTGGGTTGGGGGGCCGTCTTGGATTATGCGGCCTTCTTCGATTACCAGGACGCGGGGGAATATCAGGGTTTCTGCGATGTCGTGGGAGATGGAAAGCAGTGTCGCGTTTTTCCAGAAGTTGCGGGCGCGAGTTAGTAGGATGTTGCGCTGTTGGAAGTCTAGGCCGCGGAAGGGTTCGTCGAGAATTACAAGTCGAACATTCGGGCGCAGTAACGCGCGGCCTAGCCTGACTCGCTGGCCTTCGCCGCCGGATACTAATCCGCCGCCTTCGCCTAGCGGGGTGTCGAGGCCTTCCGGTAATCTTTCGAGGATGCGGCGTAGGTCCGCGGCGTCGATTACTTCGTCGATGGACATTCGGGCGGCCGTTGGCAGGCCGTATTGAAGATTCTCGATCAGCGGGCGGTTCCAGAGCTGGACGGCTGGATCTACCCAGGCGATGTGGGGGCGCAGAGCTTCCACGCGCGATTCGTCGAGTTCTGCGTTGTCGACTAGGACGCGGCCGGCGGATGGGCGGTACCAGCCCAGCAAGGTTCCAACTAAGCTGGATTTCCCGGCGCCCGAGGGTCCGACGATGGCGATGTGTTCGCCTGGTTCGATCTTGAGATTAATTTGCTCAAGAACGGTGTGGCCTGCGGCGGTGACGCTCACGTTTTCGAATTCGATCGCGGCTGCATGGGTGGGGGAGGGTGCGGCGGCGTGGCGAGCGGCTTGATGATCGAGGGCGCCGAGCGGTTCCAGAAGCCGGAGGGTGACGTTGCGGTAGGAGGGATATTGCCAGGCGATGATTGCTACTTCCTGTCCGAGAGCCGGCAGGTTCAAGGCCCAGTAGACGAGCAGCAGAACAACGCCTGATTCGCCGGCGCGTGCGAGGTGCGAGGCGAGAAGCCAAATTGCTAAAACGAAGCCAGCTAGGAACTGGAGAACTTCGAGAGAGATGACGGTCCGCTGCAGATTGTATCCGGCGCGGGCCCATTCGGCGAGCAGACTTTCATGCTCGCGGCGGACGGCCGGCTGCGCGCCGTGGGTGTGGATGGCTACGAGGCCGAGCAAAGCGTCCAGATAGAAATGGCTGAGAGCGCCCGAATGGGTGCGGAGGCGGAGATCGCGCTCTATTAATAGAGGTTGGGAGAGGAGGGGGATGGCTATGGCGGCGAGGGCAGCAAGAATTGCGATGGGTGCGCTTAGAGGGTCCAGCCAGATGATGCCGGCGGTGGTGAAAACGATTTCGAATGCGTAGCGCAGGAGCTGTCCGCCGAGTTCGGGCAAGCGCCGGATTTGATGAATGCTGTGGCTGCGCTCGGCCATGTCGGATTTGAGGCGGCTTTGAAAGTATCGATCGCCGAGGCGCGGGATTTTGTTGAGAAAAGCCAGGCGTAGGCGGGTTTCGAGATGGCGCCCGAGGCGGAGGAGGCTTGAAACTAGCGGGATCTCGAGCAGAAGAAGCGCGGCTGAAAACACGATTAGCGCGGTGAGTGGGAAAGCTGCGCCGATCAACGCGCGGAAGAGAATGGCTTCGACGATTACGGCGGCGCTGGATAACGCAAGTGCAATTGCGATGGCGGTGGGGGTGAAGACACCGTCGGCGCGGAGGAGTTTGAGTAGTTCGCGGCCGGGTTGGGGGGGTGGTTGGTTGAGGGCTGCCAGTAACTCGGGCGATCGTGGTGGCGCTCCCTGCCGGTCGCGGTTCGGTTTGCTGGCGCGGACTAGGACTGCGCCGCGTAGAAGGAGTTGATCTGGCTCTGCTGTGGGGCGAACGGACCAGTAACGATCGGGGATGGTGGCGGGGTTTTCGAGGAAGGTTTGGAGGAGGCGTTGAGATTCGGGGCCGCGTGGGATGGGGATGGATTCCAGCATGCGGACGCCGGCGTCGAGGGCGGCGATATCCGAAGTTTGAATTATGGTGTCTGGGATTTTTAGGTGCGCTAGGCGATGGCGGAGGGGGCCGAGAAAATCGTCCGATTTCGCGTATTCGCGCCAATCCTCGGCGGCAACGGACATTTTGTGGACGTAGAGCTGGCTTAGAAATTGATCGCGGGGGACGAAGCGGCGGCCGGTGGCGGGGTCCATGATTTGGACGTATTTGCCGTGGTCTCGCCAGACGACGACGAAGTGGGTGATGCCGTTGGGCTGGACCACGACGGCGATGGCAGGGAGGGCGCGCGATTCCGGGAGCAGCACGTGATCCACGGGGAGCATGATTTGCTCCGCTTGGACGCCGAGTTGATTGGCCACTTCTTCCAATGTGTCGATGGAGGTGCCGTCGACATCGGTCTGGCAGGCTTCGCGGAGGCGGCCGTAGTGGACGTTGACGCCGAAACCTTCGAGGAGACATTTGAGGGCGGCGGGTCCGCAATCCATGTTGGAGGTTTGGACCGTTTCGGGGACGAGGAAGCGGGATTTCATCTGTGGAGGACGAATGACGCGGGGGTGCGGCGCGCGGTCTCGACGGTCGCTCGCTGGGGCTGGGGGCTGGGGACTGGGGACTGTGAGCGTGGGAAAAGCTTGAGGTGTATGCGTACGGTGGTGGGTTCGGTGGTTACTTTTTCTACTTGGGCGTTGATTGTTTGGCCATCGCTCAGGGTGATTTGGGCGGGTTGGCCGGGGTGGATTTGAGTGGTGGGTGGGAAGTCGGCTTGGGCGGTGTTGTTATTCAGTTCCAGGTGGGTGGTGGTTTCGTATTGTGGGATGGTCGCGGCGAAGAACCACCAGGTCCAGAGGGCGAGTAGGATTATAGCGAAAAACAAACCCAATTTTGGGGCGCGGAAATCGTCCGAGTCCAGGGCGCGGACGGTCCGGGCGAAGGCGATCTGGCCGGTCATTGGCTTCTAGGGCGGCGTCTACGGCGGCGTTCTTGACGCATCCGGCAGTTTTTGTGTTTCGAGGTGATATTTCTGTAAGTGGCTGTATCTTCTTTTAGTTGGCGGGACGGCGCGGGCATTTTTTCGTGCGAAAATTCACGATGCGTCATGGCGTTTGCGCTTTCGGGATGAGGAGCCGTTTGCACAGATTTCGCTCTAATTGAGTGTAACGCGATTAGTCAAGGGAAACGCGGTTTGTACGCGCGAAACATGTTGATTCTGTTGACTTGGAATGCTTGTGAATGCGCCCAAACGGATTTGGGTTTGGCGCGTCTGTTCTGGTTATGCATACGCTTCGGACCCTTTACGCTTTGGCTTTTGCGGGAGTGGCATTCGCCCAATTTCCGGGTTTGACCCTCCCGCCCAGTGGAAACAATCAGAAAGCGGCCGTGGTTCAGTATATTGGACCGGTTCGCGTGGCGATTGATTATTCGAGCCCGGCCGTGCATGGGCCGGATGGAAAAGACCGGCGCGGCGAGATTTGGGGCAAATTGGTTCCTTACGGCTTATCGAAGTCGGGATTTGGCAATGGCAAGGCGGATCCGTGGCGCGCCGGCGCTAACGAGAATACCGTATTTACGGTGTCGCACGATGTGGTGATTGAAGGCAAACCTTTGCCGGCCGGCCGTTATGGGTTGCACATGATTCCGGGAGAGCAGGAATGGACGGTAGTCTTTTCGAAGAATTCCTCGGCGTGGGGTAGCTTCTTTTATGAAGAGAGCGACGATGCGCTGCGGGTTACGGTGAAGCCGCACAAACATGAGTATCGGGAGTGGCTGGCTTATGAATTCACCACGCGCAAGCCCAGCGAGGCAACGGCTGAGCTGCAATGGGAAGAACTCGCGGTGGGGTGGAATATCCAGGTGAACAACGTGGATGACATTTATGTTTCGCGGCTGCGCCAGGAGTTGGATTCGGTGCCCGGGTTTATGTATCAAGGTTACGACGCGGCGGCGCAGTACACGCTGCAATCCGGCAAGCATCTGGAGGACGGGCTGAAGTGGGCGGACATGGCGATCAATGTGCCGTTTGTCGGAGCGAAGAATTTCACCACGCTGAGCACGAAGGCGCAGGTTCTGGCGAAGCTGGGGCGGCAGGAAGAGGCGGCGAAGCTGATGGATGAGGCGATTCACAATCCGACGACGACGGCGCTCGAGATCCACGGGTATGGCCGGCAGTTGCTGACGGAAAAGAAAACCGAGGAGGCCATGAAGGTGTTCCAGCTCAATGCGCAGCGCAATGGCGAGGCTTGGCCGGTGCATGTGGGATTGATGCGCGGATACGCGGCCAATGGGGATCTGCAGAAAGCGCTGGAGCACGGGAAGAAGGCGCTAGTGCAGGCTCCGGACGATTTGAATCGGAAGAATCTGGAGGCGATGGTGAAGAAGTTGGAGGAGGGGAAGAATATCGAGTAGGTTCAGTCGCATGTTGGGCGGACAAGAGCGCCGGACAACAAAAGACGGACTAAACCGGACTGGTGCTTCGTCCCGGTTTTCTGATAAATCCTTTGCAGGTGTGTGCGGGCCGTGTTGTGGCTGATTCCTAGCCGCTCCGCGGCCCCTACGACTGTCTCGCCCTGCATTAGAAGTTCCGCGAGGCGTGATTCAGCGGCGGTTAGTTGATAGAGTCGGGCTAGAGCCCCGGGAAGGCTCTCTGGCTTTCGTTCGGGATCGGTCACGAATACGACGACTGCGGGTGTTCGGATGCCTGGTGCAAAGGCGTTTCTTCCGACGGGCGCGACGAGAGCGGATAGCGGCCGTTTTCCGGATGGGCGAGGGAGCGCCAGGAATCCGCCTGAGGAGGTGCCTTCTCCCCGTGCGGTTCTTGCCGCGCTGGCGATCATGCCGTGAAGTTCTTGGGTTTCATGTTGAGTTGCGGCGCTGATGGTGTAGGGGTTCACGCGGAGGCCGTCTTTCTGTCGGAGCAAGCGGTCCGCCTCGCGATTGGTTGTCAGTATCCGGCCCTGATCATCCAAGAGGATAACGCTGGTAGTCAGGTGATCGAGGGCGTCGAGCGAGGCGTGATAGCGGCCCTCCAATTCCGCTATCCTCCTGTGAAACATCAGTGCTCGTTCGAGGTGCGGAAGGACGGCTCGTAGAAGCGCCAGTTCGGCTGTTCCGAAGGGTCCCGTCCTACGGCTGCGCAAACAGGTAAACGCGGAAGACTTCTGATCCGTTTTAGTCAGCATGAATCCCATTTGGTGGGCTACGTTCAGTCTGCTAAGGAAATCGCTATAGAACTCGGTCTTTTCCAGTTCGGCGAGCTCGACGAGTTGGTCGCTGGTTTCGATCATGCTGGCGCCCGCGCGGCTCCAGCGTTTCTTCCACTCCTCAATCCAAGGGCTAACGCCGTAATAGTGCTGAACGTATCGGCGAGCGTCGGCGGGATCAAGGTTGACAGAGGCTTCGATCGTCGCGTTGGACGCTGACCAGTCATCGAAGACTACTCCGGTCACGCTCCCGTCCACGGCGTCGGCGAAATCCTGGAGAAATGCGGGCCAGAGCTGGGCGTCGGCGGCCGCGTCATAAATTCGGCCGATCAGTCCGAGCACTCTCTCCTGCGACAGCACTTCCATATTATGAGAGAGTCCCCACCCGAAAACAACGCGTAAATTGGCGCTGGCCTTTCAGCCCAGGCTTGTTGATCGACGGCGCGTTCCCACCCAAATTCCGGAAAATGCCGTGACCATTAACCAAAGGCTCTTTGGTTCAGGAACGGCCGACGGCGATGGGTAGCTGATGCCGCTAGCTGTTGTGTAGCTGGCGCCTGGAGTCAGGACAGTGATGTAGGAATTTGCGGTATCGGAGGCATCGACCGTGGCCGACGCCACGCCGGCCGCGCTCACACTTCCATCCAGGGTTCCAGTTAATTGCAACGTGGCGCCGGACACTGTTTCAACCATTACCGACTGAGTCACGAGGCCGTTGGCTGCTCCTTGGTTGTTGAATAGATCAAGTTCCTGGCCGCCCAGCACAAGAACGGACTCGAGTTGCGAGACCCCTGGGCCGTACACCACCCCTGCGGCGGAGAAGCTTTCGGAACTGTGCAGTGAATCGGTCAGCATTAGGTCGACCGGAGTGCCACTGGGCAGGCCACTTACATAAATCGTATCGGTCCATTGGATGCTGAAGCTACCACCGTCCTGGACAAACCCGCCCACGCAGTTTTGGCAGATCCCAGACTGACTGGCGGTGACATATCCATGGAGGCTTCCGCCGTCCGAGGATGCCCACGCCGTGGCGCTTCCGGTGGCCGTGCCCGTGCATTGTCCGCAGGAGGCAGATCCGGACAGAACTGGAGACGTATAGCTTGTTACGGCCAGGGGGAGCGGCCCAACGTTCCAGTTCTGGGTCGGGAATTCGCTGCCGCTGCTGGTGATGCCCCCGCTTGAAACGACGCCGTACAGCAGATCGGCGTGTGCCTGAACGGATCCGCACGCGAGTATCAACACGAAGATCTTGACGTAACTTTGCCATGGTGAGCTACTGCGACGGGTGGACGGAGCCGCTAAAGTTCTCTCGGATCTCTGCAACATTTTATTCCTCCGGATTTATACGTGTTCTGGAAAGTACCATGGGTTCGTATGTCTTGTCGTCATCCAAATGGATGAGCTTCTCTGGGTGCGTACTTCCTCGCGAACCGTGTGGGGCGGCACGGCCTGGGTGACTTTTCGACGGCGGGGGTAGTCGCCGGGTTGTTGGAGGCCGACAAGCCTTCAAGGGGAGCGGGACAGCGAGGGCGATCAGGCGCCCGTGGCCATTTGTGATCTAGATTCTATCGCTGGTGTCAGCGACCACGCCGGTCAAAAGCGCCTTCCCCGGTTGATCATTTCGCGGACGCTCATTTTTCCAGGCTTAACGCGCTTGCGGAGTTGGCGCATGGCTTTCACGACTTCACGGTGGTAAGTCGTTTTGGGACTCGTCCGATAGGAATTGGCATCGCGTATCCTGCCTTTAGTTTAGGAACTTCGGTGGTCGGAGGAAAAAACGGGGACACGTCTGCGGATGGCCTTGCTTGCTGAGACGTGATCGCTAGCCCGAAGTGTCCCCGTTTTTTTATGTAAGATGGGCGGCGTGACAGAACTGACCGCGCTGTGGCTTCCTATTTTGCTCTCGGCGGTGATTGTGTTTGCCGTGAGTTCCGCTATCCACATGTTGTCGCCCTG
>Ga0187859_10001474_pt1 | contig 14939 bp, 9 predicted proteins | sample June2016WEW_10_1_2_FD_133019 | JGI IMG/M metagenome (GOLD analysis project Ga0187859, IMG submission 133019) | Peatland microbial communities from SPRUCE experiment site at the Marcell Experimental Forest, Minnesota, USA - June2016WEW_10_10 | ecosystem: Environmental > Terrestrial > Soil >...
ACCGTTTCCGGCATGGTAACCGTTTTTTTAGTGCCGACAGCGTACCTGCTGATTCATCGCAAAAAAATTCGTGATGACGAAATCGAGCCCCCATCCGGTGAGGTGACCCATGCGTAACCGAAGTCTGTTTTTGCCGCTCTGGCTCCTCCTGTGTCCCCTAGCAATGCGCGCACAGCAGATCGCACAGCTTCCAGATGCCCCGCAGCTCCAGGCTCAAGCGCAGCAGCCAACTCCGGCGTCAAATTCCGCGACAACGAATTCTCCGAGCTCCCTCCCGCCAGACTCAATCGGAGAAACCCTTACGCGTCAACAGGCGGAGCAGTTGGCGCTGAAAAACAACCCACGAATCAGTGTCGCGGCGCTGCTCGCCCTGGCACAAAAACAGGTCGTCCGCGAGACTCGCTCGGCGTTGCTTCCGGCGCTGAATGGCAATGTGACTGCAGTTGATGCTGAGGAAGCAAGCCGCATCTCGACCGGGTCGCTGGAAGCCTCCCGGCTTCTCTATCACGTGGGCGCAGGGGTTGACCTCAATCAGTTGATCACGGATTTTGGCCGCACGCGCAATTTGGTCGCTTCCTCATCCTTTGAGGCAAAAGCCTCCGAGCAACAATCGCAGGCGACGGGGGAGGACATCGTCCTGGCGGCGGACCTTGCCTTCTACAATGCTCTGGAGGCGCAGGCCACGCTGCAGGTAGCGCAAAGCACCGTCAAGGCCCGGCAAGCGGTCGGCGACCAAGTCAATGCATTAACTGCGAGCAAGCTCAAGTCCACGCTCGACCAAAGTTTCGCGCAGGTCAATCTGTCGCAGGCCAAGTTGCTCTATCTCGATTCGCAAAACCAGTTCGATGCCGCAATGGCGAATCTCAATGAGGTGCTTGGAACCACGAGCAACCAACAGTACCAACTGGTCGACGACCCGTCGCCTCCGCTGCCGGTCGCGCCTTCAGCGGACGCAGTCATTGCTCTCGCCTTGCAACAGCGCCCCGATCTTCTTGCTCTCAAACTCAATCACGACGCGGATGTGCGCTTCAGCCGCGCGCAACACGAACAACTACTCCCTACAATCTCGGGGTTGGGCACAGTGGGCATCACCCCCGTCGGATCCAGCACCTACTTCACCCCTGATTGGTATGGAGCGGCAGGCGTGAACATTGGCATACCGATCTTCGAAGGTTTCAAATTCCATGCCCAGGCCGCGGAAGCCGACCTGCGCGCCAAGGCGTCCGACGAGCAGAGCCGGGTGCTCATCAATCGCATCGTGCGGGATGTCCGCACAGCCTGGCTGAGAGCGAACACTGCACAACAGAAAATGAGTGTGACCGCTGAGCTCCTGCGAGAGGCCAACACCGCACTGGACCTAGCCGATACGAGGTATCGCCTGGGGCTCAGCTCGATTGTTGAGTTAAGTCAGGCCCAATTACAACAGACACAGGCGCAGATCGCCGAGGCCAATGCCCGATTTGACTATGAAGCAGACCTTGCCGCATTGCGGTTCCAAAGTGGATCGCAGCCATAGGTTGTAAAGGAAGCATCCAGACCAAGCCTGACACGAAATCATGCTCTGGATTGGGTGCTGCGATATTGCGCGTCAAGGATCCGACGATCGCCGATCGCCCAGCACCGTCTCACCAGGATGGGGAATGCGAAGGACACGAAGAATAAGCAGTTTGTCCAGAAACGGTATGCAAACGAGGAATTTGTCAGCATGCTAATGCAGCATGTTCCCCATCGCTGTCGGCACGCGATGCGATACTTTGGACTGCCTTGGAATATCGATTAAGCCTAGCCAACAATCGTTAATGTCAAATGGGGAATCTAATCCACCATGCGGGCACAAAAACGCCTAATCGGTTTCATCGTGATTCTTCAGTCCATTCTTTTCTTGACGCACTTTTTCCTCTATGAGACGTGGACATTTTCATCCGCGGGAAGCACTTCTCATCGGGCGCTGTGGATCAAACTGGCTCTCGCGTTCTTGTCGGTAAGCTTCATCACCGCCTCGCTGCTCGCCTTTCGCTATACAAATGTGGCTCTCCGTGCGTTTTACCGAGCTGCTGCGGTTTGGCTGGGTCTGCTGACTTTCCTCTTCCTGGCGGCAATTTCCTCCTGGATTATCCTCGGTGTCGCCCGTTTGGCTGCGCTGGTCGTGAACTTCCATCGGACCGTGGAACTGCTGTTCGGTGCTGCAGTAGTGGTCGGACTCTACGGGGTTTTCAACGCGAGTTGGACAAGAATCACGCGAACGACGGTACGGCTCGCGAACTTGCCGGCGGCATGGCGCGGGCGAAGAGCGGCGCTGATCAGCGATGTGCACCTGGGCCACGTGCGAAATGGGAGTTTTCTGCGACGCATGGTTGCGAAGATCTTAAAGGAAGAGCCGGACGCGATTTTCATTGCGGGTGACCTCTATGACGGGACAGCCATTGATGCTGGGCTAGCAGCACAACCACTGAACAAGCTAGTAGCGCCGCACGGCGTGTATTTTGTCGCGGGAAATCATGAGCAATTTGGAGACGACAGCAAGTATCTGCAGGCCATTGCGTCAACTGGGGTGCGAGTTCTCAGCAATGAGAAGGTAGAAGTGGACGGGTTGCAAATTGTTGGCGTGCCGTACAGGAACGCGACACGGGACGGGCAGCTTGCGTCGGTGCTTCATGGCGTCCGCTTGGACCGTGAGCGCGCGAGCATTCTGTTGACGCACGCGCCCGACCATCCGGACATTGCCGAGGCCGCGGGCATTTCCCTGCAACTGTCCGGGCACACGCACCTTGGGCAATTCATACCCTGGAGTTGGATGGCGCGGAGAATTTACCGGCAGTTTGTATATGGGTTAAGCCGCATCGGAAAGATGCAGGTTTTCACTTCGAGCGGAGCAGGAACGTGGGGGCCGCCACTCAGATTGGGGTCGAATCCCGAGATCGTAATGCTTGAGTTCGAGTAACAGTCTACAGCCTGACGCTGCGTATCCGCGGTGCGGAGCTGACCGTCATCAACGGTATCTTTTCTGATGAATATCCGCCGGATGTACGATTCCCCTGATCATGCTTTCGGAACCGTTTACGCTGGAAAGTAGTGGGGATCGATTATTTCAAGAATACGCAAGACCCGACATACAGTTTACTTGAGCTCTAACAATGCTCCCCGTTCATTGTCCGGAATAGTAAGTGTCACGTTGTCCGGCACTGAACTAACTCCGAGCTCAATATTTTTCCCATCGAGAGTCGCAGTGTGCTCCCTAGGCTGCCAGCCGTAAACCTGAACCTCAATCTGTCGCCACCACGCCGGATATGACCCTTGATGCTTACCTAACGCGATCCGCAATCCCTCGGCGGTAACTTCACAATGGAAGTCCATACTTAGACTTACACCCTCCTTATAGTCGTAGGTCTTTCCGTCATCCAGATAGAGGTGGCCTGCGCAAGCATCGCCTGCATATACCCGCAGCGTTAACGGACCTCGTGGCGTCTCATCCGTACTCTGCACCAGTGGCGCCATCGGCAGAATGCTTCCCGCCCGCACGAACACTGGCAGAGACGCGAGATCGGGATGTACCCAGGTTGTAAGCGGTATCAGATCAGCCGCAGCAATCGGGGCATTTGGTTCGGGATTTACGGGAACCTGCTTCGGCACGCGCTTTCCCGTCCAGTAGTCGTACCACGCATCCGAGGGAAACTCGACCGCATAATCATCGAGTTTGTCGGGATGAGGCGGCGCTGCCACTAAGAGATCTGGACCGACAAGAAACTCCCCGGTCGCGCGCAGATCGATATCGATCGGATGATGGTCGCTTGCCGCTTCGGGAAACTCCAGAAAAAGCGGCCTCTCAATCGGCACGCCCGTACGCGACGCTTCCTCCGCCAGCGTGTAGAGGTACGGCATCAGTCGATACCGTTCCTCGATAAATCGGCGGCGGATAGCTTCGGCCTTCGGCCCGCCGGCCCACGGCTCATGGTCTCCAGTTCCTTTCTCCGCATGGTCGCGATCGATCGGCTGGAACGAACTAATTTCAAACCATTTTGTAAGTAGCTCCTGTTGCGGTGTTCCTGCGAATCCGCCAACGTCGGCCCCAGCTAGGGCAAAACCAGATAGCCCCAGATTTTCGATCATCGGAGTGGTCATGCGAAGGTGATCCCAGGTACTGCTGTTGTCGCCCGTCCAGGTTGCCGCATATCGCTGTCCGCCCGCATAAGTGGAGCGCGTCAATACGAACGGCCGCAAATCGGGATTGATGCGCCTCAATCCTTCGAAAGTAGCGCGTGAGTTTTCCATGCCATACACGTTATGCAGCTCGGCGTGTGGCGCGCTTCGCTTTGTGAAACCGGGTTCATCGATGCGGTGCACCACGTTTTCTGGCATAGTGCCTGTCGGAGTGTTGAAAACCGACGGCTCATTCATGTCGTTCCAAAAGCCAGCGATGCCCATCTTCGCGAAACTTCTATAAAGAGAACCCCACCACTCGCGCGTCTGCGCTCGAGTAAAGTCCGGAAAAACGCTAGGCCCCGGCCAAACGATTCCGGAGTAGACGCTGCCATCCGGATTCTTCAGAAAATGGTCGCCGGCAATTCCGCTGTCATAAGGAACATAGCCGTGCCCCGGAAACTTCGCGATATGCAAGTCAGTAATAGCCACCACATGAAAGTTCTTCGAGGCAAGTTGTGAAACCATTCCCGGCAAGTCCGGGAAACGATCTTTGTCTACGCTGAATGGCCGGTTCTTCTCCTGAAAATCGATGTCCAGATAAATGGCGTCGGCGGGAATATGATCCGCTCGCAGACGATCTGCAATTTCCATGACTCGCGATTGCGGCGTGTAGCTGTAACGCGACTGCTGGTAGCCAAGAGCCCACCTAGGAGGCAGTGGCGTGGTCCCGGTTAGCCAGGCATAGGTCTGCAAAACCTGTTTCGGAGTGGGCCCGTAGAAAACGTAGTAGTCCAACGGTCCGTTGACTGCGCCAAAGCAGTAAGCGTTGGGATCTTGCTTACCGAAGTCAAAGTTACTGCGCCAGGTATTGTCCAGAAAAACACCGAGCGCCCGCCCCGCCCGAAACGTCATGAAATACGAAATGCTTTTGTAGATTGGATCGGTAGATTGCTGGAAACTATAGGCATCCTTGTTCCAAAGCGTAAACGCTTGGTCACGACGATCAAGAGGCCCCGTTTTGTCTCCCAGCCCAAAGTAGTGTTCATCGAGCGGCATCCGTTTGCAGACTTGAAACGAGTCGCCACGAAATTCAGTCGGCCGCGCATCTTCTTGCAGCACGTCGCCATCCCGATCGGCGATGGTTAAAGCGAGAGTCTTTCTCTTGATCGAGACTCGGAATGCCTGTGTCAGGAAGCCGACGGCATCTGTAGTATCAATCGGCTTTACCGGGATCCGATTCTGTCGAGCTTCGTTGAGAACAGCCCACGAGGCATCTTCGGCAAATTCGTTTGATCGCGATACGCGTATGCGCACCACATCGTCGCGCAGCGCGACGATCTGCATACGAGCCTCGCCATCCCGCAGATCGATGCCGTAAGGCAGCGCCGAGTAAGATGTAACACGACTCAATTGAATAGCCGTGTCGAACGGACTGCCTTGTCCCTGCAGCGGAAGCGCCGGGAGGAAGAGCACGATAAGTAGTAAGGCTGCCCGGTTACTATCCATCCCCATGATTTTCTATTGAGCGGCACTGTCCGTGTTGGTCAAAGCCATATCGTTAAAGCCCGTTCGCGAACACACTCCTCGCGTTGAGTCATCTCTGTCGGACGCCGTCTCATAAGTGAGGAGAATGCTCTGTGTGTATCGGTAAGAGCGCCGTCGGCGAAAACTCAGCGGACTAGACGTGATCCCCCGCCGAGCTGTCAGAACGTAAATTTCGCGGATACCTCCACCAGTCGGCGCCCAAGTTTGTAAGGAGCGAACCCGAAGCCGGAAGACGGAGAATAAACGGCTGTGCTGGCACTAGCTCCGTTCAGCGATAAATTCGTCTGTTGCGCGTATCCCGTTCCGAAGCTATTCAACGGATGATTGAGAAAATTGAAGGCCGCGATCCGGAAGTGAAGGTTGCGATCGCCTCCCAGCCCAAAGCCTCTCTCTACCGTCAAATCTGTGTTGAAGAAAGTCGGCCCCTGCGCGTAGGGAAAAATATATTGACCGTTCTGTCCGCTATTGATGCCAGGCAGACCGAAACAAGCTCCATTGATGTACTGGTGTGACCCCAGTCCATGCTTCGGACCACACGTCAACACCGGTTGCAGGCTTACGTCGGGCGTTCCCAGGAAAACCTGAGCATTCACAGGCAACACCGGTTGGCTAGGAGCGGTGATAAAGCCGTTCAGATTGAAGTCGGGACTTGAGCCGCTGATTCCGGTCTGCATGTTGCCACCGCTCTGTATGCTGGTAATGCCCGAGACGAGCCAGTTATTCGCGATCGCGCCCAGCGCCCCGTTACCCACAAACCTTCCCACCGAATAAGAGTAAGTCGCATTGAAAATATGGCTGCGGTCAAAGTTCATGGGGCCGTAGTTACTTCGAATGTTGAACGGGTTAATCGCCGCCGTCCAGTTGAAGTTCGCCGCGGAGCCGAGAATGCCGAGCGCCTTCGACCATGTGTAATTGAAACCGTAGTTCAGTCGCCCCGCCGTTTTCTGCCACACTGCTTGCAGAGCATTGTAGTTGGCATAAGTGTCGTGTTGGGGCACGGTGATCGACTGATATTCGGGATAGGGTCGGAATTGTTGGATGTCGGTGGCGTTCATCGCTGACACCTCATACGGAGTGCACGCCGCGGCCGCACATACGCCTTCGTTATGCCCTATCGAATTCGCCTGATAAAGTGTGCCGATTGGAATGGCATTGAGGTTGTTGAGTATCACCGCCGAAGTCGAACCATTGTTGAACAGCGAGTTGCTGTTATTGCCGGCGTAAGTCAGCTGAAACACCGAATTCTTAGGCATCCTTTGTGCCAGACTTACACTGTAACTGTTCGTCACCGGCTCTTTCGTGTCTCCGCGAGAGAGTCCAAATGCGCTCGTGCTGAGAGGTCCGGCAGTTACTGGGAAGTGAAGGCTGTCGATACCGCCAAGCGTAACTGCACCGAAACCGAAAAGATTCGGTTCGCGAAGCCCTTCTGAATTCGCGAATGCATTGGTCACATCCACGATCGAATCATGCATGCGATAAGATCCGTACCCGCCGCGAAGAACCGTGCGCCCCGTTCCAAAAATGTCCCACGCCACACCCAAACGCGGTTCGTAAAAAAGAGGTCTCGACCCGGTACCCGAGTTCGGCACAGATGGATCCAGCGCATGCCACGTAAAACCAGGCAGCGGATTGGTCGCCGAAACTGGCTCCCCGATCGTCGCCGGATCCCATACCGCTGCGCCCAGATTGTGCGCATCTTCCCACGCGCCCAGGTGCTCCAGGCGCAGCCCGAAGGTCACGACCAGATTCTGCCGCACTCGCCACGAGTCCTCCCCATAAAAGCCAATGTTCCAGAAGTAAAGATTCGTGCGGGGCAGAATGTTCTGTTGATCAAAGCTCTGCAGCTCGCCCTCCATGAAGTTCGCGAGATAGTTCCCGCTGGTGAAGAACTGGGGGCCAAACGCGGGAGTGCCATCCGGATTTAAACCGGCATAGGTGTGAAACGACGAACCGGCTGGCGGAAAAAAGTACAAGCGCACGTTGCCGTTTGTGGTTCCATTAGTGATGACTTGGTTGTTGGTGACACGCTGCGCGAAGATGCCACCCTTGACCGTGTGATGACGCCACACCTTAGTGATATTGTCTCCAACGCTAGGCTGGAACTTCTTCAGCGAAGGCGGCCCAAAAGTGAAGTCCGGTTGAATCGCGATAGGCAAACCGTCAAAGCCGTAGTCCATGAACATCGGAAAATCCTTGCTGCCATTGTCGTAAGTCCCGTTGTAAGGATAGTTAATCGCCGCTCTCGTCAAAGCCGACGGAGTCTTAGCCTCGAAGTCCTGTGTGAAGTAGACCAACGTGGCAAAGAGTTCATTAGTCAGCGTAGGAGAAATGACTCTGGCGTAATTCGCGGCCGCGCTGTGCACCTTAATAGCGTTGATCACGCCGCCACCGGGCGTGTTCACCGAACCCATGACTGCGCCCGGAGAGTAATAAGGAACCTGTGGTTGCCCCTGGCTTTCTCTTTCATACGTGTAGCGGCCGAAGATGTGGTTGTTGTCGTTGAGCGCATAATCCACGCGTCCCGTCGTCTGAAAAACGTCATTGTTCACCAGGTTTTCCGTGGTGTAGTTATAGCCGTCCGACCCGGTCGGCTGATTGGGCAACGGAAGCACGTGGTTAATCAATGCCATCGCGCCTGGATCAAGATATTGGCTCGGGATCTGTCCATTCACCAGCGGCGTTCCATCGGACGCAAACGTAGGCGCATTGGTCAGATTGCCGTACGCGCCTCCCTGGTAATTCGGCCCTAGATAGTTCATCAACTCCGTCGTGCTGAAGTTGCCCGTGCGCATGTTCTTCGTCGGAACCAGCGCATGAATGATGGCGCTTCCAGCGCTGCCGTAGGCATAAACATCCCGCTGCGCGTCCTCCTCTGCGGCGGCAAAAAATGTCAGCTTCTTTATATGAGGGACCGGGCCGCCAAAAGTAACTCCGGGATAAACATATCGATCGGTTGGCCGAGGGATGCCGTTGAAATTCGCCAGCCAATCGTTGGAATTGAGCTGGCTGGTTCTGGCAAAAGCATAGAGCGAACCGTGATACTGCGAGGCTCCCGACTTGGTCACGGCCGTGATCACCACCGGCCCGTTCGATTGGTCCACTCCAAAATTCGAGGTCTGGATTTGCACCTCGGAGACCATCGCATCATTAATATTCTGAAGATTGGCGCCAAAGTTGCCGGCGTCTGTCAGGTTGGCGCCATCGAGCTTCAGCGTGACGCCCGCCACCGGCGCGCCGTTCGAGGCATACGGCGTCTCTTGGCCGATCTGCACGTCCGAGAAATCCGGCGCCTGGTTTGTGGGGCCGAGCGTGCGAATCGCAAATCCGGGAAGAGTTTTTTCCAGCTCTGTGGCATCTCTTCCGACAATCGACAACTGATCGAGATCCCGTGCCGTGATCGTCGAACTTAACTGTCCGCTGTCGAGCGGAATTCCGGCGACTTCAGCATCCACCGTCACCGTTTGTGACTGCCCACCGACGGCCAGACGCACATCGGTGAGAGTTCGGCTGTCACCTGGGTCCAGGTGCACAGACTTCTGAAGATAATTCGAGAATCCTGCCTTCTCAACCTTAAGGTTGTAGTCCCCGCTGGGAACCGCTGCAAAGGAGAACTGCCCCGCTTCATTCGACTTCACCACTCGCGTCGACCCGCTCAGAACATCCTCTAAGGTGATGGTGGCATCGGCGACAGCCGCACCGGATGGATCCTGCACAACACCGCCCAAACTCGCGCTACCAACCTGCGCCGTCGCCATTGAGGTAAGAAGAAGGAACAGGAGAAGAATCGGCAAGAGCGCAAAAACCGACGAACTACGTGGAGTGGGGAAGGGCAGCCCGGGTTGAGTTTGTTTCCTGAAATTCGTAGTCAAATGAGCCTCCACGCTGAGTCTCTTTCTTTATGCCATCGCCGCCTCTCGGCCCGCGACCGCTTGCAATAGAGCACAATCCTCTGGCACATCTACTAACGAGGAGCCTTATAGATTTATTGGTGTCGCCAGATAAGGTCCTTGCGGTAAACAGTCCTATTCTTATCATGTAAATTCTCCGCCCAAGCCACTGCCTATCAATCACTTGCTCGCAATCTCCATCTCGTGGCGTTATCTTTTAATCGTTGTATAATCCGGGCGGGGATCATCAGGGACCACCATGCAGGTCGACGTGCCGGCGGCAAATCCCGCCGATTTTACTGAGATCGAGAAAGCCGCGATCGAGGAACAGGTTGAGCGCCTGTTGCAGAACCCCCACTTCAGTCATAGCCGTCGTTTTCCCATGTTCCTGCGCTTCGTCGTCCGGCACACCCTCGCCGGGCAGGCCGATGCGGTCAAGGAACGAACCTTGGGAATTGAGATTTTCGGACGCAGCGCCGACTACGACACTGCATCCGATCCCATCGTTCGCGTCACGGCGGCGGAGATTCGTAAGCGGATCGCGCAGTATTACCAGGAACCCGGCCATGAGTTCGAGATCCGTGTCTCCCTTCCCGCCGGGTCTTATGTTCCACAATTTCACTGGCCACAAATCGCCATCGCTCCCACCGGACATGGGCAGGCCGTCGCCTTATCCGAAGTACTCGCGCCGCTGGCTACGGACGATCCCATCCCTGATCATCCGCGCAGCAGCAAGAAATATTTATGGATTACTGCAGCGCTCGTGCTCGCGCTTTGCGTTGCTCTCGGCGGCATTTGGTGGTCACGCGCGGTTCAGCGCTCTGCCTTTGACATTTTCTGGGCACCCGTCCTGAACTCCGGCGATCCCGTCCTCTTCTGCATCGCCGACCAGAATCAATATACGGCGATAGCCCTCCGCGATGCCGCCGATCCAACTCACCAGACCATCCTCAAAGACAATCTAAGCGCCGTTGTCATCGACGATCTAAGCACAGTAGTCAAGATTGCCGGCGTTCTGCAGGCGCACGGAACGAAGTACAGTCTCAAGGGAGAAGGCTCGACGACTCTCTCCGACTTGCGCAACGGGCCAACCGTATTCGTGGGTGCCTTCGACAACGCCTGGACGCTTCGGCTCACCAAGCCACTGCGCTTCCACTTCGCGAACAATGCCGATATGACGCGTTTCTGGATTGCCGACAGCAACAACCCTGACCGAATCGACTGGGTTATCGATCGCGCGAAACAACAGGCAACCAACAATTATCGCGACTACGCCATCGTCACTCAATTCACTGACAGCAATACCGGAAAGATCGCCATCGTGGCCGCAGGCGTCGGCCGCGGCGGCACCATCGCCGCCGGCGAGTTTCTCATCGATACCGCCCATCTGACTCAGATTGTGAATGCCGCTCGCGCCTCCGCCGGAAAAAAGAATATGGAGTTCGTTCTAAGCACCGAAATCATCGATGGACAACCCGGCACGCCCAAAATGGAGGCGGCTCACTTTTGGTAGAAGGCCAGCGGCAAGATGCGAATGACGGTGTTTCTCGAGACCCCGCTGTCGCGACATTGCGCTTTTGCTCTCCCTCAGCTGATCTCACCTGGCACAACGGCTTCCCGAACGGACCCAGCAATTTGGGTTGAGGAGATAATGTCCTCGATAGACTACTCCAGTGATAGGAGCGCAACGTTTATGCAAGTCTACATTTTGATTGGCGCTATTGCCCAATGTGCTGTGTTGCTGTCACTTCGCCGGGCTTGGAATCGCTGAGCGAACGCGGATTCGTCCTCCAATTCAATTCCTCCAGCCGCTTTCGCATCTCGTCTCCGCACGCTTCACGATCGTTGCAACGTTTGCAGTCCGAATGGTGGATTCTCAAGAGGGACAACAGGCAGCATCTCAAGTTCACGCCCACCTCGCAGGATTCAGTTCCATTAACAGACACCTAGGGTGCGGCGTCCCACGATGGAAACTGAGATTAGAAGTGGCGGGACGTATTATGCCACACAAAAAGGGTGTCGGAGATTTCTAGATGTGGAAAATGGAAAGCCTGCCGCTGACATAGTGCGCTTTGCTTTCGGTAGTGCTCCATGCCCTAAAGAACGAAATTACCGCACCGATCCCTTCGATCAGAATCATGAGAGCCCACCGCGAGGGGGCGATAGGCTCTCCTAAGGGGGAAGGCATTTCTGCCGGATTTTATTGTGGTTTACCGCCGCGGGCATCAAACAGTTAATCTTTGTTACGATTTCAGGAATGACAGATCGCGAGCAAGCTGCGAGTCGGCCATCCGCATCATCGCAGCGAGGCACGAATATCCCCCTGCTTGTCAGTCCTGCCCAACCCATCGGGTGTCCCGTTCGACGGGTGTGAGCGCAATCAGGGCATTCCAGAACCTCGGCAACGCCTGCAAAGTTCTAGCTAAGCAGACTTAACAGATCGACCGTGGAGCGACGAGGGCTTTTTCGTCAGGGTTCGCCACGATGAATTTCTTCAGATCATTTCATACGGCTTCAGTCTGACTCCATGGACGTTTCGTCCGACCAGGAGCAAGATGATACTCATTAAGCCGTACGCTCGCCGCTCCCAAAAGAAGAGTCGGGCAAGCTTAGAGGTGGGAGGATTCGGGAAACTGGGGAAGGGTCCCGAAGTCTCCCATTCGCTAAAAGAAAAAAGGGTTTGGGCTCGTCAACAACTCCACGCACGCGGTTCCCGTCAAACATCCACACAAGTCTCTTCTTGTTCACCTAGCACCCAAACGCGAAAGCCCGCCGCGAACTCTCCGCAACAGGCTCCCCCAAGCTACTAAGCCGCCTTCTTCACCGCCTTCAACTTAGCCCACCGTGCCTTTTGTGCCGCCGCGATCTTCCGTCGTGCTGATGCGGACATGATGCGCTTGGGAGCCGAGCCCGGTTTCGCCATCACCGCTATTGGCTGTGACTTCGTCCTAAGACTCGCCCATCGCGCCTTCTGCGCCAGCGCCATCTTGCGCCGCGAAGCTGCTGATATGATCCGCGTCGGTTGAATGGTCTGGTGGGCTGCCCCCGCACCGTTTAGAGACTCAATCCCAGAAATAATCTGGTCTAGCTTGTCAATTTCTGCTTGTGATCGGCTGCGCTTTTCGCGAAGCTCCCGTAGTGCATTATCTAAATTCGACATAGTTACCCCCCTCGGATATTTTGACGCCGCCCAATTGTATATGAGGTGAGCGACTTGCGGCAGTGGGTGCGGGTTTTGGAGCGGCTGGTGCCGCCGTCAACATTTAGCTGCCCAAAAGAGTCAAGACTAGCGCACAGTTCTGAGCCTCAGGAAGTGTCGCAGGCTGACACCACTTTTGCTGGTTTTCATTGAGATCAAATTCGCACACTTGACACCTGATTGGGATGTTGAGAGTGGGGCCGCTGCGCCCACTGAACGTCCGTATGGGTCGATGTCGCTATCTGGCAGCGGCGACTCGCCTTGGTGCAACTTGATCCGAGTCTTTGCGAATCTTTTTTCGGGCACGCTTTTGAGCCAAAGCCTGTTTCACTCGGCGTTTCTCGCCAGGCTTTAAATAGTAGGAGTGACGCTTCACGTCCTTTATAATGTCTTCCGTCATCACCTTGCGTTTGAAACGCCGCAGGGCGTTCTCCAACGACTCGCCTTCTTGCAATCGAACTTCTGCCATTCTCATCACCCCCTAGCCAGCCAAATTAATCTGTTTCGAGCTTACTCTCTTTGTGCCGCGCTCAGCTGATCTTAACGCCCCAATAATACCTCGCCAGAAAATAAGGGCACTCTTACTCCGAGTAGCCGTCGTCGGCTTTGTCGTGATCGTCGTCATCGTAGTCGCCTGCTAACAACAGCGGAGAACTTCGCTATGATCCATTGGCCAGTGGTTCTGAGTCCTATCGCCTGTTGACGAGGCATTCACCATTTGTGTCTCGGATGAGTCGAACCCGCATGCGCGATACACCAAAATGAGCAACCTGTTTGCATTTGCTCCTCACTCTCCTGTTCAGCTCCGTCGTCTGGTCACTAATAATTTGGTCAGGTCATCTCGGCATGCATTCAGCATGATGATTACTTCGATCATGTGGTGTCCAGCCGTGACCGCGCTAGTAAGTTGCTTCCTTCCCTATCTCAGTGAGATCTCAATGAGCAACTTGATGGCTTTGCTCGGCCGCGAGGCGTTCAACATGTTCAGCCGCGGATGCAAACGATGGACCGGCCCCCTCACGCGACTGGTTCTCAGTGTGGATGAATGTCACATCAGTGAGACCGATGAATCCGAGAATGTGACGCAAATAGGGTTCCTGGAAATCGAACTTCTCTGCGGGAGTGCCCTTTTCATAGGCGCCGCCTCGCGCCGTGACGACAATCACTCTTTTGCTGGCTAGAAGTCCGCGCACACCGCTCGGTCCATAACCAAATGTCTTCCCCACTCTCACAATCTGATCGATCCACGCCTTAAGGGAAGAAGGGATCGCGAAGTTGTGCATGGGCGCGCCAATTACGATAATGTCCGCCGCCTCCAATTCTTCGATCAAGTGATCGGACATGGATAGATAATTCCGCTGAGCAGGCGTCAGGTGAGATGGTTCGAGACGGGTCGCGCCCCAATCATCGGTGATGTGCGGGAACATGGTTGTGGTGAGGTCTCTCTGTATAACTTCGCCAGCGGGATAATTCCTTTTCCATTCCTCAACAAACTTCGCGGTTAATTGCCGAGTTACTGAACTGGACCGAGCACTGGAATCAATTTGAAGTAGTTTCATATGCACCTCTTGGGCCGTGCGATTCATCCAAACTGATTGAGTAGATGTCCGCACCGGTGGACGAGATCTGTCGTTTAGTCCACATAATTTGTCTTATCGTCCAAGAGGGAGGTTGAAGTTGGACCCGATTACAGATTTGTTCCACACCATGCACGTGGCCAGCGTAGTGCACGCCCGTTTGGAGGTCACTGCACCCTGGGGTCTTATGCGCGGGGATGAAGACGCGAATGAAGCGTCGGCGCATTCGTCTGCTCTCAGGAATTTGCCGTCCCAGTTCGCGCACTTCGGCATGGTTTCGCGCGGCAATTGCTGGCTGAGCGTAAAAGGGATTCCGAATCCGATTCCGCTCACCGGCGGAGATTGCTTCCTGTTAGCTCCGGCGAGCACGTACGCCTTGCGGGACAACCCACGCACACGTGCGCGCAGTTTTTGTGAGGCCGCACCCAAAAACCGTAGCAACGTTATCCATTATGGCGGAGGCGGCGTCCCGACCACCGTAATCTCGGGATGGTTCAGCTTTGGCCAGATCGGCGTCGAGCGCCTAAAACGTCTGCTTCCAGAGTTGATTCTGGTCAAGGCAGATCAAGCCCAAACCCTTGCACTCCACGC
>Ga0187859_10001476_pt1 | contig 14934 bp, 10 predicted proteins | sample June2016WEW_10_1_2_FD_133019 | JGI IMG/M metagenome (GOLD analysis project Ga0187859, IMG submission 133019) | Peatland microbial communities from SPRUCE experiment site at the Marcell Experimental Forest, Minnesota, USA - June2016WEW_10_10 | ecosystem: Environmental > Terrestrial > Soil >...
ATGTTCCTATTCTTGTTACTTGATTGAAATATGCTGAGGTGATTCGCTGCTGAAGAGGGGGTGACGCTGGTTGGCGGTACCATCCTGCAAGTGCATGTGAGTCAAACTTAGCGAGTACAGTGTAGCACGGCTCGCCTTGGACGGCACAGGAATATTAGGGGCAGCGGGGCTGGATGTCGGTGATTGCGAGGGAATGGGTGCTAAGTGCTTTAGAATTAGGTTGAATAAGCTGCTTCGCTCCGCTCGGCTGGGGCAGGTGAGGGCACCCTTCGACAGGCTCAGGGCAGGCTCTGCCCCTACGTGGTCAGGCGGGCATCATAATTCGTATCTATTCCGATCATGATTGCTTTTCTTACGCTCGAGCTTCGCATCGAGGCGGCGCAGTCGCTTAAGGACAAGCGGCAGGTGACGCGCAGCATGAAGGATCGGTTGCGAGCGTCGTTCAATGTGTCGGTGGCGGAGCTTGATCCGAGCATGCTTTGGAATCAGGCGACCATTGGAGTGGTGGGCGTTTCGCACTCGCGCGACTATCTAGACGGGCTGATGAAAAACGTGGAACGCGCGGCTTGCCGGATTGCTAATAATGCGGGAGCTGAGGTCACGGATTCCTTTGTGGAATTTCTGTGAGCCCGGATACGGGCGTTTACCATTAAAGGCACTAAGGATCACTAAGGAAAACTGGCCTTACATCTCTCTCCGTCTTTCCGCTTGCTGACTAAGCCTTTCGGGCGTCAGCAACTCACAGGATTTCGCCGAGCTTTCTGATATTCTTACGAGTTTTCTTGTACGAGGTGTGCGGGTGGAGCATCGTGGCCAGAAATATCATCGGGAACGGCTGAGCGAGGCGATCCGCGAGGAGATTGAAACCATTCTTGAGGGGGAGTTGCGCGATCCGCGGATCGGGCTGGCTAGCGTTACTTCGGTGATTATGGCGCAAGACTCGCGTTCGGCTCGCATCATGGTGAGCGTGGCGGGCGATGATGCCGAGGCGGAGCGGACTCTGGAAGGACTGGCGGCGGCACGGAATTACGTCCGGCACGAACTGGCGGAACGATTGCGGCTGAGACGGCCTCCGGAACTTTATTTTCAGGTGGATCGTGCGGACCAGTTGGAAGGTCGCGTGGATGAGTTGCTGAGTCGGGCGAAAAAGCGGGCGAAGAAAAATACGGGATAGGGGCGTCGTTAGTCGATGGTCGGTCGTCGTTAGGTTCGTTGCGCGCGGTTTAGCGAGCTTGCTCGCGATAGCCTGTCATCCCGAACGACTAACGACAAGCGACTAACGACGGAGTTGATCGCTGAGAGCGTTGCATGCTGGAGCGGGTTTTACAGGAGATTCGGGCGCGCCGCCGGTTCGTGGTGACTTCGCACGCTCGCCCCGATGGAGATGGCATTGGGTCAGCGCTGGCGTGCGGGCAGATCTTGCGGGTAATGGGCAAAGAAGCCGAAGTGGTGATGCACGACGGCGTGCCTCGTATCTATCAGAGTCTTCCTTTCGCAGATCGCGTGGTCCAGGCGGATGCAGTGCCGGAGAACGATGCGGTGATTCTGCTGGAATGCGACAGCGTCCAGCGGACACAGCTGGCCGGGCTAGGACAATCGTTTCTCATCAATATTGATCATCACGCCAGCGGGCGCAATTTCGCTAACCTCAATTGGATCGACTCGAAGGCGATGGCCACGGCGGAGCTGGTTTTTCGTCTAGCGCGGCTGGCGTGCGTGCCGGTGGATCGCGACATTGCCACTTGCCTCTATACGGCGCTCATGACGGATACGGGCAGCTTCATGTTCGTGGGCACGAATGAGCACACATTTACGGTGGCGCGGGAGTTGGTGCTGGCGGGAGCGGATCCGGCGCTGTGTGCGCGGCACATTTATTTTGGCCATTCCACGGCGAAAATGCGGCTGCTGGGAGCGGCGCTTTCGAATCTGCATCGCGAAGGTACCCTGGCCTGGATATGGGTGACGCAGGAGCAGATGACGCGGTTCGGGGCGCGTGAAGAAGATTGCGAGGGTCTGGTCAATTACGCACTTTCGATTGATGACGTGCAGGTCGCGATTTTTTTTCGCGAGCTACCCGATCAGCGTTTTCGGGTGAGCCTGCGCAGCAAGGGAGAAGTAAATGTCTCGACGGTGGCCGAATCTTTTGGCGGCGGCGGACACAAATGCGCCAGCGGGTGTTCGATTGATGGTCCGCTGGCAATGGCGGTGTCGCGGATGGTCGAGCGTTTGCGGACGGTGGCGGCGGGGTTGAAGGCGGAGTAAGAGGGTGGTCGTTGGTCGTTCGCTATTCGCCGTTCGCCATTCGCACGGGTAAGCCTCCTGGTGCGGTTTTTAGCGGTTTTGCTCACCACAAATGAATCCTGGAATGAGTCCGCGAAGCCGCACTGACTTGCTGTTGCTGGTGGCGTTTTGCGGATTCCTCTTTTTTTATGGGCTGGGAGCGTTTGGCTTGGTGGGCGCGGACGAGCCTCGCTACGCCCAGGTGGCGCGCGAGATGATCGAGCGCTCGGATTGGGTTACGCCGACGCTGCTCGGCAAGCCGTGGCTGGAGAAGCCGGCGCTTTATTACTGGGAGGCGATGGTTGCGTTTCGGGCCTTCGGTGTGAGCGATCGGGCGGCGCGACTGCCGGGCGCGGTCGATGCTGCGCTGCTGGTGGCGGCGATTTACTTTTTTCTGCGGCGGTTTCATCCAGGCAGTGAGATGGATGGCGCGCTGATCACCGCCAGTTGCGTTGGTGTGATTGGATTTGCTCATGCCGCAGCTACGGATATGCCGCTGGCTGCTTGTTTTTCTATTGCGCTGCTAGGCTGGTACGCGTGGTATAAGAGCGGACGGCGCGCATATCTTGGCGCATTTTATATTTTTATTGCGCTCGGCACTTTGGCCAAGGGGCCCGTCGCGCCTGCGCTGTCGGCGGTCATTATCTTTCTTTTCGTCGCGCTGAAGCGGGACTGGCGCGCGATCTCGCGTACATTGTGGATTCCGGGAATTGTTCTTTATCTACTTGTCGCATTGCCCTGGTATATCGCCGTTCAGACGCGGAACCCGGAATTTTTTCGCGTCTTTATTCTGGAGCACAATCTGGCGCGATTTTCTGCGAACGTCTATCACCATCCCCAGCCATTCTGGTTTTATCTGCCGGTGTTCCTATTGGCCGTGATGCCTTGGACGTTCGCCCTGATCGTCTCCGTCTGGGAGCGTGTACGACTTATTTGGGCGGATGGGAAGCAGGCCTTCGCGAGCGCGGAAGATTCGTGGGCGCTTTTTCTATTGATCTGGATGCTGGTGCCGGTTTTATTTTTCAGCGCGTCGCAATCGAAGTTGCCGGGATATATTTTGCCGGCGGTTCCGGCGGGGGCGCTGCTTATCGCTGCATATCTGGCCGAGCGTAAGGGCATTCAGTTCTTTGACGCAGAGCACGAGGTCTCACTGTTGGACAAAAGAAAATTGGCGCGCGAGTTCGTTAGCGGTCACGGACTGCTCTGCGGACTGCTGGTTTTTGTTGCTTTTTCCGCATCCTCCATTGCGATCAACCACCATTTGCCGCGGGGGCCGGAGACGTTTCGGGCCTACATTGTAGCCGCTGTATCGGCGTTCGTGATCATGGCGGTGCTCTCTGGGACTGGACTTCGTCTGCTGGGCCGCGTCACCGGGCTCGTAGTGATCGTATGCGTGGCTGCGGTGATTCGCTTTACTGCGCCAGTGATCGATGCTACGCAATCGGCGCGTCCGATCGCGGAGAGTATCCAGGGCTTTTCGCGAGAGGCGGTGCCGGTGGCGTTGTATCACATCCATCGCGAGCAGGAGTATGGGCTGGAGTTTTATCTCAACCGCGCGGTAGAGAAGTATGAGGATGGGAAGATTCCGGCAGAGGCACATGTGCTGGTTGCCGCTCAAGGTTCGCAGGTGGATGTTGCAAAAATCGTTCCTGGACGCCGAGTATCATATCTAACCAGCATCCCGGCGCAGAAGTTAGAGTTGTATTGGGTGGGGAAGTAGCAAGGTTTCAAGGTTGCAAAGTTTCAAGGTTTCAGAGCAAAAGCGCGGGCAATGTGAGCATCAGATTCTCAACGCCTTGAAACCTTGAAACTCTGAAACCTTGAAACCTGGGTTCATCATGGAAATTCTTGATCTCCGACATTTCTCTTCCGCGGACCTTCGGCCGTTGCTGGAAGATGAGATCGCCATGTGGGGGCGGCTGCTGTCGTGGGACTACACGACCTCGGCGGAGATGATTCTGCGCTACATGGATGCGAAGATTCTGCCCGGTTATGCCGCAATTGAGCGCGGCAACATTTTTGGCTATTCGTTTTTTGTGTACGAGCAGAATAAGGGTGTCATTGGAGATCTGTTTGTGCGCAATGGCGCGCGCGGCGGTGGGCGTGAGGGCGGCGCGCACGAAATCGGCCAACATGAGGTAGAAGAAAAGCTGCTCACGCATGTCATCGAGACGCTGCAGCAATCTCCGGGTATTCATCGCGTTGAGGCGCAGTTGCTCGCGCAGACGACTGGCGAAGTGGCGCGGCCGTTTGTGCAGCAGGGATTCAGCCGGCATCCGCGGGTGTTTATGAGTTTCGACATTGGCAAGCACGCGCCGGTTTCCTTACTCAATACGCCGACGTTGCCGCCGCAGTTTGAAATTCGTCCCTGGTCAGAGCAGGAATATCAATCGGCGGCGGCGCTGATTACAGCGGCGTATCGCGGGCATGTCGATTCGGAGATCAACGATCAATATCGGACGCTGACGGGGTCGCTGCGTTTTTTGAACAACATTGTGCGCTTCCCGGGGTGTGGGACGTTCGATCCGCAGGCATCGTTTGTGGTCCATGAGCGGAAGACGCAGACGCTGGTTGGACTGATTCTCTGTTCGCAGGTGCGGCCGGATGTGGGACACATTACGCAGGTATGCGTGCTGCCGGAATACCGGTCGGCAGGACTTGGCGAAGTGATGATGGCCGCGTCGACGAGGAATCTGCGGTCACGGGGATTTCGATTTATCTCCCTGACGGTGACCGAGGCGAATGACCGGGCGATTGCGCTTTATAAGCGGATCGGGTTCGAAGAGGCTCGAGTGTTTGATGCGTTTGTCTGGGAAGGGTGAAACCTCTGCTCGGCGCGCGCGATTTGTGAGGAGACTCCCTACGTAGAACGGGCGTTGCCTAGAACCGCGTAGCGGAGCAGACGCCCACGCATTCGCAAAGAACCCGAATGCGTGGGGCCCGCGGCGATTTGCGCCCTGCGATTTGATCTTTACGGAATCGACGGCGCTATCGAAACATATTCATTCGTGATGCCGGCGCCGTCGCCTCCTTCCACGAATACGAGGCCATATGCTACAGCAGCGCTCGAGCTACTGAGAGCTGACGGCAGGGACGCTAGCGTTCTCCATTTGTTTTTGTGCGGATCATACGCCTGCACCGTGGCTACATCGCTAGTGCCGTTCGTGCCTCCGAAAACATAAAGCTCGCCATTCAGGGCTACGCTGGCGGGATAAACGACGGCGGTGGGCATGTTGGGAAGAGTTGTCCAAGCGTTGGTCGCGGGATCGTACACTTCAAATACATTGGTAATTGCGCCGCTGCCGTTCACTCCTCCGGCTACGTAGAGCTTGTCATTGATTACTCCGACGGCCGGAGCGGCGTGCGCGCTTGACGAGCCGGTCAGGCTGGTCCAGGTACCGGCGTGAGGATCGTAGACGTCGAGATAGTTATAGTAGCCGCTGTATCCATTGCATGCGGTGGTCACGTAAAGCTTGCTGTTGATGACTCCAGTCGCACCGCACGCGCTGAGGTGCGACATTCCCGGCAGACTGGCCCAGGTGTTGGAGGGCGGGTCGTACATGAAGAGCGCGCTGGTCGGAAGATAGCCGTTCCACCCGCCGGTTACGTAGAGCTGGCTGTTGATGACCCCGGCGCCGTCTCCTTGATAGAGAGTCATGGGCATGTTGGCCAAAGCTGTCCAGGCGTTCGTTGTGGGATTGAATGCCTGCAAGGTCGAGGTGCCTCCGGCGTTGTTGCCACCGGCGATGTAGATGATGCCGTTGATGGATTCGACGGCTGCGTTGCTGCGAGCAGCGGGCATAGCGGCCATGGGCTTCCAGGCGGCGCTGGCGGGAAGGGTGAAGAGCAGAACGGCGAGAAGGCCGACTAAGGGATGGTGGCCTTGGCAAATCGTGGGTCTGGCTGAATTCATTGATAATTCTCCTTGGGAAAGCGAATTGATAGAGCGACTGGTTAAAGGAGGGAGAGACCTCGACCGGTGGCCAGTTCAGGCCTGGGGGGACAACTTGAGCGCCGGTTGACTATGCGTGAATGGGCATTCCTAGCCCCAAGAATTGGCAAGACAGGGGGGATTGTTTATCAATGACTTACCAGCGGTCCCGCGAGCGGTTAGGAGGGGTGGGCGCTGCAAGATTATGCATAGTTTCAGACAAAAAACCTCCGCGCCGCCCTTCCCCGTGGCGGTGCGGAGGATTTAGTTGGAAACCGGAGTCTCGATGCACAAACCGTCGCGAGCCACGGACTCACTGGTCTTAGTTGGATACAGCACAGTGCCGAGGGGGCAGGCGGTGAATCCAAACCAAGCTGGCTTCCACTTCCTAAAACGAGAATGGGTAGTAGTTCCCTTCACTTCTGGGAAAGAAAAATCAAAGTATTCGCCAAGGCCTTGGCCTGGGTTGTGAAACGCTTGGCTAGGTGATTGATAACGAATAGGTTACTTGCGCAGCAGGGCCTTGGCGATAAATAGGACGTTGGCCGGGCGCTCGGCGAGCCGGCGCATGAAATAGGGGTACCATTCGGTGCCGAAGGGGATGTAGACGCGCATTCCCCAACCGTCTTTGACGAGGCTCTGCTGTAGGTCGCGGCGGATGCCGTGGAGCATCTGGAATTCGAAGGCGTTGCGGGGGATGTTCTCGCGGATGGCGAAGACCTTGGCTTGGTTGATGATGGCCTCGTCATGAGTCGCGAGGCCGTGGTAAACGCCGCTCTTCATCAGCGTTTTCATCAGTTTGACATAGTTGGCGTCGACTTCGAACTTTTTCTGGAAGGCGATCGCCTCGGGCTCCTTGTAGGCACCTTTGCAGAGGCGTATGCGGATACGCTCGCTGAGCAGCTTGTCGACGTCGGCCTCGGCGCTGCGCATGTAGGACTGGATGACGGTGCCGACCGAGTCTTCGTTGCCCGGAACGCGGTGCAGTTCGTGGACGAAGTTGAGGGTACGCTCGGTGTAGGCAGAGCCTTCCATATCGACGCGCACGAAATTCCTGGGCGACATGCTGGCGGCCTTTGCGACCAGGGCACGAACGATACCGAAGGCTAGCTTCTCGTCGACGTCGAGGCCCATGTGGGTGAGCTTGAGGCTGACGTTGGCGTTGAGCTTGCGAGCCGCGATTTCGTCGAGCAGATTGTGGTAGAGGTCGGCACTGGCGCGTGCCTCGTCGGCGTTAGTAACGTTTTCTCCGAGGTTGTCGATGGAGACGCTGGCTCCGAGCTGATTCATGGCGGCGGCGGCGCGAATGGCGTCGGAGACTTGTGTGCCGGCTACGAAACGGGCGGATGTTCGCTGGCCGAAGCGCGAGCGCTCGGCGACGGCGCGCAGGGAACGGCTCTCGGAAAGGGCGATGAAGGCTGCCCTTAGCATGATGGACCGGGCTGTTGCGGATCGGATTGTGGCGGGTTGCAGCTGCCAGGGATGGTCATTCTTGGTGGCTTGGCATTACAGTATTTTCTATCACAAAAGCGAGGAGCATTGCCCGACGGCGTCGCGTGAACGAATCAATCCCGCAACACGCGCGCGGGATCGGTGCGGGCTGCGCGCCAGGCGGGCAAGAGGCAGGCCAAGATTGCCGTCGTTGCCATGACTGCTAGCGCCGATATGAATATCCACGGATCGTGCGGGCTTACGTTGTAGAGAAGCTTGCCGAGTAATCTCGTCATCGCCAGGGCCGCGACGGCTCCGAAGAGGATACCTGCGGCGGTTAGGCGCAGGCCGCGCGAGATGACAAGACGAAGCAGGTTGGCGGCGCTGGCTCCCAGAGCCATGCGCAATCCTAGTTCGCGCGTGCTCTGCGCAACTGCATATGACATCACTCCGTAGAGACCGACGCCGGCCAGGAGAAGCGCGAGGCCTCCCAAGATTGAGACCAGGGTAACGGCTACCAGTTGAGGCGAGGTCGAGCGGTTTACTTGCTCCTGGAGGGTGATCATTTCGTAGAGGGCGAGGTTGGCGTCGAGGGTATGGACTTCGCGGACTAACGCCGACAGCATGCTGGGCAGCGGTTGATTGGTGCGGATGTACAACGCCGGCGCTCGCGTGAAATCCTGGCGAAGCGGCACGTAGAAAAATGGCCTGGCAGTCTCGCGCATGCTCTCATACTTCGAATCGGCAGCTACGCCTACAACCCGCGCCCAGCCGCCTTTCACCTGGAGGCGGCGGCCGATAGGATCCTGACCTCCCCAGTAGAGTGTCATCATGGTTCGGTTGACGATCGCGACCCGGGGCGCGTTTTCATCGTCAGTGCGGGTGAAGTCGCGACCGGAAAGAAGAGGGATGCCTAACGTGGTGAAATAGCTGGGACTGACCTCGTTGTATTCAATCGAAGGTTGTTCCTCAAGCGGAGGCTGGTAGCCATCGACGGCGATCGGCGTGGAAGAATATGAACCATAACCCAATGGCGTCACGCGGGCGAAGGCGGCGGACTGCACGCCGGGAAGGACACTGACGCGGTCCATCAGTTCGTTTTGAAAAGTCTTCGCTCGCGGCGCGTCGTATCCGGCAGCGACCAGCTCCACGCCGCTCGTCACTACGCTGGTGGTGCTAAAGCCGGGGCTCGCGGTGCGAATCTTTTGCAAACTTTCGAGCAACAAGGCCGCGCCCACGAGCAGAATAAAGCTCAAACAAACCTGGAGCACGACGAGGCTGGAGCGCATCCAGGCTTTTTTGCGGGCGCCTACCACGGCTGACGATTCGGCTTTCATGGCGCCGGCAAGATCGAGGTTGCGCGTTTGCAGGGCCGGAATTAAGCCGACTATCAGGGTCACAAGCAAGCAGATACCAGCGCTCCACGCCATCACGCGCGCGTCGATTTCGCCGGGAAGGTACATGGCGACTCCGGAGCGCGCCGGCAGCAATAGGACTAGCGCGTGGCGGCACCAGTAGGCAGTCAGCAGTCCTCCGGCTGTGCCTAGCGCTGCAAGGATGAGGCCTTCGGTGAGAAGTTGCTTTAACAAACGCACGCGGCTGGCTCCGATCGCGAGGCGAACGCTCATTTCGTGACGGCGGGCGAAGGAGCGGACCAGCAGAAGATTGGCGACGTTGGCGCAGGCGATAAGCAGAACAAAAGCGACGACCGCGACCATGACTTCGAGCGTCGGCAGCAGAGTGCCGGCATTATTGAAGGGCGTCTGCCACAACGCCCACAGGCCGAAGCCGCGCCCACGATTTGTTGATGGGTAGGTTGTCTCGAGTCGCGCCGCAATGGCCGAGATTTCTTGCTGCGCTTGGGCGCGACTGACGCCCGGCTTGAGTCGTATATAGGATTCGACCCAGCGCGCGCCGCGATCTTCGAGTTTGTAGCCGCCGCTCTCGAATGTTTCCTCCATCGATGCCGGGACCCAGAACTGCATCGCCCAGCCGACGAAGGTTCCATAGAAACCTTCGGGCGCGACGCCGATGATGGTGTGCGGCACATTGTCGAAGCGCTGCGTTTTGCCGATGATTTGCGGGTCGCTTTTGAAACGATTGCGCCACAACTGATTGCTGATGACTACGACGGGATGAGAGTCGTCGCCGACATCGTCGCCGGGATCGAAGCCGCGGCCGAGCATGGGACGAACGCCGATGGCGGCGAAATAGTTGGCGGAGACGATGCTTCCTACCGCGGTCTCGGCGTGGTCTCCGATGCTCAGCGTGCTGCCGGTGATTTTGCTGACGAAGGAGTCTTCACATAAGGTGCAGTTCCTACGCAGATCGAGGAAATCCGGCCAGGAAACCTCGGTTGCTTGCCTCTCGCCGCGCGCCGTTCCCGCGAGAGCGAGCAGTCGCTCCTGGTGCGCGACGGCGGGATAGGGACGGAATAAAATCCCTTCGACCCAACTGAACACGGCGGCATTCGCGCCGATGCCCAAGGTCAGGCATAGAATCGCCAGCGCAGAAAAGCCGGGGCTGCGGCCGAGTTGTCGAAAGCCGTAACGCAAATCCTGAACAAAGTCTTCCGCGACGTTTCCACCGCGAGCGTCTCGACGTTGCTGTTCAATCTGCATGACCCCTCCTAAAGTGCGCATGGCGGAGTTGCGGGCCTCTTCCGTAGACATGTCTCGCGCGTTCTGCTTGATTGCTGCTCGAGAGCCCGCGAATTCCCCTCATTTTAGTTCCCTTTGATTCCTTCTGTCTGCGCGAGATTCACAGAGAATTAACCCCTACTTAATATTGGGTGGCTAATATTTCTACTCTCATGGAGGCTTCACATGAAGGCGAATAGGCTGGTACTGGCCTGCGTTGCGTTGACACTGGTGTTGGCATCGAGCAACGGGGTAGCTCAGACGAAATCTGTGGGTTCGGGGAACATCCAGCACGTACTGCTGTTGAGCATTGACGGCATGCACGCGGTGGATTTCTATAACTGCTCGCACGGCATTGCGGGTGCGAACGACGGGAAGCCGTATTGCCCGAACATGGCCGCGCTGAGTCAGACCGCGATCAATTATGTGAACACCGAGTCGTCGAAACCTTCCGATTCTTTTCCTGGGATGGCGGCCCTGGCTTCTGGTGGCACACCTAAGACTACAGGCCTCTACTATGACGTTGCCTACGACCGGTCGCTCGATGCCCCCACGATCACGACGGGTACCGGTCTGGCTGGTGGGCCGTGCACACCAGGCGCGGCGCCTACCGGAACGACAACCGACAACGATCAAGGGGTCGACATTGACGATACCAAGCTGAATGGCGGAGCGCCGGGTGCCGGGCTAACAGAGGGCGGCATCGCATCGATCGACCCAAGGAAACTGGTGCGCGACCCGGCGGCCGGCTGTGCTGGGGTGTATCCCTGGAATTTCATAAGGACAAACACGCTCTTTGGTGTGATCCATGCAGCGGGCGGATACACGGCGTGGATTGATAAGCATCCGTCGTACTCGTTTGTGGGCGGCCCCGGCGGCACTGGCCTGGATGACTATTATTCACCGGAAGTAAATTCGAACGTTGTTCCCCTGCCCGGAGTAACGGCGCTGGACGGCATTCCGTGCGACCCGATTCGCGACAAAGTTGGCGTATCGGCGTGGAACAGCAGCTTCGAGAACATCAAGTGCTATGACGCGATTAAGGTTTATGGCTTGCTGAATGAGATTGCGGGCAAGACGCACTCGGGCTCGCCGGCAACAGTACCGGCAGTCTTCGGCATGAACTTTCAATCGGTTTACGTCGGAGAATCCGTGAACGAAGCGGGCGTGGCGACGGGCGGCTACAAGAACGCGGCGGGCCTGCCGAGCCAGGAGTTGCTGAAAGAGATCGAGTACGTGGATACCGCGATTGGCGACATCGTCAGCGCGCTCCAGGCGGCGAGCATTTATAACAATACGCTGCTGATCGTCACTGCGAAGCACGGCGACTCGCCTATCGACCCGACGCGCTATGTGGCGGACGGAACAAGTACGCCAGCGACGATACTGGCCACAAACAACATAATTCCCTACTCGGAGTCGCCACTCAACACGACAGGCATTGGCGCTACGGAAGATGATGTCTCGGTGCTCTGGCTGAAGAAGGGCGCGAGCGTGCCCAAGGCGGTGAAAATACTCGAACAAAACGCGACCGCTATCGGCTTGGGTGAGATTTACTACGGGCCTTCGCTATGGATCAATTACAACGTGGGCGGTGATGAACCGGGAGATGACCCGCGGACCCCAGACATTATCGTGACTCCGAACGTAGGCGTGACCTACTCGAACAGCACGTCGATGATTGGCGATCACGGCGGGTTCGCGCATGACGATACCAATGTCATTCTTATGGTCGCGAATCCCAGCTTTTCGGCCCAGACGATTTCATCGTTAGTGGCGACCAGGCAGATCGCACCGACGATTGTGCAGGCGCTGGGGCTGGATCCGACGACACTGACGGCGGTGCAAGCGGAGGGCACGCAGGTGCTTCCCGAGGTTGTGGGACAGTTGGGGAAGTAGTCATTCAAGGCAAGGCTTGCCCCGTGATCTGATCGCGATCACAAAGCACGATGTGTTCGTTACCTAGTCTGGGAGGTCGCATCCGCGTCGGCCTCCCAAGGCGCTTCTCTCGGCTAGCCGTTTTCGACGCGCTCTTTTATATCCGCGTAAGCCGCTTCTATGAGCCGGTTCAGCTCTGGGGCATTAATGGCCGTTCCCGGTTTCAGCTTCACATGGCGCATGAACTTGCCAGCACCTTGCAGCAAGCGCACCGGATCACGCAGGGCTGCGCCGTGGAAGAAGCCTACGTTTACATGCGAAGTGAATACGTTGACGTAGCCGAAGGGCGCATCTCCCAAACAGGCAACCGGGCAGCCGTCATGCAAAAGCTCCCGGACTTCGTCGCCGCATTTCCGCATCACCTCAAACCACTGATGCGCGATGGCTCCCAATTCCCCAGCGTGGGATTTCATCCAGGCATCGATGGCCGGATCGCGCTCGACAGCGCCGTTGAATCGCAGCAATCCCGTTTTCATCGTCGGTTCACTCTCTGGCTTCGAGATCGGTGATTATGTAACCCTTACCTTACCTCGGGCAATCGCATGTCGGTCTTGTCGAGCGCTGGCGCGCTCCGTGCGGCGGGACTTCGGAAGGCTGTCCGTATCGAAAAAATCAGGCGAGGCGTCATTCGCTCGACTGCAGCGCATGTAGCGCCCCGTGACTCTGCGCGAACCGGGGCGCATCGTCACCCTTCAGCATCAGCCACAGAATGCGGTTGTAGAGTTGATCGTCGGCGCGATCGGGGGCGCTGAGATCCAAGGACTCCGACAGGCGCGCGGCTGCAGTTTTCTCTGGATTCTTTTCGTTCAAGTCCTGCGTTGGGACGATTGGGTCGTAGGGTGACAGGTCGGCCGTTGGTGAGAAGATGTCTGCCAGGGAGCGGCTGAAGTAATCGAACTTCGAGAGCCGATCCATGCCGAGGATGTCCTCGATGGCGGCGATCACGTCGGTCGTGTTGATGAAGCGATGGGCGGTGCCCGGCCGGCTGTAGGCCGAAATGGCATAGAACGGCGCGCGGTGCGAATCGGTGTGATCGGGTCCTGCCTGCGCGTCGTCCTCAACGACGAAGATTACGGTGTCTTTCCAATACGGGCTGTGCGAGAGCGCCTGCACGATGCGCCCGAGCGCGAGGTCGTTGTCGGCCATACAGGCGCGCGGGGCGCACTTCCCCGGTCGCCCCGCCACCAGATGATCCATGGGCAGGTGCATGACTTCGAGTTGGGGCATGTTGCCGTCGCGCACGAAGCGCTGGAGTTCCGCGATCCACACGTCGGCGCGCTTCTGATCTTGCGTGACCAGATCGAACGGGGTGTAGTCGGGATTCACGTCGGCGGCCAGGTCGTGTTGCGTCACCGGCCAGCCGGGATTTCCCTTGACCATTTCGCCGTAGTCGCGGAAGGTGATGCCCTCCTGGATCGCGAGCGTCCAGAGGAAACCGCGCTCCGGCTCATCGCTCTCTTCGCCGTCGAGGTCGGCGCGCTTGCCGGCGTAGGCGGAGGGCACAACCTTCTCGCCATAGTTTGTCACGTAGGCGGCGGTGGACCAGATGTGTCCCTGCGAACTGACCTCGGCGTTCACAAAGAAGCGGTCGAACAGGCCGAAGCGCCGCGCGAGGGCATGATGGTTCGGGGTAATCGTGATGTCGGGGAAATAGACGAGGCTCGCGTCGCCATCGCCTTCCTTCATGTCTCCGAGCACCTGATCGTAGGTGCGGTTCTCTTTGATGATGTAGACCACGTGGTGGAAGGGTGCATAGTGGCGCGGGGTGGAGCGTTGCTGCCAGTTATTGGCGGCGGCGACACGCTGCGTGAAGGCTACAAGTTGCGGCTCTGTAATCGCGGACGAAAGGATGCGCAGCGAACCGTTGAGCTGCCCGAGCGTGTACGCTTTGGGTTTGCCAAACGGCCAGTCGGTGAGGGGAACGGGGCCATCGGGATTGGCGTGAGTGCCGTGTCCTTTCCCGGAAAGGACTAACAGCTGTCCATTGACTTCGGCGAGCGCGGTGGGGTACCAATCGGTTGGAACACGGCCAAGCAACTTGCCGGTGGCGACGTCGAAGACGGCGACGGCGTTGTTGTCAGCTTCTGCGACCAGCAGGCGCTTGCCATCGGAAGTGAACGCTACGGCGTTGGGCGTACTGCCCTCAGTCGGCGCTCCGGGGGCGGCATCGTGCAAATAGCGGGCGACCTTTCGCAGTTTGGTGTCGACGACGGCTACGCGGTCGCTGCCCGCGAGCGTAACGTAGAGGCTGGTTCCCTTCACCGCCAGCGCCGACGGATGTCGGCCAACTTCGATGCGACCGAAATAGGCTAGCGTTCCGTCCGACAGAACGCGGAAATGGGATAGCGTGCTGCCGCCCCACGATGAGACGAAAACTTGACCATCCGGCGTGAGCGCGACGCCGTAGGGATAATGATCGGTAGAAAACCGTTGTGCGATCTCGCCCGTTGCGGCGTTCACCACTGCGAGCCGGTCGCCAACATTTTCGACGATGTAGACAAATCTTCCATTGGGCGCGACCGCCAGTCCGGCGGGATAGCTTGTGCCGGTTCCGTCCGCGGTTTTTGCCTTGGCCAGTTCGAACTTGTTTTCGAGCGTCGCGGCGCCGTCTGTCCAGGCATAGACAAAAAGCATATCGGTGTTGCCGCCTGAAACGTATAGATGATGGCCGTCGGGTGAGAAGGCGGCGCCATAGAACGCGCCATCCTGGAGCAG